>Ga0209026_1000033_pt1 | contig 318512 bp, 280 predicted proteins | sample AraplaCL_Col_mCL_FD_184262 | JGI IMG/M metagenome (GOLD analysis project Ga0209026, IMG submission 184262) | Arabidopsis root microbial communities from the University of North Carolina, USA - plate scrape CL_Col_mCL (SPAdes) (version 2) | ecosystem: Host-associated > Plants > Roots >... | reverse complement strand
TTTCCAGCGCTCCCACATGAGTGCCTTCTGGCTGTCCGTGTAGTGGGTTCGTGTCCGGTACTTCATCTGCAACACTCCGTCTGCCTAGGCAGTTCTCAGTGTGTTGCATCGACCCGTTGAATCCGCCGCCGAATGCAGAACATCCTGGTGACGCCTCACCGATTCAGACGTTCTTCGTCAGTCGACTTCCCGGGATTCTTCAGCGCCGACGACCACGAATCGAACGCGCCGGCCATGAGCAACGGGAAATCATGGTGCCCCCGTGATGGTGCTGGGGCCTTCTTGCCATCGTCGATCGACGGGTCGGACCTTCTTGCATGGGCAGCCGAGACGAAAGTCGAGGATGGATCCTGCAGCGCAGCCTGGCAGGCCGAGGCGACGAGCCGGTCGGGTCGAGGCGGGCCCGCGAGGAACGGAGGCGCCGAGAGCCTGGCGTCGACGACGACAAGCGTCGCTGGCCTACAGGTCTGCTCGTTCCCTCGGCGCTCGAACCATTGCCGCCGCCTGGCTGCCGTTGACGGCATGCGATTATTTGCATAGCATGCTATACAAATGGACGTCCAAGACATCGTAGGTGAGCTGGGCTACCTGACGCTGGGCACTCGGCTCAAACGCATCGGCGAGGCGCTGCAGACGCAGACGCAGGCAGTGCTGGCCGCGCATGGTTTCACGCAGCCGGCGGCGCATTTCCCACTGCTCGCGGCACTGGACCGGCTCGGTGCCTTGAGCGTCGGCGAGCTGGGCCAGGCCGTCGGCGTCAGCCAGCCCGTCATTACGCGCTCGCTGCATGGGCTGGAGGACGACGGCCTCGTCGAGTCGGGGACGGCGACGGAGGATCGGCGTGTGCGACGCGTCGTGCTGAGCCGCAAGGGCCGAGGCCTCGTTCAGCGCGCCAAACGCGAGGCCTGGCCGGCCATCGAGGCGGCCGTGGTGCAGGCCTGCGATGGGCTGCGAGGCGATCTTCTGACGCAGCTCGCTTCGCTGGAAGCGGCGCTCGAAGCGCAGCCATTGATGAAGCGCGTCGAGGAGTAGGCGATGCACGAGCTTGATCGGCCTGTCTGGGCCAGCCTGGAACACCAACCGCACTGGGCCATGGGCGACGAGAGAGCGCGCCGCTTCAAGGCCGACATCAATCGCTTCGCCGCCGCGCGCGACGACTCGGCGCAGAGCCTGGCGGCGCTGGCCCGGCTCGTGAAGCCAGTCGACGACGCGGTCTTCTTGTTGCAGGCACCGGACATCGTCGTTCCGCCGGGCCTGGTCGCCGTCAAGCAGGCGCAGGGCGTGCAGATGGTGGCGACGCGGGCATTGGATCCGGACGAAGACGTGCAGCCGCTCGGCGACGCCGATGCCGCCGAGATGCTGGGGTTGGCGACGCTGACCGAGCCGGGCCCCTTCCTGGCAAGGACGCACGCGATGGGCCGCTTCATCGGCATCCGGATCGACGGCCGGCTGGCCGCGATGGCCGGCGAGCGCATGCGCTTTCCCGGCTACGTCGAGGTCAGTGGCGTCTGCACGCATCCCGACTTCCGCGGGCGCGGCCTTGCGCGCCGACTGTCAGCCGCTGCGACGGCCGAGATCCAGCGCCGCGGCGAGCAGCCATTCCTGCACGCCTGGACGACAAACACTGCTGCGATTGCGCTCTATGAAAGTCTGGGCTTCGCATTGCGCACGACAGTGAACGTCGCGGTGGTCAAGCGTTCGGTCTAGCGAACGTCTCATTGCGGCGAATGCGATGGCCTGAGAAGCGAGGCAGCAAGGCTACGATTGGCGTGACTGAGGGCAGCGGACGGCCAATAGAAGACGTCAGCGGGTGACCGCTTCAGGGGGAGCCATGGATAAGGAACGCATCAGAGCGAGAATCGAATTCGTTGCAAAGACGGAAGCGGGACTGTCCCTTGCCCAAGCTCGGGAGGCCGCGTTTCATCTCACCGATTGGCTGGATGACATGGCGGCATTCGCGGATTTCCTTCGACGTCCCGACGATGTTCCTGCTGTGGAGATCAACGCGCGGCTTCTCAAGTTCTTGGCTCACGCACCAAATCATCTAGCTGCGGCGGCAAAGCTGTATGCCGACTTGCCGGTGAGCGATGTGTTTGAAGTGGGTGCCGTTCGCGGCTGAGAGCTTTCGGCCAGGAGCGGGTGCTCGCGAGGGACTGCTTTCAAGAAGCCTATCGTCGATGATGATTTCCAATGAACACTACGAGGAGGCTGCTACACGGCTTGTCGTTGAACGACTTGACGCGCTCCGCAGTTTGACTTTTGAAGAAGCGGCGGCGCTGCCGCCAGCCGACGGAACAGATTTCACTGTGGGGGGCCAGCCGGCCAGCTTGACTACATTCCGGTACACCGACGCGTACGGGCTAGAAGGCAAGGTGCTGGTGGTAGTTCTGGCTGCAAGGCCCGTAGTGCGCGGGTTAGGCGCACACCACATTGAACAGGGGTTGGTGTTCTCCCCGGAAAGCGGCGTACGTTCCGCTACCGAGGCGGAACTGCGAAACTCGGGCGGGTAGATTCGAACGCCGCCATCGGCCAGAAGCTGTCACCCGGGCGCGTCGGCTTCAGAGCAGCCTACCAACTGGTGACTTGGCATCGAAGGGCAGCTTTGTGCCGACGGAGGCGCGTCCGTGAACTTCCGCAACGGGTCGAGGCTGTGTGAAAACCCCGGTCCGCGATTGATGGCCGGCGCGTAGAGTTTGCAGGCATATCGAGCGAAGGAGCCGGTATGCCCAGGTTTGTCGAAGGCCAGGATCGTCACCAGGTGACGCTATTGCCGGAGTCGCTGGACGATTTCATCGCCGAGGACAACGCGGTGCGGGTGGTCGATGCGTTCGTCGATGAGCTGGATCTGGCAGCGCTCGGGTTCGAAGGTGCGGCACCAGCGACAACAGGACGCCCCTCATATCATCCGAGCGTCCTGCTCAAGATCTACATCTACGGCTACCTCAACAAGGTTCAGTCAAGTCGTCGGCTCGAGCGCGAGTGCCAGCGCAATGTGGAGCTCATGTGGCTCACGGGCCGCCTGGCCCCCGACTTCAAGACGATTGCCGATTTCAGACGCGACAACGGCGCTGGCGTTCGCAATGTGTGTCGTCGATTCGTTGAACTCTGTCGTCAGTTGAAGCTGTTCTCGCAGGCCGTCGTGGCCATCGACGGCAGCAAGTTCAAGGCCGTCAACGCGCGCGACCGCAACTTCACGCCGGCCAAGGTGCAGAAGCGCCAAGAACAGATCGAAGATAGCATCAAGCGCTACCTCGACGCCCTCGACACAGCAGACCGCACGGCACCGCCGACCGAGTTCCAGGCGAAGGCTGAGCATCTGCAGGACAAGCTGAGAACGATGCGCGATCAGATGCGACGTTTGAAGCAGATCGAACAGCAACTCGAGACAACATCCGACGGACAGATCTCGATGACCGATCCGGATGCGCGCTCGATGGCCACCAGCGGCCGCGGCTCGGGCATGGTGGCCTACAACGTGCAGGTGGCGGTCGACACGAAGCATCATCTGATCGTTGCGCACGAAGTCTGCAACGAGGGTCATGATCGCGCGCAACTGGCGCCGATGGCCAAGGCCGCACGCGAAGCAATGGGCAAGAACAAGATCCAGGCTTTGGCCGATCGGGGCTACTTCAGCGGCCCACAGATCAAGGCGTGCAGCGACGAGGGCATTGCCGCGGTGTTGCCCAAGCCCAAGACCTCCAATGCCAAGGCCGATGGGCGTTTCGACAAGAGCGACTTCGTCTACGACGCAAATCGCGATCAATATCGATGTCCTGCCGGCCAGCACGCTGTCTTTCGAATGAGCAGCGATGAGCGCGGTCAGATCGTGCACCGCTACTGGAGCAGTGCTTGCCCCCAATGCCCGATGAAATCGCAGTGCACGCCGAGCGACTTCAGGCGCATCTCACGATGGGAGCACGAGGCCGTCGTCGATGCAGTTCAACATCGGCTTGACCGTCAGCCGGACGCGATGATCGTGCGACGACGAACCGTTGAACACGTGTTCGGAACGCTCAAGCACTGGATGGGTTCGACGCACTTCCTGACTCGCCGCCTGCCCAATGTGCGCACCGAGATTGGCTTGCACGTGCTTGCATATAACCTCAAGCGATTGATTGCCATCCTGGGCTTCGCTGGGACGATGAAAGCGATTGGTTCGATGGCCTGACAAGGCCTGTGCCGTTGCCATATTGGCCGAGCCACAACTCGCGACCACTGTTCATCTGCGATGCACGATTCGGCAAGCCTGTTCGATTGCCGAGTTCTCACACAGCCTCGGTCGACAGCAGCCCCACCGCGTCGCAACGGCGCGGCGCTCTCAGGTTCTGCGCAGCGCCGTCGCCCGTTGGCCCGCCGTGAGCGCGCCGGCGCAGTCGGCCGCGAAGAAGGCCCAGTTGTCGGCGTTGCGGATCGTCTGCGCGCTCGGGTAGCCTGCGTGCGGGCCGATGCCTGACCACGCGTAGCGGGACTGGCCGTCGTTGACGTCGTGCGTTCCGCAGACCAGGTGCGACAGCTCGTGCACGAGGATGCGCGTCCAGTTCGCCTGGCCGCGCAGCACGTTGCCGGCCACGTCGTCGAAGAACGCCCCTTCGACGTAGACGACGTCCATGCCCTCGCTGCGTGCGCGGAACGCGAAGGCCTCCGTGCGCAGGAACTCGGCCTCCAGGCCCGTGCTGGCGGCACGCAGCGGCACCCAGTCGGTGATGACGAAGCGGCCCCGGTTGAGCGCGGCGACGATGTCCTTGAAGCTGCGCGCGAGAGTCGCGACGAGCTTGTCGACGGTGGCCTCGCCGGCTTCGGGCTCGGCGAACCAGCGCCGCACCAGCGCCCGGGCGCCCGCGCGCTCCGCGAACGCGGCCCCGCGCGCGCGGCGCGCGTCGGCCAGCACCATGGCGGCGCGCTGGCACCAGGCGAGCCCTTGCTGCGTGGCCGCAGCGAGGCAGCGGCGCGCGCGCGCGTCGAAGTGCTCGGCGTGGCCGGCCAGCAGCTGGCGCACGCCCGCCAGGTTGGCCGCCTCGCCGGCGAACTGCGAGCTGGGCCAGTCGGTGAACGCCGACGGCAGCGCGACGATCCAGACGCCGCGGCTGCCCGCCCTCGCCTCGAGGTAGACGTGGCGCAGCAGCTTGAGCGCCGCGGCGCGCCGGCGCGCGTCATCGGCGACGAGGCCGCCATCGGTGCTCGGCCCCAGCGCGCGCAGCAAGCCTTCGGCCTCGTCCACGCGCTCGGCGGTGCCGTGCGTGGCGCGGCGGCGCAGCTCGTCGAGCGCGTCGGCGCGGCCCACGTCGAAGCCGTCGAGACCCATCAGGCGCGCGAGCTGCGCGACGACCGGCTGCCAGTCGGAGTCGAAGGCCTCGGGCGACGCCAGCACGTCGCGCGCGGCGTCGTATTCGCTGCGGAACTTGCGGTTCCAGTCGACCATCAGCCGCTCCGTCCCAACGGCGGGCGCCTTGCCGCCGGTGCCTCGCACCGCACGGCATGGGTCGCGAGATCGAGGTGATACAGCACGCCGTATTCGTCTTCGATACGCAGTTCGCTCGTGTTCGCACCCCGCGTGAGGCGGCGCAGGAAGCGCGGCGGGATCGACAGGCCGGCATCGTCTTCGACCGTCGTCCACAGCGTCACGGACCACAGCCGGCGCCCCGTGGCCTCGTCGAGGGCCACGACGCCTCCCGTGCGCGTGCGCGGCGCCAGGTCCGTGGCGGTGTACTCGGCGTCGTAGCGCACGCCGTCGAAGGCGCACGGCTCGAAACGGGGCGGTGGCGGGCGGCTGGTCATCGACGAGGCCCTGCGCCGGGGTCGGGCGTCGTGCCACGCCAGCCCGCACGACATCGGGACGTCGTGCGGGCTGAAGAGGCCGCTGCGGACCGGCTCGACACGGCGCCCCGCCGGATCGTCGCGTCAGTCGAACGAGTAGCTGAACTCGTTGTCGGTGACGCCCACCTTCACGCCCTTGATCGCCTCGCCCCTCATCATGCGTTCGAGGAACTCGCGCGAGATCTCCGGCAGCATGGTGTTGGTGAGGATCGCGTCGATCATGCGCCCGCCCGACTCGCTCTCGGTGCAGCGGCTGACGACGAGCTTGACGACGTCGGCATCGAAGTTGAACGGCATCTTGTAGCGCGCCTCGACGCGCTTCTTGATGCGGCCCAGCTGCAGCTCCACGATCTTGCCCAGCATCTCGTCGGACAGCGGATAGTAGGGAATCGTCACGAGGCGGCCCAGCAGCGCCGGCGGGAAGATCTTGAGCAGCGGCTCGCGGATCGCCTTGGCCATGCCTTCCGGGTCGGGCATCAGGTCCGGATCCTTGCAGAGGTTGGCGATCATCTCCGTGCCGGCGTTGGTGGTCAGCAGGATCAGCGTGTTCTTGAAGTCGATCTGGCGGCCCTCGCCGTCCTCCATCCAGCCCTTGTCGAAGACCTGGAAGAACAGCTCGTGCACGTCGGAGTGCGCCTTCTCGACTTCGTCGAGCAGCACCACGCTGTAGGGCTTGCGGCGCACGGCCTCGGTCAGCACGCCGCCCTCGCCGTAGCCGACATACCCCGGGGGGGCACCCTTGAGCGACGAGACCGTGTGGGCCTCCTGGTACTCGCTCATGTTGATGGTGATGAGGTTCTGCTCGCCGCCGTACAACGCCTCGGCCAGCGCCAGCGCCGTCTCGGTCTTGCCGACGCCGGAGGTGCCGGCCAGCATGAACACGCCGATCGGCTTGTTGGGGTTGTCGAGGCCGGCGCGCGAGGTCTGGATGCGCTTGGAGATCATCTCCATCGCGTGATCCTGGCCGATGACGCGCTTGCCCAGCAGGGTGGGCAGCTTCAGCACGGTGTCGATCTCGTTGGCGGCCATGCGGCCCACCGGGATGCCCGTCCAGTCGCCGACGACGCTGGCCACCGCCTGGAAGTCCACCGTCGGCAGCATCAGCGGGCTCTCGCCCTGCAGCTTCGTGAGCTCGTCCTGCACGCCGCGCAGCTCTGCCATGACGTCGGCCCGCTCGCCCTCGGACAAGGTGGCCTTGGCGTCGGCGGCCTTCTCGGCGCTGGCCTCCAGCGCGCTGCCGGTGCCCTCGACCGGGTTCACGCCGTCGCGCAGCCTGGCGCGCAGCGACAGCAGGCGATCGACCAGCGCCTTCTCGTCGTTCCAGCGCTTTGTGAGCGTGGCCAGGCGATCCTTCTCGGTGGCCAGCAGCGCGTTGACGGCCTCCTCGCGCTCGGCGGTCGGGATGCCGATCGCGGCCTCGCGGGCGATGATGCCGATCTCGGTCTCGAGCGCCTCGATGCGGCGCTGCGAGTCGTCGACCTCCGCCGGCACCGCGTGCAGGCTGATGGCCACGCGCGCGGACGCGGTGTCGAGCAGGCTCACCGACTTGTCCGGCAGCTGGCGCGCCGGGATGTAGCGGTGCGACAGCTTGACGGCAGCCTCCAGCGCCTCGTCGAGGATCTGCACCTTGTGGTGCTTCTCCATCGTGCTGGCCACGCCGCGCATCATCAGGATGGCCTTGGCCTCGCTGGGCTCGTCGACCTGCACGTTCTGGAAGCGGCGGGTGAGCGCCGGATCCTTCTCGATGTGCTTCTTGTACTCGGCCCAGGTCGTGGCGCCGACGGTGCGCAGCTGGCCGCGCGCGAGGGCGGGCTTGAGCAGGTTGGCGGCATCGCCGGTGCCCGCTGCGCCGCCGGCGCCCACCAGCGTGTGCGTCTCGTCGATGAACAGGATGATGGGCTTGGGGCTGGCCTGCACCTCGTCGATGACGGAGCGCAGGCGCTGCTCGAACTCGCCCTTCATGCTGGCACCGGCCTGCAGCAGGCCGACGTCGAGCGCCAGCAGCTGCACTTCCTTCAGGCTGGGCGGCACGTCGCCGCGCACGATGCGCTGCGCGAAGCCCTCGACCACGGCCGTCTTGCCGACGCCGGCCTCGCCGACCAGGATCGGGTTGTTCTGGCGGCGGCGCATCAGGATGTCGACCACCTGGCGGATCTCGTCGTCGCGGCCGACGATCGGGTCCATCTTGCCGCTGCGGGCCTGCGCCGTGAGGTCGACGGTGAACTTCTTCAGCGCCTCCTGCTTGCCCATCTGGGCAGGGGCGATGGCGCCGCTGGCCTCGCCGGGCGCGGCGCCGCCGCCGACGTTGGAGCCGTCGCGCGCGGCGAGCGTGTCTTCGGGCGAGCCGGCGACGATCTTGGCGAAGTCGTCGAACAGGTCGTCCGGCTTGATCTTGCGGAACTCGGCGGAGATCGCATAGAGCGCGTTGCGCAGCGTCTGCGTCTTGACCGCTCCCACCATGAGCAGGCCGGTGCGCACGGCGCTCTCGCCGTACTGCAGCGTGCCGTACAGCCAGCCTTCCTGCACCATCTTCTCGATCACCGGCGAGAAGTCGGAGATCGACGTCGCGCCGCGCGGCAGCGCGTCGAGCGCGGTGGTGATGTCGGCGGCCAGGCGCGAGGCGTCGAGCGAGAAGTGCTTGAAGATGCGATGCAGGTCGGAGTCGTTGGCCTGGATCAGCTGGTGCAGCCAGTGCACCAGCTCGACGTACGGGTTGCCCCGGAGCTTGCAGAAGACGGTCGCTCCCTCGATGCCCTTGTACGCGATCGGGTTGAGCTTGCCGAACAGCGCGACACGACTGATTTCACTCACGGTGACTCCTCATTTCAGGCATCGACGTGCCCGGTTGGATAGCTGCTCTGATTGGAGCGTTCTTCGAATGCCTTTTCAATCCCCCGCGACGGGGAACGGACTCAGGTGATTCCCAATACGAGGTCGCGCGCGGGCTCGTCGGCCTGGCGCGTGCCGAGCCACGAGGTCCAGCCCAGCGCACCGGCGGCCCCGAGCCTGACGGGCGGCACCTCGTCCTTCTTCAGCACGAGGTGCATCTCGCAGGACAACTCGTAGCCGACATAGTTCAGGACCCAGTCGCGCAGGCGCTTCATGCTCTGGCCGCCGGGCAGGAAGCGCTGGTACTGGTCGAGGGTGAGCGGGCCGATCTCGACGCGGAAGCGCGTCTGGCAGTCCCATATCCGGGCGCCGATGACGGCGTTGCGGCCCAGCCCGACGGGCGCGTTGCGCAGTCCGATGCGCGAGTGCGCGTCCTCGGGCAGGCGCATCCAGTGCGGCTGCCACTGGTGTACCTGCACGGGTACCCGGAAGAAGTCGTTGAGGATGCGCTCCAGGCCCTCGGCGCCATGCACCGAGCGGCCCAGGATGCCCGCCGACGCCAGGCGCGCGCCATCAGGCACCGAGTCGCGGCCGGACAGCGACGACTGGCCGTAGCCGGCCAGCGAGCCGACCCAGCGGCTGAACGGGTCGTTGTCGGGGCGGTCCAGGCTGACGGCCGGCTGCGCCTCCGCCCACGCGCGGTACAGCAGCGAGAGCAGCCGGTGGTGGAACATGTCCGCGAAGTGCGTCAGCGCGTTGTCGGACGGCTTGCGCCGCGAACGCTCGCGGGCATGCTCGCTCAGGTGCAGCGGCAGCGGGCCGTTGGCGCCGAACAGGCCGAAGAAGCGCTGGTGCAGCACGGGCGGCTTGTCGCCGGCGGCCGGCACGAAGCGCGCGATCGTCGCCGGCGCGAACGACAGCGACGGCGACTGCGCGAAGCGGAAAGGATCGTCGCGCAGGCGCAGCGAGGTGCCCACGCGCGGCAGGCCGGGGTGCGCATTCTCGAGCAGGCGCACTGCCGCGAAGAAGCCGAACCGGTGCGGCTCGTCGGCCAGCCGCCGCAGCAGCGCCTGGCGCGCCTCGAAGCGCTCCGCCTTGGCCGCCTCCTGCTGCGCCAGCATCTCCGCCACCGCCGCGGCGTGGCCGCCGACCTCGCCCTTGAGCGAGTCGAGCGCGTTGAGCACGTCGGCGACGGTGAGGACGCGCGTGTCCTCCGGGTCGTCCTCCTCGCCGGCCGGGGGCGTCGACGAGAATCCGGCCATCAGAGGACGGCGCGCGCACCGATGCGCGGCGGCCAGGTCTTGACGGTGCCGCGCGTCTGCGAGGCGATCACCAACTGCGTGAAGCTGTTCATGCTGGCGTAGCGCGCGACGAAGCGATCGAGCACGGCACCCAGCACGAGGATGCCCGTGCCCTCGAACGCGCGCTCGTCCAGCGTCAGCCAGACCTTGGTGCCGCGCCCGAACACGATGGGCCCCTTGACCGGGATGCGGCTGATGGCCGCCTCGCTGCGCACGGAGATCAGCCCCTCGAGCTGCTTGTGCAGCGGCGAGAGCTCGTCCAGGCCGTACAGCGACAGCAGCTCGCGCAGCGCCGCCGCCCCGCCCTGCCCTTCGCTGTCGATCAGCGACAGGTAGTTCAGCGACAGGTGGCTCAGCGCGCGCCACGGCCCCTTGCCCTCGCCCACCGGCGCGACCGGCCGCGTCGGCCCGCGGATGCAGCGCACGCCCTTGACCGGCGTGTTTTCCTCGAGATAGAAGTCCGTCGAGCTGCCGACCGACAGCGTCAGGGGCAGGTCGCGGTTGGTGCTGAGCGTGTCGATGGCCAGTTGCTCGACCGATGCCGGCCACGGCGCCGTCTGCGGGTCGGCCAGCGTCACGTAGAGCTCGGTGCCGATGTAGCCGCTGCGCGGGCCGCGCTGGCGCGCCGACTCCGACTGCACGCGCGGCACGCGCCGCGTGGAAAAGAAGGCGTACGAGTCGGACGCCGCGTCGTCGTAGCGCGCATACAGCGGCTTGAACTCGCGCACCTGCGCCACGCCCGACTTGTCGATGCCCTGCACCGCCAGCAGCGAGTACACCTCGAAGTCCATCGGCCGCGCGCGATCGCTCACGACATGGAACTCGTGGTCGCGCGTGTTGACCTCGACGCGGTCGGCGCGCTTCTTGAACAGGTTGATCGCCGGCGTGCAATGCAGTGCGAAGTTGCTCGGATCGAGCGCCTTCTCCAGCGTGACGTCGCTGCGGTCGGTGATGAACAGGAGCTCGAACTCCGACGAGCCGATCCGCGCGAGCAGCTCGCGCAGCCCCTTGACGCGCGCGAACAGGTAGCGCGCGGGGAAGGCGCCGTATTCCTTGAGCAGACGGTAGCCGGACAGCGCGCGGTCCTGTACCGGCAGCAGCGCCTCGTCGTCCTCGAAGCCGCCCGGGGTCAGCGCGTCGGCGCCCAGCACGCCCGCGAGCGCGTGGCGCCGCAGCGGGTCGACCACGGCGATGGCCAGGCAGCGCGCGAACAGCTGTTCGTAGACGCGGTGCGCGATGCCGTCGTCGCCCGCCATGTGCAGCACCAGCTCGTCGAGCTCGAGCTGGTTGGCCAGCAGCGACGCGCCCACGCGCAAGCGCAGGCGCAGGCAGGCGTTGGGCGAGACCAGGCCCGACAGCGCGGCCGGCGGCACGTCGGTGACATGGGACTGGAAGCGCGCCTGGGCGATGCGCAGCGGCCACAGCCGCACCGACTGTCCGGTGGTGAAGCGGCACGCGGTGCGCTCGCCCGGCTGCAGCCGCGAGCTCATGACGCTGCCGCGCGGCACGGCTGGACCGGCGGCCAGCGCCGGATCGTCGAGGTCGGGTTCCAGTTGCGCGATCAGCATCGACGGGGTCGGCGCGAGATAGGACGGGTAGACCAGCTCCAGCAGATGCTGCGTGAAGCGCGCGTATTCGGCGTCCTGCTGGTAGTGCACGCGGCCGGCGAGGAAGGCGAAGCCTTCCAGCAGGCGCTCGACGTACGGGTCGACGCATTCGCCGCTCGAGGTGGTCTGCTCCAGCGCGAGGCGCGCGGCGATCTTCGGATGCTCGCGCGCGAATTCCGCGGCGGCGTCGCGGATGTGCAGCAGTTCCTGGCGGTAATAACCGAGGAGTCGGGGATCCATGGTCAGGGGGCCTTGGCTTCTTTGACCTGCGTCATGCCGCTCTCGAGGTCGATCTCGGTGCGCATGAAAATCTCCAGCGGCACGGGTTGCGACCAGAGCTGGCCTTCGATGCGAAAGCCCAGCACGTTGTGCGTGTCCGACTTGTTGCCCTCGGCGGTGACCTTGAGCGTGTGCGCGATGATGCGCGGCTCGAAGCGCAGGATCACCTCGCGCAGCACGCGCGCGAGTTCGCTCACGTCGTACTGCGACGCGGGGCGCCCGGCCAGCGGCGGCATGCCGTAGTTGATGACCGAGCTGACCAGCACCGGGTCGTCCTGGAGGTCGAGGCTCGACTGGGTGGCGTTGAACAGCCAGCTGAGGTCGCGCAGCACGTTCTCGCGCAGGCGCGCGAGCGTGGCCGAGCGATTCTCGCGCGGCTCGGTGAGCTTGCCGGGGTCGTCGTCGAGCAACCGGTCGAGCAGCGACGGGTAGAGCCGGTCGCGCGAGAGCGCTTCAGCCATCGGTTCAGGCCGAAGGTTCGGCGGTGCCCGCGGTCTCGGCGGCGGGTTCGACCGGCACGGTGTCCAGCGCGATCACGCGGACGTCGAGCAGCGCGACCTCCGCCTGGTCGGTGGTGAGCATGCGCTGTCCCACGCCGTGGAAGGCGCCGCCGGGCTGCTCGCGCCAATCGGTGGCGCGCGCCAGGCGCAGCGACGCGTCGTCCTCGCGCTCGGTGCCGGGGTAGCGTGTCGGGATCAGCGCCACGTTGGCGGCGCCGTTCTCCAGCGTCAGCGTGGCGGGCGCCCACACGAAGTCGCGCAGGTCGGCGGGCTTCTCGATCTCGATGCGGATCAGGCGCGAGACGGGCACCCAGTAGTACTTGCCGTTGATGATGGCCTCGATCACCGGGCCCAGCCGGCCGTCGGCATCGGCCAGCCATTCGAACGGGGCGTCGTCGAGCTTGCCCGAGGTGGCCGGCGCCGCGTCGAGGGCGCGCGCGCGGAGTTCGGCCGCGGCGTCGGGACGGCCTTCGGCGTCGACGCGCAGCGCCTCGATCATCATCGCGAGCCAGTCCTGCGGCGCGCCCAGCACGAGCGGCGAGCGCTTGCCGTCGAATACCTCGCGGCGCAGGGCCTCGCAGCGCAGCGCCTCGCGGTAGGTCTCCACCATCGGCTTGGAGGAGGGGTCGAGCTCCAGCAGCACTTCCAGCTGCGTGCCGGCCTTGATCCACTCGCCTTGCACGCAGTACAGCTGGAACAGGAAGATCCGCAGGTCGGAGCGCTGCGGCTGCTTCTGGATCATCTTGCGCAGCTCGTCGAAGTGCGCCAGCGGGTCGGCGGAGGAAAACTTCATCGCAAGATCGATCGCGGCCATGGACACTCACCCGGGGTTTGAAAAAGCAACGCCGGCCAACGGACCGGCGCCTTCAGGAATTCGAGTCTTCCTTCGCCGCGGAACCCGCCGCCGGCCTTGCGACCGCCCGGCGAGGCGCGCGAGGAAGACGGCCGACCCGCAGGCGGATCGGCCTCGCTCGGAATTACAGCTTGACGTTTTCCGAGATGTTCCAGCCCATCGACGGCGTGGCGCCCTTGCCGCCCTTGGCCGTCTGCTCGACGTACTCGACCTTCACCTTGGCGAAGTTCAGCGTGACGTTTTCGGTGAGGCGGTCTTCGCCACCCGAGCCGCCTTGCGACATGCTGGTGACCAGCACTTCGGTCATCGTGATCTTCAGGTACTCGAGCGGGGTCTCGCCGGCCTTGCGGACGACCAGCACGGCTTGATCCCAGTGCTTGCCGTTGCAGGTGGACAGCAGCAGGTCCGGGGTCGACTTGTCGAGGTACTTCGTGAAGGACAGATCCTGCACGTTGACCTTGCCCGAACCGGCACCGCCACCGACGTGGGCAGAACCGGAGTTGGACGCGCCCCAGCTCCACGCCAGAACGTCGATCTCGCCCTTGTGGGTCGAATCCTTGGATTCGCCGGCCAGGGAATCGATCTTCATGAACATATCGCTAGACATTTTTATGCTCCTTGTAACCATCCCAGCCCTTCAGGCCGGAATTCGCCCCTGTTGGGACTACGCCCTGAAAAGGGCTGAATTGGAACCTTCGTCCCGTGGACGTCGGTTTTGACCTTCGCGCGGCCGGCGGCTCAAGCCGCCTTGCTCGAAGGCAGCTTGGAAACCAGACGGAGAGAGATGCTCATCCCTTCCAGCTGGTAATGGGGCTTGAGGAAGAACTTGGACGTGTAGTAGCCCGGATTCCCCTCCACTTCCTCCACGATCACTTCCGCGGCCGACAGCGGCTTCTGCGCCTGGATGGTCTGCCCGGCGCTCTCCGGGTTGGAGACGACGAAGTTGCTGATCCAGTCGCTCAGGTAGCGCTGCATCGATGCGGCGCTCGCGAACGAACCCACCTTGTCGCGCACCATGCACTTCAGGTAGTGGGCGAAACGGGTCGACGCGAACAGGTAAGGCAGGCGCGCGGCCAGGTTGGCGTTGGCCGTGGCGTCCGGATCGTCGTATTCGGAAGGCTTCTGCAGCGACTGGGCGCCGATGAAGGCCGCGAAGTCGCTGTTCTTGCGATGCACCAGCGGCATGAAGCCGTTCTTGGCCAGCTCCGCCTCGCGGCGGTCGCTGATGGCGATCTCGGTCGGGCACTTCATGTCCACGCCGCCGTCGTCGGTCGGGAACGTGTGCACCGGCAGGTTGGGCACCGAGCCGCCGGACTCGACGCCGCGGATCGTGGTGCACCAGCCGTACAGCTTGAAGGCGCGCGTGATGTTGGTGGCCATCGCGTAGGCGGAGTTGGCCCACACGTAGCGGTTGTGGTCGGCGCCCTCGACGTCTTCCTCGAAGTCGAACGCATCGACCGGGTTGGTCTTGGCGCCGTACGGCAGGCGCGCCAGGAAGCGCGGCATGGCCAGGCCGATGTAGCGCGAGTCCTCCGAGTCGCGCAGCGAACGCCACGCCGCGTATTCGCTGTTCTCGAAGATCTTGGTCAGGTCGCGCGGGTTCGACAGCTCGCGCCACGAATCCATCTGCAGGGTCGTCGGCGAGGCGCCGGCGATGAACGGGGCGTGCGCCGCCGACGCGATCTTGGCCATCTCGCTCAGCAGCTCGACATCCACCGGGCTGTGGTCGAAGTGGTAGTCGCCCACCAGGCAGCCGTAGGGCGTGCCGCCCAGCTGGCCGAATTCCTCTTCGTAGACCTTCTTGAAGATCGGGCTCTGGTCCCAGGCGGTGCCCTTGTAGCGCTTGAGCGTCTTGTGCAGCTCGCCCTTGGAGATGTTCATCACCCGGATCTTGAGCATCTCGTCGGTTTCGGTGTTGTTGACGAGATGGTGCAGGCCGCGCCACGCGCCTTCGAGCTTCGTGAAGTCGGCGTGGTGGAGGATGAGGTTGGTCTGCTCGGACAGCTTCTTGTCGAGCGCGGCGATCAGGGCCTCGATCGTGTTGTAGACGTCGCTGGACACCAGTGCGGTGTCGGCCAGGGCCTGCTGCGCGAGCGTGTGGACGGCGTTCTCGACCGCGGACTTGGCCTGGTCGGTCTTGGGCTTGAATTCCTTCTGCAGCAGCGCGGCGAAGTCGTCGAATTCGGCCATCGCGCCGGAGGCGCTGGACGATTCTTGCTGGGTGGTCATCTGGGGACTCCTGGGGATCTCGTGACGGGCGGGTGGCGAACGGGCGCGCTGCGCTTATTCGGCCGGCGCGTCGGTGGGCTTCGGGGCCGCGGCGAGCGACTTCAGCAGTTCGGGGTTCTTGAGCACGTTGCCGAGCAGTTCCTCCGCGCCGACCTTGCCGTCCATGTAGGTCAGCAGATCCTTGAGCTGGGTGCGCGCTTCGAGCAGGTTGTTCAGCGCGCTGACCTTCTTGGCGACGACTTCGGGCGAGAAGTCGGCCATGCTCTCGAACGTGATGTCCACGCTGAGGTTGCCCTCGCCGGTCAGCGTGTTGGGCACCGCGAACGCGACACGGGGCTTCATCGACTTCAGGCGATCGTCGAAGTTGTCGACGTCGATCTCCAGGAACTTGCGATCCGCGACGGGCGCGAGCGGCTCCGCCGGCTTGCCCGAGAGGTCCGCCATCACGCCCATCACGAACGGGATCTGCATCTTCTTGGTGGAACCGTACAGCTCCACGTCGTACTCGATCTGGACGCGGGGCGCACGATTGCGTGCGATGAACTTCTGGCTGCTTCCTGACATGACTAGTCTCTCCTGGAAATATCACACGACCCGAATCAATCGGAGTCGGAATCAGGGTCTTCGAGGGAGATGCCTCCCAGCATCTCGATGCGATCGCGCGAGTCGGGCATCAACTCCTTGACGATCGAGGTGAAATCCATCTGAAGGAGCTTCACGGCACGGTCGATGAACATCGGAGCCGGACTGCTGGGCTCCGCCTTGCGCAAGAACGTTGCGACCTGTTGCAGGATTCTCACCGCATCCGCGCGCGACGCCAAGCCGCCCGAACGGGGGGGTTTCCCCGCACTGCCTCCACCGCCCCCTAGTTCGCCCTCGTCGCCCTCGGCGTCACCGCCTTCGCCGGCGGCCTGCGCGGCCTCGGCATCGCGCGCCGAGTAGAACTCGCCGACGCGGCGCATCGTCTGCAGCAGCAGGTCGAGATTGGGTCGCTGGCCGCTGTGGTCGTTGAAGATCTTGACGATCGCCTGGCAGGCCGCGATGCCCACCTGGATGCCGTCGCGGCGCACCTGGTTGGCCTCGGCGTCGCCGGTGGCCCAGGCGGCGGCCAGCAGACCTTCCGAGGGGGCCGTCTGGCCCTCGGGCGGCGTCATGCGTCCGAGCACGTAGTCGAGGTCGCGCACGGTGAAGCGGCCGACCTCGCGCGATTCGACGATGACGGTGCCGCGCAGCGTGCGCATCAGCGCCTCGGTGCTGGCCGACCCGTACGACTGCCCCGGATCGGGCGACAGGTTGGCGAGCACGTTCATGCGCTCGATGGGATCGTCGTTCTCGTCGCGATCGAGCGGCGGGTAGCAGCTCTCCCAGAAGTTCTCGAGCAGCGTGGCGATCAGCTTGAGGCCATCGGCCAGGCCGGGCAGCCCGCGGTTGGCCAGTTCGGCCCGCGTCAGCCAGGCGGCGACGCGCAAGTCCTTGGTCTGGCCCAGCAGCTCGGTGGCCTGCTCGGCGACCTTGCGCCAGTTCGGTTCTTCGGCGCCGACCAGTTCCTGCGTCGACGGATCGATCGTTCCGGGCGTGCCCGCTGCCAGGCGGTCGAGCTCGGCGACGCCGGAGTATTCCAGGTCCGGGCCGGCCGGTTCGTCGTCGCTGATGGGACGCGAGAGGGCGTCGATGTCGATCACTTCGGGGTTACTCCAGGTCGCTGTCCGATGGTGGGCAGCGAGTAGGACGCAGAGTAAGTCATGCGCAGGGGTTGTTCAATAACGGACGATAACGGGAAAGCGTGCGGCGTGAGCGTCGCGGACACTCGATGCGTGAGATTGGCCACGCTACGTCCGCTTCAACGAATGGAAGACAGCGCGCGGTGGGCCACCGTGCGCACGGAGGTGTACAGCAGGTCCAGCACCCAGCGAAGAAAGGCCGTCGTGATCTGCGCGCCGGCCGGCACCGCCCGGCCCAGGAAGCGAAAGATCATGCCGACCAACGTGGCGAGCCCCCGGCCCATCTCCGCCGAGATCCGGGCCGCCTGCGTCAACAGCCACGCCACCTGGTCGAGGATGGTGAATCCTGCCGTGAAGGCCAGGCCCGGCGCACCCTTGCACGCCTCGCCCGCGACCTTGAGCATGTACGCCAGCGCACGGCCGATCATGTCCAGCAGTTTGGCAGATCCCATGAAGAAGCCGTTCGAGCCCTGGGCGGCATTTTCCAGAAAGCCCTTGACTTCGCGTTCGTCGGCGTTGCGAACGCTCAGATTGCCCCAGGTCTTGCCCGCCACCCCGGGGAGGTAGCTGTCCAGCATGAAATGGCCGCTCGGACTGATCGGCGCCTTCGAGGTCGACCCGATCTGCAGTCCATCCACTCCCAGCGGCGCGTGCAGGAACGGAAACAGCGGAATCATCGGGACGGGGTCGACCGGGTTGGAGACGCGGTAGACGTTGTCCTGGCCCACCCGTTGCGTGAGCTGCCTGGCGAAGCCGAGCGGGCCGGTGCGTGGTGCTCCGAACGTGTACACGCTGACGTCGGCGATGCGATTGGCCGTGATGAAGTCTGCGTTGAGGAACGCGAGCGCGCCACCGAGGCTGTGGCCGACGCAGTGGACGCGTGCGGGGTTCTTGCCACGCAGGAATTCCCGAAGCGTGGCGACGAAAGACTTGAAGGTTTCGTTGAACCCCGCGTGAACGAACTGCCCGCCCGGGCCGAACTGCAGACCGACGTTGAAGTCGGTCAGCCAATCGGCTGCCGTGGCGGTGCCTCGCGTGGCGATCAACAGGTCACCGGCGAACTGACCGACCCCGGTGGCCACGTAGCCGAAGCCGCTCAAGGGCCGGAAGATGGCGCCGGACGTCCCCGTGAAGCGCGTCGAATCGCCGAACAGGCCATGGATGTTCAGCGGGTCGCCCTTGACAAGGCGGGCGGCCTCGGACATCGGCTCTTCGCGCAGTGAATAGACGCCGAGGGCGATGGCCGCGGCCTGGCTGGGTGTGAGGATGGTCATGGGTCGTGCCTCGCCCGTGTGTGCGGTCAGTGGAAATCGCAGATGGTCGTGACTTCGCCATGGACGGCGAGTTCGGCCTCGAGCCGGCACGTCACATCGATCGGCGCCCCCTTGGTCTCGCTGTTGTTCTCATAGCTGTACTTGAAGAACGCCCAGGCGTCGTAGGTCTTGCCCTGGTACTCGATCTTCATGACCTGTTCGACCACGGGCTGGTGGGGCAGCAAGCCGCCCAGCAGCGACGAGCCTTCGATGGCCGGGAACGTGAAGTCGCCGTTCGTGTCGGCCGTCGTCCTGTCGCTTCCCTTCTCGTTCTTCCAGTGCCAGCTGTAGTTGCGCACGAGCACCGCGCCCGCCGCCGGCCGGCCATTCATCAGCACGCGGCCCTTCATCGCGGACCAGAGCACCATCTTCGCCATCGCAGTTCCTTGCAAACATCCCAGCAGCACCACCACGGTCGCAGCCGACATCCAGAAAGCACGCCGCTTCATCGCGTGCCCTCGCATCGCCCGCGCGACCTGCGCGCGGCGCCCAGGCAGCCCCCGCCCGACGATACCCGACGACGTATCAAGTGCAAGATCGTGCCCGGGACCTCAGCGGACGCACGATCGGCCGCAGCCGGGCGTGACGGCGCCGATGCGGCAACCGGGAGGTCCAGTTTCCGACTCACGCGAACTCGCACAGTCCCGTCACGTTGCCATGGGCGACGCGTCCCGCATCCAGACGGCAGGTCAGCTCGATCGGCCTTCCATCGTTCTCGGCGTTGACCTTGTAGCTGCCTTTGCAGTGGTTCCAGGCCGCGTACGTGACGCCCTTGTACTCGATGGTCATGACTTGTTCGATGACTGGTTCATGCGGCAGGATGCTGCCGAGCAGCGAGCTGCGCTCGATCGGCGGGAAGAGGAATTCACCAGCGGCGCCGGCCACCACCCGATCCGAGCCCGCCTCGTCCTTCCACTGCCAATCGAAGCGGCGTACGAGAACAGCGCCGGCGGCCGCCTGACCGTTCATCAACACGCGGCCTTTCATCGGGGACCAGATCATCATCTTCGCCATTGCCGTTCCTTGCAGGCATGCCAGCGCCACCACAGTGGCCCCGACGACCCCGCGGAGTCGACGTCGCTTCATCGCGCGACTCCCTGCCGCCCGTGCGACGCCCTTCCGGTCCCTGCACGGGTCATGCTCGACGATACATCACCCTGTATGCGGCGCATAGCCGCTCGAACGGGCGACAGGCCTGGCCGGAGCCCGCCGGCCCGTGGGATTCGCAGGTGCCCATGACCTCGCCACGGCGGGCAGGCGTGGTGCGGTGGACGCGCGCTGCGCACCTTGGACGAACGTCATGACACCAGCGTGTCCAGCAACGAGGACGATGGCGGCGGCGCGGGCGGCGCGATGAAATCGACGAACTGCGCGGCCGGCGGCAGTGTCGGGAACGCCAGCCGCAGCGGGGGGGCCTCGTCGGAGCCCGCACAGTAGAAGTGGACGGCGGCGGTGGCGCCGGCATCGGCAGGATCGGTGGCGGGCTCGGCCAGGGCCTGGATCGCACGATCGAAATCGTCGAGCAGGAGTTTGGGCGCGAGGCCGGCCAGGCCCGCATCCTCGGCGGCGAGCCAGCCGCCGGCGTCGCCGGCGAGCGTCGAGGCGACGCCGCCCGGCGCGGGCGCACTGCCGCCGGCAAATGCCAGCGTGAGCGGGAAGTAGCGGCCGACGCGGTCGACGCTGGCGAAGAACAGCCCACGCCAGGCCAGCGGCCCGCACACGCCCGGAGCCAGCTGGAAGCGCCAGATCGGTGCGGAGAGATAGCGTTCGAGCCAACCCTCGCCGAGCGCCGCGCGCGAGGCCTGCATGCCCAGCTGCAGCCACTCGTCCCACGCCGCCGTGAACTCCCACGGCAGGCGGCGCGTGACGAAGTCACCCTCGCCGGGAAGCTTGCCGTAGAAGCCGCAGGTGCCCATGATCGGACCGTCGGAATGGCGCCGAACTCAGCCGGGGCAGCGGAACTGCGCCAGTTCCGGCAGCCGCATCGGATTGCGCACGCTGCCCGAACGCAGCTCGAAGTAGACGCGCTTGCCGCCTTCCTCGTAGCTCACCATCTGGCGCTCGGGCGTGCCGCCCTCGACCTTGGCCGCATCGACGAAGCGGAACAGCGCCCAGGGGCCGTCGAAGATCAGCGGCGTGGCCGACGGCTTGCCGCCGATCAGCAGCGTGAGCTTGATCTGGCTGTTGGGACTCAGGCTGGGCCAGGACAGGCGGGCCGCCGCGTTGGTGCCCGGCTTCATCGGCGTGACCTGGCCGTCGACCGACAACTGCACGTCGGTGACGCCGTCGTCCGCGCGGGCCAGCAGCACGTCCATCGTGGCTTGGGGGTTGGCCGAGCCGCCGGGGAAGAACGCGTCGCGTATCGTGGCGGCACGCTGGAAGTTCGCGATCGCGGCCGGCGACAGCGCCTCGACGCCTTCGGCCAGCTGGATCGGCTTCCACACCGGGCCGTTCATGTCCACCATGCCCACCAGCTTGGTCTTGGCGAAGGCGTCGATGACGCCGTTGGGCGCGAACAGCTTGGCGAAGTCGCCCAGCGGCACTTCCTTGCCCGACGCCTTGACGAACGGATAGCGCCCCTCGACCGCCGCCTTGCAGAAGCTGCCCACCTCGCCCGCCGCCGCGGCCTTGACGGCCGCCGCGCCCGCGCCGGCCGACTGCGCCCCGCTGCGCGCGATCAGGCCATTGAGCAGGTTGCTGATCGGCGGCGGCATGCGGTCGGCTTCGCTCTTGATGCGGGCCACGATCTGCGCATCGGACGTGGCCGGCGCGCCGCGCTTGATGGCCTCGTCGGTGGCCCGCAGCTGCACCTCGTACTCCTTCAGCACGCCCAGGGTCGCGTCCAGCGGCACCGGCTGGCCGGCCGGGCCCGAGACCACGCGCTGCAGCTGCTCGAAGTGCGCGTCGACGACCGCCTCCGGCTTGGCCGCCGGCGCGGCAGCGCCGGCCGGGGTGCCCATCAGCTTGTCGACGGTGCTGCGCATCGCGTTGGTGGCCTTGTCCAGCATGCCGGAGGCGACCGCCTCGGCCGACTTGTTGTCGCCGGACGCCAGCTTGGTCTCCTTGGCCACGCCACCCAGCAGCAGCTTCAGCGGCGAGTCGCCGGCCGACAGCAGCGTGATGGTCTGGATGCTGCCCTGCAGGCTGGTCGACGGGATCAGGCGCAGGTCGCCCAGCAGGTCGTCCCAGGCCTTGATGTACTCGTTCAGGTACAGCTGCTGCACCTCGGTGTACGTGGTCTTCAGGCGCTCGACGCCCGAGCCGCCGGACGACGTGCCCAGCACCCACGACTCCTCGTCGCCGAGCTGCTTGACCATCAGCGGCGCCTTGGCGCGGAAGCCCTTGTCATAGCCCGCCACGGTGAACAGGCCGGGGACGCCCTGCGACAGCGGCGCACCCGAGGCGCGCGTGAACACCAGGGCGGCCTGCGGGCCGCCGGCGTCGGTGACGCGGAAGTCCGGCACGCCGTCCGCGCCGAGGCGCTTCAGGCGGGAATACACGCGCTGCGCCAGCGACGCGGCGGCGAGTTGCTTGCGCTGCTGGTCGACGAGCGCCGAGTCCTGCGGCAGCACCATCTCCAGCGGCAGCTGCTCGAGCGCGGTGCCCAGGTGCGCGACGAGCGACTGGCGTTGCAGCTGCGTGACGTCGCGCGGCAGCGTGCGGTCCCAGTCGGCCGACACCCAGTTCACCACGTCGGCGGCCTTCAGGTGCGCCGGGTCGTACAGCATCACGTAGGTCTTGAGGGCCTCGTAGCGCACCTCGGGCGAGTCGGCCTCGCGGATCTGCTGCTCCAGGCGCAGGGCCACGCGCGGCATGAAGACGTCGCGCAGCAGGTTCAGGTATGCGCGGCTGGCCTGCGTGCCCAGCTTGCCGGACTGGCTCAGGCCGAACGACCTCGACCACGGCACGCCGGCATCGCGCTCGGCGTAGCCGGTGGGCATGTTGCGCGCGGCGTCGAGCACCGGCAGCACGGCCATGACATCGCCGTTGGGCAGCGGCGGGATGGCCGCGACCTGCTTGGTGACGTCGGCCGCGGCCTCGGCCACGTCCTTGATCAGGACCTGGTTGCGCACGAAGCTGACCGTCCAGCCCACGATCAGCAGCAGCGACAGCAGCGCCAGCAGCGAATACAGCGCCAGCGCGATGCGGCTGCGCCGCTTCTCGATGACCGCGCTGCGCCCGCTGATGTCGGACTCCGCGAAGATGACGTTGCGCAGCAGGTGCGTCAGGAAGTAGCTGCGGCCCGACGACGCGGCCGGCGGCAGCACCTGGCGCTCGAGCCCGTAGGCGCGCGAGATGTTGCCCAGCACGCGGTCGAACGGGCTGCCTTCCTGCGTGCCGCTGGTGAAGTAGACACCGCGCACCATCGGCTCCTCGCCGAATGCGGAGCTGAGGAAGGCCTCGTCGAGGAAGGCCTTGAGCATCTCGCGCATGGCCGCGAACTGCTGCGGGAACGCGAACAGCGTGGCGCGGCGCTGCGGGTCGCGCTCCTCCTCCATGCGCGTGGTCAGGCGCGCGTTCAGGCGCGCGACGAGCGCGTCGAACTCGGTGGCGAACGTGGCCCCGAGGTTGGCGCCGGCAGGCATCGGGAAGTCGAAGGTGGTGCCCCAGACCTGCGCCCGCGCTTCGCGGCCGAGGTCGCCGAAGAACTCGGCGAAGCCGGCCAGCAAGTCGGCCTTCGTGACGACCACGTAGATCGGGAAGCGCACGCCCAGCGTGCCGTACAGCTCCTGGATGCGGGCGCGGATCGAGCGGGCGTAGTCGTCGCGCTGCGCGGCCGACCACGTGAACAGGTCGGACAGGCTCACCGTGACGATGGCGCCATTGAGCGGCTGGGTCGGGCGGAACTTCTTGAGCAGCGTCAGGAAGCCCGTCCACGCCGCGGCGTCGACCTCGCGATTGCTGCTCTGCGTCGTGTAGCGCCCGGCCGTGTCCAGCAGCACGGCCTCGTCGGTGAACCACCAGTCGCAGTTGCGCGTGCCGCCGATGCCCTTGACGGCGTCCTTGCCCATCTGGCCTTCCAGTGGGAAGCGCAGGCCGGAGTTCACGAGCGCCGTCGTCTTGCCGGAGCCCGGCGCGCCGATGAACATGTACCAGGGCAGCTGGTACAGGTAGTTGCGCCCGCCGCCCGACTTGTCGTCGAAGCGCGCCTTGCGCAGCGTGGCCATCGCTTCGTCGAAGCGCTTCTTCAGCTCGGCGACCTCGCGCTGCGACAGCGCGGAGTTGCTGGAGGCGCCCTCGCCGATGGCGGCCAGCATCGCCTTGTTGGCGCGCCAGGCGCGGTAGCGCTTGATGCCTTCGATCGCCGCGAAGACCAGCAGGATGAGGATGATCAGGCCGATGCGCGCGCCGGCAGAGCCGAGCGGCCGATGGTCATAGAACGCGATCGCGTCGCCGACGAACCAGATCAGCAGCGACACGACCAGCAGGCCGATGAACGCCAGCACCCAGCGATTGGCGAAGAAGCGCTTGAGCTTTGCCCACATGTTTTCTTGTTCCCGAACCTGTGCTTATGCGCCGGTGCGCAGGGTGATCTCGACGCGCCGGTTGCGCGCGCGCCCTTCCGGCGTGTTGTTGGGCGCCAGCGGCTTGCTGTCCGCCAGGCCCTCGGCCTTGATCGTGTGGTTCTGCACCGTCTGGCCGAGCAGCGTGGCGACGCCGCGCGCGCGCTCGAGCGAGAGCTCGTAGTTCGACGGGAAGCGCAGCGAGCGCTTGGTCGGCTGGTTGTCGGTGTGGCCGCTGACGGTGACGACGCCCGGCACCTGGTTGATCGCCTGCGCGATGCGGTTGATCACCGGCACGAGGTCGGGCTTGATCTCGGCGCTGCCCGGGTCGTAGAACTTGTCGCCGTGGATGATGACGTGGCTGGACACCGCATCTTCGTCGACGTCGACCTGGCCCGCCAGTATTTCGTTGAGCAGCAGCGGCTTCAGGCGCGGAGCGGCCGGCGGCGGCGGGGGTGGCGGCGCGCGCTTGAGGTCGCCGACGTCGGAATGGATGGCCGCCAGCGTATTGAAGACGGGATCGGATTTCGAGGCCAGCACCAGCGCGAAGATCAGGTACAGCACGAACAGCAGCAGCGCCACCGCGGCCAGCACCAGCCACACCGACAGCCGGCGCACCAGCGGCTTGGCCACGCGCTGCACGCCCTTCCACTTGCCGGACAGATCGCGCTCGAACTCGCCGCGCTCGCGGCGGATGACGTTGTGCAGGCGATCGCGCAGGGCGTCGAGCTGCTGGCGGCCGTTCTCGATGACGCTGTAGCGGCCCTGGAAGCCGAGCGCGATGCACACGTACATCAGCTCCAGCAGGTCGATGTTGCGGCGCGGATCCTCCATCGCCTTCTCGAGCAGCTGGAAGAACTTCTCGCCGCCGAAGCCCTCGCGATGCAGCGTGACGAGCAGGCTCTGCTGCACCCACTCGGGGCTGGCGCCCCAGGGCATGTTGGCGACGGCCTCGTCGATCATCGTGCACAGCGCGTAGCGGCTGATCAGCACGTGTTCGGGCGAGGCGCCGGCGGCCCGCGCGCGCTGCTCGAACTCGGTGATCGCGCGCAGCAGGTACTCGCGCAGGCCGGCCGGGTCCGGGTGGTTCATCGTCCGGCGGATCGTCGGCACCGTGTTCAGCAGCACCGACGCGTTGGCCACCAGCGGGTTCATGCCCACCGGCGCGCCGCCGTCCTCGACCTCGGACAGCACGGCCGAAGGGTCCAACGTCATGGCCTGGCCGGCCGATGGCGCAGGCATCGCCGCGCGGCGGCCGCCCGGCTTGGGGATCATCATCGTCGCGTCGGGATCGTCCGACGGCGGCACGCCAGGGAAATTCGGATCGCTCATGGTGAAAACGTGTCAGTCAGGGCTTGAGCGCCCAGAGCTCGAGCTGCAGGCCGGGGAAGTCGCCCGCGATGTGCATCGCGATGACCTTGGTGACGTCGAGCTGCTTCCACAGGTCGCCGCTGCGATCGAGCTGGAAATAGGTGTAGCCGGCGTAGTACGGCATGCGCGGCGGGGCCATCGGCAGCGGCTCGACCGCGATGGCGGGCAGGTGCAGGCGCACGAGGTCGCGGATCTTGTCGGGCGGGCCGATCTTGACGAACGACGGGAAGCGGCTGCGCACGAACTCGCCGGGCTTGTCGGCATTGACGGCCAGCACGAACTGCGCGTTGCGCAGCAGGTCGCCGTCCGGCACCATGCCCGTGTAGAGGCCGGCGGCGCGCTCCTGCAACGGGATGGGCACCGCGTTCGGGTTGATGACCTCGGTGAGCAGCTCGCGGATGTCGAACATCAGCGGCTCGAAGGTGTTCTTCAGGTCCTCGTGGCGGTAGATCGCCTGCACGCGCGCGCGGCGCTTGCGGCGGTCGCTGAAGGTGGCGAACTCGCCGGCCGCCTGCACCAGCACGGCATACAGCGCCTCGGGATGCAGCGTCTCGCGTTCGGCCAGGTGCGTGAGCCACGGGTCGTAGCGGTTGGCGACCTGCAGCATCATGAAGTCGCCGATCTCGCCGACGCCCTTCTGCTGCGACTGGTTCAGGCGCGCGGCCAGCGTGTCGGCGCGATGGCGCACCAGGTTGCGCGCCTCGACCAGGAAGTCCTGCAGGCGCGTGAAGCCGCGGCAATCGAGCGCCGGCGGGATGAAGCTCTCGTCCAGCACGAGCTGGCCCGTGCTGCGGCGCTCGATGATGCGCGCCACGGCGATGCTGCAGAAGCCCGAGCGCGGCTCGTCGTCCAGCATCAGGCGCAGGTTCAGCTGGCCCAGCTTCATGTCGGCCGGATCGCCGACGCCCTGCACGTTGTCCTCGACGCGCAGGTCCTGGCCGACGAAGCGCGCGAGCGCCGTCGTGGGGCTCGCGTCGACCGCGAATTCGGGCATGCCCGAACGCACCAGCGGCAGCGCCAGGTGGACGACCGTGTCCTTGACCTCGGTGCCGATCTCGAGCGCCAGCGGCGCGGCGTATTCCTCGGGGATGGCGAACGGCGTGCCATCGGGCATCACCCCGCGCGCCGACTTGATCGACAGGCGCCCGATCTTCAGGGCCTCGTCGTCGACGCGCAGGCCGGCGAGGCCCCAGCCCGGCGCGAACACGCCCGTCGCGCGGGACTCGACGAGCATCTCGACGGAGCGTTCGAGTTGCTGGAAATGCTGCGGCCGCAGGAACAATCCCTCCGACCAGATGACGCGCTTTCGGCTCATGCTCTTGTTGTCGTGAGAACCGACGCCAACGACGTGCGCGGGTTCAAGTTGACGACCCGGGACTTGGCGGGGCCGCAGCAAATGTACACGCAATCACCGGGGTCGCCGAGGGTATGAAACCCCACTTTCCCCCCTCGTGGACACCGGGCTAAGGATTGACTTCCCGCGGCGTCGGCTCAAGCCGGACCTCGTGCGCGAAAGCGCCTTGCGCACCCTCCGTTTCACACGGCCGACATGCCTCGCGACCCGCGCCGCCGGACGGCTGCGCCGCGCAGCGCGACGCCCTAGCCCGTACAGCCGATCAGCGCCAGCTTCCGGCCAGTTCGCCACCCGTGGTTGCGATCGATCGCCAGGCGGTGACACGGGCGCTGGGCACGCGCCGGTCGCTTTGCAGCGTGATCAGGCCGGCCGCCTGCAGCACGCCCGCCTCGCCCTCGCCGAGGTAGGCCTCGGCCACGGCCTGCAGGCGCGGCTCGTCGCCGCTGCGGTCGATGAACGCCGGCAGGTCCGCCATCTGCACTTCGGTCTCGACACCACCCCGGGTATGTCCCTGGGCCAGCAGCAAGGCGGCGTCGAGGGCGGCGCTGCGCCACGCCAGGCGGTCGTGCAGCGAGGCGCCGGTCGAATCGGCGAGCTCGTCGAAGGCGAAGGCCGCCACCGGATCGTGGCGCGGGCCGTAGGGCAGGCGCGCGAGCAGCCGCGGGAACGTCAGGCCGACGTGCGGGGCGATCGCGCTCTCGCGCAGCGCGCGCCACACGCGCGATTCGCTGGACGCCAGCAGCTGGGCATCCTGGCTCGTGGCCACCGCGGCCAGCGCTGGCGCCGCGCCGGCCAGGAGCACCGCGCCCCACGCGGCCGCCGCGGCGGCGAGACCGGCCAGCAGCGACAGCTCCGGCAGGCCGGGCCCGAATTCCTCCAGCGTCACGACCAGGTCGCAGCCGCGACCGTCGCCCTTCAGCGCCGGTGCGAGGCCACTGCGCGCGGGCTCGCCGGCGCAGGCCGACAGGTCGTCCAGCAGTTCGTCGGCGCGGCAGTCGAACAGCTCCAGGCGCACCAGGCCGTCGTCCATGTCGAGCGTGCGCACGAAGCGGTCGACCGCGCGCCACGCGCATTCCAGGTGACGCCACGCCGGGTCGCGCAGCACGTGGCGCAGCACGGGCGCGGCGGCATCGGTCACGGCCGCGGGGGCCGGCTCCGGGGCCTCGGCCTGGTCGCCGATCAGCTGGCGGATGAGCCGGTCGACGACGGCGTCGGGCCGGTTCGACGCCGGCGCCGCGGCCCGGGCCGGCGCGTCTGCCGGCAGGTCGCCACCGAGCAGGCGTTTCATCAGGTCGGCCGCGTCGTCGCCACCGGACGGCGACGCGGGGGCCGGCGCGGGCGGCGTGCCCGCGCGCGCGAGCGCGTCCGCGGGCAGGCGCGCGACGATGCCGTCGGCCGAGAACTCGTCCATCGTCTCGACCTCGATGCGCAACGGCCGGCCCTGCCTGTCCTGCAGGCCCGCGATGTCGGCGCGCGGCGCGAGGCGCGCCAGCTGGGCGTCGAAGTTGTCGATGTCGATGCGCAGCGGCAGGCGCTCGCCCAGCGGCGCGCGCTCGGCGCGCGGGCGGCCGGAGAGGTCGCCCAGGACGACGATGCGGAACGGCCCGGCGTCGTCGCCGCCGCCGTTCGCGCGACGGCGCGGGGACGGCACGCGGCCGATGTTCAGTTCGATCGCGGATGGCATGGCGGGAATCCTCGCGGGACGGCCTCAGCCGATGCTCTGGGCGACGAGCTTGCCGTCGGCCACCGACCAGGCGTGCGCCTGCGTGGGCACCTCGCCCTCGGCGATGTAGAAGTCGACCGGCCCGAAGAACTCGCCCAGTTGCGCCGCCGGGCACGTGGGCAGGTAGTTGCGCATCACCCGCGGGTCGTAGAAGCGGAAGAACAGCGACTCCATGTCGGGGCCGTAGACGTGCACCTGCTGCCGCACGTGGCGCCACAGCGCCGGCAGCGCGAGCTGGCTGGTGAGGAAGACGCCCCAGTTCTGGCCCCAGCCCTCGGCGAACAGGCGGCGCGTGAACGCGGCGCTGTGCTCGAGCTCGACCAGGTAGGGCGCGACGGTGGCCATGTCGGGTTCGAGCTGGCCGCCGAACAGGCAGCGCCACGGCGGCGCGTGGTCGGCGTAGAGCGCGTCCAGCAGCCCGGGGTTCTGGGCGCCGTCGAGGATCACGTAGGCCGGCATGTCGCCGGCTTCTTGCCAGAGGCGGGCCTGGACGGCCGCCGGCATCGGAAGGGAGCGTTCGGACATGGGTTCCGTTCAGGGAATCGTGTGCGTCATCTGACCTTCCATCACGATGGAGATCTGTCCGGCCCAATTACACATCAGCATCGAGCTCTTGTTCAATGCGGGTTGATTCGCGAGCGTGACGGTCGGCGAGCCGACGACCCACGGCGCCGGCGTCACCGGGATGCAGGGCATCGGCGTGAGCACGCCCATCGCCGCCGCGGTGGCGGCCGCCACCGTCGGATTGGCCGGCGACTGGCACATCCCGAACGGCATGATGTTGACCATCGGAACATGGTCCTGGATGTTGGCGGCCGGCACGTTGGACGTGGTCTGCATGTTGAGCGGCAGCACGACCAGGCTGCTGGGGGCCATGCCCATGCTGCACTTGAGCATGGCGCCGTGACAGACGTGATTGGGCATTGCGGGATCTCCTCGAAGACGGGGGCCGGACGACAGCGCCGCGTGCGTGGGACGTCAGCCCGGGCAGGACGACGAGACGAACGGCGCGCCGGTGGCCGCGGCCACCTTGAAGCTGCTGGCCTTGGGCGAGAACTCGGCCGGCTTGGGCGGCGCGGCCGGCTTGGCCGTCGCCGAGCCGCCGTCGCTGGTCATGGCCTCCTTGGCGTCCTTGGGGGGCTGCGGGCTGATGGCGCTGCCCGAGCCCTTGCTGCCGGCCCCGTTGACGTTGACCATGATGCCCTTGATGTCGACGCCGGACGGGCTGAGCGTGACGAAGTTGCCGCCGCACACCAGCGACACCATCATCGGCGACTCCAGCACGATCTTGGAGCTGGCCTTCAGGTGCACTTCCTGGCCGCCATCGACGACGAACATCGTGCCGCTCTTGACGTGGATGTCCGACGTCACGTTCGTGGACTGCTTGCCGCCGATCTTCTCGTTGTGGTCGCCGACGGTGTTGACGTGGTGGTCGGCGCCGTACTTGGCGAATGCATCGGCCTTGATGAACAGGTGCGACTCGTTGCCGACCCAGGTCTTGTCGTCGTTGAGCACGCGGCGGTCGAAGTCCTTCTGCGCCTGGAAGTAGATCTGTTCCTTGCCGTCGGAATCGTCGAAGCGCAGCTCGTTCCACTTGCCGGCCACGCTCTTGCCGCTGGAGTCGATGCTCAGCGTCTTCAGGCCGGTGAACGGGGCGGAGGCCGGCAGCTTGAACGGCGGCATGTTCTCGGCGTTGTGCACGCGGCCGACGACCACCGGGCGATCCGGGTCGCCCTCGATGAACTGCACCAGCACCTCTTCGCCGACGCGCGGCATGTTCTGGAAGCCGTAGCCCTTGCCCGCCCACGGCGTGGAGACGCGGGCCCAGCAGGAGTCGCTGCCGTAGCGATCCCAGAAGAAGCGCACCTTCACGCGGCCCAGGTTGCCGCCCTTGTCGGCATCGCCGTCGTTGCGGAAATCGGAGACGACGAGGGCCGTCTGCGTCCCCGCGATCGTCGGGCGCGGGACCACGCGGGCGGCGCGGAACTGCGTCGCGGACGGGATGGCTTCGAACTCGCAGTGGAAGCTGGCGCCGCTGCCTCCCGCGCTCTGCGCCAGGTTGTTGGCGGCAACGAACGAATGCGAGACGACCATGTACTCCTTGTTCATCGAGTCCACGGAATGCCCTGCCACGGTCGTCTTGAACCCGACCTGCAGGCAACGCTCGGTGCCACGGCCGCGCACCACGGCGTAGCGGCACGCCAGCTCCTCCGCGCGGATCTTCGCGTAGGTCGTGGTGAAGCCGCTGTCGGTGGCGTCGATCGGGTGGTCGAAGATCTCGAAGCCGGCGTTGTCGTGCGATCGCGGGTCGGAATGCACCGAAGCCAGCTGCGTGTTCGGCTTGGCATAGTTGTAGTCGCTGGCCGAGAACGCGCCGGGATGCACTTCGGAAACCAGGCGCAGTTCGTCCAGCGTCCCGAACGACGTCCCTTCGCCGACCATGTTGATCGTCGCCAGGCCGGGGGTCGGCTTGTGGTCGTCGGCCTTGTTCAACAGCACCATCTCGTGAGCGCCGTTGGTGTGCGTGAAGTAGTAGTAGATGCCGGCATGCTCGGCGAGGCGGCTGACGAAGTTGAAATTCGTCTCGCGGTACTGGACGATGTAGTCGCGCGTCTCCGTGTCGCTGGCGCTGCTCTGCGCGGTCATCAGCGTGTCGGCCTGCAGCTTCGACATGATGACGTCGTTGATCGACTTCTCGGAGAAGATGCGGCTGTCGGACGAGCGCGTCATGAACCACAGGCCGGGATTCAGGGTGACGAGGTACAGAAAGCCCTGGCCGCCCTTGAACGCCGGCGTGCGCACCACGCCCTGCACGGTGAAGCGCGTGATGTAGCCGTTGAAGAAGCGCACGCCCTTGCCCTGCTCCAGCTCGAGGGCGACCGTGGCGTTGGTCCCGAGCAATTGTTCGGCGGTGATGTCGCCTCGCTCGGAGAGCAGCTCGAGCTGGTATTCATAAAGGCGGCCGAGCTCCTCTTGACCGCTGAAGCGCTGTACAACGAAGACGTCGGCACCCGCCTTGGTCGAGATCTCAAGCATTCGCGTCATAGGTTTCTCCCAACAATTCGCACGGTAGCCCGCACGCGGCCGAGGCATGGCGGATGCCCGACCGCCACGTGCGCGCAGCTACGCGATTGCAGCACATAAACGCGGCAGTCGGGCTCCGCGGATTCCCACGTTCCAGGGCTTGAAGCCATCTTCGAGCGCACTTTCACTCAGGGCGTGGCGATGCTGAATCGGTAGACGTCGTCCGGATCCGGGAATCGGATCCGCAGGGGCGCCCCGCCCGTCTTCATGAACCGGCCGCCGCGCAGACGCCAGGGCTCGAAATCGACGCCATCGCTCACCTGGGCGCCTGCCGCAGTGTGATAACTGCCGGCGAAAAAGCGCAGGCCGCCGCGGCCGTCGCGGCTGATGGCCAGGCACGAGCCGAACAGGGACGGCAGGTCGTAGCGATGGGCGCCCTTCGTGAACGCGTCGGTCACGACGGCGACGTGCACATGACGTTGCGCCGTGCCGCTGGCCGAAGGAGCCGTCCCCTGGACGCAGACGTCGCGCGGGCCGACGAACAGCCGCGCGTCGTCGCCCGGCTCGGCCGGCGGCTCGCCGGGAAACACGGTGGCACGGGCGAACGGGAAAGCATGGTGATCGATCGTGATGTCGGGGCCGAGCACCTCGATGCGGTGCTGCCCTGGCCGCCCCCGCTCGCCGTCCCGGGGAACCGGTCCCCAGGCCCGGAATCCATGCCCCTCGAAGGACTGGGGAGCGTCCAGCGGCCGCTCGTCGGCCAACGTGAAGGCCGGCGCCGGCAAGGTCTTCCACAACGCGTCGTAGCCCTCGTAGACCGGCGCGACTTCGGCGCTCGCGAACACCGAGGTCGCGGCACCGGACAGCATCAGCAGCAGCGCCGCCTGGCGCGTCCTCCTCGTCATCGGCGGAGCACTCATCGATACGCCTTCGCACCCTCGGCCTTCAGGAAGTCGTCGTCGTGCTTCCAGAAGATCGTGTCCCCGTGTGCCGCGGTCGAAACCCAGACCACCGTGTACTTGCCGCGCTCCTTGCCCTGGACGACGTTGCCATGCTTGTCCCGGGACATCCAGTAGCGCGTGACGGGCTTGGACACCTCGGCGACCTTGAAGAGGTTGTGCGACGGGTCGCCATACCGGAATCCGGCCACGCGCTTGGCGTGGTTCGGGTTCGTTCCGAAGTCCTTGCCGTCCCACCAGAAGCCGCCCCCGGACGGATCGGTGCCCGAGTTGGCCAGGGCCTCGCCGGCCGCCTTGAGCGCCGCTGCCATGCCCGGATCCTTGCCGATCGCGTCGGCACCGGCGTTCATGAGCTTGCCGTAGCGCGCGTTGCCGTCCTTGACCGCGTAGGTGTAGTTCGGGTCGGCGGACAGCAGTTCATCGATGGTCTTGCCATCCCAGGCCCGGGCCCGGTTGGCCACGGCCCAGGCGATGCCGGCGATCTCGTCGGGGTCGTCCTTGACGCCAGCCTCGCCATACGCGATGGCTGCCAGCTTGCGCGTCTGCGCGTCGATCGGCGCCTTGGTGCCACCGCCGAGCGCGACGGCTCGGCCATCGGCGTCGCGCACGACGGCACCGGGAGCGCCGGCGCCCCTGTCCGCCAGGCGCGGCAGGTTCGGATCCGAATGATCGTTGACACCGCTGACGCCGGGCGTCGAGCCCGCGGGCGTCGTGATCGTCGGGTCGGCGTGGTCACCGAGACCGGCCGTGGTACGGGCCCTGCCGGACGGTGCAGCGCCCGCACTCGGAGGCCAGCCGGCCGGACCCGGCATCTGGGTGTTTGCCATAGGGGGCTTTCTCAGGGATGTCCGGCTTGTCTTCGCTGCATCCCGGGTCGTGGCGGAGGCGTCGCATCCGGCGAGCGCGATGGCCGCTGGCGCACAGGCCGATGTCGCCCATACATGCTACCGTACCTCCACCGACGGCGCATCTGGAGCGCCGAGCCAGACCACGCCTGAGGGTGCATGGCGCCGCCGGTACCGAGGCATCGCGCGGATCCTGTCAATGGAATACACCCGGGGGCATCGGATACAGCTTGTCGATGGGATTGCCGTAGTCGCCGATCTGGACGAGAGGCGTGTGCGACCTGCTGTGCTCGTTGCCGTCGCCGAACTCGATCAGTTCCTGCGCGAAGTCGTCCATCGAGTCGGGGCCGCTGCGGCACTTCGCGTTGGACAGGACGCGGCCGCCGCGCAGGACGGCCAGGCCGCCCCCGTAGGGGCAGTCGCCGCCCAGACAGGCGTGCATCAGGTAGCTGTAGTCTCCGCGATCGAACCAGACCTGGCGGATCTGCGCGCGCGGCGCGGCCGGCTCCACGGTGGCCAGGAAATGCCGGCCGCTGGCCGGCGTCGCGGAGAATTCGAGCTCCAGCGCGTCCGGCTTGCCGTAGCGATACGTCAGCTTCGTGATGTCCCCCGCCGCCGCCGCCTGGCCGCACAGGGACACCGTCTTGCTGCCGACGGTGCACGAGAAGAACGGCTTCTCGCTCGCCTTGCACAAGGTCCGCGGCGCCGCGAGGACCAGCATCGGAACGATGGCGAGCAGCGCCAGCGTCGCGCCTCGCCCGAGCCGGCGTCCGTCACTCGAGAGCATCGCAGGCTCCCTTGAAGGTCGACTGGCGCGCGGCGCGCCGCAGGGTCTTCATGTCGACGAGCTCGGTGATCGAATGGATCGCGGCCCGTCTTCGAGAAGGCGCGGTTGCCGTCTCGCCGATCATGCGCGGTCTCAACCGCCCTGCAGGCGCCGCACCAGCCGCGCCGCCCAGCCGGGAGACTGCGGCGAGCCGACCTGCACCAGGATCGCCGAGACGTTGTCGCGGCCGCCGGCCTCGTTGGCCGCATCCACCAGCGCCGAGGCGACCTCGCCCAGCGGCTTGCCGGTGGCCAGGTGCGCGGAGATCTTCGCGTCGTCGAGCATGTCGGTCAGGCCGTCGGAGCACAGCAGGAAGATGTCGCCGACCTGCGCCTCGTGGTCGTGCACTTCGAGCTCGATCTCGTCCTCGATGCCCAGCGCGCGCGTGACGATGTTGCGGTAGCGCGGGTCGAGGATGGCGTCGACGGACAGCGCACCGATGGCGATCTGCTCGTCGACCCAGCAGTGGTCGCGCGTGACCTGCTCGAGGTTGCCGGCGCGCCAGCGGTAGCAGCGCGAGTCGCCCAGGTGCGCCACCGTCATGCGGTCGTGCATCAGCACCGCGATCACCAGGGTCGAGCCCATGCCCTCGTAGTCGGGCTCGCGGCGCGCCGCGGCGATGATGCTGGAGTTGGCGCGCGCCGCGGCGAAGCGCATGTCCTCGTGCAGGCCGGCGCGGTCGCTCGACACCGGCTCCGCATGCAGGTGCGGCAGCGCGGAGGCGAGCTCGTCGAAGATCTCGTCGACCGCCATGCGGCTCGCGACCTCGCCCGCGGCGTAGCCGCCCATGCCGTCGGCCAGGATCGCCAGGCCCAGGCCCGCGTCGAAGCGGACCGCGTCCTCGTTGGCGGACCGCACGCGGCCCGGGTCGGTGCGCGAGGCCATCTCGCAGTGGGGTGCCGTGGTGCTCAGGGTGGCCATCTCAGTGCCGCCAGACGGGGTCGAACGCGGCCCCTTGCTGCACGGCGCGCTCCTTGAAGAAGACTGCGACTCGATAGTCGCGGGCGACGCCGGGGGCGCCGTCGGCATAGAGTTCCATCAACCGCTGCGACGACGGCGCGTGCCCGCGCTGGCTCGCCTCGCGATACAGGGCGATCGCCGCCGGCACCTGCGATTGCAGCTCGAGCTGGCGCGCCCGGGCGTACAGCTCGTCGACCGGCAGGTGGGTCTCGTCGATGTGCGACATCGGCGTGTGCGGCGGCCCGGGCATGGCGGCCGCGGTCGGCACCATCATCGGTGCGGCCACCGGTTGTTCGACGGGGTGCAGCGGTGGCAGCGGCGTGGCGTTGGACGCGAACAGCACGTCGGCCGGCTGCGTCGCCACCGGGTTGGACTGGCGCGCCGCCGCGGCCTGGCGCGCCGCCGCCGCCGATGCGGCGCGCGCCTGGGCGCGGGTCATGCGCTGCGGCTTGGCGGGCGCGGGCGCCACGACGGCCACGGACGGCGGCGGCACCGGCGCCGGCGCGGCGGACCGGGCCGGCACGGCGGGCGCGGCGATGCCGTCGGATGCGCCGGACGGGATGACCGCGGTGGTGCCCGCCGCGACCACCGCCCGGGCACGCTTCTCGCGTTGCTCGCGCAGTGCGCGCTCGAGCGACGCGATGACCTCGTCGGAGGCCGGTCCCGGCTGGCGTTGCAGCGCGTCGAGCTCGGCCGCGAGCCCCTTCGCATCGCCGGACGTCGGGGCGGTGCGCGGCGCGCCGCCATCGGCCGCGCATGCGGCCAGCACGGCCGACGCCGCGAGCGCGGCCGCCAGCGGCCATGCGCCACGCGAGGCCACGGCCGCCACGGCGGTTGAAAACGAACTGAACTTCATGCGCGTCATGAACGACCCTGCTGCGTCCGGCGGCCGCGTCGACGGACGCCGCCCGTGATTGCGGTTGACCCGACAGTAACCGCATCGTCCGCGCCTCGCAACGCGGGCGCGCCCGCGCTCGCGCGGACTCGACGAACCGGTGACTGCGCCGGCGTGCTCACTTCTTGCGTCGCAGCTTCTTGCCCTGCTCGGCGTAGGCTCGCGCGAACTCCTGATTGAGCAGGCGGTCGAAGTGATCCTCGGCTTCCTTCTCGAGCTCGCCGTACATCGCGAGGAAACTCTCCCACAGCTTGGCCTTGTGCAGCGCCGGCATCACGCTGTCGAGGGCGCCCGACTTCTTGATGCGCTTCTCCACGGTGTCCGGCGCGAACATCTTCAGCGCGGCCAGCAAGGCCGCGCGCGTGCCGGCCATCACGGCCATCTCGTGGGCGCAGACGTCGTTGACGGCGTCGCCGATGGCCTTGTTCGGCTGCAGGAACAGCTTGTTGCCGTGCTGGCGAACGTCGACGAGGTAGCGCAGCGCGTCGCGCGCGGAATCGGAGTGCTTGAGCGGATTGTTCTCGCGCGAGGCGATCATCGTGCGGTCCTCGATGCGCAGCTCGTTCTTCAGCTGCGCCCGCATCTCGAGCATCTGGTACAGGCCGTTGACCGTCAGGTTCAGCAGTTCGCCGACGATGCGGATCGTCTCCATCGGATGCGCCGCGTCCAGATCGCCCGGATCGAGCTCGAGCGCCTGCGCGAGCACGGCCAGCGCCTGCGCGCCGTCGACCGACGGGCCGGACGCCGCCACGGGCGCGGCCACCGGTGCGGGCGCCGCCTGGGGCGCGGCGCGCGGCGTCGCGGCGGGCGTGCCGCGCACGGGCGCGGCCACCCCGGCCATCAGGTCGATGTCCAGCGGGTCGATCGCGGGCGGCGGGACCGGCCGCACGGGCGCGACGGGCGCAGGCGCCGGCGCGCGCGCGGCGGGACCGAAGTCCTTGTCGAGCGCCGAGAAGATGTCGTCGTCGAACGGATCGGGCAGCGTGTTGTGGCCCTGCGCGGGCATCGCCACGTTGACGTCCTGCTGACGATACAGGCCTTGTGCCTGGTCGCTGAGCGGGGCCTGCGAAGCGGGCTTGGACAGCAGGCCGCCGTCCAGGCCGAGGAACGCGTCGAGGGCGCTGGCGCCGGTGTCGTCGCGGCCGAACGCCGGCGCGCGGCTGGCCGGCGGCTCGGGACGCGTACGCGAGGCCGACGGCGCGGCGTCGAGCATCTGGCCGAGCGCGGTGGCGCTGGGGTCGGTCTCGATCTGGTGCGACATCGGCGGCGGCGACGGCGCGCGGCGCGCAGTGGGCACGACCGGCTGGGCCCAGTTCGGCGACGTGTCGAACTGCGAATCGCGACCGCCCGCGGCCGGCGGCGCCGGGACCAGCGAGGCCATCATGTCGAGGCTGTCGGCACGCGAATTGGCGGAATAGCCGAACGCCGCCAGCGGATCCTTGGCGGCCGGCGTGTTCTGCAGTTCGGCCACCAGCAGGTAGTCGCCCAGCTGGATGCGATCGCCGTGCGACAGTTCCACCGCGGCGCCCGGCGGCACGGCGTTGTCGTTGACGCTGCAGCCGTTGACCTTGGAGATGACCTTGAGCGAGTACTTGCCGTCGCGGCAGCGGATCTCGAGGTGCTCGCGCGAGATGTAGCGATCCGGACTCGGCAGCGGCAGCGAGCACGTGTTGCTGCGGCCGATGCGTCCGCCGCTGGCCCCGAAGCGCGCGTTGATCGCTTGCGGCTGGTCGGGCGGGGGGCAGCGGAGTGCGCGGACGACGAGTTCCATGGCAATGCAGTGAGAAGACGAAAATGATTATCGCCGTCTGGATCCCTCGCGCACGGGTGACACCCGAAATGGGGGGATCTTGCAGATGCTTGCTCAACCGGCGTGCGACGGAGCCAGGGTTATCCCCCTGCGTTGCGCCGCCGCGAATCGCGTCACGCCGCGTCGACGGCTGTGCCCGCCGGCCGGACGCGTGCACGGTCGTTCAGTCGACGCCCTTGCACTTGTTGGCTTCCTTGAGGAAGTCCTTGCCCTCGGCCGCCGTCGGCTTGCGGTAGATCGCGCACAGCCGCGAGCGGGCTCCCGGCGCGCCCATCGCGTCGGCGCGCTCCATCAGGCGGATGCCCTCGGGCACGTGGCCGGCCAGGTAGGCCTCGTAGCCCCTGCGGAAGGTATCGGCGGCATCCGCCTTCGGGTCGGCCTTGGGCTTGGCGGTTTCCGCCTCGGACTTGGTCCTGGCGTCGGCTTCGGCCTTGGCCTTGGCCTTCGCGTCGGCGTCGGCCTGCGCCTTGGCCGCGGCGTCCGCGTCGGCCTTGGCCTTCGCGGCGGCATCGGCCTGCGCCTTGGCGGCCTCCGCATCGGCCTTGGCCTTGGCGCGCGCCTCGAGCTTGGCCTTGGCCTCGGCTTCCGCCTTGGCCTTGGCGGCGGCGTCCTCCACGGGCTTGGTCGCCGGCGCCGGGGTGGGGGTCGCGGCCGACGCCTGTTCGGCGGGCGCGGGAGCCGGCGCCGGCGCGGGCGCGGGCGCGGGTGCCGGTGCGGGAGTGGGCACCGGCACGGGCGGCGCTGCGGGCGGGGGCGCGGTGACCGCGCTCGCAGCCGGCGGCGGCGCCTGGTCGACCTTGGGGGCGGGTGCCGGACGCAGCACGAACCAGGCGCCGGCGGCGACCGCGACGGCGGCCAGGCCGGCAATCGGCACCAGCATGCTCTTCTTCTTGTCGTCCGCGGGCGCGGGCACCGGCGCGGGCGCGGGCGCTTCGACGCGCGGCTTGCGCGGCTCCGGCGGCGGCGCGGACGTGGTGCTGCGCTCGGGGATGGCGCGCACCATCGTCGTCTCGGCGTCGTCGGCAGCCGCGAGCGGCGCGCGGCCGATCACCGTCGCCTCGGGATCGACGTCCTTGAGCGCCGCGGCATCGCGCGCCTTGCGGGCCGCGGCGTCGGCCTCCGCCTTGCGGGCAGCCTCCTCGTCGGCCTTGCGGCGCGCCTCGAAGGCGGCGCGTTCCCGGGCGGCCGCATCGGCTTGCGCCTTGGCCTGGGCCTCGGCCTCCCGCCTGGCCTCCGCCGCGGCCTTCTTGCGCGCCTCTTCCTCGGCCCTGGCCTGGGCGGCCTCCTCGGCCTTCAGCCTGGCCTGTTCGTCGGCGGCGCGCCGGGCCTGCGCCTGCGCGGCCTTCTTCGCCTCGGCGTCGGCCTTGCGGCGCGCCTCGTCCTCGGCCTTCAGTCGGGCGGCTTCGGCGGCGGCACCAGCCTGGCGCTCGGCCTCGGCCTTCGCGGCGCGCGCCGCTTCCTCGTCGGCCAGGCGCTTGTTCTCGGCGGCGGCTTCCTGCTCCGACTTCCTGCGCGCGGCCTCGGCGGCCTGGCGTTGCGCTTCGGCAGCGGCCTCGGCGCGCGCGCTCTCCTCGGCCCGGGCCTTCTCCTCGGCGACACGCCTCTGCTGCACGGCCTCGGCTTCGGCCTTGGCGCGCGCGGCAGCCTCGGCCAGCTGGCGAGCCTTCTCCTCGGCCTGGCGCTTGGCCTCGGCGTCGGCCTTGCGGCGCGCCTCTTCCTCGGCTTTCGCCTTGGCGGCCTCCGCCTCCCGGCGGGCCTGTTCCTCGGCCAGGCGCTTCTTCTCGGCAGCCTCGGCCTCGGTCTTCTTGCGCGCGGCCTCGGCTTCGGCGGCGCGGCGCGCCTCCTCCTCGGCGACGCGCCTGGCCTCGGCCGCCGCGCGCGCGCGCTCGCGCGCCGCGTCCGCCTCCGTGCGCAGGCGCGCGACGAAATCCTTCTGCGCCTGCAGCTGCGCCTCGATGACCGCCAGGCGTTCTGCCTGCGGCATCGGCAGCTCCAGCGGCTGGGCCTGCACGGTCGCGAAGCCCTTGGCGACCTGCTCGACGCTGGCGGCCAGCTTGTCCAGGCGGCCCTGGATCGGGACGATGGGCAACTCGCCGGCAGCCGGATCGAGGGCCTCCAGTGCGCGCGACTCGTTGCCCCAGGCACCGTCCTGCCCGGACAGGCGCTTCTCCAGCACCTCGAGCTTCTGCTCGAAAGCGGCGAGCGCGGCCCTGCCCTCGCGCTCGACGCGCTCGGCCAGCGCGTCCCGCGCGTCGGCCGCGGCCGTCATCGCGGCCAGGCGCGCCTCGAGCTCGGCCTGCGCGGCCGGAGCCAGCGCATACGACTGGGCGACGAATTCGGCGATGGCCGCGGCGGCCTCGCGCAATCTGCGGGCCGCCGCCCGTGCGGCGACGGCATGCTCGGGTCCGCCCACCAGCAGCGTGTTCTGCGCGAACAGCGCCTGGCCGGCGTCGTCGAGCGCCTTCGATTCGGCCAACTGCGCCTGCGAGCTGGCCATCCACTGCTCGAACTGGGCCTGCGCCTCGGCCTCCGCGGCGCGCTGCTCGGCCTCGGCCTGCTGCAGTTCGACTTCGGCGCGCTTGGCCTCTTCCTCGAGGCGGCGCCTGGCCTCCTCGGCGCGCCGGCGCGCTTCCTCGATGGCCGCGCCGCGGCCGCCGGCCGAGCGGCCCGCCGGTCCGGTCGAGCCGGTGGTGCTCGTGCCCGTATGCGTGCTGCCGGTGCCGGTGTGGGTGCTGCCGGTGCCGGTCTGCGTGCTGCCGACGCCGGTGCGCTCGGACGGCAGCAGGCCCTCCTGCAGCGCCTTGAGCGCGTCGGCCGACATGATCATCGTCGACTCGGACTCGTCCTCGGAGTCGGCCAGTCCGACCGCGGCCGTCAGCTCGCGGCTGAATTCGGCGGCGCTGGCGAAGCGCTCGGTCGGCACCTTGGCCAGCGCCTTCAGGACGACGCTGTCGATCGCCTCGGGGATGGACGGGTTGTGGCTGGACGGCGGCTTGGGGGCCTCCATCAGCACCTTCTGCATGACGGCCACCATGCCGCCCGAGAACGGCCGTTCGCCGACCAGGAACTGGTACAGGATGACGCCGGCCGCGTACAGGTCGGAGCGCGCGTCGGCCGTCTCGCCGCGGATCTGCTCGGGCGCCATGTAGCTGGGCGTGCCCAGCACCGTGCCGGCGTGCGTCTTCGAGGTGGAATCGATGCGGGCGATGCCGAAGTCGCCCAGCTTCACCGAGCCGTCGTCGGTGACGAAGATGTTGTCGGGCTTGACGTCGCGGTGGATGACGCCGCGGCTGTGCGAGTAGCCGAGGGCGTCCAGCAGCTCGCCCATCAGCCGCACGATCTGCGACATCGAGAACGGGTGCTTGGCGGCGAAGAATGACTTCAGCTCCTTGCCCTGCACGAACTCCATGACGATGAAGGACAGGCCCTTCTCCTCGCCATAGTCGTAGATGCCGACGATGTTCTTGTGGTTGAGCCGGCCGGCGGCCTTGGCCTCGATCAGGAAGCGCCGCGAATGCTCCTCGGCCTCCTCCGCGTCGAGCTCGTCCTTCTTGATCGTCTTGATGGCCACGATCCGGTCGATGATCGGATCGAATCCCTCATAGACGATGCCCATCGCACCCTTGCCGATCGCTCGGCGGATCTGGTACTTGCCCAGTTGTTTGGGTACGTCGCTCAAAGGGCTTGTGGATCAACGACGATGCCCGGCGAGCCGGGCATCGGGACGGCCGCCACGACTCGTCGCGCGGCGCCCGCAGGTTCATGTCACGACGATCCGGGCGGGGCGCGCGGGCCCCGTCAGGATCACTTGCCCGCCGAGCAGGCCTTGTCGGCGGCGATGGCCGTCGGCGATGTTACCCGAGAGTCACACGGCGTCGCACCCAGGTCTCCCGCGATTTCGTCGATGCCCGGCGGGACGCGGCCGATGGTGGTCACGTAGCCCTTGCGGATCGCGAAGTCGAGGTTTTCCGTGCCGAACGCCGCATCGGCGGCATCCTGCGAGGCCGCGGTCAGGATGTTGGCGATCACGGAGTCGGCGATGGACGTCGTCTGGCCCAGCACGTTGACGCAGGTGGCCATGTCGCAGAAGAAGGTCTGGGACGAGATGGACGACTGCGGCTGCAGCAGCGCGGTCTGCTGCTGCGAGCTCACGCGGAACCAGGCGCTGCTGCCCGCGCTGAACTTGACGGTCAGGCCGCTCTGGCCGGAGACCCCCAGCAACGAGATGATCGCGTCGGCGTCGAGCAACCCGAGCGTCGGCGTGGCCTTGCCGACGTTGCCGCCGCCGGTGGTGTCCAGCGTCACCACGGTGCCCGCCGCGGCATCGATGGCGCCCAGCTTGTTGACGCCGCGGATGGCGTTGCCCTTGAGCGTGACGTCGCCGGCCGTGGACTTCAGGGTGCCGTCCATTAGCAGCGTGCCGCCCGCCGACACCTGCACGGCGTTGGCCGTCAGGTAGGTCAGCGAGGTGTCGCCCGTGGAAGTGACGGCCAGCTTGCCGGTGATGGCCATCGGCGTCGTGAGCGTGCCCTGGTCCAGCGTGACCTTGGCGCCGCTGATCGTCAGGCCGCCGTTGAACGTGCCCTTGGCCGTGACGTCGCCGGTCGAGGCCAGCGTCACGTCGCCCGTGGCGGTGACGTCGGCATCGATGGCGTGCGCGTCGCTCAGGCTGACCGTGTGGCCGGTGGCCGTGATGGCGCCTTGCAGGTTGGTGCCCGGCGACGTCAGCAGGATGTCGCCCGTGCCGGCATTGAACGTCGACAGGCCCGAGACCGCGAGGGTGCCCGACTGGGTGACGCCGCCGCCATTGGTCGTCAGCGCACCGTTGACTGTCGTGCCCGCGGCGCCGAAGGCCACGCTGGTGCCGGTCACGTTGAGCGCACCGGCGCTGCCGTCGACGGTCAGGCCGCTGGCCGAGGTCAGCGTGGCGCTGCCGTTGGCCGCGAGGTGCGCCGTCAAGGCCGACGCGTCGGCCAGCGTGACGTTGGCGCCCGACGCCGTCACCGCGCCGCCGAGGGTGTTGGCGGTGTCGGCGAGCGTGACGTTGCCGGAGCCGGCCGCCAGCGTGGTGGTGCCGGTGACCGCCAGCTTGCCGGCCTGCGTGATGTTGCCGGCCGTCGACGTGGCCGACAGGTTGCCGCCGACCACGAGCGTGCTGCCTCCGAGGGTCACCGACGATCCGGTGGCGGCGACGTTGCCGGTGCTGCTGCCGTCGACGTGCAGCGCCGCGTTGGACTTCGCGACGGCGCTGCCCACGTTGTTCAGGCGCACGTTCAGCGCACCCGCCTGCTCGACGTCGGCCGCCACCGCGGTGACGTCGACCAGGCCGGTGGTGCTGCCGTCGGCGGTCAGGGTCGTGCCGGCGACGAGCGTGGCGTTGGTGGCCGCCAGGTGCGCGGTCAGCGCGTTCGCGTCGACCAGGCTCACCGTGCCGCCGGTGGCGGTGACCGCGCCGCCGAAGTCGTTGGCCGCGTTGGTCAGCGTGACGGCATTGCTGCCCGCGTTGAGCGTCGACGTGCCGGTCACCGCGAGCGCGCCGGTCTGCGTGATGCTGCCCGTGCTGGTCGCGCTCAGGTTGCCGCCCACGGTGGCCGCGCCGAGGACGACGCCGTTGCCCGTGGCCGAGAGTGCGCCGGAAGCGCTGCCGTCGACGGTCAGCGTCGCGTTGGACTTCAGCACGGCGCTGCCGGCGTTGATCAGGTGCACGTTCAGAGCGCCGGCCTGTTCGACGTCGGCCGAGGCCGCCGTGACGTTGACCGCACCGGTGGTGGCGCCGTCGGCCGTCAGCGTCGTGCCCGCGACGAGCGTGGCGTTGGCGGCGGACAGGTGGGCCGTCAGTGCGTTGGCGTCCGACAGGCTCACCGTGCCGCCGGTGGCCGTGACGGCACCGGTGAAGTCGTTGGCCGCGTTGGCCAGCGTGACGACGTTGCCGCCCGCGTTGAGGGTGGACGTGCCCGTCACGGCGATCGCGCCCGTCTGCGTGATCGTGCCGGTGCCGCTGGCGACATTCAGGCCGCCGCCCACGCTGGTGACGCCCAGGACGACGCCGTTGCCCGTGGCGGACAGGGCGCCCGCGGTGCTGCCGTCGACCGTGACCGTGCCGCCCGCCGCGAGCGTGGCGCTGCTCGCGCCGGCGACGTGCGCCGAAAGCGCATTGACGTCGGCCAGGTTCACCGCGCCGCCGGCGCTGACCGTGACGAGGCCGCCGAAGTCGTTGGCGGGATTGGCCAGCGTGGCCGCACCCGCGGTGGCGACCAGCGTGCTCGTGCCGGTGACCGTGACCGTGCCCGTCTGCGTGACGGCGCCCGTCGAGGCCGAGGCCGACAGCGCGCCGCCGACGCTGGTGGTGCCGAGGTTGACGCTGGAGCCGCTCGCCGACAGGCTGCCGGTGGTGGCGCCGTCGACCGCGAGTGAACCGCCCGCCGCCAGGGCCGCGCTGGTGGCGCTGGCCAGGTGCGTGTTCAGCGCCGCCGTGTCGGTGATGGCGACAGCGCCGCCGGTGGCGGTCACCAGGCCGGCGAAGTGGTTGCCTGCGCCGGTCAGCGTGATGTCGGACGAGCCCGCATTGAGCGCGCTCGTGCCCCCGACCACGACCCCGCCCGATTGCGAGATCGGACCCGTGGTGGTGACGCCCAGGGCGCCGCCGACCGTGGTGCTGCCCAACGCCACGGACGTGCCGCCCAGCGTCAGGTTGCCGGTGGCGGTGCCGCCCACCGACAGCGCGCCCGAGGTGGTCAATGCCACGTTGGCGCCGTTGACCGTCGTGAGATTGGGGCCGAGGCTGTTGGCGGCGTTGGTCAGCGTGATGTCCTGGCCGGCGGTCGACAGCGTCGCCGCGTTGGCCAGCGTGAGCGCGCCGGTCTGCGTGATCGTGCCGCTGCCCGCGTTGGCCTGGAGCCCGCCGGTCGTCGTGGCGCCGAACACGATGCCGTTGCCGGTCGCGCTCAGGTTCGGAGCGCTGCCGTCGACGGTCAGCAAGCCGCCGGCGACAAGCGTCGCGCCACCGCCGCCCGCGATGTGCGCCGTCAGCGCGTTGACGTCGGTCAACGCGATCTGGGTGCCGCTCGCGGTGACCAGGCCGGCGAAGTCGTTGCCTGGGTCGGCCAGCGTGATCGCCGCGCTGCCCGCATCGAGCGTGCTGGCGCCGGTGACCGCGACCGAGCCCGTCTGCGTGATCGTGCCCGTGCCGCTGTTGGCGTTGAGCGCGCCGTGCACCGTGGTGGAACCGCTGCCGAACACGACGCCCTGGCCCGCGACCGTCAGGTTGCCCGCGTTGGTCGTGCCGTCCACCGTCAGCGCGCCGCTGCCGCCCGCACCCGCCGTCAGGCTGGCGGTGGTGGCACCGGCCAGGTGCACGGCCATCGCGTCCGCGTCGACGATCGTCACCGCACCGCCCGTGGCCGTGACGCTGCCGAAGTTGTTGGTGGAAGCTGCCAGCGTGATGGCGTTGCCGCTCGCGTTCAGCGTCGTGGCGCCGGTCGCATGGATGTCGCCGCTGCCGCTTTCGACGATCGTCGACGTCGAGGTGGCGTCGAACGTACCGCTGGCGGTGATGTGGTTGGCGATGGTGAGCGCGCCGCCGCCGAGGCTGACGTTGCGGGCGCTGATGTCGCCGCTGGTGCTCAGACCGCCGCCGGCCGACAGCGAGACGTCGCCGGTCGTGCTGATGGCGCCGCCGCCGGTGATGGTCAGCGTCGCCGTCGGGCCGTAGGCCGCCAGCCTCAGGTCGCCGGTGCCGGCCGGCACATTGGCGGTGACGGCGAGGTTGCCGTTGTTGCCGATGTCGATCGACGAGGCCGTGGCCGTGACGAGGCCGCCGAAGACGTTCGTCGGATCGGCCAGCGCCACGCTGCCTCCGCTGAGCGTGCTGGCGCCGCTGACCGTCACCCGGCCCGTCTGGCTCACCGCGCCCGTGCCAGCGTTGGCACCGAGCGCGCCGGTGACGGCGGTGACGCCCGAACCGAAGGTGACGCCGTTGCCGGCGACGGTCAGGCCGGACGAGGCGGTGCCGCTGATCGTCAGCGCGCTCGCGTCGGCAACGTCGACGGCGCCGCCCGTGACGGTCACGGCGCCGACGAGGTGGTTGCCGCCGCCGTTGAGCGTGACCGCGTTGCCGCCGTCAGCCGTCAGCGTGGTGGCGCCGGTGGCGTTGGCCGAGCCGGCGGTCTGGGTGATCGCGCCGCCCGTCGAATGCAGCGTCAGGTCATGGGTGGCGGTGACGTTGTGGCCCAGGCTGACGCTGGCGCCGACCAGCGCCACGTCATGGCCGCTGATCGTGCCGCCCGTGGCGAGCGCCGTGCCGGCGGTCAGCGCGACGTCGCCCGAGGTGGCGATCGACGTCGGGCCGGTCAATGCGCCGGTCGCCGACAGCGTGAGGTTGCCGGTGGCGCCGGTGAGCGTGGCGTCGGCCGCCAGCGCGCCCGTGGCGGCGATGTCGATGGACGTGCCGGTGGTCGTCACCTGTCCGCCGAAGGTGTTGCCCACCGTCGCGAGCGTGACGTCGTTGCTGCCCGCATCCAGCGTGCTGGTGGTGCCGACGGCGACCGTGTTGCCCTGCGTGATCGAGCCCGTGCCGCTGTGCACCGTGAGCGCGCTGCCCACGCCGAGGGTGCTGGAGCCGCTGCCCAGCGCCACGCCGTTGCCGGAGGCCGACAGCGTGCCGGTGGTGGCGCCGTCGACGGTCAGGACGCCGGTGGCGGTCAGCGCGCCGTTGGTCGTGTTGGCCAGGCGCACCGCCACGGCCCCCGTGCCGGAGATCGTCGCCGTGCCCGCGTGGTTGACGCTGACCAGGCCGCCGAAGGTGTTGCCGGGCGCGCCGAGGGTGACGTCGCTGCCCGCCGCGTCCAGGGCGGTGGTGGTCGTGACGGCCACCGTGCCGCTGTTCTGCGTGATCGCGGCGCCCGTGTGCACCGACAGCGCATTGGCCGACACCGCGTCCAGCGCGATGCCACCCGACGACGTGAACGACGCCGTGCCGGTCGTGGTCGCGCCCCAGCTGCCGAGCGAGTTGCCGCTGTTGGCGATGACGACGCCGCCCGTGCCGGCACCGAAGCTCGCGCTGGTGGCGGTGATGCTGTCGCCGCCGGTCTGCGCCACGCCGCCGGCGCTGCCGGTGTGCGTCGTCAGCGTCGTGGCCGCGACGTTGTCCAGCACCAGGCCGGCGGCCGACAGGTCGGTCGCATGGCCCGACGTGGCGATGTGGCCGATCGTGCTGGCCGTGCTGCCGGCCGTGATGTCGCCCGTGCCCGCGGTGATCGTCGCCGCGCCGACGGTCAGGCTCGTGCCCGCCTGCTGCGTGACGTTGCCGTTGCCGCCGCTGGTGTCCACCGTCAGCGCTGCCGCCGTCACCGCGCCCAGGTTGACCCCGGCGTTGTTGGTGAAGCTGGCCGTGCCCGTGGTGTTGGCGCCATAGGTCGTGATCGCGTTGCCGTCGACCAGCGTCACGCCGCCCGTGCCGGCGTGCAGGTCGGTGGTCGTGGCGGTGATCGCGTTGCCGCCGGTCTGCGTCACGCTGCCCGTGGTGCCGGTGTGCGTCGTCAGCGTCGTGGCCGAGATGTTGTCCAGCACCAGGCTGGCCGCCGACAGGTCGGTCGCGCGGCCCGACGTCGCGATGTGGCCGATCGTGCTGGTCGTGCTGCCTGCGGTGATGGCGCCGGTGCCCGCGGCGATCGTCGCGCCGCCGCTGATCGTCAGGGCGGTGCCGGCCGCCTGCGTGACGTCGCCGTTGTGGGCGCTCGTGTCCACGTTCAGGGTGGGCGTGGTGATGGCGCCGAGCGCCACCCCGCCACTGCCGGCGTTCAGCGTGGCGCTGGTGCTCGCCTGGACCGAGGTGCCCGTGCGCTGCGAGAGGCTGCCGGTGCTGCCGGTGTGCGTGGCCAGCGTCGTGGCGGTCACGTTGTCCAGCACCAGGCTCGCGCCCGACAGGTCCGTGGCGTGGCCCGACGTGCCGATGCGGCCCATCGTGCTGGTCGTGCTGCCGGCCGTGATGTCGCCGGTGCCCGCGGTGATGGTCGCCGCGCCCGCGACGGCCAGGCTCGTGCCCGCCTGCTGCGTGACGTTGCCGTTGCCGCCGCTGGTGTCCACCGTCAGCGCCGCCGCCGTCACCGCGCCCAGGTTGACCCCGGCGTTGTTGGTGAAGCTGGCCGTGCCCGTCGTGTTGGCGCCATAGGTCGTGATCGCGTTGCCGTCGACCAGCGTCACGCCGCCCGTGCCGGCGTGCAGGTCGGTGGTCGTCGCGGTGATCGTCTTGCCGGCGGTCTGCGTGACGCTGCCCGCCGTGCCGGTGTGCGTGGTCAGTGTCGTGGCGGAGATGTTGTCCAGCACCAGGCTGGTGCCGGACAGGTCCACCGCGCTGCCGGTGGCGCCGATGCTGCCCATCGTGCCGAGGATGCTGCCGACGCCGATCGTGCCGGTGCCCGCATTGATCGTGACGGCGCCGGTGATCGAGAGGCTGCTGCTGGACTGGAAGACGTCGCCGTTGGCGCCGCTCGTGTCGACGGTCAGCGCGCTGCCGGCAACGCCGCCCAGGCCCAGCGGGTCCGCGTTCGTGACCGACACGGTGCCGGTGCCTGCGTCACCGGCGTAGATGCCGATGTGGTTGCCGGCCGTGGTGAGCGTGACGTTGCCGTTGGCGGTGTTGGCCGTGAGCGTGCCGTTGACCGCGATGGCGCTCGACTGCGTGACGTTGCCGCCATTGGACGTGACCACGACGCCGCCGGTGCCCACGTTGAGGCCGCCCAGCTTGATCGCCCCCTTGGCCGTGGCGGTGAGCGCGGACGCCCCGGACGCGCCCAGGTCGATGGACGAGGCGGCGTCCATCGTGATCGTGCTGTTGTTGGACCCCGGGGAGACGTGGGAATTGTTCGTGCCGGCGTTCAGGTTGACGGTCAGCGCGGTACCGTCGGCGGACGTGATGGCGCCGCCGGTGAACGTGATGTTGCGGATCGCCTCGAGCGACAGCGTCGCGGACTGGCTGCCGGTCAGCGCGGACGCCACGGTGCCGGTGACGGTGATGTCGCCGCTGCCGCCGCCGACGCTGGTCGTCTGCACCTGGATGTTGGTGCCGGAGCTCAGCGCCGCGCCGAGGTCGGTGTCCAGGATGGTCGAGTTGCCGGAGGAGCTGCGCCAGATGCTGCCCGTCGTGGTGTCGGTGGGGCCGGTGCTGTTGATGTTCACGTCGATCGGGTCGAGCAGCCAGGTGCCGCCCTTGCCGCCCTTGCCCGCCGTGGCGGACGCGTCGACGTGGCCGGCCACCTCCAGGAAATGGCTCGAGGTCTCGACGTTGCCGCCGTCGCCGCCCGCGGCACCGCCGCGCGCGTCGACGTTGCCGAAGAACCGGGTGTGGTCGTCCGACCAGACGACGACGTTGCCGCCCTTGCCCGCGGTGATCGCGTTGGCGGCGATCGTCGCGTTCGAGCCGACGTAGGCCTGGCTCGCGTTGGCGTCGCCATCCGCGCCCGCGCCGTGCCAGTCGCCGCCGATGCGCACGATGCCGCCGCCGGCGTCGCCGGAGGCGTCCACCGCGGCGTGGTCGAACAGGCCGACGTCCGCACCGCCGACCTTGACGGTGCCGCCCGTCTCGCCGGCCGCCCTGCCGCTGGCGTCCAGCGTGCCGCTGACCGCGACCACGCCCGAGTTGCCGCCATCGAGCGAGATGACGCCGTTGCGCGAGCCGATGGAGCGCGCCTGCACGATGCCGTCGACGTTGACGACGGTGCCCAGCATCGCGTCCGCCGCCTTGGCCGAGATCAGCACCTGGCCGCCATCGGCCTGCACCACGCCGCCGGCGCGCACCTGCGCGGCCGCGGTCGGCGCGTCGACCGACATCGACACCAGGTCGCTGCCGATCAGGTTGAGGGTGACGCGGTCGCCGGCCGCGAGGGCGGCGGTGCCGCCGTTGGCCACGATGGTGCCGGTGTTGGACACCTGCGCGCCCGCCAGCGCCACGAAGCCGGCCTTGAGCACGCCCTGGTTGCTGACGCTGCCGCCCGCGCCGCTCAGCACGAAGTGGCCGGCGAGGTAGTCGCTGTCGCTCAGTTGCAGCGTCGAGGCCACGAGGCCCGCCGCGTTGACCTGCGCGCCCGGTGCGAACAGCACGCCGCTGTTGTTGATCAGGAAGACCTGGCCGTTCGCGTTGATCTGGCCGAAGATGGCGCTGGGGTCGCTGCCGACGACGCGATTGAGCGTGCTGGACGTGGCGCCCGGCTGCTGGAAGTTCACCTTCTCGCCGCTCGCGACGTTGAAGGACTGCCAGTTGATGATGCCCTGGTTGGTGGTCTGGGTGATGTTGAGCGAGTTGTTCGCCGGCGTGCCGATCGTCACGCTGCCGGACGCCACCTGGCCGCCCTGGGGCAGCGCGAACGCCGCCTGCACGCCGCAGCCGGCCAGCAGCGCCATCAACAGCCGGCTCGGGCGCGGCGTGCGCACGCGCGCGGTCGCGAGCTTGAACTTGAACCCGACGCGCAGCACCATCTGGCGCACGCACAGCATCGAGGACGACAACAACGAAGACTTGGACTTTTCCACGACAACCCCCAGCATTTCACGGCGCGGCGAGCGATGCGCCCGGCGGCGCGCCAACGAATCCCACGGACCCCGCGACGAGCGCGGGGCTCCCCCTCAGATCAGAACCACTTCTGCAGCGATGCCCACGCCCGCGTCTTGCGGTTGTCGGATCCCGGCAGGTCGGACCGGTTGATGCGCCGCGCGACGTCCAGCCGGAACTGGAAGTCGTCGCGGCTGGTCAGGTTCAGGCCGACGCCGTAGCCGCCCAGCGTGCGCACGTTGTTGGTGTCGCCGTTCAGGCCGGTCAGCGGGTCGTGCCAGTTCTTGTAGCGGCCGCCGTCGACGAACGCGCTGAGAACGAACGGCGCGTTGAACAAGGACCAGGCCGGCACGCGTTGGCGCAGCTCCAGCGTGCCCAGGAAGACGTCGTCGCCGACGCCGTCGCCCACGGCGAAGGCGCGCACGCCGCGCGGGCCGCCGAGCGAGGACTTCTCCGACGTGTCCAGGTTCTGGAACGCGAGCTGGCCGCGCATCGACAGCAAGACGCTGGTGGTCTCGGTGATGGCCTGCAGGCGTTGGTAGTCGCCGTCGAGGTGCTCGAACGTGCCGCTCGTCTTGTGGCCGTAGCCCGGCTTCAGGTCGTTCGTCAGCGACTCGGAGGTGCGGATCCGGTTGTCGCCGGCGTTGAGCGTCAGCGTGAAGCTGTTGAGCGAGCCGCCGAACCGTTCGTCGCGGAAGTCACCGGTGACGCCCAGGTGGCCGATGTACAGGAAGCGCTCGTTGTGGACGGTGCCGTACACGGTACGGTCGTCCAGGTCCTTCAGGTCGGCGCCCGCGACCGCGAACAGGTTGAAGTTGCGCGAGCGGACCACCGGGTGCTGCACCATGAGCGAGCCGACCGCCGCATAGCCGTCGGCATGCAGGTCCGTGAGCTTGAGCACGTTGTAGTGCAGGTAGGTGAGGCTGGCCGTCGCCTTCGTGCCATAGGGGCCGACGGGTGCCGTGACGCCGCCGCGCACGATGTCGACGCCGTTGTGCTCGGTGGCCAGGCCGCCCAGCGTCCACGACTCGCCCTGGCCCAGGAGGCCGTTGGCGACGAGGTCGGCGCCGACGCGCACGTAGCCGGTGCTCTCGTTGCCGGCGTTGTCGACGTAGCCGTCGCCCCCGAAGGTCTTGCCGTCGTCGGCGACCTTCACGAGCAGGTCGGCCTCGCCCGTGGACGCGCCCGGGCGCAGCACGGAGCTGACCTTGAGGCCGGGCAAGTCGTTGAGCAGCAGCAGCGGGCGCTCGACGTTCTGCTCGGTGACGGCCGCGCCCTTGGGCAGCAGGCGCATGTAACCGTCGACGATGGCCGGCGTCACGCGCTCGGTGTTGACCTCGGCGTGCGTCTCGCCGATGCGGGCCTCGAGCACGCGCAGCGTGACGATGCCGTCCGGCACCTCCTGCGCGGGCACGAACACCTGCGTCAGGAAGAAGCCGGCGTCCTTGTAGCGGTTCTTGATGGCTTCGGCGGCATCGAGCAGCTGGTCGGTGCCGGCCGGCTTGCCGACCCAGGGGCGCACGAGGGCGAGCAGCTCCTCGCTCGTGAAGATCGTGTTGCCCGTGATCTGGAAGCCCTTGACCAGCAGTGTCGGCCCCGTGTCGCCGGTCGACGCCGCGCGCGCGGGCTCGGCGGGGGGCAGGACGTTGGCGTCCTTCTTGATTTCCCTGGGCTGCGGAGGGGTGGAGGATTCGAGGGCGCGACCGGCGTTGGCATTGGGAGGCGCGGTCTGCGCGAACAACGGTGCGGCATTCAGGCCCGCAAGAGCCACGACGACGTAGCCCAACCCGCCAAGGGTATGAGAATTCAACTCGATCTCCTTCCTCTGCCCCGCATGGCGCGGGGACGCTTTGTCGGTCTCGCGTGGCCGTCCGGAACTGGCCACGTCCCGGGGGGATTCTTACCCGAACTGCCGGGCAGCGCATCCCCCACCAGAGGGTTTTACAAGCGGCGCTCCAGGTGCTGCGGGGGGTATCGGCGAGAACCCCTGCCGCCGGCGCGGTGCTGACACGAGGCCGTCACGCAGCGGCCTTGCCGGGCTCGAATCCATGTGTCCGAAAACGGCGAGTCGCGATCGCCGGGGTGCCTATGATGGCGGCATGGAACTCGATCCCGACACTGCCTGGAAGGCACTGGCCACGCACGACGCCCGCTTCGACGGCCGCTTCTTCGTGGGCGTGACGTCGACCCGCATCTACTGCCGCCCGGTCTGCCGCGTGCGCACGCCGCGCCGCGAGAACTGCCGCTTCTACCCGAACGCCGCGCTGGCGGAACAGGCCGGCTTCCGGCCCTGCCTGCGCTGCCGCCCCGAGCTCGCCCCCGGCCTGAGCCTGATGGACTCGTCGCAGGTGCTCGCGCAGCACGCGGCACGCATGATCGACCACGCCGTGCGGGTGGGCGCCGCCGTGCGCATGCCTGAGCTCGCGGCCCGGCTGGGCGTGACCGAGCGCCACCTGCGCCGGGTGTTCGCCCAGGCGCACGGCGTCAGCCCGATCGACTACCTCACGACGCAACGCCTGCTGCAGGCCAAGCAGTTGCTGACCGACACCGAGCTGCCCGTCACCGAGGTGGCGCTCGCCTGCGGCTTCGAGAGCCTGCGCCGCTTCAACGCCGTCTTCGCCGAGCAGGTGCGCCTGAGCCCGACCGCGCTGCGGCGGGCCGGGAGCGCGGCCCAGCCGGCAACTGGCGGCGCCGCGGGCCTGCGCGTGCGGCTCGGATACCGTCCACCGTATGACATCGGCAGCATGCTGGCGTTCTGGGACCAGCGCACGCTGGCGGGCGTCGAGGAAGTCGCCGGCCGCACGATCCGCCGCACCTGGAGCGCCCCGCGCGCGGCCGCCGACGAACCCGGCCAGGCCGGCCGCGCCGCCGAACCGGCCCGCGGCTGGATCGAGATCGAGTTCCTGGCCGACCGCCACGAGGTCGAACTGCGTGCCGGCGCCAACCTCGCCGCCCACAGCGGACAGCTGGTGGAGGCGGCGCGCCACGCCCTCGACCTCGACGCCGACCCGTCGCACATGGCGCCGCTGCTGGAGACGCTCGCGGCGCTGCACCCCGGCTCGGCGATGACCGCCGGCCTGCGCATGCCCGGCAGCTTCGACGGCTTCGAGACCGCCGCCCGCATCATCCTGGGCCAGCAGGTGACCGTGGCCGCCGCGCGCACGTTGACGCGGCGGCTGATCGAGCGCTTCGGCGCGCCGGTGCAGACGCCATGGCCCGGGCTGCACCGCTGCTTTCCCGATGCCGCCGCCATCGCCGCCGCCACGCCCGACTCGATCGGCGAACTGGGCATCGTGCGCCAGCGCGTGGCCGCGCTGCAGGCGCTGGCGCGCGCCGTGGTCGCCGGCCTGCCTCTGCATCGCGGTGCGCCGCTGGCCGCGACCCAGGAGGCGCTGCTCGCGCTGCCCGGCATCGGCGACTGGACGGTGCAACTGCTCGCGCTGCGCGTGCTGGGCTGGCCCGACGCCTTCCCGGCGACCGACATCGGCCTGCTCAAGGCGATGGGCCTCGCCCAGGCGCGCGACGCGCCGCAGGCGATCGCCCTGGCCGAGAGCTGGCGGCCATGGCGCTCCTATGCCGTCATCGCGCTGTGGCGGGCGCTGGAGACCGCCGGCGCGACGACGTCGACGCCGCCCCCGTCCGCATCCCCTACGAAACGCCATGCGCCGGCCCGGCGCGCGGGCACGAGCGCCCGCCGCCCGGCGGTCGCGAAGGAATCCAGATGATCCGTTCCGCCTCCTCCACCCTGCCCGCCCGCCGCACCGCGGGCGCGGCCCTGGCCCAGGGCGTCATCGACACGCCGCTCGGGCCGCTCACCGCGCTCGCAAGCGACGCGGGCCTGATGGGCCTGTGGTTCGACAGCCAGCAGCACGGCCCCGGCCCGCTCGAGGCGCCGCTGGACAACGACCAGCGCTGGATCGCGCAGGCGCGCGCCGAGCTCGATCGCTACTTCGCGGGCCGGCTGCGCGAGTTCCAGGTGAAGCTCGCCCCGCAGGGCACGCCGTTCCAGGAGGCCGTCTGGCGGCGCCTGTGCACGATCCGCTGCGGCGAGACGACCAGCTATGGCCGCATCGCCCGCGACGTCGGCAGCCCGCAGGCCTCGCGCGCCGTCGGCGCCGCGGTGGGACGCAACCCGATCTCGATCATCGTGCCCTGCCATCGCGTGATCGGCGAGAACGGTACCCTGACCGGGTATGCCGGTGGACTGCACCGCAAGCAGGCGCTGCTGGACGTGGAGGGGGTCGTGCTCGTCACGGGCGGCCGGCTCGACGCGCAGGCCGCGCTGCTGTGACAATCGTGCGCCAACCTTGCGCGACCGTCTCTTGACCAAGTCATCGATTCCATCCTTCTCGCTGCGCGACGCGACCCTCGCCGACCTCGACGCCATCGACGACATCCACGTCCGCAGCCGCCGTGCCACGTACCGGGGGCAGGTATCGGACCACTATCTGGACGTCACCATGCCCGCGGCCAGCCGCGCGGACTGGGAGCACAAGCTGCCGCAGATGCTGGCAGGCGGCGGCTGCGTCCTGGTCGCGGAGTCGGCGGGCGAGGCGATCGGCTTCGTGTGCGCGCTGGCGCCCGATGCGGCGGGCAGCGTCTACGTCAACAACCTGCATGCGCTGCCCGATCGCAAGGGGCTCGGCGTGGGCACGGCGCTCCTGGAGGCCGCCATGCGCTGGGCACGGGCGGCCGGCGCCTCGGGGATGCACCTGAAAGTGCTGGAGACGAACCGCGCGGCGATCGGCTTCTACGAGTCGCGCGGCTGGCGGCGCGCGGGCCGCGTGGACGATGCGTGGGCCGGCGAGCCCATCGTCGCGCTGGTCTACGCGATCGCCTTCACCTGAAGCACTTCAGGTCGGATTCATAGGTGGAGATGCGCGAGACCTGCGACTCCACCGGCTCGCGCCTGACCGCGCCCCCCTCGTCCACCAGGCGGTAGGGCGTGACGGTGCAGCGGGCGGGCGACAGGTCGACCATCACCTCGTACTGCTCGCCAGCCTTGGGGACGAACGCCGGCACCTTGCAGACGCCGGCGCGGCGGGCGCGCACGTCCTCCTGCGTGCCGGCCTGCATGGCGTGCAGGGCTTCCCAGCGACTGACCGTGGGGAAGACGACGCGCGGGCCCAGCACGAGCGGTTCGCCGGCACGCACCAGGCGCTCCAGCGTCGCGGCCGACACCGGCCGGTCGTCGAGCATGCCCAGGCGCTCGGCGTCGCGGCTCTCGCCGCCGGTCATGCCGAGGTTGGCCTGGGTCAGGCAGGCGCGCGCGTCGAACACGGCGATGTCGGCGTAGTAGACCTGCGAGCGCGTGTTGACCACCCGCACCTTGGCCGTGGCCTGCGTCGCCGGCGGCTCGACATAGCGCGGCGCGTCCAGGCGCACCGCCGCGCAGCCGGCCATCAGCGAGGCGGCGGCCAATCCCGCGCCCAGGCGCGCGCGTGACGCGCGGGCGGCTGCGCGCGGGCAGGCGATCGGTCTGGGGTCGTGGCGGTCGTGCATGGCAGGGCTCCTGCCCCGGATATCGGCCGCCGGCACGCCCGGCTGTAGGCCACGCCGGTCGATGCCGACATGATGGCCCGACGCCACAACGGAAAACGGGCTGCAATCTGGCGACTGCAACCCGTTGAATGCTTTGGCGGAGTGGACGGGACTCGAACCCGCGACCCCCGGCGTGACAGGCCGGTATTCTAACCAACTGAACTACCACTCCACGTGGCCGTCCGGCTTTCAGGCGTCTGCCCCAAGCGCCGAACGCGACTTGTGTGTGGTGACTGGTGACCCCACGGGGATTCGAACCCCGGTACCGACCGTGAAAGGGTCGTGTCCTAGGCCTCTAGACGATAGGGCCAGTCGAAAAACAATTCGTGGCGGAGTGGACGGGACTCGAACCCGCGACCCCCGGCGTGACAGGCCGGTATTCTAACCAACTGAACTACCACTCCACGTGGTCGGCAACTTCGAACTTGCGTTCCAAGCGTTGCCTGCAACTTGTACCCGCTTTCGCTGGCGACCCTACGGGGATTCGAACCCCGGTACCGACCGTGAAAGGGTCGTGTCCTAGGCCTCTAGACGATAGGGTCTAAATCCTCTTCCACTCTCTGCCACGCGCTGCCGGCCTGCCCCGAGGGGCGAATGGTGGAGGTAAGCGGGATCGAACCGCTGACCTCTTGCATGCCATGCAAGCGCTCTCCCAGCTGAGCTATACCCCCAATGTCGTTCCGGCGTTTGACTTCCGAAGCTGCATCGCGTGGTGAAGAGCGAAGACTGCTAGTATAGAACAGATTTCAAATGGTGCGCAAGCGGTCGAGTACAACTTCGCGTTGGAAAGTTGCGATCAGCGCATCGATCGCCGGCGTCTGCGCGCGACCGCAAACGACCACGCGCAGCGGGATGGCCAGTTGCGGCATCTTGATCGCGTGGGCCGCGAGCGTCTCCTTCATCGCGGCGGCAATCGCGGCCTTGTCCCAGGCCACCGTCTCGAGCTTCTCGCGCAGCGTGCGAAGCGCGGTCTTCGCGGCGTCGGTGACGTGCTGGTCGAGGTCGGCCTGGGCCGGCGTCGGCGCCTTGAAGAACATCTCGATCCAGTCGGCCAGTTCCACCGTCGTCTGGCAGCGATCCTTCAGCAGCGCGCAGCGCGCGGCCATGGCATCGTCCGCCGCGGCCTCGATGCCGCGCCTGGCGAGCTGCGCCACCACCAGCCGCGCGAGGCGCGCGTCGTCGGCCTGCTTCATGTGGTGGGCGTTGACCCACAGCAGCTTGGCGGCGTCCCATTGCGCGGGGCTCTTGTTCAGGTGCGAGCCGTCGAACCACGACACCATCTGGTCGAGCGTGAACAACTCGTCGTCGCCGTGGCTCCAGCCCAGGCGCGCGAGGTAGTTGTTCATGCCCTCCGGCAGGTAGCCGTTGGCCTCGTACTCGGTGACGCTGACGGCGCCGCGGCGCTTGGACAGCTTCAGGCCGTCGTCGCCCAGGATGATGGGCAGGTGGCCGAACTGCGGCAGCGCCGCGCCGAGCGCGCGGAACATGTTGATCTGCCACGGCGTGTTGTTGATGTGCTCGTCGCCGCGGAACACGTGGCTGATGCGCATGTCCCAGTCGTCGACCACCACCGCGAAGTTGTAGGTCGGCACGCCGTCGTCGCGCACGATGATGAGGTCGTCGATCTCCTTGTTGTGGATCGTGATCGGCCCCTTGACCAGGTCGTCCCAGGTCACCTCGCCGTCCAGCGGATTGGCGAAGCGCACCACCGGCTTCACGCCCGCGGGCACCGGCGGCAGCGTCTTGCCCGGAAGCGGGCGCCACGTGCCGTCGTAGCGGCGCTTCTCGCCGCGCGCCTCCTGGTCGGCCTTCATCTTCTCGAGGTCCTCGGGCGTGCAGTAGCAGCGGTAGGCCGTGCCGGCCGCCAGCATCGTGTCGACGACCGCCTCATAGCGCTCGAGGCGCTGCATCTGGTAGACCGGGCCCTCGTCGTACGACAGGCCCAGCCAGTTCATCGCCGCGATGATCTGGTCGACCGAGTCCTGCGTCGAGCGCGCGACGTCGGTGTCCTCGATGCGCAGCACGAACTCGCCGCCGTGGTGGCGAGCATAGGCCCACGAGTACAGCGCCGTGCGCGCGGTGCCGAGGTGGAGGAAGCCCGTCGGCGACGGGGCGATGCGGGTGCGGATGGGCGTGGTCACTTTTGTCTTGAAACGAGAAGGCACCCCGCAGGGTGCCGTGGCCGAGGCGTGGAAGAGGAGTGTCGACTAAACGGGCGTCAGTCGCCGGTGTTCTGCAGCGCCAGGCGCGAGCGGGCCGGATCGTCCTCCTCGGTCTGCTGCGAGCGGCGCTGCTCGCGCATCGTCGAGAAGTCCTCGACGGAGACGTCGCCGGTGATGTAGCGGCCGTCGAAGCACGAGGCCTCGAAGCTCGCGACCTTGCCGTTGAGCTTGCCGACCACGCGCTTCATCGCGTCGACGTCCTGGTAGATCAGCGCGTCGGCGCCGATGAAGTCGCGAATCTCCTCCATCGTGCGGCCCGAGGCGATCAGCTCCTCCGGCGTGGGCATGTCGATGCCGTAGACGTTGGGGTACTTGACCGGCGGCGCGGCCGAGGCCATGTAGACCTTGTTGGCGCCCGCCTCGCGCGCCATCTGCACGATTTCCTTGGAGGTGGTGCCGCGCACGATGGAATCGTCCACCAGCAGCACGTTGCGGCCCTTGAACTCGACGCCGATCGCGTTGAGCTTCTGGCGCACTGACTTCTTGCGCACCGACTGCCCCGGCATGATGAAGGTGCGGCCGACGTAGCGGTTCTTCACGAAGCCCTCGCGGTAGGGCTTGCCGATCTTCTGAGCGAGCTGCATCGCCGACGGCCGGCTCGACTCGGGGATGGGGATGACGACGTCGATGTCGGACGGCGGCATCGTGGAGATCAGGCGCTGCGCCAGCGTCTCGCCCATGTTCAGGCGCGCCTGGTAGACCGAGATGCCGTCGATGACGGAGTCGGGCCGCGCGAGGTACACGTACTCGAACATGCACGGGTTGAGCGTCGGGTTCTCGGCACACTGCCGGGTGTGCACCTGGCCGTCGAGGTCGATGAACAGCGCCTCGCCGGGCTGCACGTCGCGCACCACCTGGTGGCCGGTGCCCTCGAGCGCCACGCTCTCGCTGGCGACGATGACGCTCGGGCCTTCCGGCGTCTCGGCGGTGCCGTAGATCAGCGGGCGGATGCCGAACGGGTCGCGGAACGCGAGCAGGCCGTGGCCGGCGATCAGCGCGACGACGGCATACGAGCCCTTGATGCGCTTGTGCACGGTCGCGACGGCCGCGAAGATCACCTCGGGCGTCAGCTTCGCGCCGGTCGCGGCGTTGGACAGCTCGTGCGCGAGGATGTTGATCAGCACCTCGGTGTCGCTCTCGGTGTTGATGTGGCGGCGATCCTTGTCGACCAGCTCGGACTTCAACGCGTGGGCGTTGGTCAGGTTGCCGTTGTGCACCAGCACGATGCCGAACGGCGCGTTGACGTAGAACGGCTGCGCCTCCTCCTCGCTGTAGGCGTTGCCCGCCGTCGGGTAGCGCACCTGGCCCAGCCCCACGGTGCCCGGCAGCGCGCGCATGTTGCGGGTGCGGAACACGTCGCGCACCATGCCGCGCGCCTTGTGCATGAAGCACTTGGTGCCCTGCATCGTCACGATGCCGGCGGCGTCCTGCCCGCGGTGCTGCAGCAGCAGCAGCGCGTCATAGATCAACTGGTTGACGGGGGATTTGGAGATCACGCCGACGATGCCGCACATGGGGAGGTCCGTTTCCTGAAATACCGAGTGGGAGAAATTCTGATGTCGGGCGCCGGCGCTGCGTTGGCGCCGAGCCCATAACCGTAGCCGAGAACGCGCCGAATAGGTGGCCGTCCTACGTGTGGATGTGCACGTTAAGTGACTGCGGAAGGACGGGTTTCAACCCTTCCAGCGCCATGCCCAACCAGAGCGCGCCATGCGATTTTTTCCACGTTGTGGAAGTCGCATAGGGCGACAGCATCACGAGCGTCGCGACGATCACGCAGACGAGCGCGCCGCGGGCCGCGCCGAACAGTCCGCCGAGCAGGTGGTCGACGAACGACAGCGGCGTCGCCGAGACCAGCGCCCGCAGCATGCGCGCCAGCAACGTGCATGTGACCAGGATGAGGATGAAGACGGCGACGTAGGCGATCCACAGCCGGACCTGCGGTTGGTCGCCGATCGGCACGGCGTCGGCCAGCAGCGGCCCGGCCGAGTTGGCGATCACGAAGGCGACCAGCCAGCCCAGCAGCGACACGATCTCGAACACGAATCCGCGCCACAGGCCGATCAGCACCGACAAGCCGAACACCGCCAGCAGGGCGATGTCGACCCAGCCGAGCTGGATATCGAACTGCGGCAGGTTCACAGCGCCAGCACCACGGCCGTCTGGCCCTCGGCCTTGATCCTGGCGGCGGCCTTGTCCGCCTCGGCCTTGGTGGCGAAGGGCCCGATGCGCACGCGGATGCGCTTGCCGGTGGGCGTGTCCACCGGCTGGGTGTAGGTCTTCAAGCCCAGCTTCTCGACCTTGCCGCGCGCCTCGCGCACCTTGGCGTCCTCGAGGAACGCGCCGACCTGCACGACGAAGCGGCCGCCGGCGGCGGCGTCGGACGGCTTGTCGGCGGAGGCGCCGGCCAGCAGCGTGGGGGGCGAGGCCCTGGAGGCCGGCGGCGGCAGCACCGGCCCGGCCGTGTGCAGCGCCGGCTTCGACGCGGCCACCGTGGCGGCGGGCGCGGCCTTCTCCGTCTTCTCCGTCTTCTCCGCCTTGTCGCCCTTGTCCGCCTTTTCGGGCTTGGCGGCCGGCTTGGCCGCCGTCCCCTTGCCGCCCATCGACGGCGCGACGTACGCCGCCTTTTCGGCCGCCTCCCCCGAACTGGCCGCGGAACTGGATGTCAGGGCCGCGGCCAGCGAAGCGAACGCCGACTTGCTGCCGGTGGCGGTCGACGCCGCGGACGCCGCGGCCGGCGCCGAGGGACGCGCGTCGTAGGACACCGATTCCGGCGCCGGGCTGGATGCGGCATGCGTGGCGGCGGCGGGCGCCGCGCGCGCGCCCGCATGCGCGGACGCGTCGCCGACGCCCGGTGCGTTGCGCGCGGGGATCTCGATGGGCAGGTCGACCGGCACCGGGCGCGGCTGCGTCTCGAACAGCAGCGGGAAGCCGATCACGCCCACCAGCAGCAGCACCGTCGCGCCCATCAGGCGCGTGCGGGCGCGGGCGCGCACCTCGCGCAGGGCGTCGGCGGCGTCAGGATTCTGGGTGTTGGCCTGCGGGGCCTGCCGGGCTGGCGACCGACCGCCCCGCGCCGGTTTCCCGGGCTTGGCGGCAGCCTGCTTGTTGCGGGAAAAAATCGACAGCAGCCCCATGCCTTCTCATCGGAGTCCGGGGCCGGACAGGTGGTGTCGGCGCGGCGGGCGCCGCGGCTTCAACCGAGATGTCGGGCCACCAGGCGCGGGGGGCCGTCCTTCAGCACGCCGCCCACGGTGTAGAACGAGCCGAAGACCACGATTCTATCAGTGGGCTCCGCCTGGGCGAGCGCCGCCGACAACGCCTCGGCGGGCGACGCGAAGGTGCTGACGCGCGCCTTGGGCGACGCGGACGCCGCCGTCGCGGTGAGGGACCACACCACCTCGGCCAGCTCCGCGGCCTTGGCGGCGCGCGGCAACGGCAGGTCGGTGAGCATCCAGTCGTCGACCAGGTGCGTGATCTTGCCCAGCGTGCCGGCCAGGTCCTTGTCGTGCATCGCCCCGAACACCGCGAACGTGCGCTGGAAGAAGCCCATCTGGTCGAGGTTCTGCGCCAGCGCCGCCACCGAGTGCGGGTTGTGCGCGACGTCCAGCACCAGCGCCGGCTGGCCCGGCACGATCTGGAAGCGGCCCGGCAGGTCGATCGACGCCAGGCCCACGCGCACCGCCTGGGCCGTGATCGGCAGGCGCTCGCGCAGCGCCTCGAACGCGGCGAGCGCGCCGGAGGCGTTGAGCAGCTGGTTGGCGCCGCGCAGCGACGGGTAGCCGAGTGCGTTCCAGCGCCGGCCGCGCCCGCTCCACGACCACTGCTGGCGGTCGCCGGCGTAGTTGAAGTCGCGCCCGATCAGCCACGGGTCGGCGCCGATCTGCCCCGCGTAGTCCGCGATGCTCGCCGGCGGCATCGGATCGCTCACGATCAGCGGCCGGCCCTTGCGTGCGATGTGCGCCTTCTCGCGCCCGATCGACTCGCGGTCGGGGCCGAGGTATTCCACGTGGTCGATGTCGATGCTGGTGATGACCGAGACGTCAGGGTCCACGGCGTTGACCGCGTCCAGCCGGCCGCCGAGGCCGACTTCGAGGATGACGAGATCGACCGGCGCCGAGGCCAGCGTGCGCATGATCACCAGCGTCGTGAACTCGAAGTACGTCAGGGCGATGTCGCCGCGCGCGGCCTCCACGGCCTGGAAGTGCGGGATCAGGTCCCCGGCCGTCACCATCCTGCCGTTGACGCGGCAGCGCTCCTCGAAGTGCACGAGGTGCGGCTTGATGTACGCGCCCACCTTGTAGCCGGCCGCCAGGCCGATCGCCTCCAGCATCGCGCACGTCGAGCCCTTGCCGTTGGTGCCGGCCACCGTGATCACCGGCACCGCGAACTTCAGGCCCAGGCGCTCGATCAGCGTCTTCGTGCGTGCGAGCGTCATGTCGATCGTCTTCGGGTGAAGGCGTTCGCAATGGGCGAGCCAGTCGGCGAGGGTCGTGGGCGAGGTCATGGCAGGGGTGGCTTGCGCGGCGGCGCGCGGAATGACGATGGGGATGCCGCGTCGCGCCGCCATGCCGTCATCCTGCGCGAAGTCGCAGGATCCACGCGCAACGCAACGCTTCGATCGGAAAAGACGAGGGCGGCCCGAGCGTGAACTCGGCCGCCCTCCTGGAACGGGATCGGGAAGCGGGCCTTATGCGACCGCGTCGGCGCTCTGGCGTTGGAGCTGCGCGAGCAGCCGCGCGATCGTCGAACGCAGCTTGCGGCGGTCGACGATCATGTCGATGGCGCCCTTCTGCAGCAGGAACTCGGAACGCTGGAAGCCCTCGGGCAGCTTCTCGCGCACGGTGTTCTCGATCACGCGCGGGCCGGCGAAGCCGATCAGCGCCTTGGGCTCGCCGATGACGACGTCGCCGATGAACGCGAAGCTGGCCGAGACGCCGCCCATGGTCGGGTCGGTGAGCACGCTGATGTAGGGCAGCTTCGCCTTGGCCAGCAGCGTGAGCGCGCCGTTGGTCTTGGCCATCTGCAGCAGGCTGAACAGGCCTTCCTGCATCCGCGCGCCGCCGGTGGCGGTGAAGCAGATGAAGGGCACGCGCTGCTCGAGGGCCGTGCGCACGCCGCGCACGAAGCGCTCGCCGACGACCGAGCCCATCGAGCCGCCCATGAAGTCGAACTCGAAGCAGGCGACGACTGCCGGAACGCTCATGATGGAGCCGCCCATCACGACCAGCGCGTCGGTCTCGCCGGTGGCCTCCAATGCGCCCTGCAGGCGTTCCGGGTACTTGCGGCTGTCCTTGAACTTCAGCGGGTCGACCGGGAGGACTTCCTGGCCGATCTCGAAGCGGCCTTCCGGGTCGAGGAAGCCGTCGAGCCGCGCCCGGGCGCCGATGCGCAGGTGGTGATCGCACTTGGGGCAGACATTCAGGTTCTGCTCGAGGTCGGTCTTGTAGAGCACCGTTTCGCAGGACGGGCACTTGATCCACAGGCCTTCGGGGATCGTGCGCCGCTCGCTCGGATCCGTTTGCTGGATCTTCGGGGGCAACAGCTTCTCGAGCCAACTCATCAATCACTCCTTGAACGCACCGGGAACCCCGGCGCTTCCGTCGTGCTCCGGCGGACCGGAGCGGGGCAGGCGATTTTACGCCTTCCGGATCTCGTCCACTGCCGAGCGGATCGCGGCGATGAACCGGCGGGCCCCGTCGGCGACCTGCTCGCGCGGCAGCGCCTCCAGGCATTGCACCAGCGCCGAACCGATGACCACGGCGTCCGACACCTGCGCCACCGCCTTCGCCGAGGCGGCGTCCCGGATCCCGAAACCGACCCCGACCGGCACCTTCACGTGTTCCTTGATCCGAGGCACGGCGCGTGCCACCGCGTCGGTGTCGAGGTGTCCCGCGCCCGTGACGCCCTTGAGCGAGACGTAGTAGACGTAGCCGGCGGCCACTTCGGCCACCTGCTTCATGCGCCTCTCGGTCGAGGTGGGCGCCAGCAGGAAGATCGGCGCCAGGCCGGCCGCCTTCAGCGAGGCGGAGAACTCGATCGACTCCTCCGGCGGGTAGTCCACCACCAGCACGCCGTCCACGCCGGCCTGGGCCGCGGCGCGGACGAAGGCGCCCTTCCCGTGCGCCAGGTCGTAGGCCTCGATCGGGTTGGCATAGCCCATCAGCACGACCGGCGTGGCGGCGTTGCGCGCGCGGAACGCGCGCACCGCCTCCAGCACCTGCGGCGTGCCGATGCCGCGCGCCAGCGCCCGCTCGGAGGCCTTCTGGATGACGGGGCCGTCGGCCATCGGGTCGGAGAACGGGACGCCCAGCTCGATGACGTCGGCGCCGCCCTCGGCGAGCGCCAGCATGACGTCCACCGTGGCGTCGGCGTACGGGTCGCCGCAGCAGATGTACGGGACGACCGCGGCGCGGCCGTCGCTCTTCAGCTGCCTGAAGACCGTGTCGATGCGGTTCATTGCGCGCCCCCGATCGCCTTGCCGCCCTTGACGGACTGGCCCGCCAGGGACGGGCGGTCGTAGAACGCCGTGCCCGACAGGTCGGCGACGGTGCCGATGTCCTTGTCGCCGCGGCCCGACAGGTTCACCAGCACGTGCTGGTCGGGGCGCATCGTCGCGGCCAGCTTCATGCCGTACGCGAACGCGTGGCTGGATTCCAGCGCCGGGATGATGCCCTCGGTGCGGCACAGGTGATGGAACGCCGCCAGCGCCTCGTCGTCGGTGATGCCGACGTACTCGGCCCGCCCGATGTCCTTGAGGTAGGCATGCTCTGGACCGACGCCGGGATAGTCGAGGCCGGCCGAGATCGAGTGCGTCTCGGTGATCTGGCCGTTGGCGTCCTGCAGCAGGTAGGTGCGATTGCCGTGCAGCACGCCGGGCGAGCCGCGCGTCAGGGAGGCGGAGTGCTTGCCGGAGTCCAGGCCCAGGCCCGCGGCCTCGACGCCGATCAGGCGCGTGTTCTCGTATGGGATGTAGGGATGGAAGATGCCCATCGCGTTGCTGCCGCCGCCCACGCAGGCGACGACCGCATCGGGCTGGCGCCCGGCCATCTCGGGCATCTGCTCGAGGCATTCCTCGCCGATGACGCTCTGGAACTCGCGCACCATCGTCGGGTACGGATGCGGGCCCGCGACCGTGCCGATCACGTAGAACGTGTTCTCGACGTTGGTCACCCAGTCGCGCAGCGCCTCGTTGAGCGCGTCCTTGAGCGTGCGGCTGCCCGACTCCACCGGCACCACCTTCGCGCCGAGCAGGTGCATGCGGTAGACGTTGGGGCTCTGGCGCTTCACGTCCTCGGCGCCCATGTAGACGATGCACTCGAGGCCGTAGCGCGCGCAGATCGTGGCGGTGGCCACGCCGTGCTGGCCAGCGCCCGTCTCCGCGATGATGCGCGGCTTGCCCATGCGGCGCGCCAGCAGGGCTTGGCCGATGGTGTTGTTGATCTTGTGCGCGCCGGTGTGGTTCAGGTCCTCGCGCTTGAGCCAGATCTGCGCGCCGCCCAGCTCGCGGCTGGTGCGCGCCGCATGGTAGATCGGGCTGGGACGGCCGACGAAGTGCTTGAGCTCGTAGCGGAACTCGCGCTGGAACTCCGGGTCCCGGCGGTAATGCTCGTAGGCCGCGTTCAGTTCCTCGATCGCGTGCGTGAGCGTCTCGGCGACGAAGCTGCCGCCGTACGGGCCGAAGTGGCCCGACGGGTCGGGTTGGGAATACTCGAACATGATGGACTGCTTTCAGGTGTCGACGCCCGTTCGGCGGGCGCCGTCGAAGCAGCGGACGAAGGCTCGCTGCTTCAGGTCATGGCGTTGGCGATGCGGGCATCGGCCTCGCGTACCGCCTCGCAGAACCGGCGGATCAGGACGGCATCCTTGATGCCCTTGGCCTGCTCCACGCCGGAACTCACGTCAACGGCCCAGGGCCGGACGCGCATCACTCCATCGATCACGTTTGCAGGACTCAACCCACCAGACAAAACGACTGGAAGGGGGACGCCTGACGGAATTTGAGACCAATCGAAAGCCTTTCCGCCGCCGCCATAGCCCTCGACGAACGCATCGAGCAGCAGGCCGGCCGCGCTGGCGAAGCCAGAAGCACAGTCTAGCAAATCGACGCCGGGCGCCATGCGCACGGCGCGCAGATAGGGCCGGCCGGGCCGCTCGCACTGCTCGCGGCCCTCGTCGCCGTGGAACTGCAGCAGCGCGGTGGGCGCCGCGGCGAGCGCCTCGTCGATCAGGTCGGGGCTGGCATTGACGAACAGGCAGACGGGCGTGACGAACGGCGGCAGGCACTTCGCCAGCTCGGCCAGGCGCGCGACGGACACGTGGCGCGGGCTGCGCTCGTACAGCACGAAGCCGATGGCGTCGGCGCCGGCGGCGACGGCGGCGTTGATGTCCTGCTCGCGGGTCAGGCCGCAGATCTTGATGCGGGTGCGGACGTGGATCACTTGGCGAGCCTCCACGCTGCGCACCGCCGCACTCGCGCTACGGAGCGGCCGCGCGCGCTCATGGCCGGGGCGCCGTGATCAGCGGCCGCGGGTCGTCGGCATGCAGCAGCTCGACAGGCACGCGCGGCAGCCAGTCGTGCGCGGCCGTGCGGCGCGGGATGCCCAGGCGCTGGTCGTACTGCGGGCCGACGAAGTACAGGCCGGCGGGCGGGAAGGTCGGCGGCGCGAGCTCGCGCTTGCGTTCGGCCAGCAGCTCGGTCATGTAGGCCGACGGCTGGTTGCCGCTGCCGATCGTGATCAGCGCGCCCATGATGTTGCGCACCATGTGGTGCAGGAACGCGCTGGCCTCGAAGTCGAAGCGCCAGTAGTCGCCGATGCGGTTGATGTCGATGCGGCGCATCTCCTTGACCGGCGAGAGCGCCTGGCACTGTGACGAGCGGAAGGCGCTGAAATCGTGCTCGCCGATCAGCGCCTGCGCGGCCTCGCGCATCGTGTCGAGGTCCAGCGGCCGGAACACCCAGCCGCACAGCCCCGCCTCGATGGCCGGGCGTACCGCCGACTCGCGCACCAGGAACGCGTAGCGCCGGCCGCGCGCGCCGTTGCGCGCGTGGAAATCGGGCTCCACGTTCTGCGCCCATTGCACGGCGATGTCCTCGGGCAGGTAGCGGTTGGTGCCGCGCACCCAGGAGAAGATCTCGCGCGTGACCGGCGCGTCGAAGTGCACCACCTGGTTGAGCGCGTGCACGCCCGCGTCGGTGCGGCCGGCGCACACGGTGGGGATGATCTCGCCGCGCGGCAGACCGACGAACTCGGCCAGCGCGCGCTCGAGCTTGTCCTGCACGGTGTTGCCATCGGGCTGCGACTGCCAGCCGTGGTACTTCAGGCCGCGATAGGCGACGCCCAAAGCGACTCGCCCGGGCGGGGCGTCCGCTTGCGCGGTGCCGTCCAGCACGGGCGAGGTCGAGGTCTCGGATTCGGCACCGCCGGGCGCCAGGCCCGGCGTGGCGGTGGGATCTGCAGGGGTGGGAGAGTTCACCCCGCGAAGGTTAACCCAAGGCGTCCAGCATCGTCTGCGCGCGGGACTTCAGCGCGCCATCGGCCTTGGAGACGACCTCCTCCAGCAGCTCGCGTGCGCCTTCGTGATCGCCGATGCGGCGGAACTCGTCGGCCAGCTCGATCTTGCGGGCCATCGGTTCCGTCTCGTTGCCGCCGCCCAGGTCGAGCTCAGGCAGCACCGACTCCTCCGCGACGGCCGCGCCGCCATGGCCCGGCTTGTCGAGGTCGAGGGACAGGTCGCCGAAGTCGAAGTCGATCGACGGCGCGCCGGCCGCGGCGGGGGCCGGGGCGCGCACGGGCGCCGGAGCGGGCGGGATCGTCGGCACCTCGACGTGGCCCGGCTCGAGGTCGAAGTCGCTGACCTCGAACGGCATGTCGGCGGACACGCTGTGCGGCTGGCGCGTGGTGTCGCCGTCGTGTTCCTCGGCGGGCATCGGGCGCGTCGGCTGCTGCGTGTCGCCCGGCTGGACCGTGGGCGGCTCGTCGGCGTCGAAGTCGATCGGCAGGTCGGTGTCGTGGGCGTCGCCGCCCTTGGCCGGCGGACGCATCAGCGTGACCTCGTCCGAGTCCTCGCCCAGCGGGTTCAGCGGCATCGGATCGGTGTCGACGATGGCGTATTCGCCGCCCTCGGTGTACAGCGGGTTGGTCGGATCGATCTGGCGGCCGAGTTCCTGCGCCTTGGCCCATTCCTCGCCCTGGCCGTTCGTCAGGCCTTGCAGCTGGCGCGCCTGCGCCTCGAAGGTCTTCAGATCGGCGCGCTTGGCATAGACCTCGAGCAGCTTGGTGCGGATGGCCAGGCGATCCGGGTCGGAGCGCTGGGCTTCCTTCAGGATCTCCTCGGCCTGCAGGTCGCGGCCGTAGGCGAGATAGACGTCGGCCTCGGCGACCGGGTCGACGTCACCGATGGCGTCGAGCTGGCTCAGCGAGTAGTTCAGCGACGAGGACGCCGAGTTGGCCGCGCCGTCGCGCGTGTCCACGCGCTGGCCACCGCTGGCGCCGAAGAACGAGTCCGGCTGGATCTTGCTCTCGATGAAGGACGTCTCGCCCGAGAACTTGTTGCGGTCGCCGCCCTGGCGCTTGCGCCAGAGCAGGAAGCCGCCCAGCAGCACGGCCAGGCCCGCGATGCCCGGCACGATGTACGGCGGGTCCATCAGCGACGACAGGAAGCTGTCGTCCGCCGGAGCCGGGGCCGGCGCGACCGGCGCGCGGGCGGGCGCGGAGGCGCGCACGGGCGCGGGCGGTGCCACCACCGGCGCGGGCGCAGGCGCCGGCGCCGGCGCCGAGGCGACGATGGCCGGTGCGGGCGTCGGGACGGCCGGCGTCGGGATGGACGGCGCGGGCGCGGGAGCCGCGACGACCGGCTTGGCCACGGGGGCGGGAGCCGGCGGCGGAGGCGGCGGCACCGGCGTGGGCTTCGCGGCAGCGACCTGCACCGGGGCGGGCGCGGGCGCGGGCTTGACCGGTGCGGCAGGCGTGGGCGCCGGCGCCGGGAGGTGGCCGGTGATGGCCGGCGTCGGGATGGCGGGCGCCGGAGCCGGCGTCTTGGTGGCCGGAGCGGCCGGCGCGGCGGGGGCGTTGGCCGGCTTCTTGTTGGCCAGGTCCTTCAGCTCGGCGACGTTGCGGCTGAGTTCGGCGACGCGCGCCGCCTCGGCCTTCTTCAGTGCCTCCTTCGAATCCTTCGCCTCGGACGGCGCGCCGCCCTTCACGCTGCCGCGCGACAGCGTGAGCTTGTCGGCGGGCGGCGTCGCGGAGGCCGTCTTCTGGTCGTTGACCTTGGCCTCGACCTTGCCCGACGCGACGCGCTTGCCCTCGTCGGTGTGCACCGTGCTCACGCCACCGGCCAGGCGATGGCGGTACTCGGCGAAGTCGGCGCTCTGGGCCTGGATGATCTGGTGCGCTTCCTCGGTGGACAGTTGCTTGGCGGTGTCGGCGCCCGGCACCTGCAACGTGACGCCGGACTTCATCCGGTTCATGTTGTCGTCGATGAACGCGGACGGGTTGTTGCGGTACAGCGAGACCAGCATCTGGTCCAGCGAGACGCCGCTGGGCTTGTTGGCGGCGGCCAGCGACGTCAGCGTGTCGCCGGGATTGACCTTGACGGAGGACTCGCCACCGCCGTTGCCGGCGGGAGCGGGCGCGGCCTTCTCGACCGCGGCCGGCGCGGGCTTCGGGGCCGGCGTGGCCTTCGGTGCGGGCGCGGGCTTGGACGCGCGGCCGACCGGCGCGGGAGAAGGCGCCTGGGCCGGTGCCGGCGGCGGCGCCAGCGCGACCTGCGGAGCCGGCGCGGGTGCCGGCGCCGCGGCGCGCGGCGCGGGCGGCGGCGACGCGAACACCGGCGCGGTGGCCGTCGTGCCCGGCTGCGCAGCGGTGTTGCGGCCCGGCGGGTCGATCAGCAGCGTGTACGAACGCGTCAGGTGGCCGGTGGACCAGGCGAAGTCGACGATGACGTCGACGAACGGCTCCTGGACGACCTTGTCGCTCGTCAGCACCAGCACCGGACGGCCGTCCGCGCGCCGCTGCAGCGTGATGGTGGCGCCCGAGAGCACCGAGTTGTATTCGACGCCGGACGCCTTGAAGGCTTCGGGAGACGCGAGGCTCACGCGCAGGGAAGAGGCCTCTTCCGCGTTCAGGCTCGTCACCTCGATCTCGGCGCGCAGGGACTCGCCCAGAACGGATTGCACGTTCACGCGCCCCAGGCCCAGTGCGGAAGCACCGGTCGACAGGAGGACCAGGGCGGCGGCGGCCAAGACGTTCAGCGCGCGACCTTTGGTGACCAACGAGCGATTCTTCAATTTGTATCCCGAATGCAAATGGGCGATCTCGGCACGACCGCCGTGAATGACTGATCTCTCGACGAGTTCATCGGTCACTGGCGTGGGCAATAAAGGCCCACGCTCGTCAGGGAAAAGACCTTAGCACCAGGCAGATACGCTGACAAGCTCATCCATGAAGCCTTCGCCTGCGCAGCCGACCGCCGTTTTGGCCCGTTCCCGACCCGAATATTCTCGCACTTCGGCGCCGGGTTTAACCAGCGCAGGCGCGCATTTTGCCTGCGCCGCGGCCGCCGCAAGCGCGGAGTTAACCCCGAAATACTGGAATACGACACGCACTGCCGTATTTCCTGCGTGCTTGGCGGCACGCAACCGTAACAAGATATTTCGTGTGTAGGGTTTGGCGTGCGCGCAACGATCTCCCGACGTTGCGCGCCCGAAAACGCCTTCCGGCGTGGATTACTTGTCGAGAAGAATGCGCAGCATGCGGCGCAGCGGTTCGGCCGCGCCCCACAGCAATTGGTCACCAATGGTGAATGCGCCGAGATATTCCGGGCCCATCGCGAGTTTGCGGATGCGGCCGACGGGAATCGTCATCGTGCCGGTGACGGACACGGGCGTGAGGTCGCGCAAGGTCGCCTCCCGAGTATTCGGAACCACCTTCACCCACTCGTTGTCGGCGGCGATCATGGCCTCGATGTCAGCCAGCGGCACGTCCCTGTTCAACTTGAAAGTGAGCGCCTGGCTGTGGCAGCGCATCGCTCCGACGCGCACGCAGAAACCATCGACCGGAACCGCCGGCGTGCCGAAACCGTCGCCCTGGCCGAGAATCTTGTTGGTCTCGGCCATGCCCTTCCATTCTTCCTTGGACTGGCCGTTGCCGAGGTCGCGGTCGATCCAGGGAATCAGCGAGCCGCCCAGCGGGACGCCGAAATTCTTCGTTTCCTCGGCCGACAGCGCGCGCTGCTTCTCGACGACCAGGCGGTCGATCTCGAGGATCGCGCTCTTCGGATCATCGAGCAGCGAGCGAACCGATGCGTTGAGCGTGCCGTACTGCGTCAGCAGCTCGCGCATGTGCTGCGCGCCGCCGCCCGACGCGGCCTGGTAGGTCTGCGTGCTCATCCACTCGACCAGGCCGGCCTTGTACAGCGCCCCGACACCCATCAGCATGCAGCTGACGGTGCAGTTGCCGCCGATCCAGTTGCGGCCGCCCCTGGCGAGCGCGTTCTTGATGACGGGCATGTTGACCGGGTCGAGCACGATGACGGCGTCGTCGGACATGCGCAGCGATGACGCGGCGTCGATCCAGTGGCCGTTCCAGCCCGCCGCGCGCAGCTTCGGGAAGACGTCGCTGGTGTAGTCGCCGCCCTGGCAGGTGATGACGATGTCGCAGCGCTTGAGCGCGTCGATGTCGAACGCGTCCTTCAACGTCGTCTCGTTCTTCGCCTGCGCCGGGGCCTTGCCGCCGACCGCGCTGGTCGAGAAGAAGACGGGTTCGATGAGCGCGAAGTCGCCTTCGGCCTGCATCCGCTCCATCAGCACCGAGCCGACCATGCCGCGCCAGCCTACGAGTCCTACCAATGCCATGTCGTTCGCCTTGTCGCGTGCTCCGCACGCCTTGAACCTTGTCGATCACCGGCCCCTCGCAGAGCCACCGCTTGTCCTGCTTCCCGCCCTGCGACTCGTGTCGCCTGGGGTTCTCGTGGAGGAAGCAGGGGCGAAGCGAGTCGGAGCGTCAGCTCGTGGTTTTGGTAATCGTGGTGGTGGTGGTCGCCGTGGCGCGAATGGCCGCGACCACCGCATCGCCCATCTCGCGCGTGCCGACCGTTCGCGTGCCCGCCGACGCGATGTCGACGGTGCGCAGGCCGGATTCCAGCACCGCGCTCACCGCGGACTCGATGCGGTCGGCGGCGTCGGCTTGCTGGAGGGTGTAGCGGAGCATCATGGCGGCTGACAGTATTGTAGCCAAAGGATTGGCGATTCCCCTGCCCGCGATGTCCGGCGCGCTGCCGTGGCTGGGCTCGTACAGGCCCTTGTTGTTCGCGTCCAGCGACGCCGACGGCAGCATGCCGATCGAGCCGGTGAGCATCGCGGCCTCGTCGGACAGGATGTCGCCGAACATGTTGCCGGTGACGACGACATCGAGCTTCTTGGGCGCCTTGACGAGCTGCATCGCGGCGTTGTCGACATACATGTGCTCGAGCTCGACGTCCGGGTAGTGCGCGTGCACCTCGGTGACGACGTCGCGCCAGAACTGGAACGTCTCGAGCACGTTGGCCTTGTCCACGCTGGTGACGCGCCTGCCGCGCTTGCGCGCCGCCTGGAACGCGACGTGCGCGATGCGCTCGATCTCCGGACGGCTGTAGCGCATCGTGTCGAAGGCTTCGTCGGCGCCCGGGAAATGGCCGTCGACCGCGGTGCGGCGGCCGCGCGGCTGGCCGAAGTAGATGTCGCCGGTCAGCTCGCGGATGATCAGGATGTCGAGGCCCGACACCAGCTCCGGCTTCAGGCTGGACGCGTGCGTCAGCTGCGGATGGCAGATGGCCGGGCGCAGGTTGGCGAACAGCTGCAGGTGCTTGCGCAGGCCGAGGATCGCCTGCTCGGGGCGCAGGTGGCGCTCGAGCTTGTCGTACTTGAAGTCCCCGACGGCGCCGAACAGCACCGCGTCGGCCGCCTTCGCGAGCGCGAGCGTGGACTCGGGCAGCGGATGGCCGTGGTTGGCGTAGGCGGTGCCGCCGACGTCCGCGAACTCGGTCTCGAACGGCAGCTCGAGCGCCCGCAGCACCTTGACGGCCTCCGCGATGATCTCGTGGCCGATGCCGTCGCCGGGCAGGATTGCGATCTTCATGTCAGTGCTTCTCGTGGGAATCGGTGGGAGCTTCCGCGTCGTCCGGGTCGGACGGCGCGAACGCGGAGGTGTCGGCGAGCCAGTGCGACAGCGCGTGCTCGCAGGTCTTCATGACGACGTACGCGAGCATCGCGAGATAGCCGTTGGCCACCAGCTCGACCAGTTGCAGCGCGCCGCCGTCGGCCAGGGCCATGACCCCGTTGTCGAGGATCAGTTCCACGTTGGCGCGCAGCAGGTGCACCAGGTTCAGCGTGACGATGCCGAAGGCGGAGAATGCCAGGCCCAGCACGACGAACGTGAGCCACGGACGGGCCAGCACGACGCGCTGGAAATGGCGTCGCAGCTGCAGCGCGCGCGGCAGGGCCATGTCGCAGGCCCGTTCAGCCGACCAGCCGGTTGGCGAGCCACGGCATCCTCGCGAGCCGCTCGGCCTCGTAGCCGCGGATCTTGTCGGCGTGGCGCAGCGTCAGGCCGATGTCGTCGAAGCCGTTGACCAGGCAGTACTTGCGGAACGGCTGCACGTCGAACGGGATCTCGGCGCCGTCGGGCTTGGCCACCACCTGGCGCGGCAGGTCGATGGTGAGCTCGTAGCCGACGAACGCGGCGACCTCGTCGAACAGCTTGGCGACGGCGTCTTCCGGCAGCACGATGGGCAGCAGGCCGCTCTTGAAGCAGTTGGTGAAGAAGATGTCGGCGAAGCTGGGCGCGATGATGGCGCGAAAGCCGTACTGGTCCAGGGCCCACGGCGCATGCTCGCGGCTGGAGCCGCAGCCGAAGTTGCGCCGCGCGAGCAGCACCGACGCCCCGTGGTAGCGCGGCTGGTTCAGCACGAAGTCGGGATTGGGCACGCGCGAGGCCGGGTCCTGGCCCGGATAGCCCGGATCCTTGTAGCGCCACTCGTCGAACAGGTTGGGGCCGAAGCCCGTGCGCTGGATCGACTTCAGGAACTGCTTGGGGATGATCGCGTCGGTGTCGACGTTCTCGCGATCCATCGGGGCGACGAGGCCCTTGTGCAACGTGAAGGCTTGCATGCTGTGATCCCGATCTTCAAACGAGCTTCAAATGAAGCGGCGTGCGTCGACGAAGTGGCCGTGCAGCGCGGCGGCCGCGGCCATCGCCGGGCTCACCAGGTGCGTGCGGCCGCCGGCACCCTGCCGGCCCTCGAAGTTGCGGTTGCTGGTCGAGGCGCAGCGCTCGCCCGGCTCGAGCCGGTCGGCGTTCATCGCCAGGCACATCGAGCAGCCGGGCTCGCGCCATTCGAAGCCGGCGCTCGTGAAGACCTTGTCCAGGCCCTCGCGCTCGGCCTGCTCCTTCACGAGGCCCGAGCCCGGCACCACCATCGCCAGCCGCACGTTCTGCGCGATGCGGCCGCCCACGCGACGCACGACGGCGGCGGCCTCGCGCAGGTCCTCGATGCGGCTGTTGGTGCACGAGCCGATGAAGACCTTGTCGATGCGGATGTCGGCGATGGCCTTGTTCGGCTCCAGCGCCATGTAGGTCAGCGCGCGCTCCATCGCGCCGCGCTTGACGTCGTCCTTCTCGCGCTCGGGGTCGGGGACGCGGTCCTCGATCGACAGCACCATCTCCGGCGACGTGCCCCAGGTGACCTGCGGGCGGATCGCGGCGGCGTCGATGTCGACGACGCGGTCGAAGTGCGCGCCCGCGTCCGAGTGCAGGTGGCGCCACTGGGCGACGGCCTGCTCCCACTCGACGCCCGCCGGCGAGAACGGGCGGCCCTTGACGTAGGCCAGCGTCGTGTCGTCGACGGCGACGAGACCGGCGCGCGCGCCCGCCTCGATGGCCATGTTGCACACCGTCATGCGGCCTTCCATCGACAGTGCGCGGATCGCCGCGCCACCGAACTCGATGGTGTAGCCCGTGCCGCCGGCGGTGCCGATGCGGCCGATGATGGCCAGCACGATGTCCTTGGCGCTGCAGCCACGGGCGAGCACGCCTTCGACGCGTACCAGCATGTTCCTGGCCTTTTTCGCGAGCAGCGTCTGCGTGGCGAGCACGTGCTCCACCTCGCTGGTGCCGATGCCGTGCGCCAGCGCGCCGAACGCGCCGTGCGTGGAGGTGTGGCTGTCGCCGCAGACCACCGTCATGCCCGGCAGCGTGGCGCCCTGCTCCGGACCGATCACGTGGACGATGCCCTGGCGCTTGTCGTTCATCTTGAACTGCGTGATGCCTTGCCTGTCGCAGTTCTTGTCCAGCGTGTCGACCTGCAGGCGCGACGTCGGGTCGGCGATGCCCTGGCTGCGGTCGGTGGTGGGCACGTTGTGGTCGCTGACCGCCAGGTTGGCCGACAGCCGCCAGACCTTGCGGTCGGCCAGCTCCAGGCCCTCGAAGGCCTGCGGGCTGGTCACCTCGTGCAGCAGGTGGCGGTCGATGTACAGCAGCGAGGTGCCGTCGTCCTCGGTGTGCAGGACGTGGTCGTCCCAGAGCTTGTCGTAGAGCGTGCGGGCGGTCATGGGGAGAAACCTCTTCAGGTGGCGGTGGCCTCGCGCGCGCGCGGCGCGGCGGGCGCGTTCGCGGGCGTGGCGGCCGAGGGCGGGCACAACGCGTCGACGAAGCGCTGCACGGCGGCCGGCAGCGAATCGCTCACGCGCGTGGCGAGCAGGTAGTCGCGGCGGGCCCAGGCTTCCTCGAGGACCAGCACCTTGATGTCGAACAGCTTGGAGAAACGGGCGGCGGAATCGGCCGGGAGCACCGCCACGCCGAGGCCCGCGGCCACCAGCTGGGCGATGGCGTCGAAGCCGCGCACCTGCAGGCGGGCGTTGAGCGTGCGCCCGCGCTCCAGTGCGGACTTGAGCATCAGCTCGTGCGCCGACGCGCCCACGTGCAGGCCGACGATGTCGAAGTCGAGCAGCGCGTCGAACGGCACCGCGTCGCGGCGCGCGAGGATGTGGTCGGCCGGCACGATGGCCGCCAGCGTGCCGGTGTTGTAGTGGCGCGCGGCCAGGCGCGCATCGGTGCTGGGGCCCACGAAGATGCCCACGTCGGCGCGCCCTTCGGCCACGGCCTGCATCACGTCGGCACTGGTCTGGTCCTCCAGGCTCACGCGGATGCCGGGGTGGGCGCGCGCGAAGGCCGCGAGATCGGCCGGCAGGCATTCGGAGATCGCCCCCGCGTTGGCGACCACGCGCAGGTGGCCCTTGATGCCGCGCGAGAACTCGACGACCTCGCTCTCGAGCGCATGCAGCGACGCGTTGAGCGTGCGGATGTGGCGCACCAGCGCGCGCCCCGCCTCGGTGAGGTCGACGCCGCGGGCGCGGCGGTCGAACAGGCCCACGCCGAGCCGCGCCTCGAGGTCGGACAGCCGCTTGCTGGCGGCGGCCAGCGCCAGGTGCTCGCGCTCGGCCCCCCGCGTGATGCTGCGTGTCTCGGCGATGGCGAGAACGAGATTGAGCGTGACGAGATCGAAGCGCATGGGACCGGACTCTGGCTGACTGGATGGAACTGCGAGGAAGTCAGCTGTGACTGACGCGGAACGGCCCGATGCGCGGGCCTCACACCGGTAAACGTGGGCCCGCGATCGGTCCGGAGACGCCGGATAGGTGCTCCGATCGCCGAACCGCTGTCGCAATGATGCGCGAAGGGTCGGCGAAGCGCGCGCGGCTGTAATGAATTCAGCCTTCTTCACAAACGAAAGCTTATCGTACTGCGGGGGAGGTTCTGTGTCGAGGGCTCTTTCGGTTGGTGGTTGGCGTTTTGGCTGCTGGCGGTTTAGTGGGGCGGCGGTTTCCTGCCGGCTTGGTCTGAGCAGGGGTCGGCGGGGGACTCTTTCCGGCTCGTGTCCCTCCTTTGGCCTTCGGCCAAATTCCTTCCTTGACCTCGCCGGAAAGAATCCCCCGCCGCCCTTCGCTGGTAACGGGTTGGCGTGCGGACAAATACGGCGCAGTTATTGAGGAGAGGGCTTTGTCATCGACGGGCCATCGAGGCCGCGTCGATGCCCGCGGCCAGCGTCCCGGCAGAGCACCGGGCTTGACGCGAAGCGCGGGCCGACGCGCCGGCGCTCCTTCTCGTGAGGGACGAGGTGGTGGCATCGCGGCGCTGCGCGACTGTCGATCCGGCCTGCAGACGACGGTGACCCATCCCCGCCACTGCCCCGTTCGCGCCAGCGCATCCCCGCCCGCGGCGCGCAGCGCCGCGGATCGTCGATCAGGAGAAGGAGCGGCGGCGCGCTGGCCCGCGTTTCGCGTCAGGCCCGGTGGCGTGTGACCGTGCTGGCCGCGGGCATCGGCGCGGCCTCGATGGCCCGCCGATGCCTGGCCCCCAAACTAAAAACGGCGCGGTATTCGGTTGCCCGCCAAGCCGCCACCAGCGAAGGACGGTGGGGGACTCTTTCCGGCGAGGTCAAGGAAGGAATTTGGCCGAAGGCCAAAGGAGGGACACGAGCCGGAAAGAGTCCCCCACCGTCCCCTGCTCAGACCAAGCCGGCACGAAACCCCACGCAAACGCAAACGCACACGCACACACGCAAGGCGAAAAAAGCCTCGCACAAACAAAGGCGAGGCTGTGAACGGAGCAGGAAGCGCCGCAAAGGGCGCGTCAGGCTCTGGAGGTTCAGGCGGCGCGGCGGGCCGTCACGACCACGCGCTGCATGGCGGCGACCTGCGTCGCGTCGGCGGCGACCTGGGCCACGCGCTCGGCGGCCACGTACTGCCTCGTGGCGATGCCGTTCATGCCGGCGACGACGCCGAAGGTCATGAGGGCGGACAGGGCGAAGGCGGCGAACTGGGCGATGGTCTTGGTCATGGTGGGCTCCCGGGTGTCTGGTTGGTCGGCCGGATCCGTTTCGTGATCCGATGGATGAACTATCGGCGCCAGCGGAACGACCGCCCAGCGGCTTGCGACGAGTCACCAGGAAGCCCGCACCAACGGCGGATTTCGCCGACGAACCGGAACGCGCGGCGTCCGGTCGCCGCGAACACCCGGCCCAGGAACGACAAAGCCCGCCGAAGCGGGCTCTGGAAAGCGGAGCGGCGGGGCTCAGGCGGCCTTGGCGGCGCGCAGCTTGAACGAGAACTCGCGCAGCGCCTCGATGCCGGATTCCTCGGCCTGCTTGCACCAGGCCTGCAGGTCGGCGACGGCCTGTTCCGCGGACACGTTCGTGCGCGTCCACAGCGCGCGCAGTTCCTCGCGCATCGCCACCAGCTTGCCGAGCTTCTCGGACGTGGCGGCGACATCGGCGACCTGGGCTTGCAGGTGGCCGGGGATCTTCTCGATGTCGCGATGCAGCCAGCGGCGCGCCACGCGCATGTTGGCGAACTGGGCCGACTGCTCGGCGCCCTTGCTCTTGAGCGCCGCCATCTCGGCGGCGCAGGCGCGGCGCAGTTCGCGGGCGTACTTGGCCATCACTTCGTAGCGATTGGCGATGATGGCCTCCAGCGTCTCGTTGTCGGCCACGGCGCGGACGTCGCCCGTCTTCAGCTGCGGCGCGACCTTGCGCACCTTGGCCCAGCCCACCATCTCCATGGCGCGGATGTAGCCCCAGGCGATGTCGAACTCGAACGGCTTGACCGACAGCTTGGCCGAGGTCGGGTAGGTGTGGTGGTTGTTGTGGAGCTCTTCGCCGCCGATGATGATGCCCCACGGCATGACGTTGCGCGACGCATCGACGGCTTCGAAGTTGCGATAGCCCCAATAGTGGCCGATGCCGTTGATGATGCCGGCGGCCGTGATCGGGATCCACAGCATCTGGACGGCCCAGATCGTGGCGCCGATGGCGCCGAACAGCAGCAGGTCGATGATCATCATGAGCGCCACGCCCTGCCACTGGAAGCGGCTGTAGACGTTGCGCTCCATCCAGTCGTCCGGCGTGCCGTGGCCGAACTTCTTGATGGTTTCCTGGTTCTTCGATTCGGCGCGGTAGAGCTCGGCGCCGCGCAGCAGCACCGTCTTGATGCCGCGGGTGACCGGGCTGTGCGGGTCGTCGACCGTCTCGCACTTGGCGTGGTGCTTGCGGTGGATGGCGGCCCATTCCTTGGTGACCATGCCGGTGGTCAGCCACAGCCAGAAGCGGAAGAAGTGCGACGGGATCGGGCCCAGGTCGAGCGCGCGGTGCGCCTGGCAGCGGTGCAGGAAGATCGTCACGGCGGCGATGGTGATGTGCGTCATCACCAGCGTGTAGATGACCAACTCCCACCACGTGGCGTGCGCCAGCCCGGTGGAGAAGAAGCCCACGAACGCGTCGACGAGAGACTGAATCGCTTCCATTGCCTGCCTGTAGATGCCCCCCAAAGGAAGGGCGGTGGTCAATTGTAGGGGGACGTCCCCAGGGACGGCCACCAAAATTGCGCTATCGACCGGGTTCTTTCCTGGTTTGGGCGCCCGGTTTTGACGCGGATCAAGCCCCGAAGTTCTGCTCGACAGCACCCCGATCGTGCAGATTTTCGGAATAGTCGAGAATTCCCCTCAGGCTTTCTGCCAGGCCGCCGCGAAGAATCCGTCCATCGAATGGGCGTGCGGCCAGCTGCGCATGTAGCCGCCGGCGTTGAGCTCGTCGGCGCGCTCCACCCCGGCCGCCTTCAGCAGCTCGCCGGCGTCCAGCAGCTGGAACTCCGGATGGGCGGCCGAGAAGGCCTCGGCGATCGCCTCGTCCTCGCGGCGCAGCGGGCTGCAGGTGGCGTAGACCAGGCGGCCGCCCGGCTTGAGCAGCCGGCTGGCGCTTTCCAGGATCTTGCCCTGCAGCTCGACCAGCTCGTCGATCGCCTTGGACGACAGGCGCCACTTGAGGTCGGGGTTGCGCCGCAGGGTGCCCAGCCCGGAGCACGGCGCGTCGACCAGCACGCGGTCGATCTTGCCGGCCAGGCGCTTGATGCGGTCGTCGCGCTCGTTGGTCAGCTGGGCGGGGTGCACGTTGGACAGGCCGCTGCGCGCCAGGCGCGGCTTGAGCTTGTCGAGGCGGTGGCCGTTGACGTCGAACGCGTACAGCCGGCCGGTCGAGCGCATCGCCGCGCCGAGCGCCAGCGTCTTGCCCCCGGCGCCGGCGCAGAAGTCGACCACCATCTCGCCGCGCTTGGGCGCGACCAGCGCGGCCAGCAACTGGCTGCCCTCGTCCTGCACCTCGATGTCGCCGCGCAGGAAGACGTCGGACTTCTGCAGCGCGGGCTTGCCCTCCACGCGCAGGCCCCAGGGCGAGTACGGCGTGGGCGTCGACTCGATCTCGGCCTCGCGCAGCTGCGCCTGGGCCTTGTCGCGGTTCGACTTGAGCGTGTTGACGCGCAGATCCAGCGGCGCGCTGCCGGACATGGCGGAGACGAAGTTCCAGAAGCCCTCGTCGTCGAGCTCGTTCTTCAGGGCACCGGCGAGCCAGTCGGGCAGGTTGTGGCGCAGCTTCTCGGAGAAGGTGCCGCGGTCGATGGACTGCACCTGCCGCAGCCACTGCTGCTCGTGCGAGCCCAGCGCGCCGCGGATCTGCGACTCGTTGCCCTGCCAGGCCAGGATCGCCAGCCGGCGCTCCAGCGCGCCGCTGCCGCTCTGGGCCAGGTGCTGGAACAGCAGGCGCTGGCGCAGCACGGCGTAGGCCGTCTCGGCCAGCGCGTGGCGCTCGCGCGGGCCCAGCTCGCGGTGCTTGCGGAAGAAGTTGGAGACGATGACGTCGGCCGGCATGTCGAGCTTGCCGACCTCGCGCAGCAGTTCGGTGGCGGTGTCGAGGAGGGCGTTCGGGTGCATGCGGTGTCTTTCGCGGTTATCGCTGAAATGGAGCCCGGACGGCGCACCGTGCGCCGCTGGAGCGGGGGAAAACGTCGCGCGCGGCCGCTCGTGCGCCCGCGCGGGGGAAATCGGGTCAGGCGGCCGGCTCGGCCAGCCAGCCTTGCGGCTCCTGGCCGCGATGGGTCACGCGGCCGTCCTTCAACTCGAGCGCGCCTTCCAGGAACCAGCGGACGGCGCGCGGATAAAGCACGTGCTCGGCCGCGAGCACGCGCGCGGCGAGCGTCGCCTCGTCGTCGCCCGGCAGCACCGGCACGACCGCCTGGGCGACGATCGGCCCGTGGTCCAGCTCGGCGCTGACGAAGTGCACCGTCGCGCCGTGCACCTTGCAGCCCTCCTCGATCGCCCGGCGGTGCGTGTGCAGGCCGGAAAACGACGGCAGCAGCGACGGATGCACGTTGAGCATCCGGCCTTCGTAGCGCGCCACGAAGCCCGGCGTGAGGATGCGCATGAAGCCCGCCAGCACGACGAGATCGGGTGCGAAGCGGTCGATGGTTTCGGCGAGCGCGGCGTCGAAGGCGGCGCGGTCGGCGTAGGCCTTGTGGTCGAGCACCGCGGTGGCGATGCCGTGTTCCTGGGCGAACTGCAGGCCGCGCGCCTCGGCGCGGTTGCTGACGACCGCGACCACGCGGCCCGGCCAGTCCTGTGCCACGGACGCGCGCACGATCGCGCCCAGGTTCGAGCCCTGACCTGAAATCAGGACCGCTATTTTTTTCATGGCCCGTCATTCTAAGGGAGAACCCGCTCTTTCGCCTCCCGGGCCCTGGTCCTCGCTCACTACAATCGCCCGTTCCCCTGCGCTCCCTGCGCCGCTTCCACGAGATTTCCCATGCGAGCCCGCGTCCTGTCCGGCATGCGCCCCACCGGCGCCCTGCACCTCGGCCACTACCACGGCGCCCTGAAGAACTGGGTGCGCCTGCAGCACGAGTACGACAGCTTCTTCTTCGTGGCCGACTGGCACGCGCTCACCACGCACTACCAGGATCGCGACGTCATCGAGCGCAACGTCTACGACATGGTGATCGACTGGATCGCCGCGGGCCTCGACCCCGACCTCTGCACGATCTTCATCCAGAGCCGCCTGCCCGAGCACGCCGAGCTGTTCACGCTGCTCGCGATGGGCACACCCGTGGGCGCGCTGGAGCGCGTGCCGACGTACAAGCAGCAGATCCAGCACCTGTCCGAGCGCGACCTGGCCACCTACGGCTTCCTGGGCTACCCGCTGCTGCAGGCTGCCGACATCCTGATCTACAAGGCCGCCTACGTGCCGGTCGGGGAGGACCAGGACTCGCACGTCGAGCTCACGCGCGAGGTCGCGCGCCGCTTCAACCACCTGTATGGCCGCTCGCCGCGCTTCGAGGCCGACGTGGCCGCCGCGCTCGCCAAGCTGCCGCCGGAGCAGCGCGAGCTGCTGGAGCGCCAGCGGCGCCAGTTCGGGCAGGACGGCGACGCCGCCGCGCTGGGCAACGGCGAGGCGCTGATCCGCGGCCAGGCCGGCCGCCACGGCTTCACCGCCGAGGACGCCGAGCTGCTGCAGGGCCACCTCAAGGGCAGCGGCCGCAGCGTGCTGCACGAGCCCCAGGCGCTGCACACGGAAGTGACGACGCTGCCGGGCCTGGACGGCCGGAAGATGAGCAAGAGCTACGGCAACGCGATCGAGATGCGCGAGGAGCCCGCGCAGGTCGAGGCCAAGATCCGCCGCATGCCGACCGACCCGCAGCGCGTGCGGCGAACCGATGCCGGCGACCCGGCGCGCTGTCCGGTGTGGCAGTTCCACAAGGTCTATTCCGACGCGTCCACGCAGCAATGGGCGCATGAAGGCTGCACCACGGCGGGCATCGGCTGCCTCGACTGCAAGCAGCCCGTCATCGATGCCGTCCTGCGCGAGCAGCAGCCGTGGCGCGAACGGGCCGAGCAGTACCTGGCCAACCCGAAGCAGGTGCACTGGATCGTCGAGATGGGCACCGAGCGCGCGCGCACGGTCGCCCGCCAGACGATGAAGGACGTCCGCGACGTCATGGGACTCTCGTATTGAACTCCCCCGCCGACGTCCCCACCCTCCCGATCGCCATGGCCGGCATCCACATCACCGACATCGAGTCCGCCATCAACTGGTGGCGCGCGCAGTTCCCGTCGCCGGACGGCATCACCGCGTGCCCCGAGGTGCTCGCGCTGGCCGAGGTCTACGCGCTGATGGTCTATTACCGCGAGCACGAGGCCGACGAGTTCACGCTGCCCGCCGTGGCCCGCGAGGCCTGGCTCGAGTGGTACGCGTCGACGCCCGACGCGCCGTGCATCGCGATCTGCTCGACGTCGCAGGGGGACCACGAGTGCAAGGGCTGCGGCCGCAGCTTCGACGAGGTGCAGCACTGGACGGCGATGTCGCCCGGCCAGAAGCGCGCCGTCTGGCGCCGCATCACGCTCGACGCCAAGGCCTGGCGCTTCAACAAGTACGCCGAACGCGCGCACAAGGCCACCGGCGAGGATCACCCCGATCCCGCGCAGCTGGACGCAGCGGCGCAGGCCAAGGCCTGAGCCCGACCGGGCGCTGCCGGAGCGGCCTCGCAGGCGGCCGGCTGCGCCCGCCATCCTGCGCGAAGTCGCGGGATCCACCATCGTCGAAACACTTGCCCAGCGGTGGATCCTGCGACTTCGCTTCGCTGCGCGCAGGATGACGGAACGGCGTCCCGGCGAGCGCTTGTCATGCTGCGCGAAGTCGCGGGATCCACCGTCGCCGAAACGCTTACCCAGGGGGATCCTGCGACTGCGCTCGCTGCGCGCAGGATGACGGAACGGCGTCCCGGCGAGCGCTTGTCATCCTGCGCGAAGTCGCAGGATCCACGATCGACAAGGCGCTTGCCCAGGAGGGGAACCTGCGACCGCGCAACGCTGCGCAGGATGACGGAACGGCGTCCCGGCGCCATCGAGGCGACGGCGCACATCTCACGCGTCGCTCGCGCGAGCGTCGCGCAGCGCGCGGCCGGTCAGACGGCGATCGACGCGGGCAGGTTGATCACGAAGCAGCCACCGCCGTCGGGCGCGCGCACGCAGCGGATGCGCCCGTGGTGGCGTTCCACGATCTGCCGCACCAGCGCCAGGCCCAGTCCGACGCCGCCGGCGCGCTCGGCGTGGCCCGGCAGCCGGAAGAACGGCTCGAAGATGCGCTCGCGGAAGGCGTCCGGCACGCCGGGGCCGTTGTCGGACACGCGGATCTCGATGCCGGCGGCCTGCCGGTCCTCGAGGTCGACGCGGATCTCGCCGCCGCCGTAGCGCCGCGCGTTCTCCAGCAGGTTGCGCAGCGCGCGCCGCAGCAGCCGCTCCTCGCCGCGCACGCTGGCCGGCGCGCCCTCGACCTCGGCGTCCACGCGCGCGCCCTCCTCCACCGCCAGCGCGAGCAGGTCCACGCTCTCGAGGTTGGTCGGCTCCGCCGCGGCCTCGAGTCGGCTGGCGAGCAGCACCTCGTCGACCAGGCCGTCCAGTTCGGCGATGTCGGTGTTGATCTCCGATCGCAGGTGCTCGCGCTCGCGCTCCGAGACGGACGGGTCGCCCATCAGCGACGTGGCCATCTTCAGGCGCGCGAGCGGCGAGCGCAGCTCGTGGCTGGCGTTGGCGAGCAGGCTCTTGTTCGATCGCACCAGCGCCTCGATGCGCTCGGCGGCCTGGTTGAAGCTGGACGCCAGCGTGGCGACCTCGTCGCGGCCCTCGACCTCCACGCGCCGGTCGAGCTTGCCCTGGCCGAAGGCCTCGACCCCGCGCTTGAGCGTCTCCAGCCGGCGCGTGAGCCGGCGCACGAACGGGTAGGCGCCGACCGCGATGGCCAGGAACAGCACGACCACCAGCGCCAGCAGGCTCAGGCCAGGCGAGACCCCGCGCGGCACGACGCCGGGAAACAGGAACGCCGGCGGTCCGCGGCCCTCCCCGCCCTGCGCATGGTGCTCGGCGCCGAAGTTGCCGATGTCCTCGTCCGGCGGCATGGACGGGTCGTTGGCGGCCGGCGGCTTGAGCATGTTGGGCCGCATGACGTACAGCGAGCGGCCGTCGTCCAGCTTGATCTGGTAGATCGCCACGTGCATCAGCGCCTTGTCGGCCTCGCGGCGGACGAACGACTCGGAGGCGGCGATGCGGTGGCCCTGCTCGTCCTCCAGCGCCATCGGCACGCGCAGGCGCTGCGACCAGTCGCGCAGCGCCTCGGCCTGCACGTCCGGCGGCGCCGCGGCGGCGGGCAGCGAGCGCTGGATCAGGTCGCCCCAGGCCGCGATCCGCTCGGTCAACGCCGCCTGGTTGCGCGCGTGCTCCTGGTCGAGGTGGCGCTGCACGAGCCAGCCCGACGCGCCGGCGAACAGCGCCAGCGTGACGATCACGGTGAGCCAGATGCGGAGGTACAGCGAGCGCAAGGGAGACCTTCAGCGGACTTCAAAACGAGAACAGCGCCGGAGAAATGGAGCGCCCACGCTCCCTCCGGTCGCTGCTCCCCGAGGGTGGACTCGGTTCGGCTCGGGTGGTGACCCTCGCCTCCCGAGGGCTCGAATATACGTGGGACGCCAGCCGTTCAAGCTTGCGTCGAACGCGAAGTCAAGCGTCCTGCTTGCGCGCGAACAGGTAGCCCGAACCGCGCACCGTGAGAACCCGCTTCGGGTTCTTCGGGTCTTCCTCGATGACGCTGCGGATGCGCGAGATGTGCACGTCGATCGAGCGGTCGAAGGCTTCCAGCGGGTGGCCCTTGAGCGCGTCCATGATCTGGTCGCGGCTCAGCACGCGCCCGGGGCTGCGCGCGAGCACCACCAGCAGGTCGAACTGGTGGCTGGTGAGGTCGCAGCGCACGCCGTCCAGGCGCGCCTCGTGGGCGCCGAGATCGATCTCGAGCTTGCCGAAGCGCAGCACCTCCTCGTTGACCGGCTCGGGGCTGGCGCGGCGCAGCAGCGCCTTGACGCGCGCCAGCAGTTCGCGCGGCTCGAAGGGCTTGGGCAGGTAGTCGTCGGCGCCGAGTTCCAGGCCGACGATGCGGTCGGTGGGCTCGCCGCGCGCGGTCAGCATCATCAGCGGCAGGCGGCGCGTGGCCGGCTGGCCGCGCAGCTCGCGCGTGAAGTCCAGGCCGTCGCCGTCGGGCAGCATCAGGTCGAGCACGAGCGCGTCGTACGAGCCCGCCGCCAGGCGCATGCGGCCGTCGGCCAGCGTGCCGGCGGTGTCGACGTCGAAGCCCTGGGTGCGCAGGTAGTCGCCGACCATGCGCGTCAGGCGGGCATCGTCGTCGATCAGCAAGAGATGCGGATTGGTCATGGAGGCGTGGGCGTTCCGCGAGGAGGAGGCGACAGGGCGGACTCCCTGCGCGGTTGGAGCGTAACCGATAGCGTCGAAGGATGTCATGGGGTCGTTCGTTGGCAGCGCGGGCCGCGCCGAGGTGAGGAGGAATGGGGCGCGCGCCGGTCAGCGCGCGGGCGCTCCGTCGGACTGCCGCCGCGCGATCCGCGCGCGACGCCGCGGCGGCGTGCCGGCGGGGGCTGCGGGGCTCCAGGCATAACGAGTCATTGCAGGCGATCCTGCCCGGCCGCGGTCAACCGGGCTTGCGTGCCTCGTAAAGTTAGGTGAACGGATCGCGTCGCCCGCGCAAGCCCGCGCGAATCTTGCATGCGCCCCGTGCGCTACCCTCAGCCCTTTCCAACTGGACCCCTGCCGATGGCCTGGCACGCCCGCCTGAACCTGGACTACCGCGCCGACGCGGCCACCGGCGGCACGCGCCTGGACTTCCGTCACGACGGCCCCCTGCGCGTCCTCAAGAGCCTGTTTCCCGAGGGACCGGCGGTCTGCCACTCGGTGCTGGTGCATCCGCCGGGCGGCATCGTCGGCGGCGACACCGTCGAGGTCGACCTCCGCCTCGCCACCGGCGCGCACGCCCTGCTGACCACGCCCGGGGCGACACGCTTCTACCGCAGCGGCGGCGAGCGGGCCCTGCAATCCGTCCAGGCCCGCGTGGCCGCCGGTGGCCGGCTGGAGTGGCTGCCGCTGGAGACGCTCGTGCACTCCGGCGCGCGCGCCGACAATCGCCTGCGTTTCGAGCTCGAGCCGGGCGCCGAGATGTTCGGCTGGGACGTCCTCGCGCTCGGCCTGCCGGCGGCCGACGCCCCGTTCGTCGCCGGCGACTACCGCCACGACATCGCCGTCGGCCCGCGCTGGTGGGAGCGCGGACGCACGTCCGGCGACGACGCCGCCCTGCTGGACGGCCCCTGCGGGTGGGCCGGCCACCGCGCCCTCGGCACGCTCTGGTTCGCCGCCGGCTCGCCGCTTGCGGACGACCGCCGCGAGCAACTGCTGGAGACCGCGCGCGAGATCGCCGGCGCGCACGCGCTGGCCGCGACCGCGGGAGCGACGGCGCCGCAACCCGACGTCGTCACGCTGCGCGTTCTCGCGCACCGCGTGGAGCCGGTGCTGGACCTGCTCACGCGCACGTGGCGCGCGTGGCGCACGCTCGCGTGGTCGCGTGACGCGTGCGCGCCGCGCGTGTGGCGCACCTAGTCCCGCAGGCAGGCGCGCAGGCGAGACGCCGTGTCGCGCGTGCGTGCTTGCGGGACGGCGCACTACACCGACACGAGCGCCCTCACCCCGTCCGACGCCATGGCCGGGCCCGCGCCGCGCGCGACCACCGCGCCGCGCTCCATCACGAGGTAGGCGTCGGCCAGGTCGGCGGCGAAGTCGTAGTACTGCTCCACCAGCACGATGGCCATGGTCCTGCGGTCGGCCAGCCGGCGGATCACGCGGCCGATGTCCTTGATGACCGACGGCTGGATGCCCTCCGTGGGTTCGTCGAGCAGCAGCAGGCGGGGGCCGGGCGCGAGCGCGCGGGCGATCGCGAGCTGCTGCTGCTGGCCGCCCGAGAGGTCGCCGCCGCGCCGGTGCTTCATCTGCGCCAGCACGGGGAACAGCTCGAACAGTTCGGCAGGCACGTCGCTGCCCGCGGGCAGCGATGCCAGTCCCATGCGCAGGTTGTCCATCACCGTGAGCCGGCCGAAGATCTCGCGGCCCTGCGGCACGTAGCCGACGCCGCGGCGCACGCGCTCGTAGGGCGCCATCCCGGCGAGCTCGACGTCGTCGAGCCGGATCGAGCCCGTGCGCGCCGGCACGACGCCCATCAGGCTCTTGAGCAGCGTCGTCTTGCCCACGCCGTTGCGGCCCAGGACGACGGTGACCTCGCCGACGCGCGCCTGCAGCGCGACATCGCGCAGGATGTGCGAGCCGCCGTAGTACTGATTCAAGCCTTCGACAGTCAGCATCGCTCAGCGTCCCAGATAGACGTCGATCACCTGCGCATTGGCCTGCACTTCGGCCAGCGTGCCCTCCGCGAGCACCGCGCCCTCGTGCAGCACCGTCACCTTGCGATGGCCCTGCGTGAGCATGTCGACGAACTTCATGTCGTGCTCGACGACCACCAGCGAATGCTCGCCGGCCAGCGACAGGAACAGCTCCGCGGTGCGCTCGGTCTCCTCGTCGGTCATGCCGGCCACGGGCTCGTCCAGCAGCAGCAGCGTGGGCGCCTGCGCGAGCAGCATGCCGATCTCCAGCCATTGCTTCTGGCCGTGCGACAGCAGGCCCGCGGTGCGTGCGGCCTCGGGCAGGAGGTGCACGAGCCGCAGGATCTCGGCGATGCGCTCGCGCTGCGCGGTGGACAGCTTCGCGAACAGGGCTGCGGGCACGCCGCGGTCGTCGACCAGCGCGAGCTCCAGGTTCTCGAACACCGACAACTCCTCGTAGACCGTCGGCTTCTGGAACTTGCGGCAGATGCCGGCCTTGACGATCTGCGGCTCGCGCAGGCGCAACAGGTCGATGTTGGAGCCGAAGTGCGCGTAGCCGGAGTCGGGGCGCGTCTTGCCGGTGATGACGTCCATCATCGTCGTCTTGCCCGCGCCGTTGGGCCCGATGATGCAGCGCAGCTCGCCCACGTCGATCGCCAGCGACAGCGCGTTCAGCGCCTTGAAGCCGTCGAAGCTGACGCTGATCTCGTCGAGGTACAGCGCGACGCCGTGCGCGAAGTCGGGCTGCAGCCCGTGCACGAGGCGGCCGAAGCTGGCACCGCCGGCCGACGTCGTCGACGCCGACTGGCGGTGCCGCTCGAGCAGCGCCGCGCCGGCTTCCTGCAGGTCCGGGGTCATGTGAGCACCCCTGGCGCTTCGCGCCTGCCGCGAGGTTCGCGGCATTGCGCTTCGCGCCTGTCGCGAGGTTCGCGGCATTGCGCTTCGCGCCTCCCCGCCAGGCGGGGGCATTCGCCCTTGGGGCGGCCCTGCGGGCTCATTCGCGCACCTCCACGCCCTTGCCCTTCATCCATCGAACCCGGATGCCCATGATCCCGCGCGGCAGGAACAGCGTCACCGCGATGAACAGCGCGCCCAGGAAGTACAGCCAGAACTCGGGGAAGGCCTGGGTGAACCAGCTCTTGGCGCCATTGACGAAGAACGCGCCGACGATCGGCCCAACAAGCGTGCCCCGCCCGCCGACGGCGGCCCAGATCGCCATCTCGATCGACGCGGCCGGCGACATCTCGCTCGGGTTGATGATGCCCACCTGCGGCACGTACAGCGCGCCGGCGATGCCGCACATCACGGCCGACAGCACCCAGATCGACAGCTTGTACTTCAGCGGGTCGTAGCCGGTGAACATCACCCGCGTCTCGGCGTCCCGGATGGCCTGCAGGACCCGGCCGAACTTGCTGTTCACGACGGCGCGCGCGAGCAGGTAGAAGCCCACCAGCGTCAGGCCGGTGATCACGAACAGCAGCATGCGCGTGGACGGCGCGGCGATCGGGGCGCCCAGGATGCGCTTGAAGTCGGTGAACCCGTTGTTGCCGCCGAATCCGGTCTCGTTGCGGAAGAACAGCAGCATGCCCGCGAAGGTCAGCGCCTGCGTGATGATCGAGAAGTACACGCCCTTGATGCGCGAGCGGAATGCGAACCAGCCGAACACGGCGGACAGGACGCCGGGCACCGCCACCACGAGGATCATCTGGAACGCGAAGGACGCGCTGCCGCCCCAGGTCCAGGGCAGCGCCTTCCAGTCGAGGAACACCATGAAGTCCGGCAGCTCGCTGCGGTAGTTGCCGTCGCGGCCGATCTGGCGCATCAGGTACATGCCCATCGCGTAGCCGCCGAGGGCGAAGTACAGGCCGTGGCCCAGCGACAGGATGCCGGTGTAGCCCCAGATCAGGTCCATCGCCAGGGCGCAGATCGCGTAGCACATGATCTTGGCCACCAGCGCGACGCCCCAGTCGCCGAGATGCAGCGGGCTGCCCGCGGGCACGGCCAGGTTCAGCAGCGGCACGACGATCGCGACCACCACCACGGCGGCGACGACGGCGCTCCAGCCGCGCACGCCCAGCAGCAGGCCGCGCCGCGATTCGGGCAGCAGTCGGACGGACGATTCCGGCGTCATTCGGGCCCCCCTGGCGCCGCGCGCCTGGCGCGCGGTTCGCGGCATTGCGCTCCGCGCCTCTCCGCCACGCGGGAGCACACGCCCTTCGGGCGGCCGTTCGGGCTCATGATTCGGCGCTCCGTCCCTTGAAGGCGAACAGGCCCTGCGGCCGTTTCTGGATGAAGACGATGATGAAGACGAGCACGAAGATCTTGGCCAGCACCGCGCCCGCCACGCCCTCGAGCGCCTTGTTCATCAGCCCCAGGCCCAGCGCCGCGAGCACCGTGCCCGCGATCTGGCCGACGCCGCCCAGCACCACGACCATGAAGGAGTCGACGATGTAGCTCTGGCCGAGATCGGGCCCGACATTGCCCACCTGGCTCAGCGCGCAGCCCGCCATGCCGGCGATCCCCGCGCCGAGCGCGAAGGCCAGCGTGTCGACGCGCACCGTGTCGATGCCCGTGCACGACGCCATGCGGCGGTTCTGGGTGACGCCGCGCACGAACAGCCCGAGCCGCGTGCGGTTGATCAGCAGCCAGGTGCCCAGCAGCACGATGGCCGCGAAGGCGATGATGGCCAGGCGGTTCCAGGGCAGCACCAGGTTGCTCGCCACGGCGACGCCGCCCGACATCCACGACGGGTTCTCGACCTCCACGTTCTGCGCCCCGAACAGCGAGCGCACGGCCTGCATCAGCACGAGACTGATGCCCCAGGTCGCCAGCAGCGTCTCCAGCGGCCGGCCGTAGAGGAAGCGGATCACGCCGCGTTCCAGCACGGCGCCCACGGCCGCCGCCACCAGGAAGGACGCCGGGATCGCCAGCACGACGTAGGCGTCGAACCAGCCCGGCGCGAAGTGGCGGAACAGGTTCTGCACACCCCACGTGGTATAGGCGCCGATCATCATCAGCTCGCCGTGGGCCATGTTGATGACGCCCATCAGGCCGTAGGTGATCGCCAGGCCGAGGGCGACCAGCAGCAGGATCGAGCCGAGGCTGGCTCCGGTGAACAGCACGCCCAGGCGCTCGCCCCAGGCCAGCCGGCCGTCGACCTGCGCCACCGCCTGCGCGAGCGCCGTGCGCAGCTCGGGGTCGGCCTCGGCGTCGGGCGCCAGGCGGGCCTGCAGCAGCGCGCGCACCGCGGGCTCGCCGCTGTGCGACAGCGCCTGGATCGCCTGCAGCCGCTGCGCGCGATCGGGCGCAGCAATCTGGACCGCAGCCTTCAGGCGTCCGAGCTGCGCCTTCAATGCCGGGTCCGATTCCTTCGCGAGCGCCTTGTCCACCAGCGGCAGCATCGCGGCGTCGACATCGGCCTTGCCGAGGTCGCCGATGGCCGCCCGGCGCGTCCCCAGGTCGGGCGAGAGCAGGCGCAGTCCGCTGAGCGCCGCCCCCAAAGCCCCGCGCATGCGGTTGTTGTTGCTGACGTCCTCGGCGTCGTCCGGCAGCTTCGCGGGCTGGCCGGTGACCGCATCGACGGCCTTGTCGTCGCGCACGATGAAGACACCGCCCGGGGTCGTCTTCACCGCATCGTCCAGCAGCGCCTGCGCGAAGGCCGCGATGCCCGGGTCGCCGCGCGTGACCGCGTCCTGCAACGCGGCGATGCGCGCGTCGTTGTCGCCGGTGGCGATCGCGCGCGCCTGCGCCGCGTCGAGCGCCCACGCGGGCACGCATGCGACCGCCAAGAGGAGCGCGAGACAACATCGCATCGAAGACAAGGTGATTCGCATGTGCGGGCCGATCAAATCAACGAAGCGCGAAGCGCCCGGACGGCGCCGGCGCTGCCGCTCACCCGCTTCAACAGAAGTTCGAGAGAGCGGCGGAACCGGCTTTGCCGGGCCGCTCGCGGCCGGCCCCCTCGGGGGGCAGGGAGCGCAAGCGACCGTGGGGGCTCACTTACTGGGTTCGTCCTTCTTGCCCTTGTCTTCCGGGATGTACGGCGACCACGGCTGCGCCTTGATCGGACCCGGGGTCTTCCAGACCACGTTGAACTGCCCGTCCGGCTTGATCTCGCCGATGAAGACGGGCTTGTGCAGGTGGTGGTTCTTCGGATCCATCGTGGAGACGAAGCCGCCCGGCGCCTTGAAGGTCTGGCCGGCCATCGCCGCGATCACCTTGTCGGTGTCGGTGGACTTGGCCTTCTCGACCGCCTGCGCCCACATGTGGATGCCGATGTAGGTGGCCTCCATCGGGTCGTTGGTCAGCGGCTTGTCCTTGCTGGCGAGGTTGGCCTTCTTCGCGTAGTCCGACCATTCCTTGATGAAGGCCGTGTTGGTCGGGTTCTTGATCGACATGAAGTAGTTCCACGCCGCCAGGTGGCCGACCAGCGGCTTGGTGTCGATGCCGCGCAGCTCCTCCTCGCCGACCGAGAACGCCACCACCGGCACGTCCGTCGCCTTGAGGCCCTGGTTGCCGAGCTCCTTGTAGAACGGCACGTTGGAGTCGCCGTTGATGGTCGACACGACCGCCGTCTTCTTGCCCTCGCTGGAGAACTTCTTGATCTTGGCGATGATGGACTGGTAGTCGGCGTGGCCGAAGGGCGTGTACTCCTCCATGATGTCCTCGTCCTTCACGCCCTTGGAGTGCAAGAACGAGCGCAGGATCTTGTTGGTCGTGCGCGGGTAGACGTAGTCGGTGCCGAGCAGCACGAAGCGCTTGGCCGAGCCGCCGTCCTTGGACATCAGGTATTCGACCGCGGGGATGGCCTGCTGGTTCGGCGCCGCGCCGGTGTAGAACACGTTCTTGCTCAGCTCCTCGCCCTCGTACTGCACGGGGTAGAACAGCAGGCTGTTGGTCTCCTCGAACACCGGCAGCACCGACTTGCGCGAGACGCTCGTCCAGCAGCCGAACACCACGGCCACCTTGTCCTGGGTGATCAGCTGGCGCGCCTTCTCGGCGAACAGCGGCCAGTTCGACGCCGGGTCGACCACCACCGGCTCGAGCTGCTTGCCGAGGACGCCGCCCTTGGCGTTGATCTCGGCGATCGTCATCAGCGCGGTGTCCTTCAACACCGTCTCGGAGATCGCCATCGTTCCGGACAGCGAATGCAGGATGCCGACCTTGATCGTGTCGGCGGCCAGCGCCGGCAACGAGGCGGTCAACGAGGCGAGTGCGGCCAGCGCACCGAGGGTCAGGCCGAAGCTGCGGCGGGAGGTGGTCATGCTCGTGGGGCTCCTGAAGACATCCCCAGCAACCGGGGGACGATGGCCAGAGAATAGGCAGCGCGACCGTGCGGCGATATACGACACATGCCGTAGCCCGCTCCGCCGCGCGTAGCAGAAGGCGGGCGCGCCCGCAGGCCGCCGGCGCTATCCACGCGGGCGGAGTTGGTATCGCGGCGCGCAGCGGCGCGCGTGGCGCAAATCGCTACGCTCGGGTCCTCCCGATTGCGCCCACCGATTCCCCATGACCCGATCCGTCGACGACCTCCTCCGCGAGCTGCAGGCCTTCGCGCCCACCGGCGACGGCGCGGACAACGTCCATCGGCTCAACGAACTGCTGGAAGGCTTCGCGTCGTTGCCCGGCTGCGAGCGCGTCGTGCCCGCGCTGCTGGCCCTGATGGAGCGCTACCCGCGGGCGGACTTCGGCGCGCCGGGCCCACTGGTGCGCGTGCTGGAGTGCCAGCCGGGGTATCCCGAGCAGCTGGCCGCGTCGCTGGAGCGCCAGCCGACGGAGCTGGGCGCCTGGATGGCCAATCGCCTGCTGAACTCGAAGTTGCCGCGCGACGAGCGCGGCGCGTGGCTGCGACGCCTCACCGCCGTCGCCTCGCACCCCCAGGCCGCGCCGGGCGTCCGCGACTCGGCCATCCGCTTCCTCGATTTCCAGGCCAGCCGAAGCTCGTGACCCGCCCCGGCCTGCGCCTCAAAGGACCTGGCGAAGCGGCGCGCTGGCCCTGTCGAACGCGCTCTTGTCCTTGCGGCGCTTGAGCGCGGCTAGCTCCGCCGCCACGGACGCGACGCGGTCGTCCAGGTTGTCGTCCTTGAGCGCGTCGATGCGCGTCTTCATGTCGATGAAGCGCTCGACCTGCGGCAGCGCCCGGGTGGCCGGGGGCAGCGCGGCGATGATCGCCGCCAGCGCGTCGTTGATCTGCCCGAGCTGGCGCCCGTAGCTGAACCGGGAAACGACCAGGCCCTCGGTGCGCGGCGACGACGAGTTGTTGCTGTCGATGTTGAACGTCCAGCCCGGCAGGATCGGCTGGGTGAACGAGGGCATGGCGCCGGCGAACGCCAGGAACGGATTCAAGCTGTTCATGTGAACTCTCCCTGTGTGCGGCTGCGCGGACGATCCGCCGCCGCGGCTTCATTTTCGGCGTACCAGTTCCGGCAAGGTCCCAAGAACGCGGGAGGCCGCGGCGGTGCGCGTCTCCACGCCGAGCTTCTCGAACACGTGTTCCAGGTGCTTGGTGATCGTCCTGGGGCGCGTGCCGAGGATGTCGCCGATGTCGCGGTTGGTCTTGCCCTGCGCCACCCAGTACAGCACCTCCGCTTCGCGCGCCGTCAGCCGGAACTGCAGCGACAGCGCCTCGACGGCGGCGCCGTTGCTGCTCTCGGTGAGCACCAGCAGCCATTCGTCCTCGGCGCTGGCGGGGTGCAGGCTGCAGTGAAGGCGGGTCGTGCCCGTGACGCAGGTCCAGGTGTCGGGAACGCCGTCGCCCGCGCCCGCGGGGGCGTCCCCGCGCGCGACGCGCGCGCGCACCCAGTCGCACAGGCTCGCGGGTGCGTGCAGCGGCGCGGCGACGCCGGGCGCCGCGCCCGCGATCGGCGCTGCGGCGGCGCCGGCGCCGAAGTGGCTCTTCATGAGGTCGCGCGCCAGCGGCGTCTGCCACAGCACGCGGCCGTCGGCCGGCCGCAGCGCGATCGATGCGTGCCCGAAGGCGTCGAGCGCGTTGCGCGCCTGGCGGGCGTGGCGCGCGCTCTGCAGGTGCGCCGCGATGCGCGCGACGACCTCGCGCGGGCGCACGGGCTTGGAGACGTAGTCGACGCCGCCCGCCGCGAAGGCCGCGAGCACGTGCTCGGTGTCGGTCAGCGCCGTCATGAACACGATGGGGATGGTCGCCGTCGCTGCCCCCGCCTTCAGGCGCCGCGCCACCTCGAAGCCGTCCATGCCGGGCATCAGCGCATCCAGCAGCACGATGTCGGGCAGCGCCTGCGCCGCCCGGGCGATCGCGCTCGCGCCGTCGGTGGCCACCAGCACCGTGTAGCCGGACTCGTCGAGCGCGTCGTGCAGCACCGCCAGGTTGTCGGGCACGTCGTCGACGATCAGCACCCGGCCCGCGCTCGGCGCGCCGGCGTCGATGCCCCCGGAGGCGCCCTGCCACTCAGCCATGGGGCAGCTCGCGTGTGCGCAGGGCCTGCGCGAGGTCGGTGGCCATCGCGTCCAGCTGGAAGCGGCCGGCCAGGGCGCGCAGGCGGCGCGTGAAGTCGGAGCAGGCGGGCTCGGTGGCGTCGATGTGGTCGAGCCAGCGATGGATGCCGCGCGGGTAGCCGACGCGCACCTGCTCCGCGAGCGCGCGCAACGAGGCGAGCGCCGGCAGTGCGGCCGCGCCCTCGCCCGCCGGCACGGGCGCCGGCGGCGGCGCCGCGGCCTCGCTGCGCCACTCGAGGGCCAGCGCGCGGCCCAGCCAGTCCAGCAGCTCCTCGCCGCGCACCGGCTTGAGCACGTAGTCGTCGGCGCCGATGTCGAGATCGTTGTCCAGGCGGCGGTCGAAGGCGTTGGCCGACACGATGGCCACCGGCGCCGCGCTCAGTCGCTCGGCCCGCAGCCGGCGAATCGTCTCCCAGCCGTCGATGCCGGGCATCGCGAGATCCATCAGCACCGCGTCGGGCGACGCGCCGGGCGGCAGGCCGCGCAGCAGCCGCAGCGCCTCCTCGCCGGAGGCCGCCTGCAGCACCTGCAGGCCCAGCGGCTCCAGCAGCTGGCGGATCAGGTCGCGGTCGACCTCCTCGTTGTCGACCACCAGCACGCGGCGGCGCTCGCCGGCGTATCCCGAACGGCGTGCCGGCATCGCCGCGGGCGCGCCGGCGCGCTGCTCCGCGAGGAACAGCACGATGCGAAAGCACGTGCCCACGCCGGGCGTGCTGCGCACGGTCATCTCGCCGCCCATCAGGTCGGTCAGCATCTTGGCGATGGTCAGGCCGAGTCCGGTGCCGCCATCGCCCGCGTTGGCCGGCAGGCTGCCGCGCGCGAAGGGCTCGAACACGCGCTCGAGATCCTGCGGCGCGATGCCGGGCCCCGTGTCCTCGATCTCGAAGTACGCCATCTCGCGGGCGTGGCGGATGCGCAGCGTGACCTCGCCGCGCGCCGTGAACTTGACCGCATTGCCGACCACGTTGATCAGGATCTGCCGCAACCGGCGCTCGTCGGCGCGCACCCACTGCGGCAGCGCGGCGTCGAACTCGCGCACGAAGCGCAGGCCCTTGGCGGCGGCCTGCAGCTCGAACAGGTCGGCGAGCTGGTCCATCGCGTCGCGGAACGCCACCGTCGTCGTCGCCAGCGAGACCTTGCCGCTCTCGATGCGCGCCAGGTCCAGCGTGCCCTCGATGAGCGACAGCAGGTGTTCGCCCCCGCGCCGGATCACGCCGACTGCCTGACGCCGGTGCGGCGGCAGGGTCGGGTCGTCGTCCAGCAGCTGGGCGTAGCCGATCACGCTGTTGAGCGGCGTGCGCAGCTCGTGGCTGAGCGTCGAGATGTAGCGGCTCTTGGCCTGATTGGCGGCGTCGGCGGCCGCCTTGGCGTGCTGCAGCTCCGCGTCGGTGCGGCGGTGCGACTCGATCTCCCGCACGAGACGCATCGTCTGCTCGCCGAGCGCCTGCGTCTGGCGGTTGCTCTCCTCCTGCGCCACGCGCCGGCTCTGGCGCGTGAGCACCGCCCACCAGCCGACGACGCCACCCGCCAGCAGCAGCAGCGCGAAAGCGCCGATGCACGCCTGGCGCAGCGCCGGCGCGGCCACCGCGGACGCGTCGCCGAACGCGCGCAGCTCCTGCTGGTACAGCAACGCGCACACGCCGGCCAGCAGCAGCGTGACCGGCGCCATCAGCGCCAGCCAGGCGCCGAGTCCGCCATCGACCGCTGGCCACAGCCGCCGCGGCAGCAGCGCATGGACGGCCGCGCGCGCCTGCGTGGCCAGGCGCGCGTCGGGCTTGCACAGGTCGCCGCAGCGCGCGTCGAGCGAGCAGCACAGCGAGCAGATCGGCCCCTGGTAAGCCGGGCAGTGCGCCATGTCCGGGCCCTCGTACTCGCGCTCGCAGATCGTGCAGCGCAGCGCGCGGTATCGCGGCGCGCCCGCCGTCGCCTCGTCGGCCGGGAACAAGCGCAGCGTCGCCTCCGCATCGCGCCGGGCGATGTAGAAGCGCCCCTTCGTCGCCCAGGCGATCAGCGGCGACGCGATGAACGCCGTCACCAGCGCGATCAGCGCCGAGAACGCCTGCGCCAGCGCGCCGAACGCGCCCAGGTGCGCGGCCACGCTCAGCACCGAGGCCGCGCCCATCGCGCCCACGCCCACCGGGTTGACGTCGTACAGGTAGGCCCGCCGGAACTCGATGCCCGCTGGCGACAGCCCCAGCGGCTTGTTGACGACGAGGTCGGCCACCACCGCGATCAGCCACGAGATCGCCAGGTTGGCGTACAGCCCCAGCACCTTGCCCAGCATCGTGAAGACGTCGAGCTCCATCAGCATCAGCGCGATGGCCGTGTTGAACGCGACCCACACGACGCGGCCGGGGTGGCTGTGCGTCAGCCGCGCGAAGAAGTTCGACCACGCGAGCGAGCCGGCGTACGCGTTGGTGACATTGATCTTGAGCTGCGACAGCACCACGAACGCCGCCGTCGCGGCCACGGCCATGCCGGGCCGGCTGAAGACGGTGTCCCAGGCTGCCAGGTACATCTGGTTCGGGTCGACCGCCCGGTCCAGCGGCACGGCCTGGCCGATGGCGATCCAGGCCAGCAGCGCGCCGCCCAGCATCTTGAGCACGCCCGGCAGCACCCAGCCGGGACCGCCGACGGCCACGCCCAGCCACCAGCGGCGCCGGTTGGCAGGGGTGCGCGCCGGCATGAAGCGCAGGTAGTCGGCCTGCTCGCCCATCTGCGTCATCAGCGCGATGCCCACCGTCATCGCGCCGCCGAACTTGAGCACGTCGAACGCGCCGCCGCGGCCGTCCTCGCCGGCGTAGGTCCACAGCCCGGCCAGCGCGTGCGGATGGGCGCGGAAAACGAACACGTAGGGCAGCACCAGCATCGCGAGCCACAGCGGCTGCGTCCACACCTGCAGCCGGCCGATGGCCGTCACGCCGTGGGTGACCAGCGGCAGCACGACCAGTGCGCACAGCAAGTAGCCCCAGGCGGGCGGGATGTCGAACGCGAGATCGAGCGCATAGGCCATCACCGCGGCCTCGAGCGCGAAGAAGATGAACGTGAAGCTCGCGTACAGCAGCGACGTGATCGTCGAGCCGAGGTAGCCGAAGCCGGCGCCGCGCGTGAGCAGGTCCATGTCCAGCCCGTGGCGCGCCGCGTACACCGCGATCGGCCAGCCGGCCAGCGCGATGATGAGCCCGGTGGCCAGGATGGCCCAGAAGGCGTTGACGAAGCCGCACTGCACCAGCAGCGTCGCGCCCACCGCCTCCAGCACCAGGAACGAAGCCGCGCCGAACGCGGTGTTGGCCACCCGGGCCTCCGACCACTTGCGGAACGACTGCGGCGTGTAGCGCAGCGCGTAGTCCTCCAGCGATTCCTGCGCCACCCAACTGTTGTAGTCGCGCCGCACCTTCACCACGCGCTGGGGCGCAGGCGGCGTGGCGGCGGCGGGGGAATCGAGCGCGGCGTCGGTCATCGGCACGGCAGGCACTCAAGACTCGTGCCGGGCACGCTTGGCTTGGCATCAAAGCTGCAATACGCTGCGCGCCATGAACCTGACTCCGCGCGAAAAGGACAAGCTCCTGATCTTCACCGCCGCCCTGCTCGCGGAGCGGCGCAAGGCCCGGGGCCTCAAGCTCAACCATCCCGAGGCCATCGCCCTCATCAGCGCGGCCATCATGGAAGGCGCGCGCGACGGGCGCAGCGTGGCCGAGCTGATGAGCGAGGGCCGCCACGTCCTGACGCGCGCCGACGTGATGGACGGCATCGCCGAGATGATCCCCGAGATCCAGGTCGAGGCCACCTTTCCCGACGGCACCAAGTTGGTGACGGTGCACCAGCCGATCACCTGACGCACTGCCTCGGTGCAGACCAATGACCTGCTCGCACCCCCCGTCGCTGCCCCCGCGGAGGGCGCGGATCGGCCCGGACGTGACCCTCGATTCCCCGAGGGCTCTGAAAAGGACACCATGATTCCCGGCGAACTGCTCATCGACGAGGGCGACCTCGAACTCAACCCGGGCCGGCGGCGGCTGACGCTGGTGGTGGACAACGCCGGCGACCGCCCGATCCAGGTCGGCTCGCACTACCACTTCGCCGAGACCAACGGCGCGCTGCGCTTCGACCGCGCCGCCGCGCGCGGCATGCGCCTGGACATCGCCTCCGGCACCGCCGTGCGCTTCGAGCCGGGACAACAGCGCACGGTGCAGCTGGTCGACCTCGCCGGCACGCGCACCGTGTTCGGCTTCCGCGGCCTCGTTCAAGGACCGCTCTGATGCCCACCATCGGACGCCGCGCGTACGCGGAAATGTTCGGCCCCACCACCGGCGACCGCGTGCGGCTGGCCGACACCAACCTCGTCATCGAGGTCGAGCAGGACTTCACCCTCGCGGCCGGCGGCTACGGCGAGGAGGTGAAGTTCGGCGGCGGCAAGACGATCCGCGACGGCATGGGCCAGGGCCAGGCGACCAACGGCCCCGGGGCGGCGGATGCGGTCGACTGCGTCATCACCAACGCGCTGATCGTCGACCACTGGGGCATCGTCAAGGCCGACATCGGCCTGCGCGGCTGCCGCATCGCCTCCATCGGCAAGGCGGGCAACCCGGACGTGCAGCCGGGCGTGGACATCGTGATCGGCCCGGGCACGGAGGTCATCGCGGCCGAGGGACTGATCGTCACGCCCGGCGGCATCGACACCCACATCCACTTCATCTGCCCGCAGCAGATCGACGAGGCGCTGGCCTCGGGCATCACGACGATGATGGGCGGCGGCACGGGCCCGGCCACCGGCACCTTCGCCACCACCTGCACGCCCGGCCCCGCCAACATCGAGCGCATGCTGCAGGCGGCCGACGCATTCCCGATGAACCTCGGGTTCCTGGGCAAGGGCAATGCGAGCCGGCCGGAGGCGCTGCGCCAGCAGGTCGAGGCGGGCGCGGTGGGCCTGAAGCTGCACGAGGACTGGGGCACGACGCCCGCCGCCATCGACTGCTGCTTGGCCGTGGCCGAGGAGACGGACATCCAGGTCGCGATCCACTCGGACACCCTCAACGAGAGCGGCTTCGTGGAAGACACCATCGCCGCCTTCAAGGGCCGCACGATCCACAGCTTCCACACCGAGGGCGCGGGCGGCGGCCACGCGCCCGACATCATGAAGGTGGTCGGCGAGGCCAACGTGCTGCCGTCGTCCACCAACCCGACCCGCCCGTTCACCGTCAACACGCTGGACGAGCACCTCGACATGCTGATGGTGTGCCACCACCTGGACGCCGGCATCGCGGAGGATCTCGCGTTCGCCGAGAGCCGCATCCGCCGCGAGACGATCGCCGCCGAGGACATCCTGCACGACCTCGGGGCGATCAGCATGTTCTCCTCCGACTCGCAGGCGATGGGCCGCGTCGGCGAGGTGATCCTGCGCTGCTGGCAGACCGCGCACAAGATGAAGGCCCAGCGCGGGCCCCTGGCCGGCGACACGGACCGCAACGACAACGCGCGCGTCAAGCGCTACGCCGCCAAGCTCGGCATCAATCCGGCGCTGACGCACGGCATCGCGCACGAGGTGGGCTCCGTCGAGGTGGGCAAGTGGGCCGACCTGGTGCTGTGGCAGCCGGCGTTCTTCGGCGTCAAGCCGGCGCTCGTGCTCAAGGGCGGCTTCATCGCGATGGCCGCGATGGGCGACCCGAACGCGTCGATCCCGACGCCCCAGCCCGTGCACTACCGCCCGATGTTCGGCAGCTTCGGCGGCGCGCTGGCGCAGGGCTCGCTCACCTTCCTGTCGCAGGCCGGCATCGCCGCGGGCGTGCCGGCGCGCGCGGGCCTGCGCAAGACGGTCGCCGCCGTCCAGGGCTGCCGCACCGTCACCAAGCACGACATGGTGCACAACGACTGGCTGCCGAAGATGGAGATCGACGCGCAGACCTACGAGGTGCGCGCCGATGGCCAGTTGCTGACCTGCGAGCCGGCCACCGAGTTGCCGATGGCGCAGCGCTACTTCCTGTTCTGATCAGGCCCGCGAGCGCGCCGCGCGGAGCGCCCACGCGGCGCTCGCGAACAGGATCGCGCCCGCGCCCAGCAGGCCGGCGGACGCCAGCGAGCCCGCCGCGAACAGCCATGGATAGGCGAGCGCCCACGCCGTCATCACGCTGCCGGTGACCAGGTGCGGGCGGTAGTCGAACGCGGTCGACTGCGGCAGGAAGTGCAGGCCGACCACCGCCATCGCGGCCGCGGGCTGCCATTGCGGATGGCCCAGGTTCGCGACCACGACGACGGCCACGAGGATGCCCAGCCCTTCGCCGACGCTCGTCCAGGCGAAGATGCGGTTGCCGCGCCGCCGGCGCGCGGCGATCTCGCGCGGCAGCGGCTCGACCACGGGCGGCGCCGCGCGCCGCAGCCGCAAGGCGCGCATGCCCAACGCCAGCGTGACGACGGCCAGCGCGGCCCAGGCCCCGGCCGGCGCACTGCACAGCAGCAGCCCCCCGCCGGCCCACAGCGCACCGAAGGCGGCCATCACCAGCGCGCCGAGCGTCCGCGCGCGCACGCGCAGGCACTCGCGGGCGGCGTCCGCTGCGCCGTGGATGTTCAACATTTTGGGGATGGCCGTCGAGGTCATGCAGGTCTCCAGTAGAGATGTCGATGCAGGGCAGTCTCGACGACGGCGAAGCGCCGGTCTGCCGTGCGGCGACGAATGGCGAGCGCGGACGACGAATCGACTTTACGCATGTGTAAATGCAATCACCGATGTGCACCGCCGCGCACGCTGCTACGTTGTAGGAACAGGCACCGCGACAGGTGTCGCCGAGAGGGCCTCCGCATTTCCACCCAGAGGCGTTTCCTGGCGCGCCGATTGCTAGTACCTGATGACACAGATGAAAGCCGAAGGAGGGCAACATCATGAAAGTCGCAGGCGAAACCGAACCTGAACGCTGGAGACCGCTGGGCGAGCGCGTCGCGCACACCCCGCCGGCCAAGCCCGAGTGGCAACCGCTGCCGCACGCCCCGTGCATCGAGGTCAACCGCCAGGGCCAGTTGCGTACCAACCTGCCGCTGCCGAAGTAGTTCGCGCGCGGCCACCCAAGGCGAGGCCTGATCGACCCGCCTGAGATCCCGGCCGGCATTGCCCGGTCGACCCGCCGGCTCCGCCAAGACGGAGCATCTCGACGGCGACACGACGTCCCCCGCGGACGTCAAGGCGGAGCTTCCCTCCCCTATACAAGATGCCCGGCGCGGGAAGCCCCGAGGCATCGCTTCTCCCCCGACCTGCGAAACTAGCGGCCTTGCACGCGCGCGTCCGCCGCGTCCCATGGGAGAAACACCGCATGAAAGCCACCTGGAATGGCGTCGTCCTGGCCGAGAGCGACGACATCGTCACCGTCGAGGGCAACCACTACTTTCCCGAGTCCAGCCTGAACCGGGACTACGTCACCTTCAGCAACCACCGCACGAGCTGCCCGTGGAAGGGCCAGGCTTACTACTACACGCTGCTGGTCAACGGCGAGATGAATCCCGAAGCGGTCTGGTACTACCCCGAACCCTCCGAAGCCGCGGCCAACATCAAGGGCCGCGTCGCGTTCTGGAAGGGCGTGAAGGTCGAGTGACCTTCACCGCACAAGCGTCCACGAGACCCCTACTGCCACCACCGTCCATGCAATCCACTCCCAAGAAGTTGTTCGCCGCGCTCGCGGCCGCCGGCCTGCTGGCCGCCTCCGCCTTCGCCGAAGACGCCGCGCCGCCCAAGGTCGGCGACGTGCCGGCGTCCTCGGCCGCCGCCGCCGTCACCGCCGCCTCGGCGCCCGCCGCCGCCACGCCGCTGGCCCGGCTGCCGTACACGCCGGTGCTGGACGTCACGTCGATGGACAAGGCGGCCGACCCCTGTGTCGACTTCTTCCAGTACGCCTGCGGCGGCTGGCAGAAGAACAACCCGATCCCGGCCGACCAGGCGCGCTGGGACGTCTACGCCAAGATGGAGCAGGACAACCGCCGCGTGCTGTGGGGCATCCTCGACCGCCTGGCCACCCAGGCCACCGGACGTACCGTCTCGCAGCAGAAGATCGGCGACGCGTTCGCCGCGTGCACCAACGAGGAACTCACGCAGCGTCTGGGCGCGAGCCCGATGAAGCCCGAGCTGGACCTGATCGACGGCATGCACTCGAAGAAGGACCTGCCCGCGGTGCTGGCCAGGCTGCAGCTCAACTCCGGCGACGACGGGCTGTTCTTCAGCTTCGGCTCGGCGCAGGACTACGCCGACTCCTCGCGCGTGATCGCCTTCGCCACCCAGGGCGGCCTGGGCCTGCCCGAGCGCGACTACTACTTCAAGACCGACGCCAAGTCCAAGGAACTGCGCGAGAAGTACGTCGCGCACATCGCCCGCATGTTCCAGCTGATGGGCGACGGCGAGGCAGACGCCAGGGCGCACGCCGACGTCGTCATGTCCATGGAGACGGCGCTGGCCAAGGGCTCGATGACGGCCGTGGAGCTGCGCGACCCGCAAAAGCTCTTCCACGCGGCCGACCGCCGCAAGCTGCAGGCGCTGACGCCGGCGTTCGACTGGAAGTCCTTCCTCGCCGGCATGGGCGTGGCCGGCAACGACCGCTTCAACGTCAGCCAGCCGAAGTTCTTCCAGACGCTGGATTTCCAGCTGCGCATGCGCAAGCTCGACGACATCAAGACCTACCTGCGCTGGCACGTGGCGCACGTCTCGGCGCCGTTCCTGTCCAGGCCCTTCGTGCTGGAGAACTTCGACTTCTACCGCCGCACCCTGCGCGGCGTGACCGAGCTGGCGCCGCAATGGCAGCGCTGCGTGGTGCTGGTGGACAACCAGATCGGCGAGGCGCTCGGCCAGGAGTTCGTCAAGGAGAACTTCAGCCCCGAGCTCAAGGCCAAGACGCTGCACATGACGCAGCAGATCCAGGCCGCGATGGAGACGGAGATCAGGAACCTCGACTGGATGGGCCCGCAGACCAAGGCCAAGGCGCTGGAGAAGCTGCACGGCATGGTCAACAAGATCGGCTACCCGGACAACTGGCGCGACTACTCGGCCCTCGAGATCAAGCGCGACGACCTGCTGGGCAACGTGCAGCGCGGCGACGCGTTCGAGGCGCGCCGCCAGCTCGCCAAGATCGGCAAGCCGGTCGACCACAGCGAGTGGGGCATGACCCCACCGACGGTCAACGCGTACTACGACCCGCAGATGAACGACATCAACTTCCCGGCCGGCGTCCTGCAGCCGCCGCTGTTCGATGCCAAGCTCGACGACGCGCCCAACTACGGCAACACCGGCGGCACCATCGGCCACGAGCTCACCCACGGCTTCGACGACGAGGGGCGCCAGTTCGACGCCAAGGGCAATCTCAGGAACTGGTGGACGAAGAAGGACGCCGACGAATTCGAGAAGCGCACCACCTGCCTGACCGACCAGTACGGCAAGTACATCGTCGTCGACGACATCCACATCAACTCCAAGCTGACGCTCGGCGAGGACCTGGCCGACTTCGGCGGCCTGGTGCTGGCCATTGCCGCCTGGAAGATGGAGATGGCGGCTCATCCGGCACCGCAGGCCATCGACGGCTTCACGCCCGACCAGCGCTTCTTCATCGGCATGGCGCAATGGGCGTGCTCCAACGATCGTCCCGAGCAGCTGCGCCTGAACGCGGCGACCAATCCGCACTCGCCGAACAGGTACCGCGTCAACGGCCTGGTCGCGAACTTCAAGGAGTTCGAGCAGGCGTTCGCGTGCAAGCCGGGCCAGCCGATGGCCCCGGTCAAGCGCTGCCAGGTCTGGTGACCGAGCGCTGCCGCGCGCAGCGTCGACAATGCACGGGCCGCCTTCGGGCGGCTCGTTTCATTTCGCGTCGCCCTGTCGAGCGGCAAGGGCGCCGACGCAGCCTGCAAGAGAGCACGAGTCCATGGGTTGGTGGTCCAGACTGTTCAGCAAGAATCCGGCGGTCGAAGCGCCGCCGCGCCGCGAGCCGACGATCGGCTCGCCGCCGCCGGCGCCCGCAACGGCCGACCGTGCCGCGGCCGGATCCGCCCGCGGGCCGGCGCCGGCGTGCGACACGGACGCCGCCCACCCGGCCATCGACGCGGAGGCGGCCCTGCACCTGCGCGCCGACTCGCCCGAGTTCGACGAATTCATCGCGCGCGCCGAACTGGCGGCGGGCGGCAACCTGGCGCATGGCGCCCGGCACCTGGCCAACCTGCTGGTCATCGACCCATCGCAACCCACGTGGCGCGAGCTGCTGGATCGCTACGTCGAGGCGGCCACGTCCGACCTCGCGGCGCTCGTGCCCGACGTCGAGCCGCGCCATGCCGCCACCGAGGCGCTGCGCGCCTGGACCTGGCAAGTGCAGGGCCGGCGCGACGAGGCGGTATCGCGGCTGGTGGACGTGGCCAAGGCTCTCGGCAGTGCGGCCCTGCTGCACGCCTGGGCCATCGAGTGGTTCGAGCCGCCAGGCGCGATCGAGTCGCTGTCCGAGGCCGCCGGCCTCAAGCTGTTCGCCGCCCTGCTGACGCTCAACCCCGAGGCCGCCAGCGCCACCGCGCCGCAGCTCGCCGGCATGCGCCGCTGGAGCACCCTGCTGGAACGCGCCGCCCCGCGCTGGAAGGACGCGAGCCTGCTGCGCCTGCTGCGGCCCGGGCTGATGCGCAAGGCGGGCCGCTTCGACGAGGCGCTCGAGCTCGCCGGCGCGCTCGAGGACGCGACCGACTTCAACGGCGTCGCCGCGATCGGCCTCGCGCTGCGCGCCCGCGGCCGCCTGGTCGAATCGGCGCGGGCGTTCGAGCACGGCACGCGCATCGAACCCGGCAACATCTCGGGCTTCCTCGAGGCCGGCGACAGCTGGCTCGAGGCGGCGCACTGGTCCGAGGCACTGGCCGCCTACGAGGCCGGGCTGAAGCTGGCGCCCGACGACTGGGCGGAGGTGTCGGCGCTGTACTGCCGCTGGAAGATCGAGGGCGACGACCGCTGGCATGAACGCCTGGCCGCGGCCGCCGCATCCGGCAGCGGGCGTGCGAGCGAGTTGCTGTTCCGCGAGACCGGCGCGATCGGCGAGTCGGGCGACGCCAGCGCCGGCGCGTTGCGCCAGTTGCGCGCGAACTGGCTGGCGCAGCCGCCGAGCGCCACGGACAGCGTCACCACGCTGACCCTGTCCACGCTGGGATCGCCCAGCGCGCAACTGGCCATCGCGCTGGAGCTGGCTGCGCTCGGACGCGAGGCACAGGTCGAGTGCATCGTCGAATCCGTGCCGCAGGCCGGCGATCCGCGCCTGCCGGTCGCGGACGTCCCCTACGTGCTGTGGCGCTTCGACGGCACGCGTGCGCTGCCGGCCCTGCCGGCGCCCGATCCCGCGGTGGTCGCGCTGGTCACGGCGCTGGCCGCCAGGCCCTACCACCCGCACGACAACTGGGCGCAGGCCAGCCACGTCGCCGCCCGCCTCGGGCCGGCGGCGGTGGAACACCTGCTGTCGGCGATGGTCCATCCAGCCCCTGTTCCGGCCGGCACGCATGCGCTGGCCTGGCTGCCACGGGTGCAGATGGCCGCCGCCATGGTGCTCGGGCAGATCGACAGCGGCTGGGAAGGCTCGCTGCGGCGGGCCGCGCTGCGCTCGCTGCTGCTCGGCCCGTCCGACTGGACGACGGCCACGGGCATCAGCGTGCTCGCCTGGATCGGCCGCGCCGAGCCCGCCCATGCGCAGGACATCCACCGCCTGTTCGAGGAGCGTGCGCGCCACCTGCCGGCCGAGGGCCACTGGGACTGGGTGCCGCGGCTGTACCAGCAATGGGCGACGCTGCCCTGGCTGACCGCGGCCGAACGCGCCGCGCTCGACGCGAAGCTGGCCGCGGCGAATTGAGCCCGCGCGCCGTCCGGCTGGCGCGACTGACGTAAGCTTTCGACTTTGGGTTCGTCCCGCGCACGTCCACCGCGGGTGACGTGACAGTGGCAGGAGCAATCATGAGTGACGACAAGACCGCCGCCCTCCAGGTCGGCAAGCGCATCGCCGGCGGCAAGGGCCTGAGCCAGGTGCTGCTGCGCCGCGCCAGCGAGGTGGAGCTGGACTGGGACGTGCGCCAGAAGAGCCGCATCGCCGCCACCGACTCGCAGGGGCGCGCGCTCAACGTGTTCCTGCCGCGCGGCACGGTGCTGCGCGGCGGCGACGTGCTGGTGGCCGAGGACGGCTCGCTGATCCGGGTGAAGTCGGCGCCGCAGCCGGTGCTCGTCGTGACGCACTGCCCCGACCACGGCACGCCGTTCGACCTGCTGCGCGCCGCCTACCACCTGGGCAACCGCCACGTGCCGCTGGAGTTGCAGCCCGACCGGCTGCTGCTGGAGCCCGACCACGTGCTGGCCGACATGCTGCGGGCGCAGCACCTGATCGTCACCGAGGCGACGGGTGCGTTCGAGCCCGAGGGCGGCGCGTACGAGCCGGGCGCCCATGCGCATGACCACGGCCATTCGCACGGGCACGAGCACGAGCACGATCACGGCCATGCGCACCACGACCATGGGCACGACCATGGCCATTCGCACGCCAAGCCCAGGGCCGCGGCCAAGGCGGTCGGCATCCCCGTCGTCGGCCAGGCCGCGCCGCACGCGCACGGGCCGGACTGCAACCATGACCACGACCACGACCACGGCCATGGCCACGCGCACGGCCACAAGAAGCACGGGCACTGATGTCGGACGCGCCCGTCGCCGGCGACGCCGTGCTGCTGCCGCTGATGTGGCTCGCCTCGCCGGCGCTGCCGGTCGGCGGGTTCAGTTACTCGGAAGGACTGGAGGCGGCCGTCGATGACGGTCGCGTCACCGGCGAGGCCAGCGCGGCCGAGTGGCTCGCCAGCCAGATGGCGCTCGCGCCGGCGCGCGCCGACCTGCCGGTGCTGGCCCAGGCGCACCTCGCCTGGCAGCGCCACGACCTGGCTCGCGTGACCTGGCTCAACGACTTCGCCGGCCGCACCCGCGAGACGCGCGAGCTGCGCCTGCAGTCGGAGCAGATGGGCCGCTCGCTGGTGGAGTGGCTGCGCAACCAGGACTGCGACGACGGCGGGCGCCTGTCCCACCTCGCCGCGCTGGCGCCCTCGCCCACCTGGCCGGTCGCCTTCGCGCTCGCGACCGCGCGCGCGAACGCGACGGCGGCACAGGCCTTGCATGCCTCGCTTTTCGGCTGGGCGGAGAACATGGTGCAGGCGGCGCTGAAGGCGGTGCCCCTGGGCCAGTTGGCCGGCCAGCGCATCCTGCAGGCGCTCGTCGCGCGGATGCCGCCGCTGATCGAGCAGGCCCTGGCCATGGAGGACGACCGGATGCAGTCGTTCTCGCCGATGCTGGGCATCGCCAGCGCGCGCCACGAGACGCAATACTCGCGCCTGTTCCGTTCCTGACTCGACGAGACCCGCCATGACAGCCTTCTCCTCCACGCCCGCCGCCCGTCCCACCCCGCTGCATCACATCGCCAACCGCAGCAAGCGCCTGCCGCCGCTGCGCGTGGGCGTCGGCGGGCCCGTGGGCTCGGGCAAGACGACGCTGGTGGAGATGCTGTGCAAGGCGATGCGCGACAAGTGGGATCTCGTCGTCGTCACCAACGACATCTACACCAAGGAAGACCAGCGCCTGCTGACCGTGGCCGGCGCGCTGGCGCCCGAGCGCATCATGGGCGTCGAGACGGGCGGCTGCCCGCACACCGCGATCCGCGAGGATGCCTCGGTCAACCTCGAGGCCATCGACCGGATGCTCGAGAAGTTCCCCGACGCGGACATCGTCTTCATCGAGTCCGGCGGCGACAACCTGGCCGCCACCTTCAGCCCCGAGCTGAGCGACCTCACCATCTACGTGATCGACGTGGCCGCCGGCGAGAAGATCCCGCGCAAGGGCGGCCCCGGCATCACCAAGAGCGACCTGTTCGTCATCAACAAGACCGACCTCGCGCCGCACGTGGGCGCGAATCTCGACGTGATGGAAGCCGACACGCGCCGCATGCGCCCCAGCCGGCCCCACGTGATGACCAACCTCAAGACCCGGGCCGGGCTGGACGAGGTGATCGCCTTCATCGAGCGGCAGGGGATGCTTCACGCCGGCTGAGGCCGCGGGACGGGCTGCCGGCGCTGCTCGGCAACGCGGCCGAGCCGACGTCGCGCGTCGACTTGCCACCCCGCTGCGCCGCGGCATCACGTGCCGACTTTCCAGGGACAAACCCGAGGGTTTGCCCCGACGCCCTTGACGCGCCGCGGTTGACCTAGCACAACCGCGGAAAGGGCGGGATCGGCCCACGGCTGCAACGGTCACCGATTTCCAGTACCTTTCGCGCCAGACAAGCACCCAGGAGGCACCGCATGCGCGGTCTACAAGAACGCCTGAAGGCACTGAGCGCGGCGCGCCTGCAAGGCATCGGCCGAGGCGTCGAGAAGGAAAGCCTGCGCGTGACGTCGTCGGGCGCGCTCGCCATGACGCCGCATCCGCGCGCGCTCGGCTCGGCGCTGACGCACCCGCACATCACCACCGACTTCAGCGAATCGCAGCTGGAGCTGATCACGGGCGTGCACCGCAGCGCGGAGTCGGTCGAGGCCGAACTGACGCAGGTGCACCAGGCCGTCTACCGCGCGCTCGGCGACGAGATGATGTGGGTGGGCAGCATGCCGTGCACGCTGCCGCCCGACGAGGACCGGATCCCGCTGGGCCGCTACGGCACGTCCAACGTGGGCATGTCCAAGACGGTCTACCGCACCGGCCTGGGCCACCGCTACGGCCGCCGCATGCAGACGATCTCGGGCATCCACTACAACTGGTCGCTGCCCGACGTGACGACGGCCGACTACTTCGGCCTGATCCGCAACTTCCGCCGCCGCTCGTTCCTGCTGCTGTACCTGTTCGGCGCCTCGCCCGCGATCCCGCGCGGATTCGCCGACCAGGCCCCCGACCTGCAGCCCATGGGCACCGACACGCTGTACATGCCGCATGCCACGTCGCTGCGCATGGGACGGCTCGGCTACCAGAGCGACGCGCAGAACTCGCTGTGCGTGAGCTACAACAGCCTGGACAGCTACGCCGCGTCGCTCGCCGACGCGCTGGTGCGGCCCTACCCGGCGTACCAGAAGCTGGGCATCCAGGCCGAGGACGGCTCGTACCTGCAGCTCAGCGACAGCCTGCTGCAGATCGAGAACGAGTTCTACAGCACCATCCGCCCCAAGCGCGTGATCTTCCCTGGCGAGCGCCCGCTGCATGCGCTGCGCGAGCGCGGCGTCGAGTACATCGAGGTGCGCTGCATGGATCTCGACCCGTTCGTGCCCGCCGGCATCGCACCGGCCACGATGCGCATGATCGACATCTTCCTGCTGCACTGCCTGCTGGACGACAGCCCGCTCGACTCGCCCAACGAGATCGCGGAGCTCGGGCGCAACCAGCAGCGCGTCGCCTCGCGCGGCCGCGAACCCGGCCTGAAGCTGGAGCGCGGCGGCGTCGAGGTGCTGATGACCGACTGGCTGCGCGAGATCCTCACCGAATGCGCACCCATCGCCGCATGGCTCGATGCCAACGAAGGCACCGATGCCCACGCCCAGGCCCTGGCCGCCGCGCGCGCCGCGGTGCTCGCGCCCGAGACGCTGCCGTCGGCCCGCGTGCTGGCGCAGATGCAGTCGCAATTCGGTGGCTCGCACGACGCGTTCGTGCGCGCGCAGTCGCAGCGCACGCGCGCGCACATGCTCGCGCTCGACCTGCCGGCCGACGTCGCCGCCCACATGGCCGAGCTCGCCACCGAGTCGCTGTCCGAGCAGGCGCGCATCGAGGCGGCCGACACCATGCCGTTCGAGACCTACCGCCAGCACTACCTGGCGCCCGAGCGACTGCGCCTGCCGCGCGGCACGCCGGTGCCGGCGGCCTGAGCCTCGCCCGGACCAGCGCCGTCAGGCGAGGCGGCCCACCGGCAGCGCGGTCGGCTCGCCGGCCATGCGGTGCCAGCGCCACGCGCAGTACAGCAGCGCGGCGGCCGCAAAGGCGGCGCCGATCGCCATGTAGCCGATGCCCGCCCCCAGGTGCAACACCAGCGCCACGAGGCCCAGCAGCACCGGCGCGAGGCCGGGCATCGACATCTCGAAGCCCGTCGCGCCGCGCAGGCGTGCCCACTGCCGCCATTGCCAGGCCACCTGCGGCAGCAGGGCCGGGAAGAGCGCCAGCGCCATGCCGCCAGTCGAGCGATTCACCCCCCCCGGCTGGATCGCTTCCGCGAAAGCGTTCAGCACGGCGGCCAGCGCGAAGCCACAGAGCGCCGCCACGACGAACACGAGGCTCATGCGCCACGCCAGCCAGCGATTGAGCCGGGCGCCGCGCGGTACGCCCGGCAACAGCACCAGTAGCGCCTGCTCGCGCCGCGTCTGGTGAAGCTGCGCCGCGGCCTGCAGCGCGGGTGTGCAGGCGCCCGTCAACAGGCCAAACGACAGCCAGGGCAGGATCAAGGCGCCGAAATCTCGGCCCGCCAGCGCGGCCACGATGGCGCACATCCCGCCGCCCAAGAACACGAACAGCGCACCGTCGCGAAGACGCGTCGTCCAGTGCGTGGCCGGGCCCAGGCCGACCATCAGGCGCGCCATGACCGGGCTGTCGCGACGCGCGAGCAGGCGATCCGTCCACCAGCCGTAAGGCCGACGCGCGATGGCGCGCAGACCCGGTGGCAACGGCAGTTCGGCCGTCGCCGCGGCGGAGTGGCCACAGCCCATGCCCAGGCCGCGCGCCAGCGCGCGGCCCATCGCGTAGCCGGCCCGGTGGCTGCTTCCCCCGCCGCGGACGACGGCGACCATCACCAGCGCGCCCGCGGTGAGGACGACTGCCGTCAGCAGCCAGTCCTCGCGCAGCCAGGTCGCGCGCAGCGCCGCGAAGACCCGATCGGCCTCGTGGGACGCCAGCAGCCGTGGCGCCACGAAGGGCCCGATGAGCCCGATCGCCCACAGCACCGGCCAGCGCAGCGCCGCCGTCAGCACCGCGAGCGACACGGCCGTCTCGCAGGCCCAGACCAGCGGCGCGTCGAACGCGAAGCCGGGCCCGGCCGCCGCGGCCAGCACCACGACGGCCCACGCCACCAGTAGCGCCGCGCGCAGCCGCACGACGTGGCCCGGCACCAGCCGAGCCATCGTCGGATGGTTCTGCCGCAGCACGTTGCCGACCAGCATCGCCCAGCCGACCACAACCAGCGCGCCGACGCCCACCAGGCTGCTGGCCACGATGCCGTGGCGCACCCGCTCGAGTCTGGCCGGATCGCAGAACAGGCTCCAGACGGCCAGGCCGACCGGTGCCGCGAAGCACAGTGCGACGACGATGGCCACGCCGCGCAGGCCCCCGCCGGCGTTGCGCCGCTGCTGCCAGGGCGACGCGAGGATGTGCGTGAGCGAGGACGAATCGGCGCGATGCATGGCCGTCCCCCTCACGCCGTCAGCGCGAGGAACAAGTCCTCGAGCGTGGCCGGATCGACACTCACCGTGGGCGTTGCCGGCGGCAGGCCGGACGCGTCGCGCCGGCGCGCGACCACGGGCGCGCGCGCGTCACGCGAGAGCGCCTGCAGGCGGTGCTCGCTGACGAAGCGCGCGATGTCGGCCGCGACGCCGCCCAGGCGCACGCTCGACTCCAGCAGCTCGTCGAGCGGCGCGTGCAGCGCGATGCGGCCGCCGGTGAGGAAGGCGACGTCGACGGCCACGCGCTCGAGGTCTGACAGGATGTGCGTCGAGAACACGACCGTCGTGCGGCGGTCGACGACCTGGTCGACCAGCTCGCCGAGGAAGTCGCGCCGGCCCGCGGGGTCGAGGCTGGCGACGGGCTCGTCGAGCACCAGCAGCTCGGGTTCGTGCGCCAGGGCGCGCACGATCGACAGCCGCTGTTGCTGGCCGCCAGAGAGCTTGCCGATCGGCTTGTCGCGCGCGATGTCCCAGCGCGACATGAGGCCCTGCACCTTGGCTTCGTTCCAGCGCGGATAGAAGCTGCGGAAATAGGCCAGCAGCTGGTCGGGGGTGAGCCACTCGAACAGGTCGGAGCGCTGCGGCACGTAGCCGATGCGCACGCGCACCTCGTCGGGCAGCGCCTGCGACGGCTGGCCGAACAGCAGGGCCTGGCCCGCATCGGGCTCGCGCAGGCCCAGCAACGTCTCGATCAGCGTCGTCTTGCCGGCGCCGTTGCGGCCCAGCAGGCCCACTACGCGGCCGGTGGGCAGCGTCCAGTCCAGGCCGTCGAGCACGCGCTGCGCGCCGAAGGCCACGGACAGCCCTTGCAGCGTCACGCACTCGGAGGTCGCGTCGTTTCGACCGGTGTTCATCTCATCGTCCTTCGTGTTCGTTCAGGATGGTCTTGAAAAGCGCCAGCGCCTGGCTGGGCGGCAACTGGAGCTGGCGTGCCTCGGCGGCCGCGCGCTCGAGCGTCGGGCGCAGCAGGTCGGTCCGGTCGGCCGCAGGCTGCGCCCGCCCGTGCTGCTCGGCGATCACCATCGCCAGCCCGCGCCGGCGCGTGACCAGGCCTTCGGCCTCGAGCAGGCCGAAGGCCTTGGACACGGTCATCGGGTTGACGGCCAGCGCCTGCGCGAGATCGCGCACCGAGGGCAGTTCGTCGCCGGCCTTCAGCTGCCCGCCGGCGACGCAGCGCCGCACCTGGGCGACGAGCTGCCGGTAGATCGGCTCGGGCGAGCCGGGGACGACGGAGAAGAGGGAAGGATCGGGCACCGGTGGCGTCCTGTCTTTGTGTATTAGTAATGTAATACACCAGGACACCCGTTGCAAGTGCGCCGGCCCGCGGGTCGGGCCTCGCCTCGAATCGCGCCGAGACGTTGCCGCGATGCCGCGAGGCGAGGCGAGGCGAAGGCCCGACTTCTCGCGGCCTCGTCGGCCGCGTCAGGACAAGATCACCCGCTCGATCTCGTCGGCCGGCTCGAACCCGAACACCTGTCCGTAGAACGACAGCTCCGCCTCCAGCGTGCGCTGCAGCGTCTCCTTGCGCCGGAACCCGTGGCCCTCGCCCTCGAACGCGAGGTAGGCCACCGGGATGCGCCGTGCGCGCATCGCCTCGACCATGCGTTCGGCCTGCGCCGGCAGCACCACGCGGTCCTCCAGGCCCTGGAAGAAGATCACCGGGCACGACAGCCGGTCGGCCGCGTGGATGGGCGAGCGTTCGTCGTAGAGGCGTTCGCGCTCGGGGAACGGCGCCAGCAGGTCGTTGTTGTAGCGGGACTCGAACTTGTGCGTCTCGGCGTCGAGCGCGCGCAGGTCGCCCACGCCGTAGTAGCTGGCGCCGGCCTTGAACACGTCGTGGAAGGCGAGCGCGGCCAGCGTCGTGTAGCCGCCGGCGCTGCCGCCGCGGATGGCCAGGCGATCGGCGTCGGCCAGGCCCTGCTCGACCAGCCAGCGCGCGCCGGCGACGCAGTCCTCCACGTCGACGACGCCCCACTGCCCGCTCAGCAGCTCGCGGTAGGCGCGGCCGAAGCCGGTGCTGCCGCCGTAGTTGACGTCCAGCACGGCGAAGCCGCGGCTGGTCCAGAACTGCGTCGCGAGCTTGAGCGTGTTGCTGGCCATGCCGGTCGGGCCGCCATGGCCGATGACGATCAGCGGCGGACGCTCCCCCTCCGGCACGCGATAGCCCGCGTTGCGCGGCGGATAGTGGAAGGCGTGCGCCGTGCGCCCGCCAGCGCTCGGGTAGCTGATCGCGCGCGGCACCGACAGGCTGCCGGCGTCGGGCAGTTCCTCGGCGCTGCGCGCGATCACCGTCACCGCGGCGTCGGCCAGCGACACCTGCGCGATGCAGGCCGGCATCGTCGGCGCGCCCGCCTCGACCAGCGCGATGCCGTCGGCCACGCGCAGCTCGACGATGTCCTCGAACGGCGTCGGGATCGTCGTCGCGGCGCCGGTTCGCGCGTCGATGCGCAGCAGGCGGCTGACGGCGTTCTCGCGGCAGACGGCGACGATGTCGTCGGGCCCGGCGAAGCCGTAGGACGACTGCGCGAACACCCACTGGGGCATCCCGAACTCGGCGGCCATCGGGCACACCGGCACCAGGCCCTCGACCTCCAGCCGGTACAGGTTCCAGAAGCCGCTGCGGTCGGACACCACGTAAAGCCGGCCATCCGGCGCCCATGCCGGCTGGCAGAGCGATTCGCCCGGGCCGCCGGCGCGGCGGCTCGCGTGGATCAGCGAGCCGTCGTCGGCAAAGGCCGCCAGCCACAGCTCGGTGCCCTGCCACGGCATCTGCGGATGGTTCCAGCTGAGCCACGCCACGCGCCGGCCCTCGGGCGACACGCGTGCCGACGCGTAGAAGTCGGCGCCCTCGGCCAGCGTCGTCGCGCCCCCGCCGTCGAGTGCCAGGGCGACCAGCGTGTTGCGCGGCTCGCCGGCCACGCCGTGATCCTCGCGCACCGCGATCAGCCGCCGATGGCGCGCGTCGAACTCGAGGTCGGCGTGCCGCTGGCGGCCGTCGGACGTCAGCACCACGGGCGCCGCGTCGCCCACCTGGGCGTACACGAGGTTGTCGGCGTGGTTCGAGAACCAGATCGTGTCGCCCGCCGCCGCGAAGGCGCCGCCGCCGTACTCGTGCACGCGCGACCGCACGTTGAAGGGCGCCGGCGTGAGGACGCGGCGCACGCCGTCGGCGCCGGCGGTGGCGACGGCCAGCCGGCCGCCCTCCTCCGGCAGCCCCTGCAGCCACAGCACGCGACCGTCGACGATGCGCGGCGCGGACACCGGCCGGACGCCGGCGGCGACGCGCGCGGCGGTGATGGGCGAGAGCCAGGAGCCACAGGGAGCGGCGACGGGTTCGGTCATGGCGTGTCGATTCGAAGGCGAGGCGCACAGTGTGCCTCGCCTCGACGCGACGGTGCCACGTGAAGGGCCCACGCCATGGCTGCACCATCGATCGGAAGCGACCGGCCGGGGGCGCCCGCTTCAGTCCGTCCGGCGATGCTGCGACAGCACCGCGTGCACCAGGCCCGCCAGGCGCTCCAGCGTATATTCCTTCTGCAGCAGCGCGCCGACGTGCAGGTCGGTCGCACGCTGGCGCATCTCGTCGGAGATGAAGCCCGACGTGATGATGATGGGAAGATCCGGTGCCGCGCGCGCCACGGCGGTGGCGAGTTCCATGCCGTTCATCTCGGGCATGTTGTAGTCGGTGACGAGGACGTCGAACGCGCGCGGGTCGGCCTGCACGCGCGCAAGCGCGGCGGCCGGATCCTCGTAGGCCGTCACCTTGTAGCCGTTGCGCCGCAGCAGGCCGTCGACCATCAGCACCATCGCCGGGTCGTCGTCGACGCACAGCACGTGCTCGCCCGAGCCCGGGGGAGCCACCAGGCCGCCGAACTGCGAGTCGACCGCCTCCTCGGGCGCCTCCTGCAGCGGGAACCACAGGTCGAAGCGGCTGCCGACGCCGGGCGAGCTGTCGACGTGGATCGCGCCGCCGTGCACGCTGACGATGCCGTGCACCACCGCCAGGCCCAGCCCGGTGCCGCGCCCCACCTGCTTGGTGGTGAAGAACGGCTCGAACGCGCGCGCCTTCGTCGCCTCGTCCATGCCGCAGCCGTTGTCGGCGATCCACAGGTGCGCGCGCGGCCCCTGGCGCAGCGACTCCGGCCAGCTGGAGGCCGCGTCGGCCTGCGCCGGCTCGATGCGGCTCTCGGCCGCGAGGCCCACCTCGATGCGCCCGCGCCCGGCCGGAAGCGCGTGCCAGGCGTTGGTGCACAGGTTCATCACGACCTGCTGGATCTGCGTGGCGTCCGCGCGCACGTGCACGGCCTCGGGCGGCAGCGACACCTGCAGCTCGACCTGCGACGGCATCGACGCGCGCAGCATGTCGAGCGTCTCGTCGATGACCGGCTGCAGTGCCTGCGTGTGCAGCTCCTGCACCTGCATGCGGCTGAACGTGAGGATCTGCTGCACCAGGCTGCGCGCGCGCACCGCCGCGCGCTCGATCTGCAGCAGGCTGGGGTCGCACGACAGGCCCGTCGCCGCATCCTGCCGCGCCGCCGCGACGTTGCCGATGATGGCCGCCAGGATGTTGTTGAAGTCGTGCGCGATGCCGCCGGCCAGCGTGCCGATCGCCTCCATCTTCTGCGCGTCGCGCAGCTGCGTCTCGAGCGCCGCGCGGCGCTCCTCGGCCTGGCGGCGCTCGTTGATGTCGGTGAGCATGCCGAGCGCGCCCGTCGGGTTGCCCACGTCGTCGCGGATGGGCCGAGTCGACAGCGACACCCACATCGGCGAGCCGTCCGCCCGCCGCAGCCGCAGTTCCACCGGGCCGCCGTCGTCGGCGACCTGCGCGGCCAGCGCGGCGCGGCAGCGTTCCGCCTCCTCGGGATCCATGAAGTCGTCCAGCGGGCGGCCGCGCATGGCGTCCTCGGCGTAGCCCAGCCACTGCGCGATGCGCGGGTTGACGAACGCGAGGCGGTGGAACTCGTCGAGCAGCCAGATGCCCTCGCTGGCGGTCTCGACGATGCGGCGGTAGCGCTCCTCGCTGGCGCGCAGCTCGCGCGTCATGCGGTGCGCGGCCGCGTACGCGCGCGTGCGGCCCGTCACCAGCTGGTGCGTGATGACGGCCAGCAGCAGGCTCAGCAGCGCGCCGGCCACCAGGATCACCGTGGACGCGTTGCGCTCGTGCATGCGCTCGAACTCGGGCAGCGAGCTGAGCTGCACCGTCCACGTGTGTCCCGCCAGCGTGACGTACTCCTGGGCCTGGAAGCGGGCGTGGGCGATCTGCTCGTCGCTGGCCGTGGCCCCGTCGCCGGCGCTGTCGGAGCGATACATCAGCGAGGCGGGGCTGGTGTCGGCGCCGTCGTGCACGCGCACCACCAGCCCGGGGCTCTGCTCGCCGTACAGCGTGGACATGAGATCGCCGACGCGGAATGCGGCGCGCACCCAGCCGATCGCATTGGCGCGTCGCTCCGCCACCGAGTTGACCGCGGCCCCCTTGCGATACACGGGCAGGAAGAGCAGGCAGCCCGGCCTGAGCTCGTCGCCAGCGTCCGCGCGCAGCTGCACCAGCGCGGTCAGCGTGGCGTTGCCCGAGTCCCGCGCCTGCAGCATCGCCGCACGCCGCGTGGCGTTGGACAGCGAGTCGAAGCCGATCACCTGGCGGTTGGCCACGCTGTCGGGCGCCACGAGGACGATCGGCGCGTACAGGTCGCGCACGCCCTCCGGCCGGACGGCGAACTCGGAGCGGCCCGTCATGCGCAGGTGGCCGACGAAGTCCGCCAGCTCCTGCGGGCCGACCAGCACCGAGAAGGCCACGCTCTGCAGGCCGGCGGCGTCGGGGCCCGCCATCACCGTGTCGACGTAGGCCTCGAAGCCGAGCCGGTCGATGCCCACGTCGGCCGACAGCAGCCCCTGCACGCCACGCAGCATCTGCTCGTAGTTGGCGATGCGCTGCTCGATGCGCCCGGCCGCCTGGCGTGCGTTGGCGTCGAACACGGCGCGCAGCCGCGCCTGCTCGTTGTCGCGCTCGTGCACGCACAGCCCGATCGTGAACGCGAGCATGATCGCGCCGACGAACAGCGCGATCAGGGGAGGCAGGGCGCGTTTCAAGACAGGACCCGTCGCCTCTAGAACTGCGTCATCTGGCGTGCCAGGTCCATGGGGAAGTACTTCTCGAAGATGCGCCGCATCGTGCCGTCGTTGCGCATCGCCTGGATGACGTCGCGCCATGCCTGCTGCTGCGCCGGCGAGAGCGACTTGCGCGACATCACCAGCCCGTGCGGCACCGGCGGGTCGCCGAAGTCCAGGATGGTCGTCTGCGCCTTGAGCTGCGCGCCGGCGATCACGGGGAAGTCGAACGGCTCGATGATCATCGCCTGGATGCCGTCGTCCATCAGGATGGTGTACAGCGGGTCGAGGCTGCCCGCATAGGAGACGCGGTCCTCCGACTCGAGCGCGTCGACGAACGCGTTGGCCTTCTCCCCGTAGCGGAAGCTGCGGATCAGCCCCACGCGCAGGCTGCGCTTGCGGCGGAACTCGGCCACGCTGTGCACGCCGGCATCGCGCCGCACCAGCAGGTAGTACTTGTTGGAGACGTACCAGGCGAACGCGGCGAACCGTTCACGCTGCGCATTGGTGATGCCCGAGAGCGTGAAGTCGAGCGCGCCGGACTCGATCAGTTGCCAGATGCGTGCGCGCGGCAGCATCGTCAGGGTGAGGTGGCAACCGCTGCGGCGCGACATCTCCTCGGCGACGTCCTTGTCGATGCCCTCCCCTGTCTGGCTCGCGTACAGCAGGCCGTGCTCGTGCAGGCCGAGGGTGAGCGGGCGCGAGCAGTCGGGCGGCTGCGAGGCCGAGGCCGACGGCGTCGACGGCGGACCCGCAGGGGCCGGCGCGTCCGCCGCCGGCGGCGCATCGGGCACGGCGGCGCGGGCGGCGGCCGCCAACGCGAGCGCGAGCCCCACGAGGCCATGGCGCAGGCTGCGTCGCAGCGGAGACGGCCGGAAGCGGGCGCGAAGGGGCATGTCGGTGCGGTGACCCTGGGAAACGGCGGGGACGCCGGAATCGCTGCAACCGGCGCACCGCGGATGTTACAGACGACCCGCCGGTTGGAGAACGCGCATTGCCCCGCTTCGTGCTTTGCCCCACACCCGGCGGCCGTTGCTCGACAGCGTGGGTTCGCGCCGGCGCGGCGCGGCGCTCAGGTCGGGATGTACTCCAGCATCGCGGACGGCGAGAAGTCCGCGGCGCCGTCGGGCTTGTTGCCCAGGAACCAGTCGTGCAGCGAGTCGGCCGCCATCGGGCGGGCGAAGTAGAAGCCCTGCATCTCGTCGCAGTTCATGCCGATCAGGATGTCGCGCTGGCCGGCGGTCTCGACGCCCTCGGCCACGACCTTCAGGCCCAGCGCGTGGGCGAGGTTGACGACGGCGCTGACGATGGCCAGCGCATCCTTGCTGGTCTCGATGTCGTTGATGAAGCTGCGGTCGATCTTGAGCTGCGCCGCGGGCAGCTGGCGCAGGTTGATCAGGCACGAGTAGCCGGTGCCGAAGTCGTCGATGGAGATGAACACGCCGATGCGCGCGAGGCCGTCGAACACGCGTTGCAGCGTGTCCGGGTCGCCCATCGCCACCGATTCGGTCACCTCGCACAGCAGCTGCGACGGGTCGAGCGCGTGGCGCCGGAGCGCGGCCTCGATGCGATCGACGAGGTCGTCCTGGCGCAGCTGGTGCACCGACAGGTTGATCGCGACGCGGGTGCGCATGCCCTCGTCCGCCCACTCGTGCAACTGGCGGCAGACCTCGTCGATCACCCAGTTGCCGATCTCGTTGATCAGCCCGAAACGCTCGGCGATCGGGATGAACACCACCGGGCTGACGTTGCCGCGCTCGGGATGCTGCCAGCGCAGCAGCGCCTCGACGCCGCGGATCTGGCCGCTGGTCGAGTCGATCTTGGGCTGGTAGTGCAGCTTGAGCTCGCGGCGCTCGATGGCCATGCGCAGCTCGCTGTGCAGGTTCAGGCGCTCGGCGCCGGCCTCGTCCATGCGCGGCTCGAACACGGCGCGCGTGTTGCCGCCGGCGCGCTTGGCCGCATACATCGCGGCGTCGGCACGCGTCACGAGCTGCTCGCGCTGGCCGTGGTCGGGATAGACCACCACGCCGATGGACGCCGACACGTGCACGCGCCGGCCGTCCACCTCGAACGCACGCGCCAGGCGCTTGACGAGGCGCTCGGCCAGGGCCGTCGCGTCCGCCACGCCGCCCAGGCCCTCGGCCAGCAGCAGGAACTCGTCGCCGCCGATGCGGGCGACGGTATCGTTGTCGCGGCCGGCCACCCGCAGGCGGCGCGCGGCCTCCTGCAGCACCTGGTCGCCGGCGGCGTGCCCCAGCACGTCGTTGACCGGCTTGAAGCCGTCGAGGTCCACGAACAGCACCGCGAAGCGCGGCACCGCGCGCGCACCGGCGGCCTGGCCCGCCGACGCCGCGGCGCGGTCGCGGCGCTTGCAGGCCTGGGCGAGGCGGTCCTCGAACAGCACGCGGTTGGGCAGGCCCGTCAGCGGATCGGTCAACGCGCGCTGCTTCAGCGCCTGGTTGGCGGCCTGCAGTTCGTCGTTGGCGGTCTTGAGCGACGCGGCCATCCGCATCGTGCGGCTTTCCATGCGCGCGTCGACGGCGGAGGTGTACAGCGTGAGCGTGAGCAGCAGCATCGACGACACCGACACCAGCAGGCCGAGGCTGTCGCCATGCAGGCCGTTGGCGCTCAGGCAGACGGCGCCCTGCGGGAAGTCGGCCGCGAACATGCCCGTCCAGTGGATCGAGCAGAGCGCGGCGCCCAGCACCAGCGCGGCCGCCAGCTGCAGGCTGCGCCTGCGCTCCGCGCGGCGGAACCAGTGCATCACCTCGAGCGCGATCGCCGACGCCACCAGCGCCACGGCGACCGAGGCCAGCACCAGCCGGCGATTCCAGACGATGCCCGGCGCCATGTCGAGCGCCGCCATGCCCGCGTAGTGCATGACGCCGATGCCGACGGCCATCGCCAGCGCGCCGGCGGCCACGTGCATCCAGTGCAGGTCGCGGCGCGACGCCACGCCCAGCGCGACGGCGGACACGACGACGCCCGCCAGCCACGAGACGAAGGTCATCGCCGCCAGGTAGCCGAGCGGGATCGGCAGCGTGTAGGCGAGCATGCCCACGAAGTGCATGCTCCAGATGCCGGTGCCCATCGCGAGCGCGCCGCTGGCCCACCACCGCCGTGCCACGCGGCGATCGCGCGTCGCCACGCGCGACGCCAGGTCCAACGCCACGAAGGACGCGAAACTGGCGATGAAGAACGACGCAGCGACCACGCGCAGGTCGTACGACGGTGTGAGGTAAGTCACGCCCAGATCCCCCGGAGCTCGGACATGCGGCACCGGTTGGCGCGCTCCCTGGAGTTTCGGCGGGAATCAGCTCGACATCGAGCCCGGCGTCCGCGTCGTGTAAGCAGGAAGTCACGCCATCGCGCGGGATTTCGCGCCGGGGCGCCGCGCCGCCACCCGATCTCGAAGAATGCGCGGCGGCCGGCGACGCGAGGTGCGCCGGCGCGTCCGGACGATCCCGAGCGCCGGCGCCTCACGCTCGATCCGGCCCCGCCAGCGACAGTTCCTGCGCCGCCGCTTGCAGGTGCTGCCGCGCCTCGTCGACGCTGGCGCCGACGTGGCGGTCGATGCGGCGGATGAACGGGCAGGTGAGCACCGCCATGGCGTCGCCCTGCGGACCGAGGATGGGAAACGAGATGTCGGTCACCCCGTAGGCCTGCTGGCTCTCGCCTTGCCAAAAGCCCTGGGCCCGCACCTTCGCGAGCAGGCGCTCGAGCTCGCGTGGCGGCACGCGCACTTCCCCTTCGAGCACCTCGTGCTCGCCCAGCATCTCGGCGCGGCGCTCGTCCGACTGGAAGGCCAGCAGGGCATGGCCTGAGCCGGTGTCCGCCAGGTTCACCGTCACGCCCAGCCGCAGCGACATGCTCCAGTTGTTCGGCCCGTGGACGTGGCCGACGACGACGATGTTGCCGCGGTCGTACACGCCGAGATGGCACGACTGCTCCGCCGCCTTCGCGAAGCGGTCCATCGCCGGCAGCGCGTGCGCGACCAGGCGCTGGATCGGCGGATGGCGCTGGCTCAGCACGAACAGCTTGAGGCTCAGCGCATAGCGGTCGCCTTCGAACGAGCGCGTCACGAAATGGCGCGCGACCAGGCGCTCCAGCATTCGGTAGATCTCGCTGGGCCCGCGGCCCATGGCCTTGACGATCTCGCCGCGCGTCAGCCCGTGCGGTTGTTCGGCCAGCAATTCGAGGATGTCGAGCCCCTTGTCGAGTGCGGGCGCCCGGTAGCGATCGTTCGATTCGGTCATGCGGTGCAGTCCTGATGCGGCCAGGAGCGCGCGGCCTAGGGCAATCCCCAAGCGCCAAACGCCCCTCGGTGGCTAGACTGAAGTCTATCAGTGAACAAAAGATTCACCAATGAACAGGAGACAGCGATGCGCCTCAAGGGCAAGACCATCCTGGTGACGGCCGCCGGACAAGGCATCGGGCGCGCGAGCGCGCTGGCCTGCGCGCACGAAGGCGCCGAGGTCATCGCCACCGACCTCCGCGGCGACCTCCTCGAATCCCTCGCCCGCGAATGCCCGGCGCTGCGCACCCGAGTGCTGGACGTGCGCGACGGCGCGGCCGTCCAGGCGCTGTCCGCGACGGTGCCCGCGCTCGACGGCCTGTTCAACTGCGCCGGCTTCGTCCACGAGGGCACGATCCTCGAGTGCGACGAGGCGGCGTGGGACTTCAGCTTCGACCTGAACGTCAAGGGCGCCTTCCGGGTCACGCGCGCGCTGCTGCCCGCGATGCTGGACAAGCTGGCGCGTACCGGCGGCACTGCGTCCATCCTCAACATGGCGTCGATGGCCTCCTCGGTCAAAGGCTTCCCGAACCGCTTCGCCTACGGCGCCACCAAGGCCGCGGTCATCGGCATGACCAAGGCGATCGCGGCCGACTATGTCACCCGCGGCCTGCGCTGCAACGCGCTGTGCCCGGGCACCGTCGACACGCCCTCGCTGCGCGGGCGCATCGCGTCGGCAGCGGACCCCGCGGCCGCCGAGAAGGCCTTCATCGCGCGCCAGCCCATGGGACGGCTGGCCACGGTGGACGACATCACGCCCCAGGTCGTCTACCTGCTGAGCGACGAGTCGCGCTTCGTGTCCGGCCAGGCGGTGCTGGTCGACGGCGGCGTGACGATCTGAACGCGGGCGCGCGGACTCGCCGGAGGCGTCATTCCATGCAGACACTCGTCTCCCTGCGCGGCCTGTGCAAGAGCTTCGCCGGCGTGCAGGCGCTCGACAAGGTCGCCTTCGAGCTGCGCGCCGGCGAGGTGCACGCGCTCATGGGCGAGAACGGCGCGGGCAAGTCGACGCTGATGAAGGTGCTGGCGGGCATCCACGCGAGCGACGCGGGCGAGATCGAGATCGAGGGCCGTCCCGTGGCCATCGCCAGCCCGCGCCACGCGCAGGCGCTGGGCATCGGCATCGTCCACCAGGAACTCAACCTGATGCACCACCTGAGCGTGGCGCAGAACATCTTCATCGGCCGCGAGCCGCGACGCGCCCTGGGCCTGCTCCTGGACGAGGAGCGCCTCAACGCCGACGCGCGCCGCCTGTTCGAGCGCCTGAACCTCGAGCTCGACCCGCGCACGCCCGTGGGCGAGCTGACGGTGGCGCGCCAGCAGATGGTGGAGATCGCCAAGGCGCTGTCCTTCGACTCGAAGGTGCTGATCATGGACGAGCCCACGGCCGCCCTCAACGCACAGGAGGTGGCCGACCTGTTCCGCGTGGTCCGCCAGTTGCGCGAGCACGGCGTCGGGATCGTCTACATCTCGCACCGGATGGACGAACTCCAGCAGATCGCCGACCGCGTCACGGTGATGCGCGACGGCCGCACGGTCGCCACCGTGGCGATGCGCGACACGAGCACCGCCGCGATCATCCACATGATGGTGGGCCGCGCGCTCGAGGACAACCTGCGCGGCACGCCGCCGGACACCGCCCGCCACGAGGTCGCGCTCGAGGTGCGCGCGCTGCGGCGCGGGTCGGCCATCCGCGACGTGAGCTTCAGCGTCCGCAAGGGCGAGATCCTCGGCTTCGCCGGCCTGATGGGCGCCGGGCGCACGGAGGTCGCGCGCGCCGTGTTCGGCGCCGATCCGATCGACGGCGGCGAGATCCTGGTGCACGGCCGACCCGTGCGCATCCGCACGCCGCGCGACGCCGTCGCGCACGGCCTGGGCTACCTGTCCGAGGATCGCAAGCAGTTCGGGCTGGCCACGGCCATGGACGTCCAGGCCAACATCGCCATGACGTCGCTGTCGCGCCTGCTGCGAATGGGCATGTTCCTGGATTCGGCGGCGATCGCCGACACCGCGGCCGGCTACGTGCGCCAGCTCGGCATCCGCACGCCCTCGGTCATGCAGCCGGTCAAGCTGCTGTCGGGCGGCAACCAGCAGAAGGTCGTGATCGCGAAGTGGCTGCTGCGCGACTGCGACATCCTCATCTTCGACGAGCCCACCCGCGGCATCGACGTCGGCGCGAAGGCCGAGATCCACAAGCTGATCGAGGCGCTCGCCGCGCAGGGCAAGGCGGTCGTCGTGATCTCGTCGGAGCTGCCGGAGATCCTGCGCCTGTCGCATCGCGTGATGGTGATGTGCGAGGGCCGTGTCACCGGCGAGCAGCCGGCGTCCGAGGCCACGCAGGAAAGCATCATGCAGCTGGCGACGCGTCGCGCCCCGACGGCCCTTCATTGAACCCGAGACCGATGTCCGCCTCCCATCCACCCCTCGCCCGCCCCGGCGCGCTCGCCCTGCTCAAGCACCTGTTCTGGCGGCCCGCGGCGCGGCGCAAGCTGCTCGCCTTCGCCAGCCTGGTCGCGCTGCTGGTGTTCTTCAGCCTGGCCTCGCCGAACTTCCTGCAGGTGGACAACTTCGTCAGCATCCTGCAGGCCACGGCGGTCAACGGCGTGCTGGCCATCGCGTCCACCTTCGTGATCGTCAGCGCCGGCATCGATCTCTCGGTGGGCACGCTGATGACCTTCTGCGCGGTGATGGCCGGCGTCGTGCTGACGAACTTCGGGCTGCCGCTGCCGCTGGGCATCGCCGCGGCCATCGCCGCCGGCGCGGGCTGCGGCTTCGTCTCCGGGGCGCTGATCGCCAAGCTGAAGATCCCGCCCTTCATCGCCACGCTGGGCATGATGATGCTGCTCAAGGGCCTGTCGCTGGTCATCTCGGGCACCAAGCCGATCTACTTCAACGACACGCCGGGCTTCTCGGCGATCTCGCAGGACTCGCTGATCGGCGACCTGGTGCCGGCGCTGCCGATCCCCAACGCGGTGCTGATCCTGTTCCTTCTGGCCATCGCCGCCAGCATCGTCCTCGAACGCACGGCGCTGGGCCGCTACACCTACGCGATCGGCAGCAACGAGGAAGCGATCCGACTGTCCGGCGTGAACGTCGACTTCTGGAAGATCGTCGTCTACGCGCTCGGCGGCGGCATCTGCGGCATCGCCGGCCTGCTGATCGCCTCGCGCCTGAACTCCGCGCAGCCCGCGCTCGGGCAAGGCTACGAACTCGACGCCATCGCGGCGGTCGTCATCGGGGGCACGTCGCTGGGCGGCGGCTCCGGCACCATCCTCGGCACCATCATCGGCGCCTTCATCATGAGCGTGCTCACCAACGGGCTGCGCATCATGTCGGTGGCCCAGGAATGGCAGACGGTGGTGACCGGCGTGATCATCATCCTGGCCGTCTGGGCCGACATCCTGCGTCGACGCACGCGCGCCTAGCAGGCGGCGCCCCGTTCCCTTGCAAGCCTGCAGTCCATCAACGATCGAAGGAGACGACGACATGACCCGCAAATCCGCCTGGCCCCTCGCGGCCGCGTTCTGCCTCGCCAGCGCCCTCGCGGGGAGCGCCGGCGCCCAGCAGCAGCCGTACATCCCCTTGATCTCCAAGGGCTTCCAGCACCAGTTCTGGCAGGCCGTGAAGTCCGGCGCGGAGCAGGCCGGCAAGGACTACAACGTGCGCATCACGTTCGAAGGCCCCGAGACCGAGGCCATGGTCGACAAGCAGATCGACATGCTGTCGTCCGCACTCGCCAAGCACCCCGCGGCGATCGGCTTCGCGGCCCTCGACAGCAAGGCCGCCATCCCGCTGCTGAAGAAGGCGCAGGCCGCGAAGATCCCCGTGATCGCGTTCGACTCGGGCGTGGACTCCGACGTCCCGATGACCACCGCCACCACCGACAACAAGGCCGCGGCGGCCCTCGCGGCCGACAAGATGGCCCAGCTCGTCGGCGACGCGGGCGAGGTGGCGCTCATCGTGCACGACCAGACCAGCCGCACGGGCATCGACCGGCGCGACGGCTTCGTCGAGCGCATGAAGAGCGCGCACCCGAAGGTGAAGGTGGTCAGCGTCCAGTACGGCGCCGGGGATCACCTGAAGTCCACCGAGATCGCCAAGTCGATGCTGCAGGCCTACCCCAACCTCAAGGGCATCTTCGGCGCCAACGAGGGCTCGGTGGCGGGCGTCATCAACGCCGTGCGCGAGACGCACCGCAAGATCGTCGTCATCGGCTACGACTCGGGCAAGCAGCAGAAGGACGCGATCCGCGAGGGCCTCGAGGCCGGCGCGATCACGCAGAACCCGGTGGGCATCGGCTACAAGACCGTCGAGGCGGCGGTCAAGTCGCTCAAGGGCGAGAAGCTGCCCAAGGTGATCGACACGGGCTTCTACTGGTACGACAAGACCAACATCGACGACCCGAAGATCGCGGCCGTCCTCTACGACTGACCCATCCGCTTCCATCGCGAGGAGATCCTTCCATGAAACTGCTGCGCCACGGCCCGCGAGGGCAGGAGCGCCCCGGCGTGCTCGACGCGGACGGACGCGTGCGCGACCTGTCCGCGGTCGTGCCCGACATCGCGGGCGACGTCCTCACCGCGGCCGGCCTCGCGCGCCTGCGCGAGATCGACATCGCCACGCTGCCGCTCGTGCCCGGCACGCCGCAGGACGGACTGCGCCTGGGGCCGTGCGTCGGCGCGGTGGGCAAGTTCATCTGCATCGGCCTGAACTACGCCGACCACGCGGCGGAATCCGGCATGGCGCTGCCGGCCGAGCCCGTGGTGTTCTCGAAATGGACCAGCGCCATCGTCGGGCCGGACGACGACGTCGAGATCCCGCGCGGCTCGACGCGCACCGACTGGGAAGTGGAGCTGGGCGTCGTGATCGGCACCGGCGGGCGCTACATCGCGCAGGCCGACGCGCTCGCGCACGTCGCGGGCTACTGCGTCGTCAACGACGTGTCGGAGCGCGAGATCCAGCTCGAGCGCGGCGGCGGCCAGTGGGACAAGGGCAAGGGCCACGACACCTTCGGCCCGATCGGCCCGTGGCTCGTCACCGCCGACGAGGTGCCCGACCCCCAGGTGCTGGACCTCTGGCTCGAAGTGGACGGCCACCGGTTCCAGAACGGGAACACGCGCACGATGGTGTTCCAGGTCCCTCAGCTCGTGAGCTACCTGAGCCGCTTCATGAGCCTGCAGCCCGGCGACATCATCTCGACGGGCACGCCCCCGGGCGTCGGCCTCGGGCAGAAGCCGCCGCGCTACCTCGTGGCCGGCCAGACGATGCGCCTGGGCATCCAGGGGCTGGGCGAACAGCGCCAGCGCACGGTGCAGGCATGAGCGGGCCGCGCCGTCCCGAAAGCGGTTCGACCGCGGCGCCTCGCGACAAGGCATCACGATGACCACCATCCGTTCGCTGCGCGTGCACGACGTGCGCTTCCCGACGTCGCAGGCCCTAGACGGCTCCGACGCGATGAACCCCGACCCGGACTATTCCGCCGCCTACGTGGTGCTGGAGACCGACGTCCCGGGCCTCGAAGGACACGGGCTGACGTTCACGATCGGTCGCGGCAACGACATCGTCTGCGCGGCGATCCAGGCGATGAAGCACCTGGTGGTCGGTCTCGACCTCGACTGGATCGCCGAGGACATGGGCCGCTTCTGGCGCCATGTCACCTCCGACAGCCAGCTGCGCTGGATCGGACCCGACAAGGGCGCGATGCACCTGGCCACGGGCGCCGTCGTCAACGCCGCCTGGGACCTGTGGGCCAAGGCGGCAGGCAAGCCGGTGTGGCGCCTCGTGGCCGACATGAGCCCCGAGGAGATCGTGCGCCTCGTCGATTTCCGCTACATCACCGACTGCATCACGCCGGACGAGGCGCTCGCGCTGCTGCGCGACCGCGCGATCGGCAAGGACGCGCGCCGCGCCGAGCTCCTGGCCGAGGGCTATCCGTCGTACACCACGTCGGCGGGCTGGCTCGGCTACGAGGACGCCAAGCTGCGCCGGCTCGTGCGCGACGCGGTCGACGCCGGCTTCTCGCACGTCAAGCTCAAGGTCGGCCGCGACCTGCCCGACGACGTCCGGCGGCTGCGCATCGCCCGCGAGGAGCTGGGCCCCGACCGCCAGCTGATGATCGACGCCAACCAGGTCTGGGACGTGGACCAGGCGCTCGCCTGGCTGCCGAACCTGGCCTTCGCCAAGCCGTGGTTCATCGAGGAGCCCACCAGTCCCGACGACATCGCCGGCCACCGCCGCATCCGCGACGCGATGAAGGGCTCGATGCAGGTGGCCACCGGCGAGATGTGCCAGAACCGCATCATGTTCAAGCAGTTCATCATGGGCGGCGCGGTGGACGTCGTGCAGATCGACGCCTGCCGCCTCGGCGGCGTCAACGAGGTGCTGGCGGTCATGCTGATGGCCGCCAGGCACGGCCTCAAGGTCTGCCCGCACGCCGGCGGCGTGGGCTTGTGCGAGTACGTCCAGCACCTGTCGATGATCGACTGGCTGTGCATCGCGGGCACGCGCGAAGGGCGCGTGATCGAGTACGTCGACCACCTGCACGAACACTTCGTCGATCCGTGCGTCATGCGCGGCGCGGCCTACATGCCGCCGACGCGGCCCGGCTATTCGATCGAGATGAAGCCCGCCTCGATCGAGCGCCACCTGTTCCGCGGCTGAGGCGGCATCGGGCCATGGATCTTCACCTTCGCGACAAGGTCGTGATCGTCACCGGCGGCGGCGCCGGCATCGGCGCGGCCATCACCCTGCAGCTGGCGCGCGAGCAGGCGGTTCCCGTCGTCCTCGATCGCTCGCCGCTGCAGCCCGCGTTCGCGGACGAAGTCGCCGCGCTGTGCCCGGCGTTCGGTTTCCAACAGCTCGACCTGCGCGACGAGGCGGCCTGCGCCGACGCCGTCGCCCGAATCACTGCACGCCACGGCGCCATCGACGGGCTCGTCAACAACGCCGGCGTGAACGACGGTGTCGGGCTCGGCGCCGGCCGCGCCGCGTTCATGCGCTCGCTGGAGTCCAATCTCGTGCACTGCTACGTGATGGCGCACCTGTGCGTCGACCAGCTCAAGGCACGCGGCGGCGCGATCGTCAACATCGCGTCCAAGACGGCGCTCACCGGCCAGGGCGGCACGAGCGGCTATGTCGCGGCCAAGGCGGCGCTGCTGGGCCTCACGCGCGAGTGGGCGGCCTCGCTCGCGGGAGACGGCGTGCGCGTGAACGCCGTGCTGCCGGCCGAGGTGATGACACCCATGTACGACCAGTGGCTGCAGTCGCGGCCCGATCCCGCGCAGGCCCTGCACGACATCGCGGCCCGCATCCCGCTGGGCAGGCGCCTGACCACCGACCGCGAGATCGCGGACCTCGTGGTCTTCCTGCTCAGCGACCGTTCGTCGCACACCACCGGCCAGTGGCTGCATCCGGACGGCGGCTACGTGCACCTGGATCGCGCGCTGTCCTGAGCGCTCGGCGCCGGCACGTTCGTGGCGGCCCGCGGCCTGCGAGCCCGGGCTCGACGCCCGATCAGCCTTCGGCGGATATCCCGGTACACCGTTTGCCTCCGCGGGAAGACACTCGACGGCGTTCCGCAGCCATGGCGAATTCCAGCAACGGCAATCGCGAAGGACGCGTCCACTTCGACGGACGCATCCTCATGCTGGGCTTCGGCGCCATCGGACAGGCGATCCTTCCCCTGCTGCTCAAGCATGTCGACCTCGTCGCTTCCCGGGTGCATGTCGTCCAGCCCTCCGATTCGGGACGCGCCGCCGCCGAGGCCTGCGGCGTCGCCTACTCGGTCAAGGCCCTGGACCCGGGCAACTATCGACAGGTGCTCGCCGAGCACCTCGGCGCCGGCGACGTGCTGCTGAATCTCTCGCTGGACGTCAGCAGCCTCGCCTTGATGGCCTGGTGCCAGGAGCAGCAGGTCATCTACCTGGACGCCTGCACGGAACCGTGGCCCGGCGTCCACGACGATCCGCACCGGCCGCTGGCGGAGCGCACCAACTACCGCCGGCGCGAGGAAGTGCTGCGCCTGGCACGTTCGGACGACGCCAGGACGACGGCACTGATGACGCTCGGCGCCAACCCGGGCCTGGTCTCGTTCTTCGTCAAGCAGGCCTTGATGAACATCGCGGGTGACGGCTGTCCGCCGCCGACGACGCGCCAGCAGTGGGCCGAGCTCGCACGGCGCCTCGACATCCGCAGCATCCATGTCTCCGAACGGGACAGCCAATACTCCGGTCGCCGCAAGCAGGGCGGCGAATTCGTCAACACCTGGTCGATCGAGGGCTTCGTGGGCGAGGGCCTGCAGCCCGCCGAACTGGGCTGGGGGACGCATGAGCGCCAGTTCCCCTCTGACGGTATCCGGCACGCACGGGGCAGCGGCGCCGCGATCTATCTCGGCCGCCCCGGCCTGGCCACACGCGTTCGAAGCTGGGCGCCGCATGCGGGCCCGTTCTCGGGGTACCTGGTCACGCACGCGGAGTCGATCTCCATCGCCGAGCACCTGACCGTGGGCGACCCGGCGAGTCCCGACTATCGGCCCACCGTGCACTACGCCTACCACCCGTGCGACGACGCCATGCTCTCGATCATCGAGCTCGAGGGCCGGCGTTGGCGGCTGCAGCCGGAGCAGCGACTGCTCAGGGACGACATCGCCGGGGGCACCGATGAACTGGGCGTCCTGCTGATGAGCGGCGAGCACGGCGCCTACTGGTACGGGTCGGCGTTGTCGATCGACCAGACGCGCGCGCTCGTTCCCGACAACAACGCGACGACGCTCCAAGTCGCGGCGCCGCTCGTCGCCGGGCTGCGCTGGGCGATCGCCCACCCGCGGGAAGGCATCCTCGAGCCGGACGACCTGCCTCACGACGAGATGCTGGAGTTCGCAGCACCCTACCTCGGAGAGCTCGGCGGCAGCCATGCCGATTGGACTCCGCTCGAAGGCGCGGACCGGCTCTTCGACGAGCGACTCGACTTCTCGGACCCCTGGCAGTTCTCGAACGTGCGGGTTTACTGACAGGTCGCCGCGCAAGACTTTCAGCCGTCGCTGCCACCGGGGCGGCGTGTCGTCGGCAAGTGACGAATCGGCCGAAGTCGACGCGCCGGAGATGTCCACCCTCGACGGCGAATATGGGCGTGATCCAGCTCGGCAACAGGCGAGCGCGGCTTCCGCACGCGTCGTCACCGCGCGTCCGGCGCTGCGATAGCAAAGCGACCGGATCGACATGTCGATTTCGACATTGGGGTTCGCGAACCTCAAGACGGCGCCCATTCAGGACGAAACCGCATGAACGCCCCGCTCCGGCCGACGACGTGCCGGCCCCCTGCTGAAAGAAGGAGCAGTTCAGATGGAACGACTCGCCCACATGCGCATCGGCACCCGGCTCGCCGTCGGCTTCGCCTTCGTGCTCGTCCTGCTCACGCTGACTGCCCTGTTCGCCGCCGCGCAGGTGCGCGCGATCGGCACGACCGCGCAGCGCATCGTCGAAGCCGACTACCGGCACATCGCGCTCGCCAACCAGATCGACCGCGGCATCAACGCCCAGGCCAACAGCCTGCGAAGCGCGGTGCTAGCCGCCGCGGACGATGACGCTGCCAAGGCCTACCTGTCCGAAGTGAGCGCCGCCACGCGCGAGCTCGGCAAGACGAAGGAGGCGCTCGCCGCGCTGCCGGCCACCGACCGCAGCCGCGCGCTGCTGGCCCAGCTGCAGGAGAGCGGCGACAACTACGTGCGTCTGCGCCAGAAGGTGGCGACGCTGGTGCAGGCGCACCTGCCCGACGTCGCCCGCAACTACCTGCTCAAGGACCTGCGGGCACCGCAGGAGGCCTATCTCGCGGCCTCGCGGCAGCTGGTCGACTACTACGAAGGCGCGATGCAGTCGGCCTCGGCCGAGACGTCGTCCAACGTGCGCACCGCGATCATGGTCACCCTGGGCCTGGCGGCGGTGGCGCTCGCCAGCGGCATCGCGATCAGCCTCGTCATCTCGCGCACGATCACGCGCGGACTTGCGCGCGCCGTCCGCATCGCGGAGACCGTCGCCACGGGCGACCTGACTTCGCGCATCCAGGCGAACGGACGCGATGAAGTGGCGCAGCTGCTGCAGGCGCTGGGCACGATGAACGCCAGCCTGGTCTCGCTCGTGGGCACCGTGCGCGAGAGCTCCGACAGCATCGAGACGGGCTCCAGCGAGATCGCCAGCGGCAACGCCGACCTCTCGCGCCGCACCGAGAGCCAGGCGTCGAACCTTCAACAGACCGGCGCGTCGATGGAACAGCTGACCGCCACCGTGCGCCAGAGCGCAGCGACCGCCCAGCAGGCCAGCGAACTCGCCGGAACCGCGAGCAGCGTCGCGCAGAGCGGCGGCGAGGCAATGGGACGCGTCGTCGAGACGATGGATCGCATCACGCAGAGCTCGCGCAAGGTGGTCGACATCATCGGCGTGATCGACGGCATCGCGTTCCAGACCAACATCCTGGCGCTGAACGCCGCCGTCGAAGCCGCGCGCGCGGGCGAGCAGGGCCGCGGCTTCGCCGTGGTGGCCGGCGAGGTGCGCTCGCTGGCGCAGCGCTCGGCCGAAGCCGCACGCGAGATCAAGGGCCTGATCGCCGACAGCGTCCAGAGCGTCGAGTCGGGCAGCCGCTTCGTCGCCGATGCCGGCCAGACCATGCAGGCGATCGTGGAGCGCGTGCGCAGCGTCGCGACCCTCATCGACGAGATCAGCGTGGCCACGCGCGAGCAGACTGCGGGCCTGGTCAACATCAACGACGCGGTCGGCGAGATCGACCGCATGACTCAGCAGAACTCGGCGCTCGTCGAGCAGTCCGCCGCCGCGGCCGAAAGCCTGCGCGGGCAGGCCTCGCGTCTGGTGTCGGCGGTGAGCGCGTTCAAGCTGCAGGCGCAGGCCTGATCGGGAACGTCGCTGTGGCCTGACGCGCCGGCCCGAACGCCTCGAGCGTACGGGCCTGGACGCATCACCCAGCCAGCTTCAAGACGTCATTCGCACGGATTGCCCGCGGACGGGCCACAGGTGCCGCGCACGGTGAGAAGGTGCTCGGGAATGATCGCCTGGTTGCGCACGCCGCCAGCCGACGCGCGCAGGATCGCGCCCACGGTGACGACGGTGTTGTAAGGTGCATCATTGGCCCAGGCCACTGCGCTGGTGCCGCTGCTGGACCGCAGGCCTTCCAGGTAGCTCCAGCCGTAGGTCGCGCCCGCGGTCACGGGCGAGACCGTGTAGCGCTGGTAGACGGCGTCCCAGTTCACCGACACCGAAGGCGGCTTGACGCTGGCGGCACCGATGGCGTGCTGGATCACGCGGTTGTTCCAGCCAGCGCGATCGTCGACCAGATTCCCGTCGTTGACCGTCGCCATGAACTCGTAGATCGTGGGCATGCGATGCGCATAGGTCTGGAATGCGCCGTTGATCTGCGTGATGAGGCTGCTGTCGTAGGCCCCGGTGATTTCCGGCGTGGTGGCGCAGGTGTCCGCGTTGACGGATTGGCCGATCGCCTGGCTGCGCTGCTCCGACATCTCCTGGATCCCTCCGATCGGATTGACCGCCACCGAGTACGCCACGACCGCGGAGTGGTACTTGGCCGCGGTATCCATGCAAGCCTGGTAGACCGGGCCGGAAAGCACGGTGAAGTTGGAGTTGCAGGCAGACTTCAAGTCGCCCAGGAACTTGTCGTTGCAGGCGGAAGCCGTCGCGCCAAGGGCCGAATAGCAATGGTCGTGGTTGTTGCACGCCGGCGTGAACGTGCTCTTGAAGATGCCGACGTCGGGAAACACCCAGGTCGCCAGACCGGGCACCGAACAGCCGTCGTTGAGGCCCACCGCGTCGGCGAGCGGCGGGGTCACACAGATGCCAGGCTGGCTGGCATGCGCGATGGCGGCAGCGACCAGCATGGTCAGCGCCGCGACGAGTCCACGGAAGTGGGGCATCTCTCTTCTCCCTGAAGATTGTGATGAAGGCGCCTGTCCTCCCGGACAGATGCCACCGACGATCGCCCTCGTTTTCTCAGAGTCGAGCATCGGCGAGCGCGACTATAGCCTCGCGCGCACGGGCAGATGATGTCTCGCAGTGCCGTCGGAGCGCTCGTTGCCACCAGCTGAGCGAGGCAAGGCAGTCGCTGCGAGCGGGCCTGGAGCCGCTGCTGTCATCAGCTTTCATGCCGACCATCACCGATGGCCACTCAAGATGGCTGCCACCTGGAAGCGGCGGAGACGCTGCGTGAAGTCGCGGCGCCATCGACGCGCGCACTCGACGCTCGAGCAATCACTCAAGCGATTGGTGCAAAGCAATGAAAAACGGGCCATGAGGCCCGTGTTTTCGTACTTCTTGGCGGAGAGGGTGGGATTCGAACCCACGGTACCTTGCGGTACGCCTGATTTCGAGTCAGGTACAATCGACCACTCTGCCACCTCTCCTGATTCGGTGCCGCTGGTCAATTGAGCGGAGTCCGTGACTCTAGCACGGAATTCCGGTGGCGGCAAATTTTCATGCGTGAGCGGGATGCCACGCCCATGCTTCGGACGCCCGGCGCGAGCGGTCGCGCCTGCGCCGAAGCTCAGCCGCCGAAGCTCAGGAACGTCACCCTCACCTTGCCGTCGACCACCTGCACGTTGCGCACGGCCAGCTTGGCGAGGGCCTGGCGGGCGGAGTCGCCGCGCAGCGTGTAGATCGGATGGCCCTGGAGGGCGCGGCGCAGCGCGTCGGGGCCGCGCTGCTTGACGACCTGCACCATGTCGGGCGAGACGCCGGTGAGCGAGAAGTTCTCGACCTGGACGTCGTCGAGGAAGAAGTCGCCCTGGTAGCGCACGTAGCGCAGCACGCCGGAGAACGTGACCTGGCCCGGCATCTCGCGGTGGCCCAGCGTGACGAGGATGTCGGCGGACATCCCGATGCGCGGCGAGCCCTCGGTGAGCTTGACGACGGGCTGGCTCAGCGTGACGCAGGCCACCAGCATCGTGCAGTGCTTCTGCGGGAAGTAGCCGCCGAGCCGCTGCTGCAGCTGCGCCTGGTCGATGTCGATGGTGGCCTGCGGCGCGAACATCGCGATCGCCCACCACGCGCCGGCGCCCAACGCCGCGACGAGGCCCAGGCCGATCGCGACGCGACGTGCGTTCATGGAGCGGACGCGTCGGCCGGCGATGGTGCCGGTGCGTCGAGGCGGCGGTTGCGCTCGGCGCCGTACTTCACGCCCAGCAGCAGGCCCGCGACGTCGCACATCACGTACAGCAGCGCCAGGTCGCTGACACCGGCGTCGTCGATGAGCAGCCCGAACACGACGGCGACCGCCGCCAGCATCGCGCCCGTGCGCCATTCGTCGCGCAGCGCCACGCGCGCACAGGCGTAGCCGCCGGCCACCGACATCAGCATGCCCAGCACCGTGAGCACGAGCAGCAGGGCGAAGCTGGGCGGGGTGTTCTGCAGCAGCTCGGCGGCCTGCGCATCGGTCATGCCCGGCGTGACGATCTGCATCGCGTAGATCGTCACCGCGATGATGTTGATCACCCGCGAGCCGCAGATGTCGATGGCCACGCCCGTCAACACCGCGCGCAGCGGCGAGCCGGGCAGCTCGGACAGGCGGTTCGGGCGATCGGGCGGCGGGGAACTCGGCATGGCAGGCGGACGGGCGTCGCGGATCAGGGTTGCGGATCAGGGTTGCGGATCGTCCCAGTGTGCCGCACGTTGGCGGCGCTCCTGGCGCCAGTTCGTAACCTCCAGTCTCACGCCGTCGGGATCCTCGAAGAAGGTCGCGCAGTAGTCGTCGGAATACTCCGGATAGAAACGCGCGTCGGTGGCGGCGATGCCGGCGGCCTGCAGGTCGCGCGCGACCGCGTGCACGTCCTCGACCGTGTCGACCCGCAGGCAGAAATGATGCAGCCCGGGCGAGTACGGCTCGTGCGCGCGCGTCACGCGTGCGGGGCGCAGCACGAAGCCGAACAGCCGGTTGAAGTACTGGACGTGCGGGTCGCCGCCCAGCGTGAACGTGTTCTTGCGAAAGCCCAGCGCGTCGCGCAGCACGCGGTCGTAGAACGACTCGGAGCGAGCGAGCTCGGACACGGTGATGTAGATGTGGTCGATGCCGGTGACGTCGGTCAAGGCGGTGTGGCGTCTGGCTGGGGGAGTCCCATCGTAGCGTGTCCGCCAGGCGGCAGGACGCTACTCGGGCATCGCGTCGCCGCGCATCAGCTGCAGCAGTTCACGCGCGAGCGGGACGGCGGCGGCCGACTGGCCGTCGTTCTCGAGCACGCTGTCGGCCAGCTCACGCTTGGTCTGGTGCAGCGTCAGGATGCGCTCCTCCAGCGTGCCGGCGTTGACGAGGCGGTAGACGGTCACCGGCCGCTGCTGGCCGATGCGGTGCGCGCGGCCGCTGGCCTGGTCCTCCGCAGCCGGGTTCCACCACGGGTCGGCGATCACGACGTAGTCGGCCACGGTCAGGTTCAGCCCGAAGCCGCCGGCTTTCAGGCTGATCAGGAACAGGTGGCCCTCGCCCTCCTGGAAGGCCTCGACGCGGCGCGTGCGCTCGGCCGCCGGCGTGCTGCCGTCGAGGTACTGGCAGGCGATGCCGGCGGCGTCCAGCGGCTCGCGCAGCAAGGCCAGGAAGTCGACGAACTGGCTGAAGACGAGCGCCTTGTGGCCGTTGGCCACGAGCTCGGCGGCGAGTTCGGCGAACGCCGTCACCTTCGCGCCCGGGCGCTTGAGCGTGGGCGTGACCAGGCGCGGGTCGCAGGCCGCGCGGCGCAGGCGCGTCAGGCCGGCCAGGATGTTCAGGTGCGCCTGGCCTGCGGCGTCGCCGGACAGGCTCTTCTCCGCCGCCACCAGCGCTTCCCGCCGCAGCGCCTCGTAGTGCGCCTTCTCGGCGTCGTCGCCCTGCACTTGCAGCACGAGCTCGGTGCGCGGCGGCAGGTCGGCCAGCACCTGGGCCTTCGTGCGGCGCAGGATGAACGGCGCGATCAGGCGCTTGAGCGTGCGCTGCGCGTTGCGGGCCGCGAGCGCCGCGCTCGGCCGCTCCGGGGCAAGCTCGCGGGCCCCCTGGGGGCTGTCGACGGTACCCCGGCGACTGGGACTGTCAATGACACTCTGGCGCTCGATGAGGTTGGCGAAGCGCTCGTTGAAGCGCGGCAGCGTGCCCAGCAGGCCCGGGTTGCAGGCCCGCATCACCGACCACAGCTCGCCCAGCCGATTCTCGATGGGCGTGCCCGACATCGCCAGCCGGAACGTCGCCTGCAGCGCGAACACCGCCTGGCTGCGCTTGGCCGCGGCGTTCTTGATCGCCTGCGCCTCGTCCAGCACCAGCGTCGCCCACGTCCTGCCGGCGAAGGCCGCGCCGTCGATCTGCAGCATCGGGTACGAGACGAGCAGCACGTCGTGCCGGCCCATCTCGCCGATCACGCCCGCGCGCTCGCTCGTGCTCCCGCGTTCCGCATACACATGCACCCGCAGCGACGGCGCGAAGCGCAGCGCTTCCGAGCGCCAGTTGCCGATCAGCGACGTCGGCACCACCACCAGCGCCGGCCCGTTGGCGGCGCGCGCGAGCAACACGGCCAGCGCCTGCAGCGTCTTGCCGAGACCCATGTCGTCGGCCAGGCATGCGCCCAGGCCCGCGGACGCGAGCCGCATCGCCCACTCGAAGCCTTCTTCCTGGTACGGCCGCAGCTGCGCCTGCAGCGTCGACGGCAGCGCCGGCACGACGCGGCGCGCCTCGTCGAGCGCCACGAGCCGCGCCGCATAGGCCGCGTCGTGCTCGACGCGCGCGCCCTGCATGGCCTCGCGCAGCCAGGGCGCCGCGATGGCAGGGGCGCGCACCTCGTCGGGATTGTTGGCGCGCGCCGTCTGCTTCTCGACGACGGCCGCGATGTCGGCCACGCGCTCGCGCAGTTCCTGCGTCAACGCGAGGAAGCGGCCGTCGCCCAGCGGCATGAAGCGGCTCCTGCCCTCGCTCGCGAACGTGATCAGCTGCTGCAGCCCGACGACGAGCTCCTCGTCGACCTTCAACTTGCCATCGAGCGCCAGCCAGTCCTCGTGCGTGCGCACCTTGAGCGTGAGCTGGCCGAGCGCGCCCGGGTCGACGCGCACCGGCCGCCCCTGCGGCCAGTCGAGCGCGAGGATGGACGTGTGCGGCTGCAGGCGCTCCAGCAGCGCGAGCGCGTCGTCGGCCGCGTCCAGCAGCCACTCGCACGGCGCGTCCGGCGGCAGCGGCGGCAGCATGGGGCAGGCATCGAGCACCGACTCGAGATGCTCGCCTTCGCGCTTCAGGTCGCGCTGCACGCCCACGCTCTCGCCCTTCAACGTCGCCACCACGCGCGCCCGGCCGCGCCCCGGGATGAGGCGCGGACCGACGGCGGCGTAGCCGGCACCGAACGGCGTGGCCACCAGGCGCAGTTGCAGGCCGTCGCCGACGGGCTGCAGCTCGGCGCGCAGCCTCGATTCGGCGTCGACCTCGCGCGCCGCCTGCGCCGCGCCGGCGTCGTCGGCGTGGATGCGGAAGTGGCTGCCCAGGCCCGTCAGCACTTCCTGCAACTGCGCGGCGCCCTGGCGCGGGATGTCCAGGCCCGTCGGACCCAGCAGTTGCGCCACGCGCTTCTGCGAGGCGCTCAGGCGGATCAGCTTCGCGCGCTGCGGGCAGTCGCGCCAGATCGAGACGAGCCGCAGCGCGTCGAGCTCCTTGGCTTCCGCCTCGCTCCCGGCCCAGCGCGGCGTGGCGGCGTCGGCCGTCACGCGCAGCGCGGGCTGCAGGCGCACGCGCAGGCGTTCGCCCTCGTCCAGCACCTCCAGCTCGGGCCCGGCCTCCACCAGCTCGACGAACTGCTCGGGCGCGTCCGCGAACGCGACGTGCGGATGGCCGAACAGCGCCCCTACCGCCTGCGCGAGATCGAGCCGCAACGCGCGGCCGAAGCTCTCCTGGCGGATGGCGCGCACGATCGCGGCATCGGCGGGCGTCAGCGTCGTCGCCCCGCGCTGCAGGCGGCTCAGCGGTACCTCCTTCATCTGGCCCCAGCCGCGCGCGCCGCGCTTCTGCTCGTGGGGCACGAGGCCGCGGATGGCGCCATGCTCGCCGGTCTCGACGAGCCAGACGACGCGGGTGTCCGGCGCCGCCCCCGCGGGCACCGGCGCGGCGGCGGCCGGTTCGCCCAGCGCGCGCAACGCCGCGAGCGCCACCTGCCAGCGCTCCAGGCCGGCCGGCACGAAGAACCACGACGGCGCGGGCTCGCCGCCGAGCACGCGCAGGGCGGCGCCGAGCTGTTCGGCCAGGCCGTCGAAGCCGGCCGATTCGTAGGCCTCCTTGAGCTTGCGCGCCGAGTCGGCTTCGCCCGGCGGGAGGCCCTCCGCCAGCGACCCTTCCTTCAACCATGCCCGCATCAGCCAGCGGTTGTGATCCAGCGGCGAGACGACGCGCGACCCGCTGCGGTAGCCCCACTGGCTGCCATAGGGCAGGAACGGTTTCATGTCGCGCGGCGCGGCGCCCAGGCGCATCTGGATCGCGAGCGCGACCGCGCCGAGCGGGTGATCGTGCACGGGCTCGCGCTTGCCGCCCTCGGCCAGGCAGAACTTGAGCGCCTTGTCCAGGTGCGCGGGCGTCTGCTGCGCGAGCAGAGCCAGCACGTTGGGCAACGCCACCGACAGCGGCACCAGCCCGCGCCGCTTGCCGGTGACCTTGCGCAGCACCGCGAGCGCGGCGTCGAACTCGGGCTCCGCGTCGGACCAGCGCCCCTGCGTGGCGAGCGCCGCGGCGCCGATGGCTTGCGCCAGCGCGCGCCGGCCCGCGTCCGACGGCGGCGCCGCCGTGGCGGGCCGCGGCGCGGCGGCCAGGCCGTGGGACATGCGCATCGCGTCCAGCAGGTCGCCGTCGGCCGGCACGTCGAAGGCCGGCGCGAGCAGTTCGCCGAACGACCTCGCCCAGCCCGGGTCGCGCCGCTCGGCGCCGTCGGCCAGCAGGCGGTCGAAGGCGAACGACCACCGCAGCCCGTGCGCATGCGGCGTCGCCGCGTCGCCCACCAGCCGGCGCGCCCGCTCGCGCACGAAGGCCGCATCGAGTGCGAGGCCCGTCTGCAGCGTCGCGCCCAGCCGGTCGAGGGCGCCGGCCAGCACGTCGCATTGCATCGCCGGGTGCAGCCGGTCGAACAGCGGCTCGGCGATGCAGTCGGCGATCGCGGCGTCCAGCAGCGCCGGGAGGTCGTGCAGGCCGGGCGGCAGGCGATCGAGCAGCTGCGCGACGTCGAGCGGCCCGGCGCCGCACAGCGCGTCCAGCCGGATGCGCGCGATGGCCGCCGCCAACGTCGGGAAGCGCCCGTGCGACTGGCGGCCGATGCCCGCGGCGTCGTAGGCGTCGGCGTGCGCCAGCGCGTGCTGCAGGCCGGCCTGCGGCGCGCGCGCCAGCAGCTGGGCATACACCGTGGGGTACACGTTCAACGGCAGCGTCCAGAAGCCGGGGCGGCGTTCGTCCTCGTTGGCCAGTCCGGCCTTCTGCAAGCGCGCCAGGCCATGGCGCACGAGCTCCTGGGACGGCGCGACGCTGCCCGGCGCGCGCAGCGCGGGCGCCGCGAGCGCGTCGGCCACCCACGTGCGCGAGCGCGCCAGCGCGCCCAGCGCGAGCGCGGCCAGCACGTCACGCCCGGGGGCGTCGAGCTCGGCGAGCGGATCGTCGGCGGCTGGAGATGTCATGCAGGAAGCGGTAGGCGCGCGGCGCGCCTCAACGCCCCGTCGTCAACGAGGCCGGGTCCGCCCCGAGCGCGAGCGGGCCGCTCACCTGGCTCGTCATTTCGCTGCCGATGGACATCACCTTGCCGTCGCGCAGCACGAGTTGCTCGACCCCTTCGCTGTCGGTGACGATCGCGCCGCCGAAGTCCATGTGCACATGCAGGTGGACGTCGGCCGACTTGCCGTCCCGGGCGATGGCCACGTCGCCGGGGCTGACGTGGAACTCCGTGGCCAGCACGCCGCCGTCGGCCTGCTTCGCGTCGAACCTCTTCTTGAAATCGAACAGGAAGTCCACGCCCTTGCAGGCCAGGTCCTTGTCGGCGTGCACGACCTGCACGCTGTCGCGCACCGTCTGGCGGTCGATGCCCTTGTACTCCGGGGCGTACTGGGCGCACAGGCGCGTGCGGTCTTCCTTCGCGAAGGCATCCACCTGTGCGGCGTAGAAATCGTCGACCCGGGCCGGCGTCAACCCGCGATGCGTGAACCAGAATGCGAAGGCACCCGCGGCGGCCAGCGCGATGAGCAGCTTGCGCACGCTCACGCCGGCTTGCGCGCCCGCAGCTGCAACACCACGTCCGCCGCGACGCGGCTCAGGTGGTCGCGCACGTGCGGGTCGTCGAGATCCCCGGCGTCCTCGTCGTCGGTGCCACCGGGCTCGATCTCGCCGGCCAGCATCGCGATGGTGGCCAGGCCCGGGCCGACCTCGGGGTCGGACTGCAGCGGCGCCCAGGCCTCGGGCGCGAGGTCGGTGGCGGCGAGGAAGCCCAGGCACCAGTCGGTGGCGTCGGCGAGCTCGTCGCCCTGCGTGCCGGGCACTTCGGCGACGCTGAAGATCGGCTCCCACCCGTCCGGCGGGCCGGACAACGCCTCCTGCACGGCGCGCAGGTGGCGCAGCGCCAGCACGGTCGTGCGCTTGCGCTTCTGGTTCGACGCGAACGGCGCGGGCGCGGGCTCCTGGTCGCCGCCCCAGATCGCGGGCAGCCAGTCGCCGGTCTTCATGGCCGACAGCGGCACCGGGCCCACGAGCAGCGCGGTGAGGTAGCCGTCCATGCCGTCCAGCGTCATCGCGCCGTCGGACGGCAGGGTCGCGAGCAGCTCGTCGAGCGCCGCGAGTTCGTCCCCGGTCAACGGGGTGACGGCCGAGTTCGGGTCGTACGAGGGATAGTCCATATCAGCGCCTCACGGCTTGAGGACGGCCACGCCGCCCATGTAGGGACGCAGCACCTCGGGGATCGTCACCGAACCGTCGGCCTGCTGGTAGTTCTCGAGCACCGCGACCAGGGTGCGGCCGACGGCCAGGCCCGAGCCGTTGAGCGTGTGCACGAGCTCGGGCTTGCCGGCCGCGTTGCGGAAGCGCGCCTGCATGCGGCGCGCCTGGAATGCGCCCATGTTCGAGCACGAGCTGATCTCGCGGTAGGTGTCCTGCGCGGGCAGCCACACCTCGAGGTCGTAGGTCTTGGTCGAGCCGAAGCCCATGTCGCCGGCGCACAGCAGCATCACCCGGTAGGGCAGGCCCAGCTTCTGCAGGATCGCCTCGGCGTGCCGGGTCATGTCCTCGAGCGCCTGCATGCTGTGCTCGGGGTGCGCGATCTGCACCATCTCGACCTTGTCGAACTGGTGCTGGCGGATGAAGCCGCGCGTGTCGCGGCCCGCCGAGCCCGCTTCCGAGCGGAAGCACGGGCTGTGGGCGGTCATCTTCAGGGGCAGGTCTTCCGCCTTCAGGATCTCGCCGCGCACGGTGTTCGTCAGGGAGATCTCCGAGGTCGAGATCAGGTATTGCTCCTGGACATCGTCGCCGCCGCGCCCACCGGCGGCTTCGCCGTCGGTTCCACGGTATACCCAGAACATGTCACCCTTGAACTTGGGCAGCTGGCCGGTGCCCTCCAGCACCTCGCGGTTGACGATGTAGGGCGTGTACAGCTCCGTGTAGCCGTGCTCGCCGGTCTGCACGTCCAGCATGAACTGGGCGAGCGCGCGGTGCAGGCGCGCGATGCCGCCGCGCAGCACGGTGAAGCGCGAGCCCGAGAGCTTGGCGCCGGTCTCGGGATCGAGGCCCAGCGGGGCGCCGACGTCGACGTGGTCCTTGACCGCGAAGTCGAACTTGCCGGGCGTGCCCCAGCGGCGCACTTCCACGTTGCCCGTCTCGTCGGCGCCGAGGGGCACCGATTCGTCGGGCAGGTTGGGCAGGCCCATCAGGATGGTGGTGAGCTCGCCCTGCAGCGCTTCCAGGCGCTCGGCGCCGGCCTTGAGCTCGTCGGCGATGCCGGCGACTTCCGCCATCACGGGCGCGGTGTCCTCGCCCTTGCCCTTGAGCATGCCGATCTGCTTGCTCAGGCTGTTGCGGCGGGCCTGCAGGTCCTCCGTCCTCGTCTGCAGCGACTTGCGCTCGTTCTCGAGCGCCGTGTAGGCGGCCACGTCCAGGTACGGCTGGGGCTTCCTGCGCTTTTCGAGGCCGGCGATGACCGCGGGCAGGTCGCGGCGCAGCAGGTTGATGTCGAGCATGGTCTCTTCCTTGGATTCTTCGAACGCGAATGTTTCAGGCGGCCGCGCGACACGGGCGCGCGGCGACGGGCGAGGCAAGGCGCGCCGGCGAGCAGCGCGGGGCGAGCGTCAAGATCGCGACGCGCGCACTTCCGCCATGCTGCGGTCGCCCAGCCCCATCGGCAGCGGGAACTCGACGGTCTCCTTGACGCCGTCGATGTTGCGCACGCTCACCGCGCCAAGCTGCTTCAGGCGGTCGATGACGGCCTGCACCAGCACGTCGGGCGCCGAGGCGCCGGCCGTCAGGCCCACGCGGGCATGGCCCTCGAACCACTCGGGGCGCAGGTCCTGCGCGCCGTCGACCATGAAGGCCGGCGTGCCCAGGCGCTCCGCCAGCTCGCGCAGGCGGTTGCTGTTGGAGCTGGTCGGGCTGCCCACGACGATCACGATGTCGACCTTGGGCGCCATGAACTTCACCGCGTCCTGGCGGTTCTGCGTGGCGTAGCAGATGTCCTGCTTCTTGGGCTCGCGGATCAGCGGGAAGCGCGCCTTGACGGCCTCCAGGATCTCGCGCGCGTCGTCCACCGACAGCGTGGTCTGCGTGACGACCGCCAGCTTCGACGGATCGTTCGGATGGACGTCGGCGACGTCGGGCACGTCCTCCACGAGGTAGATGCCGTCGCTCAGCTGGCCCATCGTGCCCTCGACCTCGGGGTGGCCCTTGTGGCCGATCATGATGAATTCGTAGCCCTCGCGCGCCAGCTTGGAGACCTCCACGTGCACCTTGGTCACCAGCGGGCAGGTGGCGTCGAACACCGAGAAGCCGCGCTGCGCGGCCTCCTCGCGCACGGCCTTGCTCACGCCGTGGGCCGAGAAGACCAGCGTGGCGCCGGGCGGCACGTCGGCGAGGTCCTCGATGAAGATCGCGCCCTTGTTCTTCAGGTCGTTGACGACGAAGGTGTTGTGCACGATCTCGTGGCGCACGTAGATCGGGCGGCCGAACTTCTCGAGCGCGCGCTCGACGATCTCGATGGCGCGGTCCACGCCCGCGCAGAAGCCGCGCGGCTGGGCCAGCAGCACTTCCTCGACGAACTTGCCGCCCTCGTCAACCGTCACCACCTGCAGGTCGCTCATCACATCACCCCGATCAACTGGGCTTCGAACGTCACCGGCTGGCCGGCCAGCGGGTGGTTGAAGTCGAACAGCAGCCAGTCGTCGCCGGCCTCGCGCACGACGCCCGCGAACTTGCCCGCGCCGTCGGGCGTCGGGAACTCGACCACGTCGCCGACGCGGTACTCCTCGTCCGGATCGCCGTGTTGCGCGAGCAGGCTGCGCTTGACCCGCTGCAGCATGTCGGGGTTGCGCTCGCCGTACGCGGCGCCCGCCTCGAGGTGCCAGGTCATGCGTGCGCCCTCCTCCATGCCGACCAGGCAGGCCTCGATGGCCGGCGCCAGCTGGCCCTGGCCCAGCGAGAGCGTGGCGGGCTTGTCGTCGAACGTGCTGACGACCTCGGCGCCATCGGGGCCGCGGAGGCGGTAATGCAGCGTCAGGAACGAGTCGGGCTGGACGATGTTCACGGGAAACCAGGCAGTTGGACGGGCACGGCCCGCCGGGATGGGCGCGACACTGGGCTGGCCGGCGCGCGGGGGATGCGCGGCGGCGCCTGCCCCAGGACGAAACCCCGATTTTACCCGCCAGCCCAGCCGCCATGTCGATCAAGGAAATGCCCGCCGCCACCCGCCCGCGCGAGAAGCTCCTGGCCCACGGCGCGCAGGCGCTCGCCGACGTCGAGCTGCTGGCGCTGCTGCTGCGCACCGGCGCCGCGGGCCAGAACGTGCTGCAGCGGGCCGAACGCCTGCTCGAACGCTTCGGCGGCCTCGCCGGCCTGCTGCATGCCACGCCGGCCGAGCTGGAGCGCGCCGGCGGCACGGGGCCGGCCCAGCGCGCCGAGCTGGCGGCGGTGCGCGAGATCGCGCGGCGCGCGCTGGCCCAGCAGTTGCGCGAGGCGCCCGTGTTCGACTCGCCGCAGAAGGTGAAGGATTTCGTCGCGCTGCACCTGGGCGCGCTCGCGCACGAGGTCTTCGGCGTGCTGTTCCTCGATTCCCAGCACCGCCTCATCGAGATGCAGGAGCTGTTCCGCGGCACGCTGGCCCAGACCAGCGTCTACCCCCGCGAGGTGCTGCGCCAGGCCCTGCTGCTCAACGCCGGCGCGGCCATCCTCGTGCACAACCACCCGTCCGGCGTGGCCGAACCCTCGCGCGCCGACGAGGTGCTGACGCAGTCGCTCGTGTCGGCGCTGCGGGTGATCGACGTGCGCGTGCTCGACCACCTGGTGGTGGGGGCCGGGACGGTGGTCAGCTTCGCGGAGCGGGGGTTGATGTAGCGAGGGAGGATCCTGCGACTGCGCGCAGGACGGGGTTGGCTTTCCGCGCTGTGCGTGTCGTGCGACCGTGCGCCAGGTCAGCCCGCGGCTTGCCGCCAGGCCCTCATCCTGCGCGAAGCGAAGCGCAATCGCAGGATCCACCCCGGCCACGGCGTTGCCGCGTCAGCAGTCGGGCGAGCGACCCGAGGACGTGACGGCGACGCCCGTCGCGACGACTCCTTCAGCCGCCCGCGCGCGAAGCCTGCAGGTCGAAGCCGCCCTCGCCGCTGACCCAGGTGTCCTTGTCGCGGATCACCGCCTGCGGCGGCAACTGCGCCGTCGCCGTGCCCGTGCCGGCGACGCGCTGCACCGCCGTTCCCACCGCGACGAACTCGATCAGCCCCGAGCCCAGCTCGATGATGTACGTCTTGACGCCCACGACCTCGTCGGCGCCGACCTGCGCGGCTTCGCGCTCTAGGCGCTCGAACACGTGCTCGCGGGCGTCGTAGACCATGGTGGTGAGGTCGCTGACCTCGCCCTTGACGAAGCCCTTGAACATCGCCTTCAGGCCGCCGATGGCGCCGAGCGAGTAGACCGAGGTCGACATCACCAGCTTGACCGGTGCGAAGCCCAGCGCGCTGAGGCTCCACAGCTCCTCGCCGGTGAGATCGCTCGTCACCGGATGGCCGGCGTGCTGCGTCAGCGCCGGGTGCACGGCCGCGGTGCCGGCCATGAACATCTCGTGCGCGCCGTTGAAGCGTTCGACCCTGGTGCGAATGCCCACCACCGCGTTCGCGCCGGTCCGCTTCGCCTCGTCCACCACGCGCTGCAGCGCATGGTGCCGCGTCGCGTTGAAGATGTCGCTGAACTCCTTGATCTCGCCGCGCACCATGGTCTTCAGACCGCCGACGATGCCCCCGACCGCGCCCATCGAGTACGCGATGTTGCCGAACACGTAGCGCAGCGGCTTGTAGCCCGCGTCCATGTGGCAGTAGAGCTCCTGCGCGTCGCCGGCGCTGGTGAAGAACTCGTCGACGCCGGACTGGCGCACGCTGGAGCCGACGAACAGGTACTCGGTGTTGCCGGCCAGGTTGCGCAGCTCGGACGTGACGCCCACGGCGCCGTGCGCGCTGCCCTGCCGGACCTCCGTCACCATGCGGTCGTAGGCGGACTGGCGCCCTTCGTGGATGATCTCCGTGATCTCGGGGATCTCGCCGCCGATGACACCGCGCACGCCTGCGGTCAGGCCGCCGAGCAAGCCCATCGAGCGCACGCTGTTGCCGACGACGATGCCCACGGGCGTGTAGCCCTTGAGGTGCATGCAGTAGATCTCGTTGCCGGACAGGCCGGAGATCCGGGGTTTGGCGGGCATGGCTTGTTCTCTTCCTCGGGTTGTGCCGGAACCATCTTGCCCCATCGGTATCCATCCGGCATCGAGGACATCGCCCAGTCGACGAAAATGCCCGGTGAAATCAGCCCGTCGACATGCGCGGGCACGGAGAGGACATCGTCTTGAAGATGCGCAGCTTGCAGGATCTCGGCGCCATGCGCGACGCGCTGGCGCGCGCACGGCACGAAGCGGCCGAGGCCGCGCGCAGGGCCGCCGAGGAGGCGGCGCGGCTCGATCGCGAGCGCCGGCAGTTCGAACTCGCCGTGGGCGCCGTCAAGCCGGTCAAGGCCGCGCCGCGGGCCGACGTCCGCCCGCCGGCCCCGCCCGCGCTGCCGCGCCAGCGCGAGCTCGACGAGGCGCGCGCGCTCGCCGAGGCGATGTCCGACGAGGTCGACGTCGAGTCGCTGCTGCTCACCGACGACGGGCTGGGCTTCCGCCGGCCCGGCGTGTCGCTCGACGTGCTGGCGCAGCTGCGCAAGGGCAAGTGGGCCATCCAGGACCAGCTCGACCTGCACGGCATGCGCCGCGACGAGGCGCGCGAGGCGGTCGGCGCGTTCATCCGCAGCGCGGGCCAGCGCGGGCTGCGCTGCCTGCGAGTCGTCCATGGCAAGGGCCACGGCTCGCCGGGACGCGAGCCGGTGCTCAAGTCCAAGGTGCACAAGTGGCTCGCGCAGCGCCAGGAGGTCATCGCGTTCGCGCAGGCCACCGGCCCGCAGGGTGGCGCCGGCGCGGTCATCGTTCTGATGGAGTCCTGATGACGGCGCCGACGGTCTCGTGCGGCGTGGTGCTGTTCAACCGGCGCGACGAGATCTTCGCCTGCCACACGACCGGCACGTCGCGCTGGGACCTGCCCAAGGGCCTGGCCGACCCCGGCGAGGATCCGCGCGACGCCGCCGTGCGCGAGGCGTGGGAGGAAGCCGGCCTGCGGCTGCCCGGCGACGCGCTGCTCGACCTCGGCGAGTTCGCCTACCTGCCCGCCAAGCGCCTGCACCTGTTCGCGCTGCGCGTCGCGCCGGACGGCATCGACATCGACCGCTGCGCCTGCCGCAGCTTCTTCCCGCATCGCCACACCGGCCGCCCCACGCCCGAAGCCGACGCCTGGGCCTGGAAGCCGCTCGACGACCTCGCGTCGTGGTGCGGCAAGAACATGACCCGGGTGCTGCAGTCGCTCGATCGCGGGCTGATCGCGGCGCTGCCGGAGGTCGATCGCGTCGAGGTCGACGTGTCGCCGCTCAATCCTTCGCGAACGGCTTGCTGAGAAAGCGCGAGCCCCGCAGCCCGAAGCGCCAGGGAGCATCGATGCCCTTGCTGATGCCGATGCGCGGCCCGGCGATCGCTTCGACGGCCTCGTCGGGGGCCGCCACGAAGAACGGCGGGCGGTCCAGCGGCAGCCCGTAGTGCGCGAGCGTGATGCCGAGCGCCTGACCGACGCGGCCGGGACCCGAGCAGAGCAGCCGCGGATCGCTGATGCCGCCGCGGCGCAGCGACATCTCCTCGAGGCCCACGCGGGGCTCGATCGCGCGGATCAGCACGCCGGCGCCGTGCCCCGCCGCGCGGCACGTGAAGTTCAGGCACCAGTGGATGCCGTACGAGCGGTACACGTAGGCGTGGCCCGACGGCCCGAACATCGCCGCGTTGCGCGCGGTCGGCCCCATGAAGGTGTGCGAGGCGGGGTCGGCCTGGTCGTAGGCTTCGGTCTCGACGATCACGCCGCCGACGCCGTCCACCAGCAGCGTGGCGCCGATCAGCGCGCGGGCGACGTCCTCGGACGGCGCGTCGAAGTCGATGGCGAGCGGCTTGCGGCGCTTCATCGGGCCTTGGCCAGCAGCTCGAGCGTCGCCTGGTCGGGCTGGCCGCCGTAGTACTGGCGGATGGCGCGGTCGAACACGCCGTCGCCCTTGGCCTGCTCCACCTCGGCGAACAGCGTGAGGCAGGACAGCAGCTTCAGGTCGTCGGGCGAGCCGAAGATCTCGTGCGCGGTGCGGCCGCGCACGGCCAGCACGAGCGCCACGCAGTCGCGCAGGCGCGGGCCGAGCACCGGATGACCGAGATAGGCCGACGCCTCGTCGCGCGAAGCGATGCCGAAGTGCCAGGCCATCTGGCTGTGGCCGAGGCCGCGCAGCTGCGGGAACACGAACCACATCCAGTGCGTGCGCTTGCGACCGGCGCGCAGCTCGGCCATCGCGTCGGCGATGCGAGGCTCCTGGGCGTCGACGAAGCGCTGCAGGTCGTTCTCGTTGCTCATGCGGGGTTGTCCTCGACGAAGGCGCGAAGGCGCCCGAGGGCATCTTCCCACTGCCTGGATATCCGATCGAGCTGTGCGTGCACCTCCTGCAGCCGTCGAGGACGCAGCCGCCAGATGTGCTCGCGGCCGCGGCGCTCGCCGGCGACGAAGCCGGCGTCGGCCAGCACGCGCAGGTGCTTGGTGATGGCCTGGCGCGAGACGGCCGACTTCCCGCTCATCTGCGCGATCGACTCCGGCCCGCTGGCCGCGAGCCGCATCAGCAGCTGCAGCCGCGTCGCGTCGCCGAGCGCGGCGAACAGCGGCGCGGCCGCCTGCGCGCGGCGGGCCGCGTCAGGCGACATGCGCGGCGATGTTGTGGAGCTGCTCGGCCCAGCCGCGCTCGTTCATGCGGAAGGCCTCGTCGATGCGCCCGGGCGGCAGTTGGTCGAAGCCGGACTCGACGACGGTCAGCAGCGTGCCGCCCTCGCGCGGCTCGAGCAGGAATTCGACCAGCGTCATCGGCTCGGCCGAGTAATCCCGGTTCATGTCGATCGCGTACGGGTGCCAGCGGTAGGCGAAGCGCGTCTCGGGCTCGATCGCCTCGGTTCGCAACGTGAACCGCACGTGCTCCCAGCCCGGATGGGTGATCTGCCCGACGGTCTCGCGCCCGACGACGAACGGCGACTCCAGCCTGACGCGGAACCACGCGCCGAACTCGCGGGCATCGGTGAGCGCGCGCCACACGCGTGAGGGGGGCGCCTTGATGAGCTGCTGCCTGCGGATCTCGTTGGAGCTCGACATGGGAACCTCGCGACGCGAAAACCCGTTTGTACGGCCAGTTCGCGATTCATGCAACCATCAGGTTGCATATCATGGTCGCCGGGGCGCGATCGGTCGACCGGCAGGCCCATCCCGCGGCACGGGCGGCGCAGCGTGCCCATAATCCGCGGCATGCCACACGCCCCCGCCCTCGCCCGTCTCGCCATGGCCGTCGCCATCGGCCTGTCCACGCCCGCGTTCGCCGCGGATCCGCCCGATGCGACGCTGGGTGCGATCGCCGACGCGGTCGATCCGCGCGCGCTGCATGCCACCATCGAGAAGCTGGTGGGCTTCGGCACGCGGCACACCTTGTCGGACACGAAGTCGGACACCCGCGGCATCGGCGCCGCGCGCCGCTGGACGCAGGCCCGCTTCGAGGCGATCTCCAGGGAGTGCGGCGGCTGCCTCGAGATCGTCACGCCGTCGCAGCACGTGATGGGCAAGCGCGTGCCGGACGGGGTCGACATCGTCGACGTCGTCGCGATCCAGCGCGGCACGTCCGACCCGGAGCGCGTGGTCGCGATCACCGGCCACATCGACTCGCGCGTCACCGACGTGATGGACGCGGCGCACGACGCCCCCGGCGCCGACGACGACGGCTCCGGCACGGCCGCCGTCATCGAATCGGCGCGCGTGCTCAGCAGGCACCGGTTCGCGGCCACCATCGTCTACGGCGTGCTGTCCGGCGAGGAGCAGGGCCTGTACGGCGGCAAGGTGCTCGCGGACTACGCGAAGTCCCGGGGCTGGAAGGTCGAGGCCGATCTCAACAACGACATCGTCGGCAACAGCCATGGGCAGGACGGCGTCAACGACAACGGCGTGATCCGCGTGTTCTCCGAAGGCACCAAGGCGCTCGAGACGCCGGAGCAGGCCGGCAAGCGGCGCTACAACGGCGGCGAGCTCGATTCGCCGTCGCGCAACCTGGCGCGCTTCGTGGCCGGCCTCGCGGATCGCCACCTCGTGAACTTGCGCGTCAACATGGTCTACCGCACCGACCGCTACGGCCGCGGCGGCGACCAGGTGCCGTTCCTCGAGGCCGGCTTTCCGGCGCTGCGCTTCACCGAGCCGCACGAGGACTACCGCAACGAGCACCAGGACCTCCGCACCGAGAACGGGGTGCGCTTCGGCGACACGATCGACCGCGTCGACTTCGACTACCTGGCGCAGGTCACGCGCCTGAACGCGATCACGCTCGCGGCGCTCGCCAACGCGCCGGCGCCGGTCAGGGGCGTGACGATCGGCGGCGCGGTCACCACCGACACCGTCATGACCTGGACGCCGCAGCCGGGCGTGGCTGCCTACCGCGTGTGGTGGCGCGACACCACCGCGCCCCAGTGGCAACGCAGCCGCACCTTTGCCGCCAACGTCGACCCGGGCCACGCGGTGCTGAGGAACATCGACCTCGACGACTTCTTCTTCGGCGTGTCGGCGATCTCGCCCGACGGCTGGGAGTCGCCGGTGAGCTTCCCGGGCGACGCCGGCAGCTTCTAGCGCGCCACCTGGCGCGCCGTGCGCAGCGTGATCGACCAGCGCAGTTCGTCGACCGGTGCGACGCTGTGCTGCCAGGCCCAGCGGGCCGGGCCGCGCATCGCGTAGACCGAACGCGGCGCCGCGCGCAGCCGGACGATGTCGGCCCGCTTCGGATCCTTCGGCGGATAAGGGCGGAAACGCAGCACGGCGGACGAGCCGAGCGAGACGCCGAAGACGTCCTCGTGATCGGGCACGTCGCGATGCCAGCCCAGCGGCGTGCCGGGCGCGTACTCGGCCACCAGGACATGGCGCAGCGCCTCGGGCTCGATTCCGGCCCAATGCGCGACACGCGCGCGCAGCGGGTGCAGTTCCTCGATCAGCGGCTGCGCCGGCAGCAGCTCGTTGGCGTCGAAGTCGTAGCTGCCGCCGAAGCTCGTCACGCGGCGGCGCGCGGTGTACGCCTTGTACCTGGCAGCGTGCAGCGGCAGCGTGCGGATCAGCGCGATCAGGGCCTGCTCCTCGTCGCGGGAGAGGAATTCCGGCACGTAGGCCAGCCCCTCGGGCAGCCCCTGGGGAGGCGGCTCGGGCAGGTCGTCGAAGAGGGACGGCTGGTTCAGGCGGCGCCCTCGATCATGCGCGCCGCGATGGCGCGGTGGAACGGCAGGACCGCGGCCAGGTACGCGCGGCCCCAGGCGTTGTGCCAGCGCACCAGCGTGGTGACGGTGGCGAAGCCGCCGGCCACCGCCACGACGATGCGGAAATCGAGGTGGCGGTCGTCGAAGCCCATCACCACTTCGCGGGGCGTCTCGGAGACGATGGGGAACCCGCGCGAGCGCGCCGGCTTCAGCCCCACCAGCCGCACCAGCCCGTTGCGCAGCCCCATCAGCGCGCGGATCCACAGCGGCCCGCGCGCGAACGCGAGCCGTGTCGCCTCGATGGCGTCGACGCCGTGCCGCGCCGGCACCTTGTAGGCATCGGCGAACTGGTGGCCTGGCAGCAGGCGCTCGGCATGCGTGCAGGGCGCGGTGCGGATCGCGGTCGGTCGAGAGGACATGCCCGCCACTGTATGCCTTCGCCGGCTGCTCGACCGGCCCCTGCTTTCGCCACCCTGTGCGGGAGCGTGGATTGCCGATCCGCGCCTTCGTCTTCCGCTTCCGGCGTTTCGCGACATGAACCTGCACGACTACGACGCCTGGCTCGCCCCCTTCGCCTCGGCACTCGGCGCCGCCCTCGTGGGCCTGCTCGTCTACGTGGTCCTGCGGCCGATCGTGCGGCGCGTCGCCCGTCATGCGCCCGTCGCCAACGCCGTCGTGCAGCAGATCGACCGCCCGGTGCGCTGGCTGCTGCCGCTGATGGCGGTCCAGGTGGTGCTGGAGGGTGCGCCGGACGACCTGCCGCACATGGGCGGCGCGCGCCAGCTGGTGACGGTGCTGCTGATCGCCGCGTTCACCGCCGCCGCGATCGCCGCCGTGCGCGGCGTGGCGGAGGCGGTCGCGCTGCTGCACCCGCAGGACGTCGCGGACAACCTGCAGGCGCGCCGCATCCTCACGCAGACGCGCGTGCTCGCGCGCATCGCGATGGGCATCGCGCTGTTCGCGGGCGTCGCGTTCATCCTCATGACCTTCCCGCGGGCGCGCCAGTTCGGCACCAGCCTGCTCGCGTCGGCCGGGCTGTCGGCGCTCGTGATCGGCCTGGCGGCGAAGTCGGTGTTCGGCAACCTGCTGGCGGGCCTGCAGATCGCGCTGTCGCAGCCGCTGCGCATCGACGACGTGCTCATCGTCCAGGGCGAATGGGGCCGCGTCGAGGAGATCACGAGCACCTACGTCGTGCTCAAGATCTGGGACGAGCGCCGTCTGGTGATCCCGCTGCAGTGGTTCATCGACAACCCGTTCCAGAACTGGACGCGCACCACTTCGCAGATCATCGGCAGCGTGTTCTTCTGGGTCGATTACTCGGCCGACCTGGCCGTGCTGCGCGCCGAGGCCACGCGCCTGGCACAGGGCTCCAAGGACCACGACGGCCGCGTCTGCCTGCTGCAGGTGGTCGACACCAGCGAGCGCGCGATGAAGCTGCGGCTGATCGTGAGCTCGCCGTCGGCCGGCCAGAACTGGGACCTGTGCTGCCTGTTGCGCGAGGGCCTGATCGCCCTGATGCAGCGCGACCACCCCGACGCCCTGCCGCGCCTGCGCGCCGAGATGCGCGAGGCGGCGCGCCCGCACGACCATCGCGACGAGCTCGATGCGCGCATCGCCGGCCAGCGCACCGATCCCGGCAGCGCGGTGGTCAACAACGACACGGGCCTGACCAGCCTCACGGCCCCCACCGGCGGGGTCCTGCCGCCGGCCGAACCGCCGCGGTGAGGCCCATTTTCCTGGGGAGGGCGATGACAGCGATGTCTTGAGCCTGCCGTCGACCTCGCCCCGTAGTCGCTTCGGGCGCCAGGCCCCACGCATGAGCGGTTAAGGGTAACTACTCGTTAACCGTGTGTCATTGCGAAAGTCGATGCCATAAAAACGGCTTCTGCTCAACAGCAAGTTCGTGAACCGTTTCACGCGTTCGGGAAATCAACTACCTTTGCTCGATACTTCAAGGCATTGTTTGACGCCGAGCTGAACGACAATTTGGGCTTCCCCCAGATCCCATGCGCCCCTCCAGCGCAGCAATGCCATGAAACGCCGCACGATGCTGAGCCTGCTGGCCTCCCTGCCGGCAGCACCCCTTTTCGCCAAGGAATCCGGCGCCCTCGTCCTCGGCCAGTCGGCTCCGAACACGGGCCCGTCGGCCCAGCTGGGCATCCAGCTGAACCGGGGCGCCCGCCTGTACTTCGACAAGGTCAACGCCGCCGGCGGCGTCAACGGCCAGAAGATCGAACTTCGCATGCTCGACGACGGCTACGAGCCGGCGCGCGCCAAGGCCAACACCGAGAAGTTCCTCAACGACGACGTCTTCGCCCTGTTCGGCTACGTCGGCACGCCGACCTCGGTGGCCTGCCTGCCGATGGTCAAGGACGCCGGCATCCCGTTCTTCGGTCCGTTCACCGGCGCGATGGCGCTGCGCCAGCCCGTGCTCAAGAACGTGTTCCACGTGCGCGCCTCGTACGACGACGAGACGGCCCTGATCGTCAACCAGCTGCACAACCTGGGCCTGAAGAAGATCGCCGTCTTCAAGCAGAACGACGCCTACGGCCAGGCCGGTCTCGACGGCGTCAACAAGGCCCTCAAGGCCCTCGACCTCGCCCCCGTGGCCGTCGGCGGCTTCGAGCGCAACACCGTCAACGTCGGCGAAGCGGTCAAGACGATCTGCGCCGCCTCGCCCGACGGCGTGGTGCAGATCGGCTCGTACAAGGCCTGCGCCGCGTTCATCCGCCAGGCGCGCAAGGCCGGCTACGGCGGCCAGTTCTTCAACGTGTCGTTCGTCGGCACCAAGGCGCTGTCGGACGAGCTGAAGGACGAGGCGCTGGGCGTGGTCGTCAGCCAGGTCATGCCCTACCCGTTCTCGCCCGCGGTGCCCATCGTGCGCGACTACCTCGACGCGGTGAAGGCCGCCGGCGGCGACGCCACGGCCAACTATTCCAGCCTCGAGGGCTACATCGATGCGCGCATCTTCGTCGAAGGCCTGCGCCGCGGCCGGTCCAACACGCGCGAAGGCCTGGCCAGCGGCCTGGAGTCGCTGCAGCGCGTCGACTTCGACGGCTTCAACCTGAACTTCACGCGCGACCACACGGCGTCGCACTTCGTCGAGCTGTCGATGCTGACGGGCGACGGCGGCGTGCGCCGCTGAACCAGCGGGCGATCCGACGCCCGACCCATCAACCCGGCCCGCTCGCGCGCGCCGGGTTTTTTCATGGGGCCCGGCGGTCGCGACGGCGCTCGCAGGGCGGGTCGCTCGACTCGCGGCCAGGGACACCATGCGGTGGCATCGCGACCGGGCCGGAAGACGGGTCGAGCGGCCTGCCCTATGCGCCGCCCAGCCAGCGCGGCACGGGCCGCGGGCGGTGGTTCAGCACCAGGCCGGCCAGGCGATCGGGGCCGAGGCGCGACGCCATCAGCGCGCGCCGCGCCTCGCCGCGCGCGGTGCGGCGCGAGTCGACCACCATCACGCAGACATCGGCCTGGGCCAGCAGCGCGCCGCAGCCGGCCAGCGCCGGTGCATCCAGCACCGTCAGCGCGAAGCCCGCGCGCAGCGCCATCAAGGCCTTGGCGACGGCGTCGGACCGCTGCAACAACGCCGGCTGCGCGAGCACGCCGCGGCCGAGGCGCCACAGCCGGTCGGTGCCCACGCCGGCCGGCGCCAGGCCCTGCAGCGAGCCGAGCGTCATGAGCTCCGACAGCCCCGCGGCGCCACGGCGCGAGATGTTGTCGGCGTCGGCCGGCGGCCGGCCGAACGCGGCGTCCACCCAGATCACGTCGCCGTCCTGCTGCTCGGCCAGCGCCTTGGCCAGGCCCTGCGCGACGAAGCTCCTGCCCTCGCCGGAGCTCGTGCTGGTGACGAGGACGACGCGGCCGGAAGCCAGGCCCGCATCGCCATCGGCCGACGGCTGCACCGCGGCGCCGCCGTGGTGCTCGAGGTGTTCCAGCACCCGCAGTCCGATGCGATCGAACAGCGTGCCGCGCCGCCCCGGCCTCATGCGGGCTCCGCGGCCGTGCGCCGCGGGGCCGGTGCCAGCAGCGCCCCGCGGGCGCGCGCCGACAGCGTCGGGATCGCACCCAGCACCGGCACCCCCAGCGCCCACTCGGCCTCGCGCACCGAGCGCATCCGATCGCCGCGCAGCTCGCGCGCGGCCGCCGCGAGCAGGCCCAGCAGCAGGCCGGCGAGCAGGCCCGGCACGAGGCTCGTGCCATGCCTGGCCGGCGCCGCCGCAGCGTCACCTGAAGCCTGCGGCGCGAACGAGCCCGCGGCGGGCGGCGACTGCTTCAACAGGGCATCGATGTCGTCCACGCCGTGGGCATCTGCCACGGGGGCCGCGTCGTCCTGCGACACGACCTCGCCCGGCGAGGCCGTCAGCGCGGGACCGAGCTCGAGGTCCAGCCGCAGGCCGGGACCGCCCGCGCCGGCCAGCACCGTGGCCGAGGCGAGGACCTCCGGCGCCGGCAGGATCGGCTGCACATGCCCGTGCGCCGAGGCGCCCACCGCGGCCGTCACGGCGGCCCGGGGCGGCGGCAGCACTGCTGTCGCAGCCGCCCCCGCGAGCGCGCAGGCGACGATCAGCCCAGGATGTCGCCACGGCACGGCGACGAGGCGTTGGGCGCCACGCGGTCGCGTGCCGCCGGCCCCGTGCAGCGTCCACGTGGACCGCTCCCCACCCGCGTTCACGTGACCGCCCCGCTCGCCCGCGCGATGAGGCGCAGCGCCTCGCTGGCCGGCGTGGCGCGCGACTCGGGCCGCCAGGCACCGGCCGCGCCGCCCACGCCGGTGCAGCCCGCGCCGTTCGAGCGCAGCAGCGCGTCCAGACGCGCATACAGCGCCTCGCGGTCGGACGGCGCCGCGAAGCCCGGCTGCGCGCCCGGAAGATGGCTGGCGATCATGCGGCCGTCGCGCAGCAGCGCGCGGGCCCGGCGGCCGGCGGCCGAGCGCAGGTCGCCGGCCAGCACGAGATCGACCGCCACGTCGCGCTCAGCCGCGCCGGCCAGCTCGGCCTCGAACGGACGCTGCAGGAGATGCGTCGCCGCGCGCGCCCACCGGCGCAACGCATGCTTGGCGCCCGGGCTCGTGCGCGGTCGCGAGCGGGGCGGAAACGGCGGGTCGATCGCGACGATCCGTTGCACGTCGGCGCCGTCCTCGACCGCGCGCCAGGCATGCTGCGCGCCCGAGCCCAGGCTGACGACGGTGCAGGCGATGACGCCCAGTTCGCGCCGCAGCCACGCGACGGCGCGTGCGACGTCGCCGCCGCCCCGTCCGGACGCCGCTCCGGCCGGCTGGCTGTCGCCGTTGCCGGCCGCATCGAGCCGCAGCACGAGGTCGCCGCGCGCGGCGCGATGGCGCGCCCAGGGCACCCACAGCCGGTGCGGCCCGACGCGACGCTGGCCGTCGGGCGACAGCAGCACGATGGCATGGCGCGCGGGCGCCGCGAGCCCGCCATTGGCGGCCGGGTCGCGCTCCGAGACGACGCCCGCCAGCACCGGCCCGAACGCGTCGTCGATGCGCACGACGCGCTCGCGCAGCGCGACGCCGCGCTCGCGTAGCCGCATCCAGGCCGGCGCATCGGCCATCGCGAGCGACAGCACGGCCGTCGTCGCCGCCTCCAGCCGCGCCGCGGCCAGGCGCGCGTGCACGAGGAGGTTGCCGGCGTCGGCGATGCCGAAGTCGTCGATGGCGGGGACGCCCTGCAGGACCGAGTCGTCGGCGGCCCGCTCGCGCAGCCAGTCGACGACCGCGCTGCGGCTCGCCTCGCCCAGCACGGCCTCGTGCACGCGCACGCCCATGCGCGCGAGCGCCTCGGCCGCCGCGCGGCTGCCCGGGCGCGACGGCTGCACCAGCAGCGCCTCCAGCACCGAGGTGGTGGCCGCCACCGGCCAGCGCAGCGCGGCCAGCGCCTCCAGCTGCCGCGCGGGCAGCGTGAAGCCGCCGAGGGCCACGGGCAGTTCGGCCGGATCGACCACCGCTCCCGGCACGACCGCCGGCATCAAGCGCGCCGCGGCGTGGCGCGGCTGCTCGTGCACGAACGTGGCGCCGCTGGGCACGGGCGCGAGCGCGACCAGCGCGTCGACGTCCTGGCGTGCGAGCGCGGCGTGCGCGGCCAGCAGCGCGCCGAGCCGGTGCCCGACGAAGGCGAGGCGCTCGCCACCGGACAACACCAGCGCGCGCCGCGCAGCGGCGTCGAACGCGGCCAGCGCGTCGGCGACGCTCGTGGCGCCGCTGCCGGCCGACGAGTCGCCGGTGTCGGGCCATTCGAAGCGCAGCGTTCCCAGGCCGGCCGCGGCGAGCGCGTCGGCGAGCGCGCGCTGTGCGTCGTAGCCGGCCAGATCCTCCTCGCCCCACGAGCTCGCGAGCACCACCGCCAGCGGTTGGGCGCTGCCCACGGCGGGCGCATGCCACCAGGCCACACAGGTGTGGCCCGCGGCCTCGACCAGCACCGGCTGCGGCGCGAGGGCGGGCCGCACCGGCAGGGGCGGCGACGGCGGCAGGATCGGGACGGCGGAACGGCGCACGGGGGATAGTTACAAAAGGTATCAATCGATTCTAGAGGTCGTCCGACTCCAACTCGACCGCATCCCCGCCGCATCGAGCCGTCCACGATGCGAAATTCCCGGCCCCTGCGAGTTAAGTCACGGCTGGCGATCGCCTCCCACGGGCGTCCACGGCATCGCCGCCACGTCGCGCACGAGGCGGCGCAGCGCCACCCAGGCCTGCAGCGGGATCTCGTGGCCGCCGTCGAACGTCGACCAGCGCACGTCCGCTCCTTCGGCGGCCAGCGCGTCGTGCAGCGAGCGGCCGGCGGCGACACCGAAGTTGGCGTCGGCGCGTCCATGCAGCAGTTCGACCCGCACGCCACGCAGCCGGTGCAGCGCCGGCCGCCACTCCGCGAAAGCGAGACGCGACGCCGACCACAGCGCGAGTGCGTCGACCGCGAGCGGCGGCGACTGGAAGACGCAGTCGAGCGCCAGCATCGCGCCCTGCGAGAAGCCGGCCACCACCAGCGGCACGCCGGGCGCGCGCTCGCGCAGGGCGCGGGCGGCCGCGTGCACCGCGTCACGCGCGGGCGCGCGTCCCGTCGGATGGCTGGCGTGCAGGTCGGCCGGGCCGGCGGAAATGCGGGCCGCGCGTGCCGCATCGTCCACGGGCCACCATGCGTGCAGGCCGCCGGCGCGTTCGACGGGGCCGTGCGGCAGCGCGGCCAGCGCGGGCAGCTTCAGCGAGGCGACGATGGGCGCGAGCCGCGCGGGCGACATGTCCAGGCCGTGCAGCAGCACCAGCGCCGCGCGCGCCGTCCCCTGCGGTTCGACCCAGGCGATGGGCGGAAGGTCATGCTGGTTCACGGCGCCATTGTCGGCGCGCGAGGATTCAGTCGTCCGGGTACAGGGTCTCCCACGGCACGCGCACCATCACGTCCGCGTCCGCCACCAGCGCCACGATGGCGTTGGCCTTGTCGGTGGTCTCGCGGCGCTGCGGCCGCATCAGCGCCTGGCCGGCGGCGTTGGTCAGGCAGGCGACCACCGGCGTGGCGACGGTCTCGCCGCGGTGGATCACGATCGCGATCTCGCCCGACGCGAGCCGCACGAAGCAGCCCGGCGGGTACATGCCGAACTCCTTGATCAGCGCCGCGGCCAGCGGGTGCCCGGCGCTGTCCGTGAACATCTGCCGCGCGGCGACGTTGGGCATCAACGGCGCGCGCGACGAGCGCGCACTGAGCTTGGCGGTGAACACGTCGGCGTAGTGCAGGGCCTGCGCGAGCTCGCCCACGTCCGTGAGCCGCCGCGGGTAGCCGCCGCCGTCGGCCAGTTCGTGGTGCTGCTCCACCGCGGCGAGCCACTGCGGGCAGTCGACGCCGGCGGCGCGCAGCATCTCGGCGCTGCGCAAGGGGTGGTCGTCGATGGCGGCGCGCTGGTCGGGGTTGGGCGGCGCAGCCTGCACGGCCAGGCGGCCCTGCAGTTCGATCATCGACACGTTCATCGACATCGCCGCGGCCACCAGCGTGCGGCGCCGCGCGTCGTCCCAGCCCATGCGCCGGGCCGACAGGCAGCACACCGCGGCGCTGTGCAGCGAGTGCGACACGCCGTAGGAATTGAGCTTGGTCTGGTCGTGGCGCAGGATCTGGAACAGCACCTTGTCCGGATAGCGGTCGGCCAGCGCGATCAGCACGTCCACCATCTCGGCGAGCGCGGTGCGCAGCTCCGACGGCGTCGTCGTCAGCAGCGTGTTCAGGCGCGCGCTCGAAAGGCGCCAGCGCCCGAAGAAGCCCTCGCGCGGCTTGGTGGCCGAATGGCCGGACATCGCGGTGCGCATCTCCGCGGCGTCGACGAACATGCCGCGCGCGAGCAGCGTGTTGAGCATCGCGACGTCGGCCACGCGGTGGCCGCGCGCGAGCAGCAGCTTGCCATTGCCGTCGCGGATCCCCCATGCCAGCGGCAGGCCGGGCTTGATCTGGCTCGCGACTTCGTGGAGCGGCAACAACTGCATGGCAGGACACCCTCGTATCCGTTGTCCGTCGGGCGGCCCGTGCATCGCGGGGCCCGCATGTTCGTGACTTCGGATGATCCGCGAGCCGCCGCAGTCGTGCACGCGCGGCCGAGCGCCATCTCGCCTACAAAATCACGATGACAGGCGCTGTCAGGAGAACTGGACGACGAGCGTCGGGCCCCACGGAAAGCAGGACACGCATCCCGTTCGCGTACAACTGAACAAATCGAACACGACACCGCGGCCGAGCCGACTGGCCGTCGGCGGCACGCGTTCAGCCAGCAGAGTCGCGAGCGGCAGGGTCAGACCGCCCTCGAAGCCTCGGGCCTCGGGCGCGAGCACAGGCAACGGCCACGCGTGCCTGATGTTCACGCTCGCCGGCGCGAGCGCATTCCAATCTTCCTTCCTCAAAGCGAGGAGACGCTGCGGAGCGGGGCGGCCGGGGCTGCCGGCTCGCGATCTCGGGAGCGGCGAGGCGCGCAGGTGCCCAGGGTCGCCGAGCACAGCGAGGCCGAGGAGCATGAGCGGCGCTGTCCGGCGCACCGCCAGCAAAGACCTGCCACGCCGCGATCTTGCGACCAAGCCCTGGGCGCCGAGCACCGCAGCGCAGTCGCGCGAAGGCCGCAGGCCGTCGCCGACCGCGGACGCGTGAGCGAGACGGCAGCCCCCGCCGCCCCGTGTCGCGCGATCTCCGAGCGACGCACATCGCCCACGAACCGCTTCGCCCCCCGGCGAAGCGCCCGCCGCTGCGGCCGACAAACTGCCCGAACCCGCGCAGCCCGCACGATTCAAGACCTGACCTCGAGGCGAGGCGAGGCGCTCCGCGACCGCAGCCGGTGGGCGGCGTTCAGCCCGCGCGGTTGCGCATGTGATCGGCAGTGTTCGCGAACGACTGCATCAGGCGCTCCTGCATGAAGGCCGTGAAGCCGCCGGCCTCGCCGATCTCGGCCATCGCCAGGCCCATGCAGGTGAGCCACTGGTCCCGCTCGCGGATGCCGATCGCGTACGGGAAGTGGCGCATGCGCAGCCGCGGGTGGCCGAAGCGCTCGATGTAGAGGTCGGGGCCGCCGAGCCAGCCGGTGAGGAACCAGGCCAGCTTGTCGCGCGAGCCCTCGAGCGTGGTCGGGTGCAGCGCGCGCAGTGCGGCGAACTCGGGCTCGAGGTCCATCAGGTCGTAGAAGCGGTCGACGAGCGCCCGCACGCCCTCGAGACCCCCCAGCAGCTCGAAGGGCGTCGGCTGCTTCCTGGCCTCGGCGGCGTCGTGATCGGTGACGGAATCGGTCATGCGGGTATTGTCGGTCGCGTCGTGCGCACGCGTGCGCGTGGGGGCACGCGCGGCGCGATCGGGCGATCGGCGGCCCGACGCTCAGGCCCGCAGCCGCGTGGCGGCGGCGACGACGGCCTGGGCCGCGGGGCAGCCGGGCAGGCATTCGAGCAGCAGCTGGCGCTTCTTGACGGCGTCGCGCACCGACGGATCGATCGGCACCTCGCCGACGAACTCCAGCTTGACCGGCACTTCCAGGCCCGGGCTGACGAAGCGGTCGACCACCTGCTGCAGCTGGCCGCGGATGACGCGTCCCTCGCCCGGCTTGCTGACCTGGTTGACCAGCACGCGGATGTCGCGCCGCATCTGCGTGGTGGCCAGCACCTTGATGGTGGCGTAGGCGTCGGTCAGCGAGGTGGGCTCGGGCGTGGCCACGATCAGCACCTCGTCGGCCAGCGACACGGTGTACAGGACGACGTCGGAGATGCCCGCGCCGGTATCGAGCAGGATGCGGTCGAAGCGCGGCACCACCTGCTTGATGACGTCGGTGAGCTGCTCGCGCACCTCGGGGGTGAGGCGCGAGTACTCCACCATGCCGGAGCCGGCCAGCAGCACCGAGAAGCCGCCACTGGTCTCGAGGATGGCCTGGTCCAGCGTGCTCTTGCCGGTGAACACGTCGTGCAGCGTGATCTTGGGGAACAGGTTCAGCACGACGTCGAGGTTGGCCAGCCCGAGGTCGGCGTCGAGCACCAGCACCTTCTCGCCCTGGCGCGCGAGCGCGGTGGCGAGGTTGGCCGACAGGAAGGTCTTGCCCACGCCACCCTTGCCGCTGGTGATGGCCGTGATGCGCGCGCGTCGTCCGGAGGCGACCGTCATTTGCAACGCTCCGCGCGGTTCACTGCGCTGTATTCGCCCTGCGGGCGGCCGGGCGGTCTCATGAGAGGTCTTCCCCGAAGATGGACGACGCGAACAGCAGCCCCTTCTCCTCGGCCGAGACGACGGACACGGGCGTCGGCTCGAGGCAGGTGCGATTGCGGCCTTCCGATTTTGCGCGGTAGAGCTGGAGGTCGGCGCGCTCCATCCACACCGACGGCGTCGAGCGCACCCACTGAGGGGCGTAGGCGCCGCCGATGCTGATCGTGCAGCCCAGCTGATGGCCGCTGACCAGCGAGATGGCGCGGCTCTCCACGCGTTCGCGGATGCGTTCGGCCACGGTCGAACCGAACGCGGGCGGGCAGTTCGGCAGGATGATGGCGAATTCCTCGCCGCCGAAGCGCGCCACCAGGTCCATCGGGCGCACGGTGGCGCTCAGCGCCTCGGCGACGGCCTTGATGACGAGGTCGCCGGCGACGTGGCCATGCTGGTCGTTGATGCGCTTGAAGTGGTCGATGTCCAGCATCAGCAGCAGCGCGGGCTCGCCCGAGCGCGCCACGCGGTCGGACTCGCGGGCGATGGCGTTCTCGAAGTTGCGCCGGTTGGCGAGGCCGGTCAGGCCGTCGCGGCTGGACAGGTCGCACAGCGCGTCGATCAGCGACTGCAGCCACGGCGTCGACCCCTGGGCGCCGGCAGGCGCTCCCTGCCCGGATTGCGCCAGCAACGACAGCGCCTGCTCCAGGCGCAGCGCGTCCGGCGGGGCGGATTGCAGGAAGGGGGGCTTCGAGTTCACTGTGGATCGGCTGTTCAGGACGCCTGGAGCAGGCGCCATTTCACTTGCAGCCGAGTTTATCGCCGGCGTGGTGCAGCCTGGAAACGCGAAAAGAGCCGCAAATCCGGCCCAACTCCAGCCGACGGGCCGGGGCAGGAGTCTTGAGACTGGCCGGCAGCGACCGATAACCCCATACCGATCCCCCCGTTCCAGGGCAGTTCCAGCACACGATGAGCAACGACCTCGCATTCGCCGCCGCCGACGCCGCCAGCCATGAATTCACGTTCAGCGCCGGCGACTTCCAGCGCGTCCAGAAGCTCATCTACCAACGCGCCGGCATCAGCCTGCACGACGGCAAGCGCGCGATGGTCTACAGCCGCCTGTCGCGCCGCCTGCGCGAGACCGGCGACCGCAGCTTCGCCGACTACCTGAACGGCCTGGAGCGCGCCAGCGGTGCCGCCGGCGAGGCCGAGTGGCAGGAGTTCATCAACTGCCTGACCACCAACCTGACGTCGTTCTTCCGCGAGGAGCACCATTTCCACGCGCTGGCCGACGCCCTCCGGTCCTCCGGCGGACGTCCGCAGCGCCTGTGGTGCAACGCGGCGTCCACCGGCGAGGAGCCGTACTCGATCGCGATGACGCTGCTCGAGAACGGCTGCGCCGGGTCGAAGCTGCTGGCCACCGACATCGACACCAAGGTCCTCGCGACCGCGCAGCGCGGCGTCTACGCGGCCGACTCGCGCGGCCTGTCGCAGCAGCGACTGCAGAAGCACATGATGCGCGGCACCGGCGCCAACGCCGGCTTCATGCGCGTCAAGCCCGAGCTGCAGAAGATGATCGAGTTCCGCACGTTCAACCTGATGGCCACGCAGTGGTCGCTGGGCGAGCCGTTCGACATGGTCTTCTGCCGCAACGTGATGATCTATTTCGACCACGACACGCAGCGCCGCGTCCTCGAGCACATCCACGGCGTGATGAAGCCGGGCGGCCTGCTGTTCGTCGGCCACTCCGAGAATTTCACCGACTCGCGGGACCTGTTCGTCCTGCAAGGCAAGACCATCTACAAGCGCGTCTGACGCGAGCGTCCCGCCCGCCCACCGCGTCCGGAAATCCTCCAGAAAACCAGGCTGCAGTCCATGGCTTCCCCCCAACCCACGCCTTCCGTCCCGGCCCGACCCGCGCCGCCCTCGCTGCGCGCGACCTCCGGCCCCGGCTCGCGCCTCGAGCGTCTCAAGTCGGTCGCGCGCAAGCCCGGCGAGGCGTCGTTCTTCTTCTACGATGCGCACTTCCAGAACGAGGCCGTGAAGGTGCTGCCCGGCGAGTACTACGTCGACAACGAGGAGCTGCTGGTCATGACCACGCTCGGCTCGTGCATCGCGGCCTGCCTGTACGACCGCCAGGCGAAGATCGGCGGCATGAACCATTTCATGCTGCCCGAGGGCGCCGGCGACTCCGGCCGCTACGGCTCCTATGCGATGGAACTGCTCATCAACGAGATGATGAAGCGCGGCGCCTCGCGCATGACGATGGAGGCCAAGGTGTTCGGTGGCGGCGCCGTCATCGCCGGCATGAACTCGATCAACGTCGGCGAGCGCAACACCAAGTTCGTGATGGACTTCCTCAACACGGAACGCATCCCGGTGGTGTCCAAGGACGTGCTCGAGATCTATCCGCGCAAGGTCTGCTTCCTGCCTGCCAGCGGGAAGGCCATGGTCAAGCGTCTCGCGCCGACGAACACCGAGGCGCTGGTGCTGCAGGATCGCGTCGCCCAGCAGAAGGCGGCCCCGGCGACGACCGGCGGCGGCTCGATCGACCTGTTCTGATCCGCAGGAAGGGACACGAACATGGCAAAGACCCGCGTGGTGGTGGTGGACGATTCGGCGCTCGTGCGCAGCCTGCTCACCGAGATCGTCAACCGCCAGGCCGACATGGAATGCATCGGCGCCGCCAGCGACCCGTACGTGGCGCGCGAGATGATCCGCAACCTCGACCCCGACGTCATCACGCTGGACGTGGAGATGCCGCGCATGGACGGCATCGACTTCCTGTCCAAGCTCATGCGCCTGCGGCCGATGCCGGTGGTGATGGTGTCGACGCTGACGGAGCGCGGCGCCGAGGTCACGCTCAAGGCGCTGGAACTCGGTGCGGTCGACTTCGTCGCCAAGCCCAAGATCGGCGTGGCCGACGGCATCAAGCAGCTGGCCGAGGAGATCACCGACAAGATCCGCACCGCGTCCAAGGCGCGCGTGTCCAAGCCGCAGGCGTCGCCGGTCACCAGCACCGTGGCCGGCGCGCCGCTGCCGGCCAGGCCCGCCGCCCCGGCGTCCATCGGGCGGCTGTCGACCGAGAAGATCATCTTCATCGGCGCGTCCACCGGCGGCACCGAGGCCACCAAGGAAGTGCTGATGAACCTGCCGCCCGATTCGCCGGCGGTCGTGATCACGCAGCACATGCCGCCGGGCTTCACGAAGTCCTACGCCAACCGGCTCGACGGGCTGTGCAGGATCCGGGTCAAGGAAGCGGTGGACGGCGAGCGCGTCCTGCCCGGCCACGCGTACATCGCGCCGGGCGGCTTCCACCTGAGCGTCGAGCGCTCCGGCGCCAACTACATCGCCCGCGTCAGCGACGGCGAGCCGGTGAACCGCCACAAGCCGTCCGTGGAGGTGCTGTTCGAGTCGGCCGCGCGCGTCGTCGGCCAGAACGCGCTGGGCATCATGCTGACCGGCATGGGCGCCGACGGCGCCCGGGCCATGCGCACGATGAAGGACGCCGGCAGCTACAACGTCTGCCAGGACGAGGCCACCTGCGTGGTGTTCGGCATGCCGCGCGAGGCCATCGCCCACGGCGCGGCGCACGAGGTGCTGCCCCTGGGCAAGATCGCGGGCCACATGATCGAGCGGCTGCGCAGCACGTCGGGCCTGTCGACGAACCGGGTCTGACACGAGACTGCGGCGGACAAGAGGGGCCCGCGCGTCCCCTTCGCCGTTCGTCGCGGCAGCCACGCGACGCGCCCCCGCCTTGACGCCACGCCCGGCGCGGGCGCATCCTGCCGCCACAGGCCGCGCCGGTCGCGCGGGGAGCCGCACGATGCCCACTGACCAGGACGAAGCCGACGCCTTGTTCGGCGCCGCGCCACCGCCCCCCTCGCCGTTCGCCGCCAGGACGGATGCCGGCCCGGGTGCGGAACACCGCAAGGAGTCGCGCGTGCGGGCCAACTGGCAGGCGCGCGTGCTGCTGCCGGACCAGCGCGTCGTCGCGCTGAACCTGCACGACCTGTCGGAGAGCGGCGTCGGCCTGGTCAGCGAGATCGGCATCCCGGCGCACAGCGTGCTGCAGATCGCGCTGGCCGTCCCGGGCCTGAACGACGCGTCGAAGATCACGCCGGTCACCGGCACGATCAAGACGACGCACATGACCGTCAAGGGACCCTACGTCCACTGCGGCGGCATGTGGGTGACCATCGCGCCCGACCAGCGCGAGCTGGTCAACCAGTGGGTGCGGCGCCTGAGGAGGTGAGGCCCCCACGGCCGGCGCGCGTACCGTCCACTCCGAGCGGCCCGCAGGCTTGCTCGGCGGCGGCGCGGGGCCTGCGGGGGCGGCCGCATCGCCGCGGTCGGTGTCATGATCCGGGGATGAACGAACAAGACGCCTGGATCTCCTGGGAGGAATCCGGCACCGCCCATCGCGCCCGCTGGCGCTCCGAATCGCAGGCCATGCCCGGCACGCTGCTGCCCGTCGACGACACGCTCACCGCCAACGCGGCGTTCAAGCTCGTCTGCGAGTGCAGCGGCCTGCTGTGGCGCGGCGACTTCCACAACGGCCGCCAGCTGCTGCAGGCACTCGCCCGCCGCGTCGACAAGCCGCCGCGCGTGCAGACCGCGCGCAAGAGCGCCGCGGCCCCCGCCCCCGCGGACGCGGCCGCGCTCGCGCGTGACGCGTTCGCGCGCCACCGCGCGGCGCAGGCGCGGCGCGCGGCGCTGCTCGGCCGCGTGCTGCTGCAGGTCGAGCCCGACCATTCGATCGCGCTGCGGCGTGCGCCGGACGTGCGTGCCGCGGTCGACGAGGCCTGGGGCGCGCCCGACGGCACGCCGGCCATCGCGTCGCTGCGCGAGCTGCAGGGCCTGGTCGGTGCGCACGAGTGGCGCAAGAAGGGCGTGGAGGTGCCTGCGCTGAAGGGCCGCATCCATCCGCACTTCGGCGTGTTCTCGCCCGTGCGCGGCGAGTACCTCGACCTGATCGCGCAGGCGCCGCTTCCGAGGGACGCCACGTCGCTGGCCTTCGACATCGGCACCGGCACCGGCGTGATCGCCGCGCTGCTCGCGCGCCGCGGCGTGCGCCAGGTCATCGCCACGGATCTCGACCCGCGCGCGATCGCCTGCGCCACCGAGAACCTCGCGCGGCTGGGCGTCGGCGGGCAGGTGCGCATCGTGCAGGCGGACATGTTCCCCGAGGGCCGCGCGCCGCTGGTCGCGTGCAACCCGCCCTGGGTGCCGGCCACGCCCAACGCCGCCATCGAGCGTGCCGTCTACGACCCCGGCAGCGCGATGCTGCGCGCCTTCCTGGCCGGCCTGGCCGCGCATCTCGCGCCGGGCGGCGAGGGCTGGCTCGTCATGTCGGACCTCGCCGAGCACCTCGGGCTGCGCACGCGCGACGAGATGCTGCGCTGGATCGCCGACGCCGGCCTGCGCGTCGTCGCGCGCCACGACACCCGTCCCACGCATCCGAAGGCGGGCGATCCGGCGGACCCGCTGTTCGCCGCGCGCAGCCGGGAAGTCACGTCGCTGTGGCGGCTGGGGGCCGCATGAAGGCGGCGAAGTCGCCCGCCGCGGAGGCGTCCGCGTTCACGCCGGACGGCCCGTTCCCGTCGCTGTCGACGGCGCGGCTGCAACTGCGCGAGATCGTCGCCAGCGACGCCCCGTCCCTGCTCGCCATCCACGGCGACCGCGAGGCGATGAAGTGGTTCGGCACCGACCCGCTGGCCGACCTCGGGGCCGCCGAGAAGGTGATCGCCGGCTTCGCCAACATGCGCACGTTGCCGAGTCCCGGCGTGCGCTGGGGCCTGGTGCACGCGAGCCCGTCGCGCGGCAGCGCGCTGCTGGGCACCTGCGGCGTGTTCCGCTGGAACCGCGGCTGGCGCAGCTGCCTCACGGGCTACGAGCTCGCGCGCCACGCGCAGGGCCAGGGCTACATGACCGAGGCGCTGCGCGCGATCTACGCCTGGGCCTTCGACACGATGGGCGTCGACCGCATCGAGGCGCAGGTGCACCCGCTCAACACGCCCTCGCTCGTGCTGCTGAAGAAGCTGGGCTTCGTCGAGGAAGGCCTGCTGCGCGAGGCCGGCTACTGGATGGGCGAGCGGCGCGACCTCGTGCAACTGGGGCTGCTGCGGCGCGAGTTCGTGCGCGGCTAGCGTCGAGACTGGCTTCGCGGGGGTGGGTCGAGCGACCCGCCCCGACGACGGCCGCGGGCGCGCTGCGGTCGGGCGCCAGCCAGGCGTCAACCGAGCGTGGCCAGCAACGCGTCCAGCTGCTCGAACTGCTCGGGCAGTCCGTCCGTGCTTCCGATGTTGCGGTCCAGCGCGTCCCGGGTCGGATAGGCCTCGGTGAGCGTCAGGTGCGTCCTGCCGTCCTTCTCCTCGAGGGTCACCGTCGTGACGGCGCCGTCCTCGCTCTCCTCGTTCGTCCAGGACAGCCGCGACGGCGGCGTCACCTCGACGTACTTGCCGAAGAAGGCCATGGTCTTCGAGTCGCCAAGGTCGAACACGAGGCGGTAGCCGCCGCCCACGCGCACGTCCTGCTCGAGGGACAGCAAGGCCAGGCCGCTCGACTTCGGCACCCACCAGCGCCTGAACAGCTCGGGGCGCGTCCACGCCTCCCAGACCAGGCGCGCCGGCGCGTCGAAGGTGCGCGAGACGATCACCGCGCGCTCGCCGCGCTCCGCGGTCGTGGGGTTCTTCGTGCCCGCAGGCTCACTTCGTTCGACCATCGTTTCTCTCCTTGCGTTTCAGGTCCTCGACAACCTCGTCCAGCGCGTCGAAGCGCGCGGCCCAGACACGGCGGTAGCGCTCGAGCCAGGCCCATTCCTCGTCCAGGCCACCCTGCCCGAGCCGGCAGGTCCGCACGCGCCCGACCTTCTCGGTGGTGACCAAGCCGGCCTGCTCGAGCACGCCCACGTGCTTCTTCATGCCGGTCAGGGTCATGTGGAACCGGTCGGCCAGCTCGCTGATCGAGGCGTCGCCGCGCCAGAGCTGCTCGACGACGCCGCGGCGCGTCGCATCGGACAGTGCGGCGAACGAGGCGTCGAGGCGGGATGAATACTGAACCATCGGGTTCAGTATAGGTCGACAGTCACCCCGGCGCAAGCGTCGTGCGCTGCTCAGGCAGGGTCTTCGTAGATCTCCAGTGGCAGCTCGTCCGGGTCGGCGAAGAAGGTGAAGCGGCGGCCGGTGTACTCGTCGACGCGGATGTCTTCCACCCGGACGCCGTGCGACTCGAGCTGCGCCTTCGCGGCCGCCACGTCGGCCACCGCGAACGCCAGGTGCCGCAGGCCGCGCGCCTCGGGGTACGACGGCCGCGGCGGCGCGCCCTCGAACGAGAACAGCTCCACCTGCGAGCCGTCGGGCAGGCCGAGGTCGAGCTTCCAGGAACGCCGCGCCGCGCGCCAGTGCTCGGCGATCACGCGCAGGCCCAGCACCTGCGTGTAGAAGCGCTTCGAGGCCTCGTAGTCGGAACAGATGATGGCGGCGTGATGGAGGCGCAGGAGCATGCCGCGATTGTCGTCCGGCCCCACCGTCGAGCATCGCCGATCGACCCTGGGTTTTCCATTAATCAGTCCGCTTGATTTATTTATCCAGGGTTCTTACGATGCGCTCACCCGACGCCGACATGAGAAGCGGTGCACCACCAACCATCGGAGACAACATGCTCAAGATCGCCTCGTCCCTGCTCGCGGCCGCCGTCCTCGCGACGGCCAGCCCCTTCGCCCTGTCCGCCGACCAGCCCGTGATCGGCCTGATCACGAAGACCGACACCAACCCGTTCTTCGTGAAGATGAAGGAAGGCGCGTCGCAGATGGCCAAGGAGCGCGGCGCCAAGCTGCTGACCGCCGCGGGCAAGCAGGACGGCGACAACGCCGCCCAGGTCACCGCCATCGAGAACATGATGACCGCCGGCGCGAAGACGATCCTGATCACCGCCAACGACTCCAAGGCCATCGTGCCCGCCATCCAGAAGGCGCGCGCCAAGGGCGTGATGGTGATCGCGCTCGACAGCCCCACCGACCCGCAGGACGCCACCGACGCGCTGTTCGCCACCGACAACTACAAGGCCGGCATCCTGATCGGCGAGTACGCCAAGGCCGCGCTCGGCGGCAAGCCCGCGAAGATCGTGACGCTGGACCTCTTCCCCGGCCACCCGGTCGGCGCGCAGCGCCACAACGGCTTCATGAAGGGCTTCGGCCTCGCCGCGCCGGACGCCAAGGTCAACGAGCTGGGCAAGTCCGCCGAGATCATCTGCTCGGCCGACAGCTACGGCGACCAGGCCAAGGCCCAGACGGCGATGGAGAACTGCCTGCAGAAGAATCCCGACGTCAACCTCGTCTACACGATCAACGAGCCGGCCGCCGCGGGCGCGTACACGGCGCTCAAGCGCGCCGGCAAGGAAAAGGGCGTGACCATCGTGTCGGTCGACGGCGGCTGCGCGGGCATCCGCAACGTCAAGGCCGGCGTCATCGCCGCCACGTCGCAGCAGTACCCGCTGAAGATGGCCGCCCTCGGCGTTGCCGCGGGCGTCGACTACGCCACCAAGGGCACCAAGGTCAGCGGCTACACCGACACGGGCGTCACGCTGATCGCCGACAAGGCCATGCCGGGCGTCGAGAGCAAGGACTCCAAGGTCGGCGAGCAACTCTGCTGGGGCAAGTGAGATGGCCGCGGTGAGCACCTCCGATTCGGCTCCGAACAAGCCGAACGCGCCCGGCCCGCACTGGCCCGCGGGCCTGAGCGTGGCCGTCCTGGGCCCCGTGATCGCGCTGGTGCTCGCCTGCGTGTTCTTCGCCACCCAGAGCGACCATTTCCTGTCCGGCGCCAACTTCTCGCTGATCCTGCAGCAGGTGGCCGTGGTCGGCGTGATCGCCATCGGCCAGACGCTGGTGATCCTGACCGGCGGCATCGACCTGTCGTGCGGCATGCTGATGGCGCTCGGCGGCATCGTGATGACGCGCTTCGCGACCGTCAACGGCATGCCGCCGGTGCTGGCCGTCCTGTGCGGCGTGGGCGTGACCACGCTGTTCGGGCTGGTCAACGGGCTGCTGGTCACGCGCATCCGGCTGCCGTCGTTCATCGTGACCCTGGGCACGATGAACATCGCGTTCGCGGCCACGCAGCTGTACTCCGGCGCGCAGACGGTCACCGACCTGCCGCCGATGATGACGGCGCTCGGCGACACCTTCGGCATCGGCTCGACGCAGTTCGCCTGGGGCACCGTCGTGATGATGGCGCTGTACGCGCTCGCGTGGTTCATGCTGCGCGAGACCGCCGCGGGACGCCATGTCTACGCGGTGGGCAACAACCCGGAGGCCACGCGCCTGGTGGGCATCGCGACGCAGCGCGTGCTGCTGATCGTCTACGTCGTGGCCGGCGCGCTGTACGGCGTCGCGTCGCTGCTGAGCGTGGCGCGCACCGGCGTCGGCGACCCGAACGCGGGCCAGACCGACAACCTCGATGCCATCACGGCCGTCGTGCTGGGCGGCACCAGCCTGTTCGGCGGGCGCGGCGTCGTCATCGGCTCGCTGGTAGGCGCGCTGGTGGTGGGCGTGTTCCGCAACGGCCTGACGCTGATGGGGGTGTCGTCGATCTACCAGGTGCTCGTCACCGGCGTGCTGGTCATCCTCGCGGTGACGGCGGACCAACTCTCTCGTCGCGGAGCGCGTTGAAATGAATGCAGTCACTCAACCCCGCGTGGTGATGCAGGCCACGTCGCTCGTCAAGCGCTACGGCTCCGTCACCGCGCTGGACGGCAGCGACTTCGAGCTGCGCTCCGGCGAGATCCTGGCCGTCATCGGCGACAACGGCGCCGGCAAGTCCTCGCTGATCAAGGCGCTGTCGGGCGCAACGGTGCCCGACTCCGGCGAGATCCGGCTCGACGGCGTCGTCACGAAGTTCCGCAGCCCGATCGAGGCGCGGCGCGCCGGCATCGAGACGGTCTACCAGGACCTCGCCGTGGCCCCGGCCATGACGATCGCCGAGAACCTGTTCCTGGGGCGCGAGATCCGCCGCCCCGGCTGGCGCGGCAGCGTGCTGCGCATGCTGGACAAGCGCCGCATGATCGAGGAGAGCATGGCGCGGCTGGCGGAGCTGAAGGTCGGCATCCGCTCGATGTCGCAGGCGCTCGAGACGCTGTCCGGCGGCCAGCGCCAGTGCGTGGCCGTCGCGCGCGCCGCGGCGTTCGCCAAGCACGTCGTCATCATGGACGAGCCGACGGCGGCGCTCGGCGTCAAGGAAGGCGGCATGGTGCTGGAACTGATCCGCCGCGTGCGCGATCGCGGCCTCGCCGTGGTGCTCATCTCGCACAACATGCCGCACGTGTTCGAGGTGGCCGACCGCATCCACGTGGCGCGGCTGGGCAAGCGCGCGACCGTGCTCGATCCGAGGAAGATCGGCATGAGCGACACCGTGGCGGTGATGACCGGCGCGCTGCGACCGGAGGATCTCCCCGCGGACGCGCTGGCGCACTGAGGACGGCCTGCGTGAACGACTCCCACGCGCGCACCGAACGCGCGCACCTGCGCCCACGCGGCTCGAGCCAGGGCGGCCTGCGGCAGTACAACGAACGCGTGGTGCTGCAGGCGATCCGGCTGCACGGCGCCCTGCCCGGCGCCGAGATCGCCCGCCTCACGGGCCTGACGGCGCAGACGGTGTCGATGATCACCAAGAGCCTGATCGACGACGGCTACCTGCGCAAGGGCGAGCCGGTGCGCGGCAAGGTGGGCCAGCCGTCGGTGCCGCTGTCGCTGGCCCCCGACGGCGCGTACGCGATCGGCATCAAGGTGGGCCGGCGCCGCCTCGACACGCTGCTGATCGACTTCGGCGGCCAGCCCTGCGCGCGCTGGTCGCTGGACTACCGCTTCCCCGATCCCGACGAGGTGCTCGCGGAGTTGCGCCAGCGCTTCAGCGCGGTGCGCCGCAAGCTGGGCCCGGACGCGCGCCTGCGCCTGCAGGGCGTGGGCCTGGCGGCGCCGCTGTCGCTGAGCAGCTGGCAGGCCCTGCTGGGCGTGAGCCCCGCGATGGCCGAGCGCTGGAACCGCCTCGACCTGCGCGACGCCATCGCCGACCTGTGCGACTGGCCGGTGCACTCGATGAAGGACACGGCGGCCGCGTGCGTCGCCGAGCTGGTCGCCGGACGCGGGCGCGGCATGCACAGCTTCCTGTACATCTTCGTCGACACCTTCATCGGCGGCGGCCTCGTGATCGACAGCCACCTGCGCAACGGCCTGACCGGCAACGCGGGCGCGATCGGCTCGATGCCGCTGGGCTTGCCCGACACGCGCGGTCCGGCGCCGCAACTGCTCAGCGTCGCCTCGCTTCACACGCTGGAACAGGCGTGGCGCGACGCCGGCCTCTCCGACCCCGGCTTCGCCGGCCCCGAGGCGTTGCAGGCACCCTGGCGCGCGGTGACGCTGGCCTGGGTGGACAAGGCCGCCACCGCGATCGCGCACGCGATCAACGGGGCCGTCTGCCTGCTCGACCTCGACGGCGTGATCATCGACGGCGCCATCCCGCGCGAGCTGCTGGACACGCTCATCGCCGCGACGTCCGCGGCGATGCGGCGCTCGAACTGGGAAGGGGTCAGCGCGCCGCAGCTGCTGGCCGGCACGGTCGGGCCCGACGCAGGCGCGCTCGGCGGCGCGCTGCTGCCGCTGCATGCCAACTTCGCGCCCGACCGCGATCTCTTCATCAAGGAGCACGCATGAACTCGACTCCGCTCGCGGGACAGGTCGCCGTCGTCACCGGCGCGGCGTCGGGCATCGGGCTGGCGAGCGCCGGCGCGCTCGTCTCAGCGGGGGCGCGCGTGGTCATGGTCGACCGCGACGCCGCGGCACTGCGGGCCGCGTGCGCGCCGCACGGCGACGCGATGATCCCGCTGGAGATCGACCTGCTCGACGCGGCGGCGTGCGCGTCGCTGGTGCCGCGCTCGCTCGCGCTGGCCGGCCGCGTCGACATCCTGCACGCCAACGCCGGTCTGTACATCGGCGGCGATCTCGTCGACGCGCGCAACGACGCCATCGACCGCCTGCTGCAGCTCAACGTCGCCGTCGTGATGAAGAACGTGCACGACGTGCTGCCCCACATGATCGAGCGCGGCGCCGGCGACATCGTCGTCACCAGTTCGCTGGCCGCGCACTTCCCGACGCCGTGGGAGCCCGTCTACGCGGCGTCGAAGTGGGCCGTCGACTGCTTCGTGCAGACGACGCGGCGCCAGGTGTTCAGGCACGGCATCCGCGTGGGCGCGATCTCGCCCGGGCCGGTGATGACGGGCCTGATCGCCGACTGGCCCGCCGACAGGCTGCGCGAGGCGCGCGCGTCCGGCAGCCTGCTCGAGCCCGCCGAGGTGGCCGAGGTCGTGCTGTTCATGCTGACGCGGCCGCGCGGCATGACGATCCGCGACGTCGTGATGATGCCGTCGAATTTCGACCTGTAGGGCGGGTCGTCTCGACCCGCGGGCGCCCCGGCGTTCAGAGCCCGTCGCAACGCGCGACGATGGCGTCCGCGATGATCTTCGCGCGCGACTGCCCGAACTCCCAGAAGTTCGCCGGTTCCACGAACGCCATCACCTCGATGCTGACGCGCAACCCGTCGGCGCCTTCGCGCTCGACGACACCGCTGACCTCTGGCAGCGTCGTGCGGAACGTGACCGCCGACGCGTCGACTCCGCGCGGCGGCGGATTGATGCCCGGCACGCCGTCCACGCCGCGGATGGCCTCGATGACGCAGGCGCGCAGGTCCTTCGGGTTGGCCTGCACGTCCACCGAGACGCGGTGCACGGTGGTGTTGGGGGCGACGCAAGCGGTCATCGACGCCGCACCGCCCAGCGCCAGGGCCGCCAACGCGACCCGGCCGGCCACGGACCTGCTCTTGTGTTCGGGAAAGCTCATGCCGGCATTGTCACTCGACCGCGCGCCGCGGCCATCGGCGGTTGAAGTCGGCCCGGATGCCCTCACCTGCACGAACACGGGCTCGTCTGCCCGCCAAGGAGCCCCGCATGCGCCGACTATTCCTCTTCTGGCGCCAGGGCGGCCGCGACCTGAAGCTGCTGTGGCGCGCGCTGCGGCACCCGGATCGCCCCGCCTGGCTGCTGCCTGCCACCGTCGTGCTGGCGTTCTTCGCGCTCGATCCGCTCAACCTCGCGCTGCCGCTGGTGGGCGCGGTGGACGACCTGCTGCTTCTGCCGCTCGCGCTGAGCGCGCTGACGGGCCTGCTGCCGCGCCACCTGCGCGAGACGGGGCACCAGCCACCGGCGTGACCCGCCACGTCGGCGGATCGGCGTTGCCGAACGGCAGGCGGGGCCTGCGGCTGGCCCACCCTGCCTGTTTGCGCGCCCGCGCGTGTCCACGAGGCGCGAACGGCGAGCCGGCCCCCCGAGAGCCAAGCCGTCATCCTGCGCGCAGCGAAGCCGAGTCGCAGGATCCACCTGCGTCATACCGCCTGGCCGGCGAACGTGGATCCTGCGACTTCGCGCAGGATGACAGCTGATCAGCCAGTCGATCGGAGGACGGCCGAACGGCGGACTACGGCCACAGCCGGCTCACTTCGGCTGCTCGTTGCCGTAGGTCCTGGCGAGGTAGTCGACGATCTCGGGCATGTCCTCGTCGGCGACCGGCGCCTTGAAGACGGTCTTCATGCGATGCACCATCGCGTCCCAGTACGGCCGCGCCGCGCTGGGCGGCTGCATGCGCATGTATTCGGCCGAGTGGCACGTCGTGCAGTTGGCCTGGGCCTTGGCGTAGCCGGGCAGCGGGCTGGGCTTGAGCTGGACCGCATCGGGCGGCAGCTGGATGTCCTTGGCCGCGAGCGGCGCGGCGAGCACCGCGCAGATGCCGGCGGCGAGGAGTGTGGCGTGCTTCATGGGAGCTCCTTCAGATCGCCTGGACCTTGACCGACTCGACGACGTTGCGCATGTAGCCAGACGGCTGCCACAGCGCTTCCATCGGCTGGCTCTCGCCCGAGCGATTGAAGGCGCGCACGCGCAGGTCGTGCGCACCGGGCTGCGGCGTGAAGCCGAACGTGAACTCGCGGAACGAGAAGCGTCCGAGATCCTCGCCCAGCGTCGCCGCGCGCCAGCTCTGGCCGCCGTCGGCGCTCCAGGCGACCTCGCGGATCCCCTGGCCGCCGTCGAAGGCGATGCCGCGCACCGCGAGCGCCTTGCCGGCGGGAATGCGCGCGCCGTCGCTCAGCGACGTGATGAACGAGCGCACGTTGAAGCGACCGATCGGGCGCGTGGCGGCCGGTGCGGTGCCCGGCTCGACGCAAGCACAGGCGTTGTCGGGGACGCGGTAGGCGGGCTTCATCCAGAAGCCCTCGTACACCTGGTCGATCACCTGGATGTCGGACAGGTGCTTGACCCAGTAGGTGCCGTAGTACCCCGGCACGACGAGCCGCACGGGGTAGCCGTTGAGGAATGGCAGGTCGGCCCCGTTCATCTGGTAGGCCACCATGACCTCGCCGTTGGTGGCCACGCCGATGTCGAGGGCCTTGACGAAGTCCCCGCCGCCCATCAGCGCCGTGTCCAGGCCGTCGAACGTGACCTGCTTCGCGCTGTTCTTCACCTCCGCGCGAGCCAGGATGTCCTTCAGCGGAACGCCCACCCAGCGCGCGTTGCCCATCGTGCCGTTGGTGCTCTGGCCACCGGTCACCCGCGGGTTGAACAGCGCGCGGCCGTTGCCCGAGCACTGGTTGACGGCCACCAGTTCGACCGGCTTGAACTGGGTGCGCAGGTCGGCCAGGGTGAGCTCGAACGGCTTGCCCACCGCGTTGCCGCCGATCCGGACGACATGCTTGTCGCCGTCGATCGAAGTCGGGATGCCGGCGTTGTGGTAGCGCACGAAGAAGGCGTCGTTGGGCGTGATGATGCCCTCGTTGAACACCGGGAACGGCGTCTCGAGCTGCGGCGGCCGCGACGTGATCACGATCAGCGGACGCTTCTCGGGGAACGCGACCAGGTCGCGGTGTCCGTTGAGGATCGGCAGTTCCACGCCGGCGCCCTGTGCACGCGCGCCGCGACCGAGCAGCGAGGTGGCGAGGCCGGCGCCGCCGGCGACGACGAGCCTGCGGCGCAGGCGATTGGCGGGAGGGTTCGTCATGCGGTTTCCTTGAAATGGCGAGAGGGCCTGGACAAGATCTGCACCCGCGGAGCCGGAACGTTCCGCGCGATGGACGAATTCTGCTCGGCAGGCAGTGTAGTCGCGGGGTGCGTTTGTCCAAACCAGGTTTCGTCTGGATACAGCACGCCGTATGCATCTCCCCTACTCTGCTGGAGCGCCATGCAGCGAGGGAAGAAGACCCCGGCCGAGAGCTCGAGAGCGTCTTCGCAACGCGCGGAATCCACTCCGTTATCGCCGCCGAAAGGTCGAAATCCGTGAAGCATCTCACTGCATTCCTGCTGTTCTGCCTGGCCAGTGCGAACGCGCTGGCCGACGTCACCGCCCTCGTCGTCACCGAGCCCAGCAATCGCAAGGACGCGATGATGGTGTCGCGCGACGCGTTGCAGGCTCACCTGTCCAGGGTATTGAAGGAACCGGTCGTCGTGACTAGCACCGACGACATGACGGACGCGATGCGTGCCACCCGCAGCGGCGGCTACGACATCTTCATCGCGCCGCCGCAGGTCGCGGCCTCGGCGCTGGGGCACGGCTACGCGCTGGTGGGCGCCACCGACACCGACGAACAGTACCTGCTGGTGGGCCGCAGCGAGCTCGCCTCAGTGGGCGCGTTGCGCGGCAAGGCCATCTACCTGCCGCAGCAGGATTCGATCTACACCTACCTCGCGCGCGGGCTGCTCAATGCGAACGGCCTGAGCTTCAAGGACATGAAGCACGTCGACTACGAACGCTACCCGCAGGCCGGCCTGTACGCGCTGATGTTGGGCCACTCGGAGGCGACGATGGTGCGCAGCGCCGACTGGGAGAGCTGGGACCGCGACCACGCCGGCATCGCCAAGGTGCTCGCGATCTCCAGCGCGGTGCCGGGCGGCTACTCCGTGGCCGTGCGCAAGAAGCTGCCGTCCGAGGCGCGCGGCAAGCTGGCCCGCTGGTTCGAGGCCGACGCCACCACCTGCGGCCTGAAGCCGGTGGTCGCGCACCCCGACCTGCTGCCCTACACGCGCGTCGCCGAACTGGGCACCTTCACGCCGAAGGCGCTGCCGGGCGCCACGGTGGTCGACCACGACACGGTCAAGGCGCTCGTGAGCAACGGCGCGGTGCTCGTCGACACGCGCATCGAGTCCGAGTACAAGGACAAGCACATCCCCGGCGCGCTGTGGCTGCCCTATGGCGAGAAGAGCCTCAAGGACGTGGCCTTCGACGCGAAGGCCGACAACTTCCCCGGCCTCGCGAAGCTCGATCGCGAGCAGCACATCGTGTTCCAGTGCAACGGGCCGGAATGCTGGAAGTCGTACAAGGCCAGCCGCGCCGCGATCGCCGCCGGCTACAAGCACGTCTACTGGTTCCGCGGCGGCATGCCCGAATGGGAGATGGCCGGCGAGCGCACGGAGAAGACGGGCGCGACGCTGGCGCTGTCGAACTGACGCCGTCGCGCGCGGACGCAGGCGCCGGCGCGCGGGCCGGCGCTCACTTCAACGGCCACGCATGCAGGATCAGCGGCGTGCCGACGAACAGCACCATCAGCGTCAGCGGCAGCCCCAGGCGCCAGTAGTCGCCGAAGCGATAGCCGCCGGGGCCCATCACCAGCGTGTTGTTCTGGTGGCCGATGGGCGTGAGGAAGTCGCACGCGCAGCCGAGCGCCACCGCCATCAGGAACGGGTCGGCGCGGTAGCCCAGGTTGCTCGCCACGGCCGCGGCCACCGGCCCCAGCACCAGCACGGCGGCCGCGTGGTGCAGCAGCGGGGTCAGCAGCATCGCGGTCATCACGACCAGCCCTACGGCCGCATACCCCGGCACCTGTGCGGCCGCGTGCGACAGGGCCCGGGCGATCAGCGCGGTGGCGCCGGTGTCCTTGAGCGCCTCGCCCACCGGGATCAGGCAGCCCAGCATGACGATCACCGGCCATTCGACGGCGTCGTAGGCCTCCTTCGCGTTGATCTGGCGCGTCAGCACGGTGAGCGCGGCCGCGCCGAAGAACGCCACCTCGACGTCGACCCAGCGCAGCCCCACCAGCAGCAGCGCCACGGCCAGCAGCGCGATCGGGATCAGGCCGCTGGCCTTGCGGCCGAGGGTGAGCTTGCGGTCGGCCAGCGGCAGCACGCCGAGCTCGTCGACCGAGGCCTGCAGCTTCTTGCCCCAGCCCTGCAGCAGCACGACGTCGCCCGCGGCGAAGCAGTGCGAGCGCAGGCGCTTGACGGTGGCCTTGTTGGCCTGGTGCACGGCGAACAGGTTCACGCCGAAGCGGTGGCGCAGGTTGAGCGACGCGGGGGTCTTGCCCACCAGCATCGAGTCGCGCGGCACGATCACCTCGAGCACTTCCATCTCGTCGGTCTTGTGCTCGGGCTGCGCCAGTTCCTTGGAGCCGGCGATCTCGTAGCCGCTCTTGGCGACCAGCTTGTCGATGATGATGGGATCGCCCAGCACCACCAGGACGTCGCCCGGGTAGATGCGCCAGTCCTCGGCCGGGATGTAGCGCCGTCCGCCCTCGCGCACGATGGCCGCGACCGAGGCCTCCCCTTCCGACAGCTCCTCGAGCGCCTTGACCGTCAGCTCGGGCATCGCCGGCGTCGCGGGCACGCGCAGCTCGGTGGAATAGGACTCGATCGAGAAGCTCTCCTCGGCCGGCTTCTGCCCCTCGCGCTTGGGGATCAGCCGCCAGCCGACGGCCAGGAACGCGATGGCGAGCGTGGTCAACGGCAAGCCCACCGGCACGAAGTCGAACAGGCGGTATGCGGGTTGGCCGATCTCCTGGCGCACGCTGGAGATCAGCAGGTTGGGCGACGTGCCGATCCGGGTGATGGTGCCGCCCACCAGCGAGCCGAACGCCAGCGGCATCAGGTAGGCCGAGCGCGGCATGTTGGAGCGCCGCGCCGCCTGGATCGCGACCGGCATCACGATGCCCAGCGTGCCCACGTTCTTGATGAAGGCCGACAGGTAGCCGACCGCGGCGGTGAGGATGCCGATCTGCAGCGACGGCGACTTCACGCGGGCGAGCAGCGCGCCGATCCACACGTCCAGGACGTTCGACGACGCGATCGCGCGACTGACCACAAGCACCGAGCCGATGATGATGATCACGGGATTGGAGAAGCCCGAGAACGCCTTCGCGCCGGGCACCACGCCGAGCACGACCGCGGCCACCAGCACGAGCGCGGCGACGAGGTCGAAGCGCAGCCGCCCGCTCATGAACATCACGAGCATGGCGGCGATCATGATGAAGGCCTCGGCCTGGTGCAGGGTCATGCGCGCTCCGGCATCGGGCGCGCCCCGGCGGCGGCCTCTTCCAGGCCGGGCATGGCAAACGAGGTGCCACGCTCGACCGCGCCACCCCTGTTCGAACGTGCAGCTCGGCGGACGTCCGCGCGATACTCGCGGGACGCATCCACGGAGGCACGACGATGGCAGACGAACAGATCCGCTTCGACGACGGCGCGGCGTACGAGGACTTCATGGGCCGCTGGAGCCTGCTGGCCGGCAACGCGTTCCTGGACTGGCTGTCGCCCGCCAGGGGCCTGCGCTGGCTCGACGTGGGCTGCGGCAACGGGGCGTTCACCGAGCTGCTGGTCGAGCGCTGCGCGCCGAAGTCGGTGCAGGGCATCGATCCGTCCGAGGCGCAGATCGCGTTCGCGCGCGAGCGCCTCCCGGGCGGGCGTGACGTCGGCTTCCACACGGGCAGCGCGATGGCGCTGCCGTACGAGGACGGCGCGTTCGACGCCGTCGCCTCCGCGCTGGTGATCTTCTTCGTGCCCGACGCGCCCGCCGCGGTGGTGGAGATGGCGCGCGTGACCCGCGCGGGGGGCGGCGTCTGCGCCTACGCCTGGGACCTGCTCGGCGGCGGTTTTCCGTATGCCGCGCTCCAGGACGCCATGACCGAACTGGGCCAGGAGCCGCCGACGCCGCCGCATCCGGAAGCGGCGAAGCTGGATTCGCTGCGTGCGATGTGGGCCGGCGCCGGCCTGGTCGACATCGAGACCACCGAGGTCACGGTGCAGCGCCGCTTCGCCGATTTCGACACCTGGTGGGCCACCGCGCGGAAGGGACCGGTCTTCGCCCCGCGCCTGGCCGGCATGCCCGGCGGCAGCTCGGATGCCTTGAAGGCCCGCCTGCGCGAGCGCCTGCCGACGGCCGCGGACGGCAGCATCACGTCCAGCGGCCGGGCGCACGCCGTGCGCGGGCGCAAGCCGCAGTAGCGCGCCTCAGCGCAGGACGCGTTGCGCGTCCACGATCTCGACGTCCTGCATGCCACCCAGCAGGCGATCGAGCCAGGGCTTGTGCATGGCGCCGATGATGACGAGTACACGCGCTCCAGGCCGCTCGCGGATCGCGGCCGCGATGTTGCCCGCGATGCGCAGGTTGCGCGCCTCCCAGCCGCCCACGTAGATTCGGCCATAGCGTTGCGGTGACGGATCGCGCGCGGCCGCGCCGAAGTCGGCCGCGGCCTTGGCGCGCAGCGCCTGCGGGTCGTTCAACGCCCGGTACAGGCCGAGGACGTCGTCCGCGGCCGCCAGCGCCGCTTCGTGCGCGCGCAACGGTCGCACCGGGGCGGCCGCCGCGTCCCACGCGGCCTGGATCGCCCGGCCGTAGGCAGCCCCGTCGGCGATGTCGAGGTTGTCGCCGCTGTGATCGTCCACGGCGTGCAGTCGTGCGAGGCCCCGGCGCGCGGCGACAGGCACGGCCAGCAGTTCGATCTCGCCCGCCGGCGGACGATCCAGCGAGGCGGCCAGCGCGGCGGTCAGGCCGTCCCGGGCGAGGCGGTCCGCAGGCGCCAGCGCCACCCACTGCAGGCGCGCGGTGTCGGGCTCGCCGGCGGCCAGCGCCACGGCGGCGAGGGAGCGCCGCTGTGCCGGCGTCGGCTCCGGGGGCCACTGCGCGAGCAACTCGTGCAGGCGGGCCAGCGCGGCGGGCGCGTCCAGTCCGGTGGCGGCGCGCGCCGCAGCCGTCGCGGGGCAATAGCGCCCGACGTCCTGCGGGTCGTAGCGCGCCGGGTGACGCGCCGCGAGGTCGCAGCCCTCGCCCGACATCGCCTCCACCGCGACGATGTCCGGGCGGAACGCGACCAGCCGCGCGACCAGCGGCTCGAGCGCCTGGCGGTCCAGCGGCTTCGCGAACTCGGCGAGGTGGGCCGAGCCCAGCACGAGGATGCGAGTGGGGGCCGGGCCCGGCGCGCCGGCGTCGGCGGCGCGGGCGGGCGCCGCGGCGACGGCGATCGCCAGGGCCGCGGCGAGCATGAGCGAAGCTGCAGTACGTTTCATGAGCCCATTCTTGCGGCCGTCCGTCCGCCCGCCGCCGGCCATGCGACGAACTGCAGGAGGCGCACGCTGGACCGCGGGCACGCGCGCGCCGCTCAGGTCGCGGCGGGGGACGGGAACTCGATGGCGAAGCAGGCGCCGCCCAGTTCGCCGTCGCTGACGGTGACCTTCGCGCCGTGCATCGCCACGACGTCGTGCACGATCGCCAGTCCCAGGCCGGTGCCCTCCCAGCGCGGACGCGACCCGCGGGCATGGCGCTCGAAGATCACCCGGCGCTCGGACGGCTTGATGCCGGGGCCGTTGTCGCAGACGCGCAGGCCGGGCGGCGATTCGATCACCGCCACCAGCACCTGGCCCTTGCGGCCGGCGGCCTTCATCGCGTTGTCGATCAGGTTGGCCAGCGCCTCGGTCAGCAGTTCCACCTGCGCGGTCACCATGACGGGCGCGGACGGCACCTGCAGCTCGAGGTCGACGTGCTGGTCGAGCGCCACTTCGGCGAACAGGCCGCAGACATCGCGCGCGATGTCGCGCAGGTCGGCCGGCGCGCGGTCGACGTCGGCGTGGCCCTCGGGGTCGAGCCGTCCCAGCAGCATCAGTTGCTGCACCAGGCGGCCGGTGTGCTCCGTGACCTGCGACAGCTCGTCCAGCACGGCACGCGCGCTCTCGAGGTCGGGGCAGCCCCGCGCACGGGCCATGCCCAGGCGCAGCGCCGTCAGCGGCGTGCGCAGCTGGTGCGCGGCGGCGGCCGCGAACATGCGCTCGCGCACGAGCATGCGGCGGATGCGCGAGAGCAGGTCGTTCAGCGCGGTGGCGAACGGCGACAGCTCGGAAGGCAGGTCGCCCTCCGGGATGGGCTCCAGCGACGCGTGCGCCTGCCGGCTCCAGTGCTCGGCCAGCGATTCCAGCGGGCGCGTGGTGCGGCGCACCGCGATGTAGATGGCCGAGCACGTCACCACGAGCATCAGCGCGAGCGGCATCAGGAGCCATTCGACGACGCGGTTGGCACGCTGGCGCTTGAGCGTGGTCTCGGCCACCAGCACCACGACGTGCTCGCAACCCGCGCACGGCGCCTTGACGGCCGCGACGCGCACCGGTGCACCTTCGTAGACCGCGTCGTAGGCGCGGCCATCGGGATAGGTCGTCGCGTTGACGCCGCTGGCGGGGATGCCGGCATTGCCCACCAGCACGCGGCCGCGATCCTCGACGCTGAACCAGGTGTGGTCGATCTCGTCGTAGGCCAGCATCGTGCGGGCGGCCTCGGGCAGGTCGACGGCGTTGGCGCCGGCGCCGTTGGCGCTTCGCACCTGGTCGGCCAGCGAGACGGCCGCGTCCAGCAGCCAGCGGTCGAAGACGGCGGAGGTTTCGGCGCCGACGCTGAACAGGCCCATCGCGCCGACCACGGCCACGATCACCAGCAGCGGGATGCTCAGGCGCAGCGTCAGCTGCCGGTACAGGATCGGCCGCGCCGAACGCGCTGGCGTCACGCGCCGCCCTCGACGTCGCCCGCAGGCGAGCGCGGCGTCGCCGGCGCGCCGGAAGGCCCGGGTGCCGCGATGGCCAGCTGGTAGCCGACACCGCGCAGGGTACGGATGCCCGTACCGGTTCCATCCAGCTTCTTGCGCAGCCGCGACACGTAGAGCTCGGCGGCGGCGTCGTTCAGCTCGAGGTTGCGTTCGGACAGCGCATCCACCAGCGCCCGCTTGGGCACCAGCCGCGGCGCGGCGCGCATCAGGATGAACAGCAGCTCGAACTCGCGCGGCGACAGGTCGAGCCGCTTGCCGTCCAGGAGCACCTCGGAGCTCTCCTGGATCAGGTCGAGGCGGCCGAAGCGGATCGCGCGCGTCCGCGCGACGTTGGCGCGCCGCACGAGGACGTCGATGCGGGCGTCGAGCTCCTCGGGCGCGAAGGGCTTGACGAGGTAGTCGTCGGCGCCCAGGCGCAGGCCCATGACGCGGTCGGCGACGCGGTCGCGCGCGGTCATCACCAGCACGGCGCCCTGCGGATCGCGCTGGCGATACGCGGTGAGCCATGCCATGCCGTCGCCGTCCGGCAGCCCGAGGTCGAGCAGGACGATGTCGAAGCTGCCCTGCGCCAGCGCCGCATCGGCGTCGGCCAGCGTGGGCGCGTGCAGCGCCAGCCGCTCGCCGTCGCGCCAGCGAAGCAGGAGCTCGCGCGCGATGTGGATGTCGTCTTCGATCAGGAGCAGTCGCATGGCCGTGGGATTGTCGCCCGGGTGCCGCGGTGCAGGCGTCGGCGGGCTGACGGGACTGCCGAATGTGCGGAATCGACATTCAATAGATACAAACCGGCAACATACCCGATCATGCCAATGGGTGATAGCGATCCGATAGCTGGGCTTCCCAAACTCGCCGCTCGAAGAGCGGGCAGCCGCTCATCTGCAGACGGATCCCAATGCTCCTCACTTCCCTGGACGCCCCTGGCGTCCCCGCGGGCGCCCCCTTGACTTGGCCGGGCCCACGCGGAATGTTCGACAACGCGTTTGACCTGAACCTGGAACGGCGCCTGAAATACGCCGGACGTCTCGTGCTCACATGGCGTGCGCGCGCGCGCCTGCTGCGCGAGCTCGCCGGCCTGACGCTGGGCGACGCGCTGTTCCGCGCCCAGCCGCGCGCCTTCTATCCGGTCATGAGCCACCTCATCGATCGCCGCATGGGCGTCCAGGCCCGCCTGCGAACCACGCTGGCCAGCCTGCGCACGGTGTGCGCGTCGGTCGGGGACGAGGCCAACGTGCGCAGCCTGCTCACGCACGGCATCACCCTGCTGGAGCTGGCCGACCACACGCGCATCGTGCTGTCGCTCAACGACGTGAGCTTCCACGAAGGCCTGTGGCAGGTCGGCCTGGTCGGCGCCGATGGCCTGCGGCTGTACAGCATCGGCTTCGGATTCACCGACGCCGGCATGCTCCTCATGGGCAACGTGCAGGGCCCTTCGCTCAAGGACGAGGGCCTCGATCGCATCCGCGACGCCACCCACGCCGCACACGGCATGCGCCCGCCGCACCTGCTGGTGCATGCGCTGCGCGTGCTGGCAGCGCATTGGGGCGCGACGTGCCTGCACGGCGTCGATCCGGAGAACCATGTCAAGGGCCGCTGGAACCTGCGCGACTCGCGGCTGCGTTTCGACTACCGCGCGTTCTGGGCCGAGCACGAGGGCGTGCGCGACTCGGGCGGCAACTGGTCGCTGCCGCTCGGGACGGCGCTGCGCCCGCTCGAAGAGGTGCCCACCAAGCGTCGCGCGATGTACCGCCGCCGGTATGCGATGCTGGAGGCGCTGCAGCAGGCCGTCGACACGCTGGCCGACCCGCGCCACGCGCTGCCGCCGGCACCGGTGAGCGCCGCGGAGGTGGCGGCCGACGCTGCCAATGCGTCGATGCTGGAGCCGGTGCTGGTCGCTTGAAACCCGGACGCCGGCCGGACGACCGGCATTCGTCGGGCGGATCACCCCGCGGGCGGACCCCGCCTGTCGTTCGACGAGACGCGGGTGACGCCTGCGGCTGACCCGTCCTGCCCTGCCCAAGCGCGCCGCGCGCGGCCTCACGCCGCCTTGGCGGGCTGGCGCGCGGGGGTCGCCTCCGCGGTCGCGATCGGCAGCGCCACGGTGAAGGTCGAGCCCTCGCCCAGCGTGCTCTCGACGCTGATCGTGCCGCCGTGGGCCTCCACCAGCTGCTTGGTGATGTAGAGCCCCAGGCCGAGGCCCGGCGTGCGCGTGCGGTCGCCCACGCGCACGAACTGCTCGAACACCCGCGCCCGGTCGTCGGGCGCGATACCCACGCCCTGGTCGGTCACGCGGATCGCGGCGGCGCCGGGCAACAGCTCGAGTTCGACGCGGACCGGCTTGCCCGCGCCATAGCGCAGCGCGTTGGTGAGCAGGTTGACGACGACCTGCTCCAGCCGGAACTCGTCCCACTCGCCGACCGCGTCCACGCCGTCGGCCTTCAGCGTGATCGGCACGTCGCTGCGCTGGCCCTGCACCTCGGCGACCACGCGCCGCAGCATCGCCGCCAGGTCGCACGGGCCGCGGCGGATCGACATCTTGCCGTGCTGGATCTGCGAGACGTCCAGCATGTCGTCGATCAGGCGCGTGAGGCTGCGCACCTGGCGCTGGTCCCGCTCGAACATCCGCGACAGGTTCTCGGCCGAGAAGAAGGTGCCGTTGCCCGCGGCCACCTGGTGCTGGCGCACGCGCACCTCCATAGCGAGCACGCTCAGCGGCGTGCGCAGCTCGTGCACCACCATCGACATGAACTCGTCGCGCATGCGCAGCGCCCGTTCCAGCTCGATCTGGGTGTCCTGCAGCTCGGCGACCAGCGCCTGCTGGCGGCGGCGCGACTCCTCCAGCGCCGCGAGCTGGCGGCGCAGCTCGGTGCGCTGGCGGTAGAGGTCGACGAACACCTGCACCTTGCTCTTGACGGCGTAGGCGTCCAGCGGCTTGTAGAGGAAGTCGACGGCGCCGTTCTCGTAGCCCTTGAACGCGTAATCGAGTTCCTTGCCCGCCGCGCTGACGAACACGATCGGCAGGTGCCTGGTACGCGCCATGCCGCGGATCAATTCCGCCAGCTCGAAGCCGTTCATGCCCGGCATCTGCACGTCGAGGATCGCGAGCGCGAACTCGTGTTCGAGCAGCAGCGCCAGGGCCTCCTCCCCGGAGGACGCCTGGTGCACGCTCCACGCGTCGTCGCGGATGGAGGCTTCGAGGGCCATCAGGTTTTCGGCGAGATCGTCGACGATCAGGAGCTTGATGCCAGGGTCAATCGTCATCGGTGTCCTCCAAGCCTTTGCAGCAAGGAGTGGATCTCGGCAAGTGGAAGGATGAGGTCGGGTGCCATGCGGCGGATCGCAGCCTCGGGCATCGTCGGGACTTCGGCGGTGGCCGGGTCCTGGACGACGGTCAGTGCTCCGGCAACCTTCATGCCCGCCAGGCCGGCGGCCCCGTCGTAGTTCGCGCCGGTCAGCAGGATGCCGGCGAGGGACGGCCCGTAGGCGTCGGCGGCCGTCTCGAACAGCACGTCGATCGAGGGACGCGCATAGCTCACGCGGTCCTCGCAGCTGAGCGAGAACGTCCGGTCGGTCTCCACCAGGAGGTGATAGCCGGCGGGCGCGAAGTACAGGACGCCAGGCGCCAGCGCGTCCTTGTCGCGCGCCTCGCGCACCGTCAGCTCGAGCCGGTAGCCGAACAGCTCGGGCAGCCGGCTCTCGTGGTTCTCCGGCAGGTGAAGCACCGCCACCAGCGGCATCGGGTAGGTCGGCGGCAGGCCCCTGAGCACCGCCAGCAGCGCCTCGAAGCCGCCCGCCGACGCGCCGATCACCACCGCCTCGATCGCACGGGCGGCGGCTCGTTCGAAGGCGTCTGCATCGGCCATCATGTCTTGCGGAACAGGCGGTCGCGCCGGCTCACCGGCTCGAACTTGTCGACGTAGTGCGAGAAGTCCAGGCTCTCCTTGCTGCCCAGGCCGAGGAAGCCGCGATGGCACAGCGACTCGTGGAACAGGCCGAGCGCCCGGTTCTGCAGCGCCTTGTTGAAGTAGATCAGCACGTTGCGGCACGAGATCAGGTGCGTCTCGGAGAACACCGTGTCGGTGGCCAGGCTGTGGTCGGCGAACGTGACGTTGCGGATCAGCTCGGGATCGAATCGCGCCGCGTTGTAGGCCGCGCTGTAGTAGTCGGAGAACGCGCGCTTGCCGCCTGCGGCCTGGTAGTTGGCCGTGTGCTGGCGCACCGCGGCGATCGGGAAGATGCCCTGGCGCGCCTTCTCCAGCACCGCCGGATTGATGTCGGTGGCGTAGACGATCGCGCGTTCGAGCAGCCCTTCCTCCTGCAGCAGGATCGCCAGCGAGAACACCTCCTCGCCCGTGGCGCAGCCGGCCACCCAGACTTTCAGCGACGGATAGGTGCGCAGCAGCGGCACCACCTGCTGGCGCAGGGCGAGCCAGTAGCTCGGGTCGCGGAACATCTCCGTGAACGGGATGGTGAGGATCTCCAGCAGCTGCTGGAACGCACGCGGATCGTGCAGCACCTTCGACTGCAGCTGCGAGATCGTCTCGCAGTCGAATTGCAGCAACGCGTGCTGCACCCGCCGCTTCAGCGACGCGCCGGAGTAGTCGCGGAAGTCGTGGCTGTACTTCGCGTACACCGCTTCCAGCAACAGGCGCATCTCGATATCGGCGGCGTGGGGCATCTCGATGGGAACCGGGGTTGTTCGGACGATGCAGGCAAGCACGGGGCCAGGGCATCACCGTGCGTTCACAGCCGCTCGATGCTGGGCATCCACACGCGCAGCAGCGAGAACAGGCGGTCCAGGTCGATCGGCTTGGCGAGGTAGTCGTTGGCGCCGGCGCGGCGGCACTGCTCCTGGTCGTCCTTCATGGCCTTGGCGGTGACGGCGATCACCGGCAGCTGGGCCAGCTTCGGATTCGCCCGGATGCGCCGCGTCGCCTCCAGGCCGTCCATGCCGGGCATCATCACGTCCATCAGCACGAGGTCGATGTCGGGCATCTCGGACAGCTTGGACAGGGCCTCGAAGCCGTTGCGGCCGATCTCCACCTGCAGCCCCTTCTGCTCGAGCGCGCTCGCCAGCGCGAAGATGTTGCGCACGTCGTCGTCGACCAACAGCACCTTGCGGCCCTCGAACACCTTCTCGCGGTTGCGCGCGATGCGCAGCATCGTCTGGCGCTCGGCCGACAGCTTCGACTCCACCGTGTGCAGGAACAGCGTGACCTCGTCGAGCAGGCGCTCGGGCGAGCGCGCGCCCTTGATGATGATGGAGCGCGAATACTTGTTCAGGCGCGCCTCCTCCTCGCGCGTGAGGTTGCGGCCCGTGTAGACGATCACCGGCGGGAACGAGCAGATGTCCTCCACCGTCATGCGCTCCAGCAGCTCGCTGCCGTCCATGTCGGGCAGCTTCAGGTCGATGATCATGCAGTCGTAGACCGTGTCCCTGAGCAGGTGCAGCGCCTCGGCGCCTGTGGCCACGGCGGCGATGTCGATGTCGTCGTCCTTGATGAGGTGCACGACGCTGTCGCGCTGGCGGGCGTCGTCCTCCACCACCAGCACGCGCTTGACCTTCTTGGCGCCCTTCTCCTCCAGGCGCTGGAAGATCTGCTGCAGCTCGTCGCGCGTGGTGGGCTTGACCGCGAAGCCGATGGCGCCCATGTGCAGCGCGATCTCGGAGAAGTCCTCGCCGGCCACGATGTGCACGGGGATGTGGCGCGTGCGCGCATCGTCCTTGAGGAACTGCAGCACGCTCAGGCCCGAGTCGTCGGGCAGGCGGACGTCGAGCAGGATGGCGTCGGGCAGGAAGCGGGTCGCCAGCTCGAGCGCCTCGTTGGCCGTGGTGGCCACCAGGCAGCGGTAGCGCATCTCGTGCGCCAGCGCGTAGAGCACGCCCGCGAAGGTCACGTCGTCCTCCACCACCAGCAGCACGCGGCCCTTCTCCGGCACCGGCTGGTGGCGGTCGTCGGAGAAGGCCGCGGGCGCGTTCTCCGCGACGGCGGCGGGCGGCGACGCGCGGGCGACGCTCGCCTGCGCGTGCGCGGGCTCGACGGGCGCCGGGCGCACGGGCGCGTCCGCGCTCGCCCGCGCGGGGGGCGCGGGCTCGGCATCGGGCACGTCGGTCCACTTGGCCGGCAGCGTCAGCGTGAACGTGCTGCCCTGGCCCGATGCGCTGTCCACCTCGATGGTGCCGCCCAGCAGGCGCGCCAGCTCGCGCGAGATCGACAGGCCCAGGCCGGTGCCGCCGTAGCGCCGGTTGATGGTGCCGTCGGCCTGGCGGAAGGCCTCGAAGATGATGTCCTGCTGGCCCTCGGGAATGCCGATGCCCGTGTCCTTGACCGAGAATGCGACGCGGTCGCCGGGGCGCGCCTGCACGGCCAGCGTGACGCCGCCGGTCTCGGTGAACTTGATCGCGTTGGACAGCAGGTTCTTCAGGATCTGCTCGAGCCGCAGGTTGTCGGTCACCATCGATGTCGGCGCCTCGGGCGCGACCTGCACGTCGAACGCCAGGCTCTTCTCGCCGGCCAGCGGCGCGAACAGGCGCTGCAGCGTCTCGACCAGGCGCTGCACCGACACGAACTGCGGCTGCAGCTCGAGGCGGCCGGCCTCCACCTTGGACAGGTCGAGGATGTCGTTGATCAGGTTGAGCAGGTCGTTGCCTGCGCTGTAGATCGTCTGCGCGAACTTCAGCTGCTCGGGCGTCAGGTTGCCGTCCTTGTTCTCGCTGAGCAGCTTGGCCAGGATCAGCGAGCTGTTGAGCGGCGTGCGCAGCTCGTGCGACATGTTGGCCAGAAATTCGGACTTGTAGCGGCTCGCGCGCTGCAGCTCGTCGGCACGCTGCTGCAGCTCGCCCTGCGCCTCGTTGAGCGCCTCGTTCTTGCGATCGAGCACGTCGGCCTGCTCCGCCAGCTGCGCGTTGGTCGCCTCGAGCTCGGCCTGCTGGCGCTCCAGGTGCGACTGCGACTCCGTCAGCACGCGCGACTGCTCGCCGAGCTCCTCGTTGGCGGTGCGCAACTCCTCCTGCTGCACCTGCAGTTCCTCGTTGAGCTGCTGGGTCTCCTCGATGGAGTCCTGCAGGCGCTTGCGATACATCGCCGAGTCCACCGAGGCGCCGATCGCGCCGCGCAGCAGCTTGAGCAGCTCGAGGTCGCGCGGCGTCACCTGGCGCATGAAGCCCAGCTCGATGGCGCCGTTGACGATGCCGTCGTTGACGAGCGGGACGATGACCAGTTCGGCCGGCGCCGTCGCGCCCAGGCCCGAGCCCACCTTGAAGTAGGCGCCCTGCAGGTTGGTGACGTGGTTCACCCGCCCGTCGCGCACGGCCTGGCCCACCAGGCCGTCGCGCGCGGCCTGCACCTGGCCGTCGTCGTCGTGGCCGTCGAACCCGTGCGTGGACACGCGCTGCAGCGTGCCCGCCGCGTCGCGCACGTACATCGCCGCCACCACCGGGTCGAGGTAGCGCCCGCAGAAGGCCAGCACGCTGCGGCCGATGGTGGTCAGCGTCTGCTGGCCGATCAGCGTCTCGGACAACTGCGCCTGGCCGTCGCGCAGCCAGGCCTGTTCGGCCATGACCGCGCTCGCCTCGTTCTCGGCCTTCAGCGCGTCCTCGAAGTCGTCCGACAACTGCCGGATGTCGCGCCGGCCGGCCCACGCGATGTAGCTCTTGGCCATGAGGATGATCAGCACATACGCGCCGATGCCCAGCCAGGTCACCATCCGCAGTTCCTCGAGGCGGTCCTTCAGCAAGGCCTGTTCGGTCCCGCGCGCCGCGCTCAGCTCCGCCCGGATGCGATCGAACAGCTGCTTGCCGGCGAGCGACTTGACGCCGCCGCTGGCGTCGTGGCCGGAGCGCCGCGCGGCGATCGTCTCGTCCGCGAACGCCTGCCAGGCCTGCTGCAGGGACTGGACGCGACGCAGTCGCTCCGTCTGGCTGGGGTTGTCGACCGTCTGGCGCACCAGTTCGTCGAGCTCGGACGCCATCTGCGGCTTGGCGACCTGGAAGGGCGCGAGGAAGGACTCGTCGCCGGTGATGACATAGCCCCGCATGGACCCTTCCATGTCGGACTGCAGGGTGGTGAGCTCGTTGAGCTTGCCGATGACCTGGTGCGTGTGATCCACCCAGCCGTTGACGACCATGAAATACCAGACGAACAGCAGGAACGAGAGCACGCTGATGATGCCGGTGTACAGCGGCAAGGTGACGTTGCGGCGTGCGATCCGGTTGAACTGTTCGGCGTCGATGGCGGCGGTTTCGGGCATGGGTGTCCTGGCGTCGAGGTCGGGCGGGGCGAGCGCGATCATAGGTGGAGCCCGCGCCGCGTCCGCACGGGGCTGACCCTGGGCACGGCGAGGCGACGTCCGCACCGGGGCGTCTGCTCGACCATTCGGGCAGCCCAGCAATCGTCATGCCCACGTCCGGCGGGGTTCCGCGGCGCGATCGAGTCCCGCGGGAACGCGCGACGCGGCCGCGACATCTGGAGGGGAAGCGGTGCCGCGAGGCGCTTCGTCCGGAAGCCGCCGCCGCGCCGTCCAACCAGGAGACACCCCCATGAAAGCCATGCACCTCGCCACCGCCGCCTTGGCCGTCGCGCTCGCCCCCGTCCTCGCGCTGGCGGCCGGCCCGAACGACGCGCAGATCGCCGCCATCGTCGTCACCGCCAACCAGGTCGACATCGACGCGGGCGACTACGCCCAGGCGCACGCCAGCGCCGACGACGTCAAGGCCTTCGCCCGGCAGATGGTCACCGACCACACCGCCGTCAACAAGTCGGCCACCGACCTCGCCGGCAGGCTGCACCTGACGCCCGAGGACAACCCGACCGCGCAATCGCTGAAGAAAGGCGGCGACGACAACGTCGCGCACCTGAAGACGCTGTCGGGCCCCGCCTTCGACCGCGCGTACGTCGACCACGAGGTGGCGTACCACGAGGCCGTGCTCAAGGCGCTCGACGACACGCTGATCCCGAACGCCAGCAACGCCGACCTGAAGGCGCTGATGGTCAAGGTGCGCCCGGCGTTCGTGGCCCACCTGGAGCACGCGAAGATGCTGCAGGCCAGGCTGGGCAAGTAAGTGCGCCGCCGCCATCTCGTCCTGCTGGCGATGGCGCTCGCGCCGGCCGCGGCCGGCGCGGCGCCCAGGCCTGCGTCCCCGACCGCCAGCGCGGCCCGACCGGCACGCGAGCTGGCGGTCGCCATCGACGGCATGCGCTTCGTGCCCGCCACGCTGGCCGTCAGGCCGGGCGACCGCGTCACCTGGGTCAACAAGGACCTGGTGCCCCACACGGTCACCGCGCGCGACGGGCGCTTCGATTCGAAGGCCATCGCCGCGGGCGCGTCGTTCACGTGGACGGCCAGCGGAAGAGGCCGCGTCGACTACGCATGCCTCTACCATCCGACCATGGCCGCCACCCTCACCCTGCCCTGACGCGGAGCGCCGGCATGACTTCCTTCGACTCTTCCGCCCGCGTACCGGCCTCGCCGCCCGACGACGAGGCCGCGCTGGTGCGGCGCATCGTCGCCGGCGACCTGGCGGCCTTCGAGCGCCTCATGCGCGCCAACAACCGGCGCCTGTACCGGCTCGCGCGCGCGACGCTGCGCGACGACGCCGAGGCCGAGGACGCGCTCCAGGAAGCCTACCTCGCCGCGCACCGCGCGCTCGCGGGGTTCCGCGGCGAGGCGGCGCTGTCGACCTGGCTGTCGCGCCTGGTCAGCAACGAGTGCCTCGGGCGCCTGCGCAAGCGCGCCCGGCGCGACAACATCTTCCCCATCGTCGCCCTCGACGCCGAGGCCGACCCGGAGGCCGCCATGGACGATGCGCGCCGACCCGAACCACCCGACCGCGCCCTCGTGCGCACGCAGATGCGCGAGTTGCTCGAGCGCCAGCTCGACGCGCTGCCCGCGGCCTTTCGCAGCGTGTTCGTGCTGCGCGCGGTGGAGGAACTGAGCGTGGAGGAGACGGCCCAGGCGCTGGGCATTCCCGAGGCCACCGTGCGCAGCCGCCACTTCCGCGCGCGCAGCCTGCTGCGCGAGGCGCTGGCCCAGGAGATCGACCTGGCCGAGCGCGATCTCTACGAATTCGGCGGCGCGCATTGCGACCGCGTCGTGGCCGCGGTGCTCGCGCGGCTCGCGGAGCCGAGGCCGTAGGGCGGGTCGTTCGACCCGCGACGGATCCGCCGTGCCGGTGACGGCCCTAGAGAAACAGCGCCTGCAGGTCGTTGAGGAAATCGAACCCGCGCTCGGTCGGCCTGACCCATTCCGCGCCCGGCGGCCCGGTGCATTCGGCCAGGCCCTTGCGCTGCGCCTCGTCCAGCGGCCCGGCGATCGCCGACAACGGCAGCCCGCAGCGCTCGGTGAACAGCGACAGCGCGAAGCCGTCGCGCAGCCGCAGCGCATTGAGCATGAACTCGAACGGCAGCTGGGCGCGGGCGACGTCGGACTCGTTGGACACGCCTTGCCCCGCGAGCGTGCGCTCCATGTACATGGTCGGCTCGCGCCAGCGCACCTGGCGCGTCACGCGGTGCGCGAACGACAGCTTGCCGTGCGCGCCGGCGCCCAGGCCCAGGTAGTCCCCGAACTGCCAGTAGTTGACGTTGTGGCGGCAGCGGTGACCGGTCTTCGCGTACGCCGAGACCTCGTAGCGCTCGAAGCCGCCCGACGCCGTGCGCTCGGTGACGCGATCGAGCATGTCGTAGGCCGTGTCGTCGTCGGGCAGGTCGGCGGGCGGGCGCTGCGCGAAGACGGTGTTGGGCTCCAGCGTGAGGTGGTACAGCGACAGGTGCGGCGCGCCGAGCGCGAACGCGAGGTCGAGGTCGGCGTCGAGATGGGCCAGGGTCTGGCCGGGCAGCGCGTACATCAGGTCGAGGTTGAAGGTCTCGAAGCTGCGCGCCGCCTCCTCGGCCGCCGCGCGCGCCTGCGCCGCGTCATGCACGCGCCCGAGCGCGCGCAGCCGGTCGTCGTCGAAGGTCTGAACGCCGATCGACAGGCGGTTCACGCCGGCCTGCGCGAAGGCGCGGAAGCGTTCCTTCTCGAAGGTGCCGGGGTTGGCCTCCATGGTGATCTCGCAGTCGGCGGCCAGCGGCAGCAGCATGCGCAGGTCGGACACCAGCCGGGCGATGCCGTCGGGCGAGAACAGCGATGGGGTGCCCCCCCCGATGAAGATCGTGTGGACCGTGCGGCCCCACACGAGGGGCAGCGAGCGCTCGAGGTCGGCGCGCACGGCGTCGAGATAGCGCTGCTCGGGCAGGTCCTTCGGCGTCGCGCCGGCGGTGTGGAACTCGTGCGAGTTGAAGTCGCAGTACGGGCACTTCTTCAGGCACCACGGCAGGTGCACGTACACCGACAGCGGCGGCGGCGCGGGCAGGCTCAGCGTGCCGGGGCGGTGGTACCACTGCGGGTCGCGCAGGGGCGCGCCGGCGAGCGACGACTCGCCCGGAGCGCCCTCGCCGGATTCGCCGCCGGCGGCGTTGACGGGGTGGAGGCGGATGATGCTCATCGGCGACCCGTGCCGGGGGGGGTGCCGGAACCAGTACGTGGCGCCAAGCCGAACGCGAAGAACGAGAACGGCAGGAAGTAGAAGAACATCCAGTGGCCGGAGAACATCCGCAATTGCGTCGCCTTCGCCGCCTCGTATCTGGCCGCCGAGACGGGCGTTACCCGCCCATGTTCCTGCAGCACGAACTGGCCGCCGCGCACAGCCGGAGATCCTTCATCCAGCTCGCGCAACGACACCAGGAAGTTCACCAGCGCGTAGATGAACAAGGCGCCGCACATCAGGGCGATCGGGCCCGGCAGCAGTTCGCGCCACTGACGCATCGTCGGCCTTCGACCCAGGATGCGACGGCTCACGAGAACCATCGGAACGAACACGGCGAACAGGCCGACGTGCAGGCTCCAGACCTGCGGCCAGGTGCGCGACACGTCGATGGCGCGAAGCGCCGACACATGCACCCACAGTGCCAGCAGGAAGCCGGCCAACGCCAGGCCCGCCAGGGGAATGCGCAGCAGCCGCATTGCCGTTCAACCCAGATGCCAGGCGTCGCGCATCAACTGCCACATCTGCCCCGCCGCGATCGCGCGATGGCTGTGCGCGTTCTTGACCTCCTTCGCGAGCGACGCCACCGTGGCCCCGAGCGCCGGGATGAACATCAGCGGGTCGTAGCCGAAGCCGCCGCTGCCTTCGCGCTCGCGCAGGATCTCGCCGTTCCAGCGGCCCACGGCCACCAGCGGCGACGGGTCGTCGGCGGAGCGGATCGCCACCAGCGTGCAGGCGAAGCTGGCGCGCCGGTCCTCGACGTCGCGCAGCTTCTCGAGCAGCAGCGCGTTGTTGGCCTCGTCCTGCGTCTGGCGTGCGACCTCGCGTTCGAGCACGGCACCCGCGCCCGCGGCGACGGTCGCATAGTTCGCCGAGATGACGCCCGGCATGCCGCCGAGCGCGTCGACGCACAGGCCCGAGTCGTCGGCGATCGCCGGCAATCCCGTGGCGGCCGACGCATGGCGCGCCTTGGCCAGCGCGTTCTCGATGAACGTGAGGTGCGGCTCCTCGGCCTCGGTCACGCCCAGCTCGCCCTGGCGCACGAGCTCGATGCCCAGGCCGTCGAACAGCGCCTGCAGTTCGGCCAGCTTCTTGGCGTTGTTGGAGGCGAGGACGACTTTCATCTCACTGACCCAGCGCGGCCTTCTGCGCCGTGATCAGCTGGCGGATGCCCGCGTCGGCAAGGTCCAGCAGCCGGTTCATCTCGGCGCGCGAGAACGCGGCGCCTTCGGCGGTGCCCTGCACCTCGATGAAGTGGCCGGCGCCGGTCATGACGACGTTCATGTCGGTGTCGCAGGCCGAGTCCTCGATGTACTCGAGATCGAGCAGCGGCGTGCCCTCGACGATGCCCACCGACACGGCCGCCACGAAGCCGTTCAGCGGCGAATGCGCCAGCTTGCCGGCGGCCAGCAGCTTGGCGACGGCGTCGTGTGCCGCGACGCAGGCGCCGGTGATGGCCGCTGTGCGGGTGCCGCCATCGGCCTGCAGCACGTCGCAGTCCAGCGTGATGGTGCGCTCGCCGAGCTTCTTCAGGTCGAACACCGCGCGCAGCGAGCGGCCGATCAGGCGCTGGATCTCCTGCGTGCGCCCGCTCTGCTTGCCCCTGGCCGCCTCGCGGTCGGAGCGCGTGTGCGTGGCGCGCGGCAGCATGCCGTATTCGGCGGTGACCCAGCCTTCGCCCTTGCCCTTGAGGAACGGCGGCACGCGATCCTCGACGGACGCGGTGCACAGCACGCGCGTGCCGCCGAATTCCACCAGCACCGAGCCCTCGGCGTGGACGGTGAAGTCGCGCGTCAGCTTGACGGGGCGCAGTTCGTTGGCGGCGCGGCCCTGGGTGCGGGAGAACGTCATGTCGGAAATCCTGTAGGGGGTCTGGCCTGTCCGATGTCCGCGGGAAAGCGTGCAGCGAAGAGGCCTTGATGAACGCGGACGGAGGTCAGGCCTGACCCCGGCTGTCGTCGGAGGAGCGGGGTCAGGCCTGTCCTCGGATTCGCGGCGGGCGCACCGGCTCTCCGCCGGCACCTCGGCGCGAATCCGAGGAGAGGCCAGACCCCTTACGTCTTGCGGGGACCGGAGCGCTGGATGGCTTCGTTGATCTCGCGGATCGAGCGCTCGATCTCGTCGTCGTCGATGTCGGGCAGGAACGAGTCGCCGCTCATGCTGGCCTGGATGGTGGACGCGAATACGTCCTCGCCGAGCGAGCGGGTGGAGACGTTGCCGGCGGCCTCGTCGTCCTCTGTCTGTTCCCACTCGACGGCGAGCGCCGTGACGTTGTCGCTCTTCTCGCCGGCGTTGCGCAGCGCCTGCTCGACGATCTCCGGCACCGAGTCGTGGATCGGGTATTCGGACAGCATCTTGACGATGTCCGCATCCTCGACGCTGCTCCACAGGCCGTCGGAGCACAGCAGCACGCGGTCGCCGGTGCGCAGCACCATCGGGCCGGCGCTGTCGATCACCGGCTTGCCGGGGCTGCCCAGGCAGGTGAACAGCACGTTGCGGTTGACCTTCTCGTCGAGCGGGACGACGTGCGACAGCGCCTCGCGCAGCTCGGAGTACGAGTGGTCGCGGGTACGGGCGATGAGGCGGTCGCCGCGCACGATGTACAGGCGCGAGTCGCCGCAATGGGCCCAGTAGATGTTGCCGCCCTGGATGACGCAGGCCACGATGGTGGTGCGCGGGGTGTCCGTCAGGCCGCGGTCGGTGGCGTAGCGCAGCAGCTGGTGGTGGCCGGCGAGGATGGCGTCCTGCAGGAAGCGCTGCGGATCCTTCAGGTCGGTCTTGGCCTCCTTCTGGAAGTGCGCGGCGATCGTCTGCAGCGCGAGCTGGGACGCGACCTCGCCTTCCGGATGCCCGCCCATGCCGTCCGCCAGCGCGAACAGGCCCGAATCCCGCGTGTAGCAATAGCCCATGCGGTCTTCGTTCTTCTCCCGGCCGCCCTTGCGGCTCACCTGATACGTTCCAAACCGCATTCGATTACTCCCGGCCCGAGCGTGCGCTCGAGGGCGTGTTCAAGGGTGGGCTCCGGACTTCAGGTTCTCGATCTGCAGCTTGAGCCGCTCGGAGAAGCTGAGCGTGGTGTAGCGGCGTTCGATCTCGCGCGACAGCTCCTTCTGCAGCGCGAACACGCTCTGCGGCCGCGACAGCGGGTCGAGCGCCATGCACCATTCGATGACCTCGATGAGGTTGTCCGAATAGACGTTGCGCAGCCGCGACAGCGACAGCGGCAGGCGATCCTTGTCGATGCGCTGCGGCGCGTCGTTGGGCGGATAGCCCTGCATGCAGGCGTACAGGCAGGCGCCGATCGCGTAGATGTCGGTCCACGGGCCCAGCGAGCCGTCGCGGCGGTACATCTCGGGCGCGGCGAAGCCGGGCGTGTACATCGGCCGGATGAACTGGCCTTCCTTGCTCAGGACTTCGCGCGCGGCGCCGAAATCGAGCAGCACGGCGCGGTTGTCGTTGGTGATGAAGATATTGGCCGGCTTGATGTCCAGGTGCAGCATCTTGTGCTGGTGGACGATTCGCAAACCGCGCAGGATCTCGTCGAACAACGAACGGATGGTGGATTCGCGCAATACCTTTTCGCGCTTCAGGTCGCGCGCGGTGACGATGAAATCCTGCATGGTGTCACCCTGCAGATAATTCATCACCATGTAGACGGTTTCGTTCTCGCGGAAGAAATTCAGCACCGAGACCACGCTCGCATGCGAAATCTGTGCGAGCGAACGGCCCTCTTCGAAGAAACTCTTGAGGCCGAGGCGGTACAGTGGCTGCTTTTCCGGCTTGACGCGCGGGATCAATTCACCTGGCGACCGATCGGCCAGCGAGGCGGGAAGATATTCCTTCAGCGCGACCAGATGACGTGTTTCGTCTTCGGCCAGGTAGACGATGCCGAAACCGCCGGCGGCGATCTTCTTGACGATCTGGTAGCCGCCGACCACAGTCCCCGAAGGCAGCGGGGCGGGTTTTGGCTTTGACATAATCTCTTTTTGCAACCTGGCACTCGCGACATGGCAGTTTACAGCATGACCGGCTTCGGCAACGCCTCGGCGGCCGCGGCCTCCACCGCAGGCGCCGGCGCCACGGATTCCGCAGCGATCACCGTCGAACTTCGATCGGTGAACAGCCGGTTTCTCGATATCTCGTTCCGCATGCCCGACGAACTGCGCCAGCACGAGGGGGCCTTGCGCGACCTGATCACGGCCGGATGCCGGCGCGGCAAGGTCGACGTGCGCGTCAGCGCGGCCAAGGCCAGCGGCGACGACTGGCCCCAGCCCAGCGCCGACCAGCTCGACCGATTGTCACGCCTCGAGGCCACCGTGGCCGCCACGCTGCCGAAGGCGCAGCCGCTGAGCGTGAACGAAGTCCTGCATTGGTGCCGTTCGGCGCCCGCGGCGCCCGGCCGGGTCGACGAGGCGCTGCTCGATGCGGGCCGCCGGGCCGTCGCCGCACTGAAGGAGGCCCGGGCGCGCGAGGGCGACAAGCTCGTCGCCATCCTGATGGAGCGCATCGTGCGGCTGCGCGAGCTCGCGGCGCAGGCCGAGCCGCTGGTGCCGGCCGTCGTCGAGCGCCAGCAGCAGCGCTTCCTGGAGCGCTGGGCCGAGGCGCTGAAGGCGACGAACACGCTCGACGGCGGCGGCGCGTCCACCATCCCCACCGACTCGCTGCGCGAACGCGCGATGAACGAGGCCGCCACCTTCGCGCTGCGCATCGACGTGGCCGAGGAACTGTCGCGGCTGCGCGCGCACCTCGAGGAGATCGCCCGTCTGCTCCAGGCCGGCGGCGAGCTCGGCAAGCGGCTGGACTTCCTGATCCAGGAACTGCACCGCGAAGCCAACACGCTCGGCTCGAAGTCCGCGGCGCTCGAACTGACCGGCGTCTCGGTCGAGATGAAGGTGCTCATCGAGCAGATGCGCGAGCAGGTGCAGAACGTCGAGTGACGTTTCCGCCCACGTCTGCTGTTCCCGGCGGTGCCGATTCGCGCGACCGGCGCTTCGCCCATCAAAGAGCCCTGCCGCACAGATCGCGACGCAATGGGAGGTTACTGTCGGGGTGCAGTGCCGCATGGTGCGCACCTCGCCTCGGGCGCGCGCTGCGTGGACCAGGAAGCGTCATGCATACACAGCCCCATCTACGAATTGTCGGCCGCCCTCTGCCCGCCGCCTCCGTCAGCGGTCTCCCCGGCACCCTGAGGCGCTCCGCGGCGACGATTGCAGGCGAGCTGACGCCTCGGCCGCAGGCGGACCCGCAGGTCGAATTCCTCGCGTTCGTCGCGCACGAGCTGCGCAGCCCCCTGGCGCCGATCCGCACGGCTGCAGCGCTGATCACTCGCGGACGGCCTGAGGACCTGCCGCGCGCGCAGGTCGTGATCGAGCGGCAGGTCGACCACCTCGCGCGGATGATCGACGACCTCCTGGACCTGACCCGCAGCCGCACCGGCAAGTTGACATTGTCACGAAGCGCGGTAGCCATGAGCGACGTCATCGAGCAGGCCCTGGCCGCGTGCCGCCCCGCGATCCTGCGCCGGGGCCAGCGGATCGAGCTGTCGGGCGACGCGCTCGCCTGCACCCTGCATGCCGATGGCTTGCGCCTCATCCAGATCGTCACCAACCTGGTCGACAACGCGTCGAAGTTCAGCGGGGACGGCACGACCGTGGGATTGCGCGTGCGCAAGCTCGAATCCAGCGTCGAGATGGTCGTGTCGGACCAGGGCATGGGCATGGACACCGCGACGTTGTCCAGCGCATTCGAACCCTTCGCCCAGGCCTCTCACGCCGCAGGCTTCAACAAGTCGGGCCTGGGCATCGGCCTGGCCGTGGTGCGGCAACTGGTGGAGTCGCACGGCGGACGCGTCACGGCCGAAAGTGCCGGCGTCGGCCGCGGCAGCCGCATCATCGTCGCCCTGCCGTTGATGGCACACCTCGGGCCAACCACGCCTGCGCCCGATCCGCTCTACTTGCGAAGCTGCAGGCGGGGCCAGGCGGCGTCGACATGAGCCCGTTCGCGAGGAGGGGGCGAGTCCGCCCGCGAAGAGCCGACGCGGCGCATCAGTCGAATTGCTCGGCGTAGGTTGCGCGATCCCTGGCGTAGCAGCTGCATGTCGCGCTCTCCAGGCCGGTGCGATCGACGATCGTCATCTCGCCGCGGTCATAGGCGATGAGATCCCGACGCTGGAACGCACCGGCGGCGACGGTGACCCCGACGCGCCGGACGCCCAGCATGTAGGCGAGGAATTCATGCGTCACGCGAAACCGGTCCTCGCCGGCACGGTCGTGGCTCATGAGCAGCCAGCGCGCGAGCCGTTGCTCGATGCGGTGAAAGCGCAGGCAGGCGGCGGCGCGCGCGTTCTGGACGAAGAGGACGTAGACATAGCGGTCGATCGTGGCACGCAGGGCCGGGTCGGCGCGGAGTTCCCGACGAAACACCGTGGTACTCAGGCGCAGCGCCCGCCCGGGGCCTTGCACGAGCGCCCGCAGCGGCTCCGTCGCGACGCCGAGCGCGAGCTGGATGCCGAGCATGCCCTCGCGTCCGACCAGGCCCACCTCGATCGCATGTCCCGTGTCCACCTGCGCCAGCAGCGAGATGAATCCATCCATGGGAAACAGGACGAAGGCGGTCGGATTGCCGGCGTCGCCGACGATTTCCGACAGCCGCAGTTCCACGACCTGTCCGAGCGCCTCCAGGCGGCTGCGCGAGGCCGAAGGCAGTTGGGCGAGAAGCTGGTTGGCGCTGGGGGTCATGCCGACCACTCTCCCACGCCGCCGGGGGGCCGGACTGTGCTCCAGCACACGCAAGGGCGCGCTACCGGGCGGTCGCCTCGGGAAGCAGCCGGTCATACTCCTTCTTGACCACCGCGTAGCACTCGCAGCTTCGCTTCTCGAGCCCGGGCCGGTCCAGCACCGTGATGTGGCCGCGCCGATAGCTGATCAAGCCGGCCTGCTGCAGCTTCAGGGCGGCCGAGGTGACCCCCTCGCGCCGGACGCCGAGCATGTTGGCGATGAGCTCCTGAGTCATCGCGAGCTTGTTGTCGTGCAGCCGGTCCAGGCTCAGCAGGAGCCAGCGGCAAAGTTGCTGGTCGAGCGAGTGATGGCGATTGCAGACGGCGGTCTGCGCCATCTGCGTCAGCAGCGCCTGCGTGTAGCGCAGCAGCAGGTGCAGCACCGGACCGGCGAGGTTGAACTCGGTCTTCATCCGCTCCGCACTCAGGCGATAGCCCTTTCCCGCGCTCTGGACGACGGCGCGGCTGGGCGTGGTCTCGCCCCCCATGAACAGGGAGACGCCCACGATGCCCTCGTTGCCGACGACCGCGATCTCGGCCGAGGAACCGTTCTCCATCACGTACAGCAGCGAGACGATCGCCGTCGTCGGGAAATAGACATGGCTCAGTGGCCGTCCGGATTCGTAGAGCACCAGCCCCAGGGGAAGCTCGATCTGCTCGAGCACGGGCTCCCAGCGCTTCCACTCGGCCTCCGGCAAGGATTGGAGCAAGTGGTTCAACTTCGCAGTGGACATGGACTTTCCGGCGCATCGCACGCCGTCAACGGATCGGAAGACAGGCGTGCTTGGCGAGCGTCCACTGTACTCGCCTGCGAGCCATCGTCTGTGCGGTACCGCACAGGCACTTTCCCTCCTTCGCCCGGTGGCGCCGCGGGCAGGCCGCCATCACTCTCTGCAGAGTGTGCACCGGCGCACAGACCGCGTTGCGGGCATGGCGCAGCATGGATTTCAACGAGGCACGCCGCGGCGGCCTCGGCTGGACAACAGGAGGAGAAGTGGACTACCGGATCATCTGGGGAACGTGCGACGACGGACCGCCGACGGACATCGTCGGATCGGGCCGCGGCGCCATCGAGGCCTTGCTCGAACGGGCGGGTGCCAAGGTGGCCTGGGCGGAGGTCTTCGACGATCGGCGACGCCCCGTCGCACACAAGTCACCTGGGCGGCAGGGGCTGCGCGGATTCCCCTCCGCTGCCGGTTGGGGGCATGTCTGCACGGCCTGCCGCACGCTTTCCGGCCAGACCTATCTGTTCGCGCGGGCCCACCCTGGCCTGCGCGTGCCGAGGAACGACGGCGGGAGCCATGAATCGGTGTGCCGCGATTGCGGGTCAGGCATGGGCATGGAAGAGGGCGCCAGGACGGCTGCGCCGGTATGGGCCGTCCTGCGTTGGCCGGACATGAAATCGTGAAGCCGCGCGACGCCGCGGCGGGGACATTCGAATGACGCGAACCCATCGGCGAGCGGACGACGCGGCTGTCGGCCTCATGACGCTACCCTGGCGCCTGCCAGGCGTCGCGTACGACACCGGCCTGCCTGGCTCCGGGCTCACCGGGCACGCCCGGGGGGCCGGGGCGGCGCCGGGTCGGCGACGACCGCATCCGGAGCACGATGGCACCGGCGCCCTGGCGCAACCACGGGAGCGTTCGCCACCGCCCGATGGCGGCGACCAGGTTCGGGCCAGGTCGTCCAGGCCTCGATGACCGAGTAACGAGGGAGTCTAGTAGGCCGCCAAGGCCATGAATTCAAGCTGGCGCGCATTCATGGCACGCGCACACGCCGCTTCCCCAGGGAGGCTCGATGCAATCGCTGTCGCGGCGGACGGTGCCCATCGAGCGGTCAGCGCGGGCACGGCGCGCCCTCGAATCGCACCGGCGGGCGCCTCCGCGACACGTCCGGAATGGAACGTGAAGCTTGCGCCCCCGCGCCGCTTGGATCGATACATGCAGGCATCGGCCAGCGCGATGAGCGCGGCGGCGTTCTCGGAATCGTCCGGATAGACCGCGATGCCGATGCTGGCCGACAACGATCCCGAGGTCCCGGCCTCGGCGACGCCCTCCGCGAGCGCCACCAGCATCTTGTCGGCCACCATCGCTGCTTCGAGTTCGCCCGCGACGTCGGCCAGCAGCACGAGGAATTCGTCGCCGCCAAGGCGCCCGACTGCATCCGATTCGCGCACGCTGGCCGTCAGGCGCGCCGCAACGCGGCGCAACGCGTCGTCACCGGCGGCGTGCCCATGCGTGTCGTTGATGGCCTTGAAGCCGTCGATGTCGAGGAACAGCAGCGCCACCCGGGTGCCGCGCCGGTGTGCCTGGGCGATGGCGTTGTCGATGCGATCCAGCATCAAGGTCCGGCCCGGGATATCGGTCAGCTCGTCGAGCTGGCTGGCGCGCGACAAGGCGTCCAGCTCGGCCAGCGCGCTGTCCGAGATCTCGCGAGCCCGCAAGGCCGCGGCCACCAGTTGCTCATTGGCTTTCAGCAGGCATGCCGCGAGGGTGCCGTCGAATTCGAGCCGGGCTTCGACGAGGTCCCGCCGCAGGGCCGCAAGTTCCCTGCGCGCGGCGTCCGCCTCCCGATGCAGCAGTGTCAGCGCATGCCGCGCCGCCGCGAAGACGGAATCATCGGACTGGTGGCTCACGCCGTGTCCTTCGTTCTGACGTCATGGGCACCGCCCACATCCCGTTGCCGAGCGAGAAGCTGCCGGGCGAGCGGGCCGCCGAGCAGCGACGCCAGCAAATCGCGGAATGCCCGCTGCAGCGCCTCATCGGCCGCTGACGACTCCGGCACCGGCTGCCGGGCCAATGCCTGGTACAGAGGCGCCCATTCTGTTCGGCCGGGCCTCGCCTCATGCACGACCGGAAGCCACGCGAACTCAGTGCGCGCGATCGCGAGGCTGCGTCGGTAGATCGCCCTGACGCCGCCGTCCCCGATGACGGGCGCAAGGCACTGCTCGATGCGCCGCCACTCGAGGAGCGCGCGCCTTGCGGTGACACGGGAATCCGGCGCCGGCCCGCGGGCGAGCCCTGCGAACCCGGCTGGCGCGGCACCGACCGCCGAATCATGGCGCGAACCGTCGACGCACACCGCACGTTCGGAACGAACGACTCCACGCGAGTGTCTTCCTTCGCCCGCGCGCCAGGCGGCCGCCTCCTCGCGGACAGGACGCGCGTCGCAGGACGCGGCATCACGGCCCGCAATCTTCAACGTCAGGTCGATCATCGAAGCCCCCAGTTCGGGAAGTCTCGGTGATCAAGAGGCGGACGTCCGTGCGCTAACGGACAAAGGGACGGCGGTGGCGTCCAGGCAGGCGTCGGAGGCGACCGACGGCGACGCGGCCGTCACCTTCACTCGCCGGACGGCGCAGCGTCTGCGCGATCGTCGGCACGTTTCACCTCGACCGCCGACAGCCTCGCGGCCGCGGCCGCGCCGGCGGGCGCGTTGGCTCCGCAGTGCGACTCCGGCGAGAACGCGGCGATCGGCACGGTGTACTCCCTGAGCTGCGGCTCCAGCGCACCGTCGCCACGGGATAGCAGCCGCTGTCACGCAGCGCGACATCCGTACTGACGAGCCGCACGCGCAGCGTGCCCGAACCGGCCGACGCCGGCGAGATGGCGAGCGTGCGCGAGGAGCCCGCGTCGAGCGCGCGGCCGCCGCGCTGCAGCGACGTCGACAGCGCGATGCCGCCCCAGGTGCTGCCATGGCGCGGCTCGATCGCGCCGGTCGCGCGCGACGCGCCGCTGGAATGCGCCACCGGATCGATAGCCACGTCGCCGGGTTTCTCGGAGAACGTGATGCCGTCGACGACGCCGCCCTCGGCGGCGCCTCCATCGGCCAGCCGCGTGGCCAGCGTGCGCGTCGCGCCGGCGTCCGGCCCGGACGCGGTCCGCCGCAAGCGCCCAGCGGGAGCACGGCAGCGCCCAGCAACGGGGCCGTCGCCGCACGCCGGCCCGCACTGCCCATCCCAGGGGATCGAGCCATCCATGCCCCGCGCGCGCCCACCGCGCGCCCCCACTCGATCGTCGTTCCCATCCTTCGTCCCCGTCATCGATGTCGTACCAAAACTCCGGGGGCGTCGGCACCAGGGCTTCTGCCGTGGGATGCGATCGGCCTGACGTATCTTGCGAAGTCGCGGCCGTGCCGCGAACGCATCCGGCGCGGCCGGAACACATACGGCCAAGGGTATGCAGAATCTCGGCTCGCGTGCAGGAAAACGCAGGGAAACACGCAGTCCGGCACGCATGGCGCCGGCGCTCACCTACAATCGCGCCGCTGCGGCAATCGCCGCAGCATCGACATCCAAAGTTCAAAGTACCGAGAACCATGGCAACTGCAAAGAAGACCCCCGCTCCCGCCAAGAAGGCGACCAAGGCCGCCGCGCCGGCCAAGACCGCCAAGAAGGCTGCTCCGGCGAAGGCCGCGAAGGCCGCTCCGGCGAAGGCTCCGGCCGCGCTGAAGCCGCTGAAGACGGCGTTCAACAAGTCCAGCCTGGCCGCCCACGTGGCCGAGCAATCGGGCGTCGACGCGAAGTCCACCAAGGCCGTGCTGGCCGCGCTCGAAGGCGCGATCCTCATGTCGGTCAACAAGAAGGGCCTCGGCTCCTTCACGCTGCCGGGCCTGCTCAAGGTCGTCGTGCACAACGTGCCGGCCAAGAAGAAGCGCATGGGCAAGGACCCGTTCACGGGCGTCGAGCGCATGTTCGCGGCCAAGCCCGCGACCGTGAAGATCAAGACGCGCGCCCTGAAGAAGCTGAAGGACGCCGCGCTGTAAGCAGCGCTGGTCGCGGCGGGCCGACGGGCCCGCCCCAAATGCAAAGAGCCGCTGAACCGCGGCTCTTTTTCATGGTGGGTTCGACGCTGCTTCAGGACTTGCGGTCGCCGAACATGCCGTCGATGCTGATGAACTCCGTCATGCTGTCGGAGAAGTCCTTCAGCGCGCCGGGGGCCATCGCGGCGGCCAGGCGCTCGGTGTGCTGGTCGGGCTGCGAGTGGCCGGCATGCGAATGGCGGTCGCCATGGCGACGGCGCAGCACCTGCTCCACGCGGCGTCGCAGCAGCACCAGGCCGGGCCCGTAGACGTCGAGGTCGAACGCGTCCAGCGCCTGCGCGGCATGGCGCAGCACGGCGGCGGGGACGTCGTCGATGCCGCGTTCGCCGTTCTTCATCAGCGCGCGCTCCAGCAGCGCCAGCGACGGCAGCCGCGGGTGGCGCCCGATCTGGCCGCCGAGCATCGCGCGCAGGTTCGCGCAGACCTCGGAGACTTCGCGCGCCGTCATCGACGGCAGCTCGCCCGGATTGTTGCGGCGGCGCGGCAAGGACTCGTCCGCCCGTTGGGCGCCGGGTGCAAGCGACGGCTTGTCGAACACGAAGTGGAAGTCGAAACCACGGCGTTCGAGTCGGATCGGTCGCGTCAGCAGCTTGCGCAGACGCTTCAGGACCCCACCGGCAACGGGAGGAGCGGACATGGCCGAAACGGTAGAGGAGGAGATCATGGTGAGCCCAACGAAAAAGCGATGCCTTGCAGGCCGGTTGCAAACAAACGCCCTCTCACAAGTGCAGCAACGCGCGGAGTCCGGCGGGCTGCCTTCTTTTCTTCGTCCATTTTGGCGTTCGGATGAACGCTGTCGAGCTCCCAAATTGCAAGTTCTCGTTACGGCATGGCGGAGCTGATTTCCGCCTTTTCGCGATATGGGAGAACCCGTCGGCGAGCGCTCACCGCCGAGCGCATCGCTCCGGTGCCCGAGCCGCCTCCAGACTGGCACGGTGCCGCCGCATGCCCGGCCCGCGCTGCCGGGTATCGCCTTGCGATACCAGCAGTCGTCCGGAGCTCCACCTCGGCGGTCCGCGTCCGCGACTCCCGGCCCGATGCGCGATGCTGCGGCACCTCATCAATGATCCGCCCGCGCGGTCCGCGCCATGCGCCATTCCCCCCTTCCGCGGTGCCGCCGCGGCGCACTCGCCCTCGCCTGTGCCAGCCTCGTCGCCGGTTCGGCGGCCTTCGCCCGGTCGCCCGGCCATGCCGCCCGCGACGAGCCGCTTCCCGCGCCGGCCAAGGAGCCGGTCGGCGAACTCGCCCGGTCGCTGCAGGTCGGCGACATCGTCTTCACGCGCATCGGCGCCTACCCGTTCCGCAAGGTCGCCGAGGCCACGGGCACCTGGACCAACCACGTGGGCATCGTGCTGGACGTCTCCGGCCCGGAGCCGACGATCGGCGAGAGCCGCTTCCCGTTGTCCGGAAGCACGACGCTGACGCGCTTCGTCGCCCGCTCGGCCGGCGGCCGCATCGCGGTGATGCGGTTGCCCGCGCCGCTGACGCCCGCCCAGCAGGAGGCGCTCGTTGCCGCAGCCAGGCAGCGCGCGCGCGTCTTCTACGACACCGGCTTCGACGCGCACTCGCCGCGCCAGTTCTGCTCGCGCTACGTGCGCGAGCTGCTGCGGCAGGCCGCGGACGTCGAGGTCGGCGACGTGCAGACGTTCCAGCAACTGCTCGCCGCCGCACCGCGGGCCGACGTCGGCTTCTGGCGCGCCTGGTACTTCGGCCGGATTCCCTGGCAGCGCGAGACGGTCACGCCCGCCAGCGTGCTGCACACGCCCGGGCTGAAGACCGTGTTCGACGGCGTCGCGAGCTGAGGCAATCCCGCAAGCTAGGGTGCGGCCGCGGCCCGTGCGCAGGGATACTGGCCCGTCACCTCAGGGAGAACGACGATGCCCCAGGCACAGGAGATCGACTTCAACGCCTTCGCGCGCGACTTCGCGCTGCGCGCCCCCGGCGATCCGGCGGGCGCGGTCGCCGATTGGCGTGCCGCCACCGCCGGCATGACCGCCGACCTGCGCAGCGCCCTCGGCCGCGTCGTCAACGCTCGGCTCGATGCGCGCGCGCGGTCCGCATTGCGCGGCAGCCCGGGCGGGCTCGCCCTGGTGTTCGAATGGGCGGTCGAGAAGATGCTGCCACCGCCGATGCCGCGGCTGCCGTTCTTCTCGCCGCGGCAGGCCTACGGCTACTGCGCGAGCCTCGTCGAGGAGCGCAGCAGCGGCGCGGCCCGCCACGCGCTCGATCGCGGGCTGCCGCTGCTGGTGGGCCTGCGCCGCGAGACGTCCACGCTCGCCAACAAGGGGCGCGGCGCGTACGACGACTTCATCGCGGTGCTCAACGGACGCGGCGGCAGCCGGTCCGCCCGCTTCTTCCCCGCCTGCACCGAACCCGGCGCCCAGTACTCGGCCCGCGCGGCGCGCACGGCGAAGGGCACCGTGGTCGACGCGCGCTACGCGGCCGTGCGGTTCAGGAAGAACGAGGGCGCCGACGTGGACGGCGACGGCATCCCCGAGCTCGGCCGCCTCGTGGCGGGCACCTACGTCTTCACCGAGAAGACGGGCGGCTTCCTTGGCAATCGCGCCTTCAAGGCGACGGCCGACCAGACGGTGGAGCGCGATACCGACGGCGACGGCTTCTTCGACCGCGCCGACGCGAAGCGCATCGACACCAAGGGCGCGGGCCGCTCGCTCTACATCCATCGCGGCGGCGCCGACAATGTCGCCGACGTCAACACCTGGTCGGCCGGCTGCCAGACCATCCCGGGCAACGTCTACGGCGATTTCCTCGCCACGGTCGGACGCCCCGCCTCGTTCTGCTACGTCCTCGTCGATGCACGCTGAATCCCTTCGCCACGGCTGGATTGCCGGCGGCGTCCTCGCCCTCGCGGCGGCCCTGATCGGCTGCATGAGCGACAACGCCGCGGCGGCCAAGACGCCGACGCCGGCCGCCGGCGAACGCTGCGCGTTCGGCGCCTTCGTGCAGGAGGACGACCCGGCCGGCCTCAACGTGCGGGCCGGCCCGTCGGCGTCCGCCCGCATCCTCGGCACGCTGCCGCCGTCGTCCACGGCGGCCGACAACCCGGGCTTCGCGGTGCGCATCGAGCTCGACGTGCTCGGCCAGCGCGACGGCTGGTTCCATGTCGGCCATGCACGCGACAACGAGCAGCTCACGGGCCGCCCGGCCCGCAAGCTCTACGCCGGCGACGGCTGGGTGAGCGGGCGCAAGCTCACGATCAAGTCCCAGGCGACCGGCGGCCGCTCGGCCCCCGAGCCCAATGCGCCGGTCACCCTCGCGCTCGAGAGCGGCGACAGCCTCGACGGCGACGCCATCGTCGCGGCGACCCGCCTGGTCGCCTGCCGCGGCGACTGGGCCGAGATCGAGCTCGACGTCGCGCGCTTGCCCGAGGACGTGCGCGCGCAACTGAAGCTGGCCCCCGCGGCGACGGGCGCGACCGCTGCCCATCCGCACGCCTGGGTCGACCGGATCTGCGGCGTCCAGGAGACGACCTGCGACGGCCAGGCGGGCGCGCAAGCCGCGCCATAGCAGGAACAAGCGCGAAATCCTGACGCTCCCGCGCCCCGGCCGGGCTGGCGATTGCGGCGATACTGGAGGGCCCGTCCTGCGCTCGCCACGAGCGGCGCCGGCCTGCATTCCGACGCTCTCCCGATCCATGGAACTCCCCGGCAAGCTCTTCGTCGTCGCCGCTCCCAGCGGCGCCGGCAAATCGACCCTCGTCAAGGCGCTGCTGGCCAACGAGCCGCAGCTGGCGGTCTCGGTGTCGCACACCACGCGCGCGCCGCGCGGGCAGGAGCAGGACGGCCGCGAATACCACTTCACGGACGTCGCCACCTTCCAGCGCATGGTGGGCGACGGCCAGTTCTTCGAGCACGCACACGTGCACGGCAACTGGTACGGCACCTCACGCCGGAGCGTCGAGTCGCTACTGGCCGCGGGCAAGGACGTCGTCCTCGAGATCGACTACCAGGGCGCGCTGCAGATCCGCACGCTGTTTCCCGCAGCGCTGCTGGTGTTCATCCTGCCGCCCAGCTGGGACGAGCTGGCCCAGCGCCTGCGCGGCCGCGGCGAGGACGCCGCCGAGGTCATCGCCCAGCGCCTGGCCAATGCCCGCAACGAGGTGGCCCAGGCCCCGAAGTTCGACTTTGTTATAATCAATGGTTCTCTCGACAAGGCCCTGGCGGAACTCCGCGCGGTCGTTCGCGAGCAGCCCGGGGCCCTGCGCTTCGCGGCCCAGCGCGCCAACCACCCCGATGTCTTCGCCGCGCTGGGCCTGGCCTGATCGCCGATCCGGCCGCCCGGATCGAGAGTCCAGTTCCCCGCCGGCGCGTCCCGCGCCCGGCACCCGCTAAGGAAGCCACATGGCCCGCATCACCGTTGAAGACTGCCTGGAAAAGATCCCGAACCGCTTCCAGCTCGTGCTCGCCGCCACGTACCGCGCCCGCATGCTGAGCCAGGGCCACACGCCCAAGATCGAATCCAAGAACAAGCACGGCGTGACCGCCCTGCGCGAGATCGCCGCCGGCGAGATCGGCAAGGAGATGCTGCGCAAGGTTCCGACCTGAATCCGCGCACGGCTCGCGCGCCCGCGCGCGAGGCCTGACACGACGAACAAGGCCCGGGTCTCGCGACACGGGCCTTTTTCTTTCGTCGTCGAAGTCGAACCCCTGCCATCCCCGCAGCCGCCGCAGGCTCGGCGCGCGTGCGGCCATGGCCTGTCATTGCGCGACCCGCGCTGCTTCGGCGTGCATGCAGCAATGGCCTGTCGTCCTGCGAGTCGCGCAGCTTCGGCGCGCGCGCGGCAACGGCCCTGTCATCCTGCGCGCAGTCGCAGGATCCACCCCCGCCAGTGTCCGGCGCATGACGCAGCCCGATGGCATGTCGCCCCGGTCCGCATCAGCATCACGCTTCTGCGACGAGCGCCAAAAAAAAGGCCGGAAGCAGCCGCGTCCGTTCCCGCGCCGCTTCCGGCCTCCCCATGATCCGCGCCCGCAGGCGCGGAGCCCTTCTCGCGACTTACCAGCCGACCGTCACCGTGGCGATCGTCGGCTTCTCGGTGTGCAGCGACGAACTGAAGCCGCCGACGTCGTCATACGCGAAGCCGTACGACAGCGCGTTGATGCTGTGGTCGTGCCAGAACTTCGAATACGAGTTCGACGGGTTGGCGTAGAAATAGCTCGGCGTGTACCAGTGCGCCGGATCCTCGACGATGTGGCGGTTGATCGCCGCGCACATCTGGGCCTGGATCTGCAGCTGCTTGTCGTAGCCCGCGGTGCCCGGTGTCTGGCCCGTCGCGTCGTTGAGCACGCCGTTGCCCAGCAGCGCTTCCTGCGTCGTCGGCGCGCGCTGGATGATGTACGTGCCCTGGCCGTCCGTGAACTGGAACTGGCCGTTGACGACGTGGCCCGAGAACGTGCCCTGCTGGTCGGTGAAGGTCAGCGTCTGCGACGCGTACTTGCTCCACAGGCCCTGGATGTAGCTGTCCAGGTAGTGCGCGTTCGCGCCCGACGAGCCGAAGCTGCCATGCGCCGGCGCGACGATGCGGTACGGCGAGTACGGCGCCTGCGCCAGGCCGGCGAACTGCGCCGGCACGGCCGAGGCCCACGCGGAGAACAGCGAGGAGCGCGTGGCGGTCTCGCCCACCGTCTGGTCATAGCCGTCCAGGCCCTGCAGGCGCAGGCGCACCGGGAAGCCGAACTGGTCGACGCGCGTCGTGTTGCCGTAGAAGCCGGTATCCGGAAGGATGGCCATCTCGGCGAAGTCGAACGTGACGTCGATGTTCGGGTCGGTCGGGTTGTCGATGTTCGCGCCGGCGTAGCCGATGTTGCCGTTGACGTCCTGGTTGACGCGGATGTACATCGGGGTGCCCACGCTCAGCAGCAGTCGCGCCGAGTTGATCGGCGGGATCGTCACCGACGGGGCCTGGGCGATCGAGTGGAAGTAGTTGGTGTAGGCGACCCCGTTCTTCGTGAGTGCGCCGTTGTCCGCGGTGGACATCGGGATCAGCTGGCCGGAGGTGTTGACCCACACGAACTTGCCGCTCGTCCAGTCCTTGCCGATGATGGCCCAGAACACGTGCGCGTTGTCGTAGGCATTGTTGGTGCCGTTGACGATGTTGAACGTCGTCTGCTTGTTCCAGGTGCCGCCGGTGGCGCCGGTCGTCAGCTTGAACGACGACGCCAGGTCGTTGAACCCGTTGTTGACCAGGTTGGCGTTGTTGGCCGAGATCGTCAACGTGGCGCCGCCATAGTTGACGTCGTTGTACAGGACGACGGTCACGCCGGAGGCCACCTTCACCGACGAGATGCGGTCGTTCCAGGCGCTGCCGACCCAGCTGCTGCTGGCGCTGGCGCAGAACGAATCGCCGCCGTAGTTGATGTCGGCGAAGAAGCAGGCCTGGCCGGCGGCGGGGTCCACCGAAGCAGCGGCGGAGCCGACGGTATACGAATAGGTGGGCGTGTCGTAGGCCGGCGACCCCTTGTTGTAGGTGAAGCTGTAGGCGATCACGTTACCGGATGAAACCGCTTGCATAACCTGCTGGGTCTCGGCGCCGGTGGTCGCGTCGCGCGCCATCCGGTAGTTCTGCTGGGCGCCGCCGTTGACGGTGTAATGGACGTCCGTCCAGGTCGTGGTGCTCGAGGTCGGGTTGAACTTGATCGTGGCCGTCGTGCCGCTGACCGTCACGCCCTGCGTGTAGTCGGCGGCCGTCTGGGCCTGCACGTAGCCTGCGCTACCGAGGGAAAATGCCAGCAGGACGGCAAGCCCTGCAACACGTGGAATCATCGCTGTCTCCTGTCGTTCTTGGGTGACGCGTTCGCGCGCGTCGTCTTCAGGCCAGTCGGGGTCCAGGGAGAGCCGGGGCGACGTTCGGGCGTCGCATCCGGCACTTGGGCTGCCGCCCGCTGCCTGCCTGAAGCAGCCGCGGCGGAGCGCATTTGACTGCGGAAAAGGTCCTCGTGAGCGGCTTCCGGGCAGCTTTTTGAAAGCGGTTTCAAATAATCCCCGAAACAGGGGATGGCGAAAACCCGCGGTCCCCGGTGGCCTGGTCGGGCCGGAACCGGACCGTCGCCCGGGCACGTCGATTTCCCGACCGGGGCGGCGCGGGGCCGATAACACGCTAAATTCTTGGTCATGAGCATTCGTTCGTTCGCCGCCGACCTGCTGCCTGCCAAGCTGCATGGGCTGGCGCGCACTCCGGCCGCCGGGACGCCGCAGGCCGAGGTCACCACCTTCGCCGAGCTGTCCGAGAAGCTGGGCTACCTGACCAAGTCCGACCTGAAGAAGGTGCGCGAGGCCTACAAGTTCGCCGACGAGGCACACCTGGGCCAGCTGCGCGCCAGCGGCATCCCGTACATCACCCACCCGCTCGCCGTCACCGGCCTGGCCGCCGACTGGAAGCTCGATGCCACCGCGCTGATGGCGGCGCTGATGCACGACACCATCGAGGATTGCGGCGTCACCAAGCCCGAGCTGATCGAGCGCTTCGGCGCGCCCACCGCCGACCTCGTCGACGGCCTCACCAAGCTGGACAAGCTGCAGTTCTCCACCCGCGAGGATGGCCAGGCCGAGTCGTTCCGCAAGATGCTGCTGGCGATGTCGCGCGACGTGCGCGTGATCCTCATCAAGCTGTGCGACCGGCTGCACAACATGCGCACGATGGACGCGATGGCCCCGGCCAAGCGCGCCCGCATCGCGCGCGAGACCATCGAGATCTTCGCCCCCATCGCGCACCGCCTGGGCCTGAACCAGATGTATCGCGAGCTGCAGGACCTGTCGTTCCGCTTCATGTACCCCTGGCGGTATGCGGCGGTCGCCAAGGCGCTGGAGCGCGCGCGCGGCACGCGGCGCGACATCGTCGACCGCATGCGGCGCGACGTCGAGAAGGCATTCGCCGAGGCGCGCACCAAGGTCACCGTCTTCAGCCGCGAGAAGACGGTGTTCTCGATCTACCGCAAGATGCGCGAGAAGCACGCCGGCTTCGCGCAGGTCAACGACATCTTCGGCTTCCGCATCGTGGTGCACTCGCTGCCTGAGTGCTACCTGTCGCTGGGCACGCTGCACCAGACCTACAAGCCGGTGCCCGGCCGCTTCAAGGACTACATCGCCATCCCCAAGGCCAACGGCTACCAGTCGCTGCACACCACGCTGGTCAACCCGCTGGGCACGGCGGTCGAGTTCCAGGTGCGCACGGAGGAGATGCACGCCGTGGCCGAGGCCGGCATCGCGGCGCACTGGATGTACAAGGCCGGCCCGCAGGGCGGGCGGCCGGACGAGGCACAGCGCCTGGGCGCGATGTGGCTGCAGTCGCTGATCGACATCCAGAGCGACACGCACGACTCCAGCGAGTTCCTGGAGCACGTCAAGATCGACCTGTTCCCCGAGGCTGTCTACGTCTTCACGCCCAAGAGCAAGATCCTGGCGTTGCCGCGCGGTGCGACGCCGATCGACTTCGCCTACGCGATCCACTCCGACGTCGGCGACCATTGCGTCGCGGCCAAGGTCAACGGCGAACCGGTCGCCTTGCGCACGGAGCTCAAGAGCGGCGACGTCGTCGAGGTGAGCACCTCGCCCAACGCGCGCCCCAACCCGTCGTGGCTGAACTCGGTGCGCACCGGGCGCGCGCGCTCCAAGATCCGCCACTTCCTGAAGAATCTCGAGCACGAGGAATCCATCCTGCTGGGCGAGAAGCTGCTGACCCAGGCGCTGCGCAACGAAGGCATGGCGGTGCCGGCCGACGACGAGGAGCATGCCGCGCTGTGGCAGTCGCTCACGCGCTGGAGCGGCAGCCGCAACCGCGCCGAGCTGATGGTGGACATCGGACTGGGCCGCAAGATCGCGTCCATCGTCGCCAAGCGGCTGGCGCAGCTGCTCGGCGAGCGCGGACAGCGCCCGGGCGCGATCGCGCTGACCATGGGCCGCTTCGCCAACAACGAGGCGGCCGTCGGCCAGAACGTCGTCGAGATCGACGGCAGCGAGGGCGCGTCGGTGCAGCTGGCCACCTGCTGCCGCCCGATCCCCGGCGACGAGGTCGCGGGCTATTTCGGCGGCGAGGGCCTGACCGTGCACACCAAGGACTGCTCGATCGGCCGGCGGCTGCGCGAGCGCGATGCCGAGCGCTGGATGGAAGTCGACTGGGCCGAGCAGCTGACGCGCCAGTTCGAGACCGCCGTCAGCGTGCTGGTGCGCAACACCAAGGGCACGCTGGCGCAGGTCGCGCAGGCCATCAGCGCCGCGGAGGCCGACATCACGCACATCGACATGGGCGACGAGCGCGCATCCGAGACGACCGAGCTGCGCCTGCTCGTGAGCGTGCGCGACCGCCTCCACCTGGCCGACGTGCTGCGCACGCTCAAGCGCGCGTCGTCGGTGCTGCGCGCCGCCCGCGTCAAGCCCTGAAGCGCCGCCTCACCGCACGCCAGCCGGCGCGGTGACGCGAACGGCGTCGGCCCGCGGGCGCGCCGCCGCGACCGCGACCGCCTGCGGCGGGGTCTCGATGGACCGCCCGCGCCCGGCCGCGTCGGACGGCACCGGCGTGCCGGCGGCATCGGTCGACGACGACGGCAGGTAGCGCGCGGTCGCCATGCCGATCGCCGCCAGCGCCAGCAGCACGGCCGCGACGCGATGCGCCCTCACGGCGAGCGCACGCGGGGCGGCCGGGTCGCGCGAGGCGCGCATCGCACGTCCGACGCCCGCGATCTGCACGACCAGCGCGACCGCCGACGCCGCGATCGCCGCGAACAACACCTGCTCGGCGCGCCCGAACGCATGCGCATGGAGCGTGTGGCCCAGGTAGCCGCCCGTGACGAACGCCAGCAAGGCCGCGCCCAGCTGCGGCTTGAACAGGCGCTCCATGGCGGCGCCGTCCGTGCGGGCCAGCGCGAACGTGCTGCCGGCCCAGAAGACCGTGGCGATGACGTGCAGCGGCGCGGCGAGGAGCAATGCGTATCGCATGGTCGTGGAATCTCAGTCTCGATGTTTTACTGTACATGCTGTATATTTATTTTTCAAGCACCGGAAATCCCGCGGCGCAGGAACCTCATCGAGAAAGGAACGAGCATGTCCAGGACCGCATTCACGATCCAGGCCTTCGGGGCCTACCTGATCTTCCTCAGCCTCGGCCTGATGGCGGCACCCAACGTGCTGCTGCCGCTGTTCGGGATGCCGCAGACGTCGGAAGTGTGGATACGCGTGGCCGGCCTCGTCGTCTTCAACGAGGGCATCTGCTACTGGTTCGCGTCGAAATCGGACGCGGTGCCGTTCTTCCGGGCGTCGATCTGCGTGCGCAGCCTCGCGCCTATCGTGTTCGGCGGCTTCGTGCTCGCGGGGCTGGCGCGCCCTGCCCTGGTCGCGTTCGGTCTCGTCGACCTGGCGGCGGGCATGTGGACCCTCCTCGCGCTGCGCGCCGAGACGCGCGCTCCCGTGGCCGCCTGAGCGCCGCGCCGCCGCGCTCGAAATACAATCGACCGGATGCCAGACAGCGTCGAGTCGAGCCGCAAGCCCTACGTGAGCGCGCTGAGAACCGCGGCCGCCAGCGCCAAGCGCGCACGCGTGATCGCCGCCGCCACGCAGTCCCTGCGCGAGGACGGCGGACTGGGCGGCTTCTCGCTGGACTCCGTGGCCAAGGCGGCCGGCGTCACCCGGCTGACGGTCTACAACCAGTTCGGCTCGCGCCGCGGCCTGCTCGAGGCCGTTTTCGACGACATCGCGGCGCGCGGCCGGCTGGCGACGATTCCCGAGGCGCTGTCGCTGGCCGATCCGCGCCAGAGCCTGGACGCGATCATCGAGCGGTTCTGCGCCTTCTGGTCGTCGGACGACGCGATCGGCCGCCTTCACGACGCGATGGCCACGGACGCCGAATTCGCCATCGCCCTCACCGAGCGCAACGAGCGGCGCCGGAAGCTGCTGCAGGCCCTCATGAAGCGCCTGCTGCCCGCCGACGTGCCCGCGCGGCGCCGGCGCGACGCCATCGACTTCGTCTACGCGATGACCAGCTACGCCATGTTCCGGCTGCTGGGCTCGAACCGCAGCGTCCAGGCGGTGGCCGAACTCGTCAAGACATCCTGCCGGGCCGTGCTGGACGATGCCGCGGCCACTCGGCCGGATTGACGCGCGAGCGCGTGCCGGTCACTGCAGCGGTTCGAGGAACCTGGCGATCACGCTAGGCGCCCGGCCAGTAGATCGGGTCCGGCACGCCGGCGACCGCGCCGGCCAGGTCCAGCACCAGCTTGCCCGTGACGTGGCCGTCCTCCAGGGCGCGCAGCGCCTCCTTGGCGTCGCCCAGCGCGTACTTGCGCGACACGACGGGGCGCACCTTGCCCGCCTGGATCAGCGCGTCGATCTCGCGCAGCTGGTCCGCATCGGGCCGGGCCTGGTAGCCCACGGCGCGCACGCCGGCCGCCTGCGCCTTGTCCTGCGGGGGCTGGCCGACCGTCGACACCAGCGTGCCGCCGCGCCGGAGCACGGCCCACGAGCGTTCCTGCACCTCGCCGCCGATCAGGTCGAACACGAGGTCGATGTCGCGAGCGTTCGCCTCGAAGCGCTCCTTGAGGTGGTCGACGACCTCGTCCGCGCCCAGGTTGCGCGCGAGCTCGACGTCGTCGGTCGACACGGTCGCGATGACGTGCGCGCCGCGCGCCTTCGCGAACTGCACCGCGAAGTGGCCGACGCCGCCGGCGCCCGCGTGGATCAGCACGCGCTGGCCGGCGCGCAGTCCGCCGTGATCGAACAGGCCCTGCCAGGCGGTCAGCGCGGCCAGGGGCACCGCGGCGGCGGCCATGCGATCGAGCGTGCCCGGCACGGGGGCGACCTGCTCGGGCCGCGCGATCGTGTACTGCGCGAGCGCGCCATGTGTCATGTCGGCCATGCCGTGCACCAGCGTTCCGGCCGGCAGCGCCGCATCGTCGGACTGCAGAACGGTCGCGCTGAAGTCGCGGCCCAGCACGAAGGGCAGCTTGTCTTCCTTGACCACCGGATACTTGCCGCTGCGGATCTTCCAGTCGACCGGGTTGAGGCTGGCGGCCTCCACCTTGAGCAGCAGCTCGCCGTCGCCCGGCACGGGCACCGGGATGTCGGCCAGCTCGACCACCTCCGGGCCGCCGAAATGGCGGATCAGGACGGCGTGCATCAGGGGCGGCGGGGTCTGCATCATGGCGGCACCTCAGAACGGTTCGAATCGTCCCGAGGCGGCAAGCGACACGCCCGCGCGCCGGAGCGCGCGCGTTCGTGTGACGCGCGTCAGTGCGCCGGCGCGAGCGGCGCGTCCGGCACGGCCGGCGCGCCGGCCGGCAGGATCGCGGCCGGCGACAGCCAGCGCCAGAACAGCAGGCGCACGACCACCAGCAGGCCGCCGCCGAGCGCCACCAGCGCGGCGTGCATGCCCCAGAACTGGGCGCTGGGCATCTTCTCCATCAGCCCGGCGAGCCAGCCGACATAGGTGTTGCCGATCGACAGGTGCAGGTAGTAGATGCCGATCACCAGGCCGACGATCTGCTTGGGCGCGCAGCGCGAGTACAGCGCCAGGCCCACGGGCAGGATGTTGGCGAAGCCGATGTCGTTGAAGATCGTGTAGGCCAGCGTCCAGCCGAAGCCCACGCGCGCATGCGTCGCGTCGACGATGCCGCCGGCGATCATCATCGCGCCGGGGCCGGCCGCCGCGATCAGCGTGCCGAGGGCCATCTTCACGAGTTCGTCGGGTTCGTTGCGACGCTGGCTCCACCATTTCCAGAAGGCGATGGACATCAGCATCGTCACGAGGCTGACCACCGCGTCGACCACCTGCAGCCAGGTGGTGGGCACGCGCCAGCCGAACATGACCAGATCCATGTGCTTGTCGGACCACAGCGGGAAGCCGGTGCTGATCTGCTGGTTGCCGAGGATGGTCAGCATCAGGATCGGGATGATGCCCACGAGGATGGCCACGCGGCCCCATTCGCGCGGCGTGATCTTGGGCTGCTCGATCGTCGCCGACGCGGACTTGCGTTCCGGCTCCGGCGGCAGCCAGCCGCGTCCGGCCAGGTAGGTGATCAGCCCGATCAGCATGCCCACGCCGGCGGCGTCGAAGCCCCAGTGCCAGGCCACCTTCTCGCCGAGCGAGCCGCAGACGAGCGGCGACACGATGACCGCGATCTGCACCGCCAGCAGGAAGATCTGGAACGCGCTCGCGTTGCGCTTGTCGCCCGGCCGGTAGAGCGCGCCGACCTGCGCCGCGATGTTGCCCTTGAACAGGCCGACGCCGACGAGCAGGCAGGCGATGGCGATCAGGAAGCCGGCCTCGAACGCCATCAGGAAGTGGCCCAGCGCCATCAGGCTGGCGCCCGTCACGACGGCCCGCGTGCGGCCCAGCCAGCGGTCGGCGATGATCCCGCCGAAGATCGGCGTCAGGTAGACGAGGCCGCCGTACAGACCCACGACGAGCGAGCCGAACTGGAACGGCGTCATCGGCCCGGTGATGAACTCGATGGCGCGCCGGCCGGCATCGATGCCCATCACCTGGGTGATGTGCTCGGGCAGGAACAGGTACTTGGTGAGGTACAGGCCCAGCAGGCCCTGCATGCCGTAGTACGAGAAGCGTTCCCAGAACTCGCAGAACGCCAGCCAGCCCAGGCCGAGGGGGTGGCCGAGAAACTTGGTGTCGTCGCGCGAGAACGGGGGATCGGAAGCGATGGCGGTCGAGGACACGGGAGGAAATTCCAGGAAAAACGATGCGGGACTGTGGTTCAGCCGTCCGGCCGGCGCAAGGCGGAAAGCCCGCAAGCCGGGATGAACGGAGGATTCGGCGGTGCGAAGGGCCGGAAACCGACGAAAAATCGAGCCGGCTCAGCGCCGGACGAGCTTGATCTCGAAGACCTTGGGCCAGAACTTGCCGGTGATCCACAGGCGCCTGGTGGCGGGGTCGTAGGCGATGCCGTTGAGCACGTCGGTGTGGTCCGGGATGAAGTCCTTCATCGACAGCAGGCCCTTGCAGTCGATCCAGCCGACGACCTCGCCGGTCTTCGGGTCGATGCGCGCGATGCGGTCGGTCTGCCAGACGTTGGCGTAGATCTCGCCCTCGACCCACTCGAGCTCGTTGAGCTGGTCCACCGGCTTGCCCTGCGCGGTGACGTGGATGCGGTGCGTCTCGATCAGCGTGTCCGGATTCAGGAAGCGGATGTCGGGCGTGCCGTCGCTCATCACCAGCTCGGTGTCGTCGTGCGTCAGGCCCCAGCCCTCGCCCGGGTAGCCGAACTTGCCCTTGGTGTCGAAGCTGTCCAGGTCGAGCACGTAGCCGACCTGCGACTTCCAGGTGAGCCCGACCAGGTGGCCGTGCCACGGCGCGATGCCCTCGCCGAACATCTCGGGCGGCAGGTTGGCGCGCTGCAGCACCTGGCCCGTCTCGACCTTGACCTTGCGCACCGACGAGTGACCATCGAGGCCCGTGCTCTCGTAGAAGTAGCCGTTCAGGAAGAACAGTCCTTCCGTGAACGCATTGATGTCATGCGGGGTCGTGCGCACGACCTGGACGCCGTAGACGGGGATCGCCTTGGGCTTGTCGTTGCCGCTCGCGCCCGCGGGCGCCGCGTGGGCGTGCGGCGCGCCGGCCACGCTCGCGGCGGCCAGCAGCGCCGCGATCAGGGAGGAAACCTTCATTCGCTTCGGATCCGGAAATGTTCGTCAATGCGCGGGAGGCGCGGGGTAGCTCACGGCCAGCACCTCGATCGTCTCGACGCCCGCGGGCGTCACCAGCTGCAGCGTGTCGCCCTCGCGTGCCTTCAGCAGCGTGCGCGCGATCGGCGACACCCAGCTGACCTCGCCCTTCAGCGAATCGACCTCGTCGATGCCCTTGATGGTGACGGTGCGTTCGTCGCCCGCGTCGTTGGCGTAGGTGACGGTGGCGCCGAAGAAGACCTGGTCCTTGCCATGGTGCGCCGACGGATCGGCCACGACGGCGATGTCCAGGCGCTTGATCAGGAAGCGGATGCGGCGGTCGATCTCGCGCAGCCGCTTCTTGCCATAGATGTAGTCGCCGTTCTCGCTGCGGTCGCCGTTGGAGGCGGCCCAGTGCACCGTCTCGACGACCTTGGGCCGATCCTCGTCGATCAGGTGCAGCAGCTCGGCCCGCAGACGGTCGTGGCCCTGCGGCGTGATGTAGTTCTTCCCGCCGGCCGGCAACGCGGGCAGCGACGGCCCGTCGTCGTCGTCGTCGTTCTCGGATTCCTTGGTGAAGGCCTTGTTCATGCCGTGCTCGTGTCGTTCTCGTAGGCCGCGAGGGTCTGCTCCAGTTGATCCCGGACCAGCTGCGCGAGTTCCGGCGGCGACACCACGCGCACGTTGGGCCCGTGGCGCAGCACGTCCATCACCAGCTCGGTGGGCTCGGAGTACGGGATGCGCATGCGCAGCGAGCCGTCGGACTGCGGCTTGATCTGCTGCTGCGGATGCCATTCCTCCTGCGCCACCCATTGGGCCGCCTCGGCACTGAAGTGCAGCGTGGCCTGGCGCAGGCGCGCGCCGCCGAAGATGCCGTAGCCCTGGTCGAGCGCCTGTTCCACCTCGGCCAGCGGCAGGTCGCGCGCGGCCTCGTCCAGCACCTTGGCCGAACGCACCGCGTCGAGCGCGAAGCGGCGCAGGCCCTCGCTGGCGTGGCACCAGGCGTCGAGGTACCACGTGTTGCGGTAGTGCAGCAGGCGCTGCGGCGACAGCACGCGCTCGGACTCGCTGCGCTTGCTGCGCGTGTAATAGCTGATCAGCAGGCGCCGCCGGCTCAGCACCGCGCTGACCGCCTCCTCGAACCAGCGGCTGGCCACCGCGCGCTTGGCCGGGTTGACGATGCGCACGCGCCGCATCAGCGCCTGCGCCTCGTCGCCGGACGCGCCGAGCATGCCGTGCAGCTTGTCCAGCAGCGGCTGCAGGTGGCGCCCGAGCACGCCACCGTCGTCCAGGCCGGCGATCAGCTGGTGCATCGTCAGGAGCGCGTGAAGTTCCTTTTCCGAGAACCACACGCCGGGCAGCTCGTGCGTCTTGCCGCCGCGTTCGCGCGCGAGCGGGCCGCCGTTGGCGGACTCGGCGGCGCCGTCGGCGAAGCGGTACACGTTGTCGGCCCGGTCGTAGACGATGGGCGCGTCCATCCGGTCGCGCAGGTACTGCAGGTCGCGCTTGAGCGTGGCCGGCGAGACCTCGAGCTCGTCGAGCAGCTGGTCGAAGGTGACGCCGGCCTGCCGCTTGATCAGCAGCTCGATCCGGTAGAAGCGTTCTGTCCTGTCCATGGGCCCCTATTTTGCCGTAGCTCATCGTGTGAGCTTGTGACGGCCGAAACTGGCCTCACTCTCCGCTCAGACTGCAGGACACGACGATGACCCAGGCCACCTTCAACTTCGCCCCCCGCGGCAAGCGCGCCGACATCGCCGCCGCACGCGGCGGCCGCCCGGTGCGTGGCCAGGCCACGCAGGTGCGCGGCGACGAGGCCGTCGATCCCGGCGACGTCCTCGGCTTCGACTACGCGCGCTTCGGAATGGTGCCCCCCGCGCCCTGCCTGTGGCCGGGCCACCCGATCCGCGAGGGCTGGGAGCGCGGCCGCCGCCTGATGACGCGCCGCACGCGTCCGGCGACGCTGGCCGTCACGCGCTGGCTGGCGCTGCGCCTGGCCGCCTGGCAGCGCGGCGAGGCCTTCGACGACCACCAGATCACGCCGCAGGTCCTGCGCTCGCTGGAAGTCGCCACGCACTGCCCGGTCACCGGCCGCGCCCTCGGCAACGACGCCGTCGTGGTGCCGGCCGACGTGCAGCGCGGCTGGGTGGCCGGCAACCTGATGCTGGCGAGCCCGGCGATCGCCGACCGCTGGCTGGCCATCGACTGGGCCATCGCGAAGGACGCGCTGGCGCGCGCCGAGGCCGATCCGGACGAGTCCGCGGACGGCCTGCCGCTGCGCCACTGGCGCCGCATCGTGGCGCTGAAGTCGCTCGCCACGCCGCTGCCGCACGGCGAGGCCGCGCGCATCCCGCTGCTGGTGCTGCCGCCCAACCGCCTGCGCCTGGTCAACCCGATCCAGGAGCTGCAGGCGGTGCTGACGCTGCAGCTGTCCGTGCCGGGCTGGGGCCAGCGCGCCCGCACCGTCGCCGACTCGCTGCCGCAGGCACTTCGCAACGAATTCAACCTGTTCTTCAATTCGCTGCTGGCCCAGGCGCTGCGCCAGGGCCATGGCGGCGAGCGGCCCGACATGCGCGACGCGCTCGCCGCCGCCTGGGGCGACGAGGTGGTGATGCGCCGCTGGGGTCGTTTCGCGGCGCTGGTGGACGCCGGGCTCGCCGGCACGCTGGTGGAGCGCCTGACGCGCGACCCGATGCCGGGGCTCGTCATGGTGCGGCACGGCGAGGCGGCGGTGCGCGAGAAGCTGGCGGCCTGAAGCGTTCCCTGCCGCCTGCGCGAGGAGCTCGTGGAATGGCTTGGCATCCTGCGCGAAGTCGCAGGATCCATGCGTCACGAGGCGCCTTGGCAGGGGTGGATCCTGCGACTGCGCGCAGGATGACTGGAGTCACAGCAACGCTGCGTTCGGCATGAACATGCTCGAGGCGTGTAGCGCAGGATGACTGGGAGTCACGGCAACGCTGCGTTCGGCATGAACCCGCTCGAGGGTGGATCCTGCGACTGCGCGCCGGATGACGGCTCGATGGGCCCGGCGCTCAGCCGCGCGACTCGCGCGTCATCGCGAGCGACAGGTCCTCGAGCTGCTCGCGCGCGTCGTGCACGCCGTCCCTGGCGGCCAGCGTCATCAGGCGCATGGCCTCGCGCAGGTCGCGATCGAGGCCGCGGCCGTCGGCGGTGAGCACGCCCAGGTGGTAGAAGGCGGCGGGGATGCGCTTGTTCGCGGCGCGCTTGTACAGCGCCACCGCCTTCTCGAGATCCTGCGGCACGCCGCGCCCGCGCTCGCACTTGCCCGCCAGCATGATCATCGCCTCGCCGTGGTCGCCCTGCACGGCGCGCTCTAGCCAGTAGGCCGCGCGCTCGTCGTCCTGCGGCACGCCGTCGCCGGTGCTGCAATGCATCGCCAGTTCGTACTGCGCCTGCGCATAGTCGCCCGCGGCGGCCTGCGACAGCAGCGCGACGCAACGCGCCATGTCGTGCTTCACGCCCTTGCCGATGCGATGCATCCATGCGAGCCGGTACGTGCCGTGCGCGCTGCCGGCCTCGGCCGCGCGCGTGAGCATGCCGACGGCCTGCGCCGCGTCGCCCGGCAGGCGCAGGCCGGTCTCGAGCTCCTGGCCCAGGCGCGCGAGCGCCGGTGCATGGCCCCTGGCGGCCGCGCTGCGCAGCAGGGCCAGGCCCCTGGTCACGTCGGCCTTGACGGTGTCGCCTTCGAGGCAGGCGATCGCCAGCGCCAGCTCCGCGGCCGGGTTGCCCGAATTGGCCGCGCCCTGCCACAGCGGCAGCGCGCCCGTGCGGTCCTTGGGCAGCGCCAGTCCCTGCCACATCAGGTTGCCGAGTGCGAAGCAGGCGTGCGCCGCGCCGCCGAACGCGTTCGGATCCGCCGCGCGATGCGAGGGCTTGAGCGCGTGCGACTGCAGCCAGGTGACGCAGGCGCCGAGGTGGTCGGCCGGGCTGCGCGAGACGAACACGATGTCGTCGCGCAGCTGCGTGGCCGTGGCCGTGCGCCGGCTGCCGCGCACGTCGAGGAACACGCAGGCCATGTGGCCGTCGGCGCCCGGCTCCAGCTGCACGACGCGCGCCGGATACAGGCCGCCGTCGGTCAGCACGGCGTCGCCCTTGCGCACCTGCTCGCCGGTGCGATAGGCCGGCGGCACGCCCACCGCCGCGGGCAGCAGCGAGGGCACGTCGCGCCGGCCGGCCCAGAAGTCGGCCCAGGACCGGCCTGACGGCCAGCGCACGCTGCGCGCGCCGCGCTGCACGGCGGCATTCAGCCGCAGGAAGGTCTCCTCGGGGACGTTGAACTCCCACACCGCCGGATCCAGGATCGCGAACGGCATGTCGTCGGCCGCCGGCTCGTAGCGGAACGCCATGCGCAGCCGCAGCGGCGTGCGGTCGTAGGTCTGCACCGTCGCCGAGATCGCACGCACCCGCTTGCCCGACGAGTGGATCCAGGTGTCGTGCGCGAAGGTGCGCCACGACGCCTGCTCGCGGTTGTCGGCCAACGCCGCCTCGCCGTGGGCGACGGCGTCGGGGCCGTCGTAGTCCAGCGTCAACGTCTGGACGCGCTGGCCGCGCGGATGCTGCCACGCGAGCTGCGGCAGCGCGACGTGCCCCTCGGCCACGCGCGACATCAGCGTCGACGCCGCCACGCCCAGCAGGCGCGCCGCGTTCCACCAGGCCATCGGCAGGTCGTATTCGAGCTCCTGGGCCACGCTGCGGAGATAGTCGGACGCCGTCTCGACCTGCCCCAGGCCCAGCGAGAACAGCCGGTCGTGCAGCCACACCAGCGGCAGGAACAGCAGGCCCTGGTCGGGCGCGAGCGCCACCAGCCGCGTGAACGGCGTCTCGTCGATGTTGGCCCACTCGGATACCGCCTCGCGCGCGGAGCGGGCGTCGTGCCATTCGATCTCGGCGCCGGTGCGGCGCGACAGCACGGCCATCAGGTAGAAGGCCAGCACCGAGATGAAGTTGCGGCCCTGCGCGTCGGCGATGAACTCGTCGTACTGCGGCTTGGCCCGCTCGCGGATCGCCTTGAGCAGCAGGTCGATGCGCTGCAGGCTGTCTTCCGAGTAATCGAGCTGCGCCTGCTGCAACGCCCTGCCGAACTTCCAGCCGCCATCGACTTCGCCGCCGCGGGCGTAGGTCTCCAGGAAAAGTCGTGCGACGTCGTTCAAGCGGCCTCCCAGCCGTCTCCAGGGCAATCCCCCTGCGGGGGAACGGGGTGAATGTACGGCCAAGCGCCGCGTGCGGCTGCCGGCACCCGTGCAAAAGTGCCGTGTTGCGCAACGGCTCCTTCGCGACGCCGGGGGGCCACCCCGGCGCACCCAGGAGAATGGGCCGCACGCGGCGGCCCGGTCAAGTCGGGAGGACTCGATCGTTTCAGGCGATGCGCGCCATCGTCTCGAACGGCAGGCGCGGGCCGCGCGGCCAGTTGCCGCTCGCGTCGCCGTAGCCCAGGTTGATCAGGAAGTTCGACTTCCACTTGCCGTCCGGGAAGAACGCCTTGTCGACGGCCGCGTTGTCGAAGCCGCTCATCGGACCGGCATCCAGGCCCAGCGCGCGGGCCGCGAGGATCAGGTAGGCGCCCTGCAGGCTGCTGTTGCGCAGGCCGGTGACCTCGATCAGCGAGGCGTTGCCGTGGAACATGTCGCGCGCGCCGGGCATCGCGGGGAACTGCGCGGGCAGGTGCTCGTGGAACTCGGTGTCGTACGCGATGATCGCGGTGACGGGCGCGGCCATCGTCTTGTCGACGTTGCCGCCCATCAGCGCGCCCTTGAGCCTGGCCTTGGCCTCGGGGCTGCGCACGAACACGATGCGGCCCGGCTGGGCATTCATCGAGGTCGGACCCCACTTCATCAGGGCGACGAGTTCCTGCAGCGTGGCATCGTCGACGGCGCGCGGCTGGAACTTGTTGGTGGTGCGGGCGTCGAGGAACAGCTGCTTCAGGGCGGTTTCGTTGAGGGCTTCGGCCATGGGATGTCTCGTGAGGGTTGGGAAGGCGGCGCCGCGAGGTTCGGAGGCGGCGCGGACGGGCAGATCTTCCCCTGCCCCTCGGGACCCGCCGTGCAACGCGGTCGAAGGCCCCATTCAAATTCGGTCAACGCAACAGCTCGGCGCAAGGTCCGGCACCGGCGACGAGAATGCCGCCATGCGCCAACCCGTTCCCCTCGATCGCTGCACCCGGCTCCTCAACCACGGCCCCACCGTCCTCGTGAGCGCCGAGCACGACGGCCGCCGCAACGTGATGGCCGCGGCGTGGTCCATGCCGCTCGATTTCACGCCGCCCAAGGTGGCGGTCGTCCTCGACAAGCAGACCTTCACCCGCGGCCTGCTGCTGGCCAGCGGCCGCTTCGTCCTGGCCGTGCCCACCGTGGCGATGGCCGCACTGACCGACCATGTCGGCAGCGTGAGCGGCCGCGACGTCGAGAAATTCAGCCAGGCGCTGGCCGCCGCGGAACCGGGCCCCGCCACCGGCGCACCGCTGGTCGACGGCTGCATCGCCTGGCTGGAGTGCAGGCACCTGCCCGAGCCGCACATCGAGCAGGCCTACGACCTGTTCCTGGGCGAAGTCGTGGCCGCCTGGGCCGACGACCGCGTGTTCAGCAACGGCCGCTGGCACTTCGACGACGCCGACGACTCGCTGCGCTCGCTGCACCACATCGCCGGCGGCCATTTCTACGCGATCGGCAACGAGGTGAAGTACACGCCGACCGCGCCTAGCGAAGGCTGACGGTCACACGCTTCCAGGACGGATCCTGGAACCGGTGGAAGGCATTCAGCGAGGACGGCGCGTCGGCCGACTTCTGCGTGGCCAGCGTCCGGCCATCGAGCAGCTCGTAGCTGCGCAGGAAGCGGCTGGCGTGCTGCGGGTCGCGCACCTCGCGCGCGGCCAGCACCTGGCCGGTGCCCGGCACCCAGCCGGCGAACTCCACGTAGCCCACGCCGTTCGCCTCGGTGGACGGCGGCAGCACCTGCAGCGTCCAGCCGTCGGCGCCCTTCCTGAACATCCACAGCTCGCGCCAGGTGGCCAGCGGCTGCACGGCCAGCGTCACGGCGGCGGCGCCGGCGTCGACGCGCGCCGAGGCCGTCCAGACGGTGCCGAAGGTGCAGCGGCGCGCCAGCGGACGGTCGATGCCGTGCTTCGCATCGACCAGCAGCACGCAGGTCTCGCCCGGCTGGCCCGGCTGGGTCGCGATGTGCAGGCCCGCGGCCGCCGGCGCGAACACCGGCTCGGCGGCCCAGCGCGAGGCGCCCACGCGCATGGCGGCATCGTTCCAGGCCGACTGGTCGTCGTCGGCGAGCTCGGACTTGTCCACGCTCGCCAGCGCCTCGAGCGCCTCGTTGCCGGCGACGAGCACGTCGTTGGCCCCCACCGCCGGCAGGCCGCCCGGCGCGGCGCCGCCCTCGACGGCGATGCGGCGGCTGTCCTCGAACGCGATGGCGGACCACACGCCGGCCTGGCGCAGGCGGACGCGGTTGCGCACGTAGGGCGGCAGCTCGGCGACGGGCACGCGGGCCAGCAGGTCGGCGCGTGCCTGGTCGATCCGCCAGCGCTGCAGGGGCGGGGTCATGTCGTCGACGCAGTCGTGGCGCGTCAACGCGAGCGCCGCCCGGGCCGACTGCTCCGGCGACGGCTCGAGCGCGAACACGTGGCGGAAGGCGTCGCCGTCGTAGCAGAGCCAGACGTGGCCGTCGCGCTCCAGGCTCGTGAAGTGCACGCCGAGGCCTGCCGCGACCTCGAGCTGCGCGGCGACGCCCGGCTCGCCGGGGCGCACCGGCACGTTGGCGGCGTTGGCCGCGGCGACGTTCGCGCGCCAGGCCAGGCGCTCGGCCATCGTGCCCATCGCGTCGAACACCTCGGCGTCGAGGCTGCCCGCGGGCGCGGCCTTGAGGTACGCGGCGGCCAGGCCCAGGCCCAGCGATTCCGAGCCCGGGCGGTCGCGCAGGAAGCGCACCAGCGCCAGCAGCTCGGGCGCTTCCGCGGGCGTCAGCGCGAGCGCGCGCACGGCGCCTGCGCGCACGAAGCCGCCGCGCTCGCGGGCGAGGTCCCAGACCTGGAGGTAGTCCAGGCGCTGGCCGCGCACTTCGAGCAGCTCGCCCTGCGTCAGCAGCGCCAGCGGGCTGCCGCCGCTCTTCGCGCCGGCGCGCAGCGGGACGGCGTCCTGCGTGACGAGCGCGTAGCGCGGGGCGGTCGTGGCGTTCGATACGGCATCGGGTACCAGCGACTTCGTCGTCGGCGGCGTGCTGGCCGCGCGCGCCGCCAGCGCCGCCGATGGCGCCACCGTCGCCGCATGCGCGGTCGGCGGGAAGACGATGCAGGCGATGGCGGCCAGGCTCGCGAGCAGCCAGGTCGCCAGCGTGCGCAGCGGCTGGCCCTCGGCGCGCGGGTGGCCGAAGTCGTGGCGGCGGCGGGGCATCCTGTAGCCGATCTGGCCGCTGCCGCGCGGGGTGCGGACTCTCATTGCGCGGCCTCCTGCGAACCGTTGCCGGCGTCCTTGTCCGCGTCGGCCCTCGCCGTCGTCGCCGGCGCCGGCTTGCCCAGCAACGCCGAGCCGATGAAGCCGCCGTCGGCCGGGGGCGGCGCGATGATCACCTGGATCTTGTCGGAGAGCTTGTCGGCCATCGTCTTCTGGATCAGCAACGGATGGCGCGTGATCAGCGCCCCCTCGCGCGCCATCTGCTCGCTGTTGGACCGGCCGACCTTCTCCAGGCGGTAGACCTCCGCGTCGGCCAGCTTGTTGCGCGAATCGGCCTCCCCGGAGGCCTCGATGCGGCGCGCCTCGGCGGCGGCCTCGGCCGTCTTGATGCGGGAGACCTTGTCGGCCTCGGCCTCGAGCTGGCGCTGCTGGATCTGCTTCTGCTTGAACGGCAGCACGTGGGCCATGGCCTCCTCCTGCGCCTTGGCCGCGATCACCTGCTCGATGCCCGCGGCCTCGGCCGCCTTCTCGCGCTTGACCTTCTCGGCCTCGGCCTCCAGCGCGGCCTGCCGGACCTGCTTGTCCTTGAGTTCCAGCGTGAAGCGCATCTTCTCGCTCTCGAGTTCCTCGGCGAGCAGCGCCTCCATGCCGTGCCTGTAGTCGGGCGGCAGGTCGACCTTGCCGATCTGCAGCTCGCGCAGCTGGATGCCCTTGGCGGCGAGCGCCGGGCGCAGCTCGATCTCGATCGCCTGCTGGATCTCCGCGCGCTTGCTCGAGAAGATCTCGCGCACCGTGTAGCGCGTGAAGACGCGGTAGATCACGCCCTGCACGGCCGGCGCGACGACGTCGCCGCCGACGTTGGCCGGCAGGTCGCGCGCGACGGCGGCCACGCGCGCCGGGTCGATCGCGTAGTGCGCCGCGACGTCGACGCCGATCGACAGGCCTTCGACGGACTGGAACGGCGCCATGCCGCTCGCCGAGGCACTCTCGGTCGGGCGGTACACCTGCTCGCGCAGGTCGATCACGCGCAGGCTGTGCAGCCCGGGAACCAGGATGACGGTGCCGGGGCGCACGAGGACGGCGTCGCCCGTCAGGCGGTTGCTGCGCAGGCCGACTTCGCCGGCAGGCACGTTGCCCAGCGGCGGATGCTTGCAGAGTCCCCAGGCCGCCGCGATGCCGAGCGCCACCAGCGTCAGCGGCAGCACGCGCACGCGCGGCAGGCGCGCGGCGAGGCGGTCGATGGGGCTGGCGGGCGGCAGCGGGCCGTCCTCGATCGGGTATGGGGGATGCAGGTCCTGGTCGCTCACGGGGTCTCTCCTCGGTGTGTGAAGCCATTCTTCGAGGACCGCGCCGAGCGTTCAACGCCACCGCGGGGGCGCTGCCTTCCGCGGCGCGGAGCAAACCCTCACGGCCGCCTGCGCAGGGCGACCGGATAATCGGGCGCAGGATGCGACATCGCGCGTCCGTCACCGAAAGGCCCAACGTGTCGAACACCGCCCGCGTCGCGATCATCGAAGACGACCCGCCCACGAGCGACCAGCTCAAGGGCTGGATCCTGTCGGCGCGCCCCGGACTGCTGGTCGACCAATGGTTCACGCGCGACGACGCCGAGGCCGCGATCGCCCGCGAGCGCTACGACCTGGTGGTGATGGACATCGAGCTGGGCCGCGAGCGCCACGCCGGCGTCGCCCTGATCAACGCGATCAACAAGCAGCACGGCACGCCGGTGCTGGTGGTCTCCGCGATGCCGGCCACCATCTACCGCAGCATCATGAAGGCGCTCGACGCGTGGGACTACCTGCAGAAGACCACCTTCGAGGAGTCCGACTTCATCGACACCGTGCTCGAGATGCTGCGTGCCTCCAAGGATCGCCCCGTGCCGAAGACGGGCGCGACGACCGCCGTCGACCAGGAGCTCAGCGTCGACCCGCTCGGCCAGGGCGCGGTGCTGTGGCGCGGCCATCGCGTCAACCTGCCGCTGACCGCGCAGCGCATCCTCGCGGCCCTGCATGCGCGCCGCGGAGAGGTGGTGTCGTACGACGAGCTGTTCCAGGTGGTGAAGACCGGCCGCAACCGCGACAACGTGCGCAAGCACATCAGCACGATCCGCGAGGCGTTCCGCGACATCGATCCGGCGTTCGAGGGCATCGAGAGCGTGCCGATGCGCGGCTTCCGATGGCTCGCGACATCCGCGCAGTGATTTCCCACGAGCCATCCACGATGCCATCGCGGGCAGCGCACGCGCGGTCATCGCGGGCAGTGCACGCGCGGTCATCGCGCGCAGTGCCCAAGCTGTCATCCTGCGCGCAGCGAAGCGGAGTCGCAGGATCCACCCCAGGGAAGCGCCCCGTCCGGGGTGGATCCTGCGACTGCGCGCAGGATGACGGTGTGGGCGCTGCGCGGGCGAAGGGTGGTATGGCATGAGCTGGCGCTCCCGCCTGGCCGCGTGGCCGGGCATCGCATTCTTCCGCCTGCGGCTGTTCTTCCGCGGCGTGTTCCTGCTGCTGGCGCTGGCCACCGTGGCGATCGCGCTGTCGGTGCTGCAGGACGAGAAGGAGCTGAGCCACCGCAGCTACCGCCAGGGCTTCGCCAAGACGATGGGCCAGGTGGCCGCGCAGCTGCGCCATCCCGCAGGACAGCTGGCCTTGCTGAATCCGCCCGGCCCCGCGGCGTCGGCGGCCGCGGCCTTTGCCGGCGCCGTCCATCCGCTGGTGCTGCCGTTCTCGGCGCTCGACTTCGATGACCACAACAAGGTCGAACAGGCCGTCGAGATGGCGGGCTGCACGCGTCAGTACCCCGACGACGCGGCCCTGTGCGTGGCGCTCGGCAGCAACCCGTGGGCGGGCGGCTTCGTGTACGTGGTGGGGCATGCCCCCGGGCCGCCGCCGGTGGCGCACAGGACGGGCGACCACGACCTGTCGCTGTCGACGCGCCTGCGCGTGGACGTCGCGCTGCGCGGCCGCCGCTATGCGTGGATCGCGCCGTTCGAGCCGGAACCGGCCACGGCGGTCAACGTCGTGCGCGGCCGCCTGACCGGCTTCGCCCTCGACGACGACGGCGCCGTCCTGCCCCGCCCGGTGCGCGACTTCCGCGGCTGGCTCTGGCAGGCCGGCCCGTGCACCGACGGCGGCAAGGAGCTCGCCACCTGCGCCCGGCGCGCGTTCTTCTCGGTGCGGCTGCCGGTGGAGGTGCTGCACGAGGACGTGCTCGCCTCGCCGCATCCGGTGTGGCCGCCGGCGGACCTGAACCGCATCGACGTGCGCGTGCAGTGGCTCGCGCCGGGCGACGGCGCGCCGCTGTTCGACAGCGCGCGCGCCGGCGCGACGCCCCCGTTCTCGCTGTCCGACCTCAGCGCGCAGCTGCTGCCCGGCGAGACGCTGCAGCTGCACAAGGTCGACGGCAAGTCGGCCGCGCCGCTGGCCACGATCAAGGGCTCTCCGCCGCCGCCCGAGCCCGCGTCCAGCTGGATGCCGCAGGCCGTCAACGATTTCCTGGGCTACGCCGTGCGCGGCCTGCTGCGCCGGCTGCCGATCGAGGACGAGGACGTGCCCATCGAGGACACGGAGACGATCCGCACCGCCGCGGGCAGCTACGAGCTGCACGGCTACGGCGACGAGCGCAGCGCCAACCGCGCGCTGGCCCAGGTGGCCACGCGGGTGTCGTGGTTCGTCGTGGCGATGCTGGTGGCGCTCGCGCTGGCCTGGGGCGCGATCGAGTGGACGATCATCCGCCGCATCACGATGCTGACCAAGCGCTCGCGCGCCGTCACCGCCGCGGTGGCCGAGGACGCGAGCGCCAGCAGCAGGTGGTCGGCGCTGGACATCGCCGACCTGCGCAGCCCCGACGAGCTCGGCGTGCTCGCGAGCAACCTCGCCGAGCTCCTGCAGCGCGTGGACGAGAGCATGCAGCGCGAGCGCCTGCGCGCCGAGCGCGAGAAGGACCAGTGGATGGCCGTGGGCCACGAGATCATGTCGCCGCTGCAGTCGCTGATCGCGCTGCACGGCGCGCCCGACGACGCGAGCCGGCGCTACATCCTGCGCATGCAGCAGGCGATCCGCGTGCTGTACGGCAGCGCGTCCCCGAGCGAGGCCTTCGAGACGACCACGCTGCAGCTGGCGACGCTGGAGCTCGACGCCTTCTGCGCCGCGGTCGCCGCCAACGCGCCGCACGCGGGCATCGCCGACGTGGTCTACGACGGCCCCGGCGAACCGGTGGTGGTGCGCGCCGACGAATACTCGCTGGAGGACGTCGTCACGCACGTGCTGCAGAACGCCCAGCGCCACCGCCGCGCCGGCACGCGCATCACGCTGCGCCTGCGCGCGGACGAGGCGCGCGCGACGCTCGAGCTGCACAACGACGGCGACGCGATCCCTCCCGAGCTCATTGACAAGATCTTCGAATACGGCGTCTCCGGCGCGCAGGACGACGGGGCCGCCGACGTCGAGGCCGATCGCACCGCACCGCAACGCGGCCAGGGCCTGTTCGTCGCCAAGACCTACATGGCCAAGATGGGCGGCACCATCGCCGCCGAGAACGTCGCCGGCGGCGTGCGCTTCGTGCTGACGCTGCCACGCGCCTGAACGGGTGTCAGGTCCTGCCTTTTGCGCCCCGCAGGCTCACGTCCCGCCCGGGGCAGGTCTTGAATGTTGCAACACCGTCACGCCGCGTGCGTGCAATGCAGTGTTCCGGCCGGCGGGGCGATGCGATCATGTCGCCATGCTTCGCAGCCCCCGCCCGACCCGACCGCCCTGCCCGCGCGTGTTCGCCGCGACCCTCGCGCTCGCCGTGCTGCTGCCTGCGTTCGCGCAGACGAGCGCGCCCGCGCCGCGCCGCTTCGAGCGGCTGCGCCAGGCGATGGCCGGCGACCTGGAGGACGGCAGCACGCAGGACCACGCGGCCCGCGGCGCACCGCGCGGCACGCGGCTGATCCCCGACATCCCGTACGGCCCCGACCCCGCGCAGCGCTTCGACGTCTACGTGTCCAAGCAGGCGCCGGCCGGCGTCGCGCCCGCGCCGGTCGTCTTCTTCGTCCATGGCGGCGGCTGGGCGCGCGGCGACAAGACGAACGCGCGCGTGGTCGACCCGAAGTTCGCGCACTGGGTCGAACTGGGCTACATCGTGATCTCGGCCAACTACCGCCTGCTGCCCACGCCGGTGGCGCAACAGGCCGACGACGTCGCCGCGGCGATCGCCTTCGCCCAGTCGCAGGCTGGCCTGTGGGGCGGCGACGCGAAGCGTTTCATCCTGGCGGGCCATTCGGCCGGCGCGCACCTGGTGGCGCTGGTGGCCGCCGGCGCGCGCACCGCGACGAAGCCGCAGCCCTGGCGCGGCGCCGTGCTCCTCGACAGCGCCGCCTTCGACGTGACGACGCTGATGACGCACCGCCACTTCGGCCTCTACGACCGTGCGTTCGGCAGCGACCGCGCCACCTGGGCCGCGCTGTCGCCGATCGTGCAGCTCGCGCGCGCGACGCCGCCGATCCTGGCGGTGTGCTCGTCGCGGCGCCAGGAATCCTGCGGCCAGGCCGACCGCTTCGCGGCGAAGGCGAACGGCCTGGGCGGCCAGGTGCGCGTGCTGCGCGAGGACCTGTCCCACATGGAGATCAACGCGACGCTCGGCGCCGCGTCGGACTACACGTCGCAGGTCGACGCGTTCATCGCGTCCGTGCGCTAGAACCGGCGAACGCGCGGGCGTGCGCGACTCGCTCGCAGGTTCACCGTCACGCCGCGAGCGCGACGTTCGCGCGGCGCAGGCCGGCGATCGTCATCAGGCAGGCCTGCGCGACCTCGACGCCCTTCTTGACGAAATGCTCGGAGAAGAAGCGCCGGTGCTCGTCGTGCTCGTGGAAGTCGCGCGGCGTCAGCACCGCCGACATCACCGGCACGCCGGTGTCCAGCTGCACGCGCATCAGGCCGTCGATGACGGCGGCGCCGACGAACTCGTGGCGATAGATGCCGCCGTTGACCACCAGCGCGCAGGCGACGATGGCGTCGTAGCGGCCCGAGCGGGCGAGCGCCTGCGCGAGCAGCGGGATCTCGAAGGCGCCCGGCACCTCGTACTGGTCGACCCGGCCCGGCGGGGTCGGACTTCGGTCGAACTCGGCGAGCAGCGACTGCTTCGCGCGGTCGACGATGTCGGTGTGCCAGGAGGCGCAGATCACCGCGATGCGGGCCCCCGCGCTGGTCGCGGAGGCCGCCGAGGCGGCATTGGAAAGATGGGGAGTCATCTGATTCATGGTTTGCTCACGATGAGTGGTTGCCAGAATCAGGGCGCGCGAGAACGCAGCGGCCGCATCCCCGCTTTCAGGCGGACATGCGGCAGCTCACACTTCGCGTTTCTCTTTCATCCGGACTGTGACCGTCGGCCCTGGCATCGCACCAGGTCTGCTGACCCTTCGCTCACGATGACGCGAAGGCGCTCGCGGGCTCCCGCGACGAATCGCGGATACCGCCGGTGGGGAATTTCGCCCCGCCCTGAGAACGCTGTCGGCCTTGCGGGCCGACGCGGCCATTCTACGAAGGCCCACGCGCCGCGGGTGTCGCGCGGGTTACTGCGCGCCCCTCAGCCGCCGGCCATCCGGCGCTGGCGCTCGGCCTCTTCCTCGCGCGAGGCCTCGATCTCGCGCATCACCGCGCGCAGGTCGACGGCGCCGTGCCGGTGCTGGTAGCGGCCGCTGAGCGGCGTCTCGACCGTCAGTCCGCCGGCCACGTAGAGCGACCAGATCTCCGCGCCGTATTCCGTCGTGCGCAGCTCCGGCGCGAAGCGGCCGAAGAAGGCCGAGAGGTTGCCGACGTCGCGCATCAGCATGCGCTGCGCGTGGTTGTTGCCGGCGGCATCCACGGCCTGCGGCAGGTCGATGATGACCGGGCCGTCCTCGGCCAGCAGGATGTTGAACTCGGACAGGTCGCCATGCACCACGCCCGCGCACAGCATGCGCACCGCCTCCTTGACGAGCGTCGCATGGTGGCGGCGCGCGTCCTCGGGCGAGAACTCGCAGTCGTTGAGCCGCGGCGCGGCGTCGCCGTCGGCGTCCGTCACCAGCTCCATCAGCAGCACGCCGTCGTGAAAGTTGATCGGCCGCGGCACGCGTACGCCCGCGCGGGCGAGGCGGTAGAGCGCGTCGACCTCGGCGCTCTGCCACGCCTGCTCCTGCTGCTCGCGTCCGAACTTCGTGCCCTTGGTCATCGCGCGCGCCTGGCGCGAGTTCTTCACCTTGCGGTTCTCGGTGTAGTCGACCGCCTGGCGGAAGCTGCGATGCGTGGCCTCCTTGTAGACCTTGGCGCACAGGGTCTCGTCGCCGCTGCGTACCACGTACACCATCGCCTCCTTGCCGCTCATGAGCTGGCGCGCGACGGTGTCGATCAGCCCCTCGTCGACGAGGGGCTGCAGTCTTTTCGGAGCTTTCATCGCCGCATTGTCCGCTGCGTCGACTTCAAGGCAGCCAGGCGGCGAGATCCTTCTTCAGCTTGGCCAGGTCCTCGTCGCGCGTGTACATCATGTGTCCCGCGTCGTAGTACTGGTGCGTGACGCGCCGGCGCACGTCGGCGGGGATGTCCAGCTGCGCGAGCGACCAGTCGCTGGCGGTGGACGGCGTGCCGAGGTCGAAGTGGCCGCTGGCCACCAGCACGCGCAGGTGCGGGTTGCGGCGCAGCGCGCGCGACAGGTCGGGGCTGGTGCAGCAGAACGAGTTGCCCTGCACGTCGCCGCGGCTCCAGTTCCAGTGCTTGTTGGTGTCCATGGACAGCACCTCGTAGGTCCACGCCGGATCGAACCCGAGCGTGCCGATGAAGTAGCCCATGCCGCCCATCGTATAGGGCCCGACCAGCGATTCCATGCCTGGGTCGAAGTCCCACTCGTGGGTGCGCGACAGCCCCATCGGCCCCGCGACGCGCGCCTCGAGCCGGCCGACGATCTGGCCGCGCTCGCGCAGCAGCTCGGTGAAGAAGGTGTTGTCCGAGATGCGCAGGTTGCGATGCTCCACCAGCGTCTGCGACAGGCCCAGGAGCTCCGCCATCCGCCGGGCCACCTTCGCGCGCTCGCCGTCGGTGGCGCGCGCGCCCTTGTGCAGCACGCGCAGGTAGTCGGACTCGACGAAGTCGGTGGCCAGCGCGCGCGCCGCGGCGGCGGACTTGGCCTGTGGCCCCTTGAGGCAGCCGTGGTACTGCGCGACGCCGGCGAACGCGGGCAGGAACAGCGCGTACGGCAGGTCGTTGCGGGCCTCGAAGACGATGGACTGCAGGTCCATCGCGCACGAGATCAGGATCAGCCCCGCCAGCGATACGCCCTGGTCGGCGAGCTTGTCGGCGATGGCCGCGCAGCGCGTCGTGCCGTAGCTCTCGCCGGCGAGGTAGATCGGCGAGGTCCAGCGCTGGTGGCGCGACAGCCAGGTGCGGATCACGTCGGTCAGGCAGGCGACGTCGCCGTCGACCGACAGCATCTTCTTGCGCGCGTCGTCGCTGGCGGTGATCGAGTAGCCGGTGTGCGGCGGGTCGACGAACACGAGGTCGAAGTGCTCGAACCAGCTGAGCGGGTTGTCCTCGACCTCGTAGGGCGGCGGCAGCATCGAGCCGTCGTTGCCGATGCGCAGGCGCTTGGGGCCCATCGCGCCCAGCTGCAGCCAGATCGAGGCCGAGCCGGGGCCGCCATTGAACGCGAAGCAGACCGGACGCGGCTTCGTGTCGCCGGCCTTGCGCTCCAGCTGGTAGGCTGTGGTGAAGACGGCGGCCTCGGGCTCGCCGCGCTTGTCGGTCTGCGTCGTGTTGACGACCGGGATGAACGCGCCCTCGACCTTGTACTCCAGCTTCCTGCCGCCGAGCTTGATCGAGCCGGTGCTGCGCATGGGGGCGGTGGACAGCAGCCTGTCGACGGCGTCGCGCTGCGTCTGCTTGCCCTTGTCGGCGTCCGGCTTGGCGTCGGCGGCGGTCTTCGGTTCGGTCATGGGCTCCCTTTGCGTCGAGTCTGGGTCGGCGCATTGTGGCGTGCCGGACGCGCCCGCGGGCCCGCCCGCGATCAGGGACTTCGTGGAGTCAGGCCTCCGCCGGCCCCTGGAAACCGCCGGCGCGGAAGGTCAGCACCAGCGTGTCGCGCCAGCCGGGCTCGCCGGACTTCAGCGGCTGGATCGGCGTCGTCTCGTGGATGACGCGGGCATCGTCCAGCAGCACCGTCGTCCAGGGCTGCGACAGCGTGAAGCGCAGGCCGGCGCTGGACGCGGCCTGGAACACGCGGCTCTCGCCGCCCTTGATGCCGTGGCGTTCGACCAGCGTCACGCTGACGAGATCGACCCCGTCGCGGTGCGCGCCCTCGGGCGTCGGCCGGCCGATGCCGCTGGCGGTGTCGATGCGGAACGTGTGCGCCTCGACGAACCAGCGCCGTGCGCCCTTGAGCGCCGAGGCGCGCGCCGCCAGGCCGGCCAGCAGCCGGCGCCACGCCGGGTCGCCGGCCAGGCCGGGCTCGATCGGCTCGAAATGGCGCTCGATGCCGCCGTGCAGCGCGTTGTAGTCGACCGGCTGCCAGTGCGGACGATGCGGCGCGGCGCGCACCTCGTCGCCGTCGACCACGAACACGCCGTGCCGGCGCTGGCGGTACTTGCCGCCATCGAGCAGGTAGGCGTCCGGCGGCAGGCGGCTCCAGAACGGCCGCCAGGCGTCGAAGTCCGCCGGGGCCGCGCCGGCCAGCGCCGCGAGGTCCTGCGGACCCACCACCGCGAAGCCGGTGTCCGCGAGGGCGGCGTCGACGTCGGCGGCGGGCGTCAGCGGGGGCGGGATCAGGGCGTTCGGATCGGGCATGGGCGGGGGTGTCGACGGGCGTCGCGAGGCAGGCGGTCTGGCACATTCTCGCGCGTGCCGCCATCCCCGCGTCCGGGCTGGTGGCGGGAAGCGACAGCGCCTGGCCCCGCGCGACGGGCCGGGCGTAGACTGACGAGTCTCGCCGACCCACCCCACGCCATGTCCGCTCCCGAGGGCCACTCCAGACCGAATGCCCCGCCCGCGGCGCCCGGCCCGGACGATGCCGCCAGGGGACGCGTGCTGCCCGCGAGCCTGCTGGCCTGGGCTCGCACGGCGCCCGTGGCCCTCGCGGCCCTCGAGGCGGACGGCACGACCGCCTGGGTCAATGCCGCGTTCGAGCGCCTGACAGCGCTGCCCGCGGGTCAGGCCGTCGGCCACCCCCTCGAGACCCTGCTCGCCGACGCCGACTGTCCGCACTGGCTGCCGCCGCCCGGCACGCTCGCGCGGCGCCGGCTGCTCCGGCGCGACGCGACACCGCTGCACTGCGACGCGCAGGTCGACGCGCTCGAGGACGGCCTGCGGCTGGTGACGCTCATCGGCCGCGACGACGAGATCCGCAACGAACTCGAAGGCTGCCGCCTGAAGTCCCTGCTGGACTTCGTCCAGACCCACGCGCGCATCGGCCTGTGGGAGCGCAACGTGCGCACGCGCGAGGGCCGGTGGGACCCGCACATGTACCGCTTCTTCGGCATCGACCCGCGCCGCGGGCCGCCGACGATCGCGCAGGTCGCCCAGGCCACCGTGCCGCAGGACCGGCTGTTCCAGGTGCTGGACGACTCGATGAAGAAGGCGGGCAGCTACTCGCACCGCTATCGCCTGTTCACCGCCGACGGCGGCCTGCGGCGCGTGCAGGCGCACTGGGAGGTCATCGCGGGCGCCGACGGCCTGCCCGAGCAGGTGGTGGGCATCGTGATGGACGACACCGAGACGTTCAAGCTCGCCTCGTCGCTGGACGACGCCGCCGCCCAGTTGCAGCTGGCCACCGAACTGGCCGAGGTCTCGATGTGGCGCCACGACCTCGTCACGCAGCGCGTGTTCATGAACGGCCGCGCCGCCGCCGTCATGGGCATGGAGGCGCGGCCCGAGGGCGTGCCGATCGACGAGATCCGCGCCCGCGTCCACCCCGACGACCTGCTCGAGGTGCTGTCCACCTACCAGCGGGCGCTGACCTCGAACCGCGCCGAGGACGCGCAGGCGCGCTACCTCGGGCAGGACGGCAAGTGGCACCACATCTTCACGCGCCGCGTCACGCAGCGCGACAGCTTCGGCGCGCCACTGGCGCTCAACGGCGTGGCGCTCGACATCACCGAGCAGATGGAACGTGTGCAGCGCGCCGACGAGCTCGCGCGCCGGCTGGACGACGTGACGTCGGCGTCGGGCATCGGCGTCTGGCGCGTGCTGCGCGACGACGGCGCGGCCGAATGGAACGCGCAGATGCACGCGATGACCGGCCTGCCGGCCGGCGAGACCGCGCCCGGCTTCATGGCGTGGCTCGAGCGCTTCGTGCATCCCGACGACCGCGACCGCGTGCGCGAGGTCAGCCTCGAGTGGATCAAGGAGCCGTCGGCGCCGCTGGAGATCGCACACCGCATCGTCAACGTGCACGGGCAGGTGCGCCACGTCGTCGCGCGCACGCGGGCCGAGCCCGCAGGCAGCCCGTTCCGGGCCACCGGCGTGGTCATCGACGTCACCGAGCGCGAGCTCGCGCTGGAGGCGCTGCGCGAGGCCAACGAGCGCAGCGCGATGGCCACCCGCGCGGCCGGCATCGGCATCTGGGAATGGAACGCCGATGCCGGCATCACGCGCTGGGACGAGGAGATGTTCTTGCTGCGCGGACGCGAGCCGCGCCCCACGCCGCCCGACTTCGACGAGATGACGTCGTGGGTGCACCCGGACGACCGCGCCTTCGTCAACGACCAGATCCAGACCGCGCGCATCAGCGACGGCCAGGCGTCGTACGAGTTCCGCATCCTGCTGCCCGACGGCCAGGTGCGCTGGATCGCCTCGCGCTCGCTGCCGGTGCGCGACGAGCGCGGCCGCACCCGCCTGCGCCTGGGCGTGAACTGGGACATCACCGAGGCGCACGAGGCCGCCGCCGCGCGCCACGAGCGCGAGCTGGTGCTGCGCGAGAGCCAGGCCAAGTCCGAGCTGCTCGCGCGCATGAGCCACGAGCTGCGCACGCCGATGAACGCCGTGCTGGGCTTCACGCGCCTGCTGATGGCCGACGACGCGCAGGGCGACGACGCCGACGCGACGCGCCAGGCACGTCTCGAGCACATCCACTCGGCCGGCGAACACCTGCTCACGCTGATCAACAACGTGCTGGAGCTGTCGCGCCTGGACGGCCCCGCGCGCGACGTCGTGCTGCAGCCGCTGCTGGTGGCCACCGTCATCGAGCAGACGCTGCCGTTGGTCGAGGGCCTGGCCATGCAGCACGGCGTGACGATCGTCGCCCCGCCCAGCCTGCTGCACGTGCGTGCGGACGCCACCCGCCTGAAGCAGGTGCTGGTCAACCTGCTGACCAACGCGATCAAGTACAACCGCCCGGGCGGCAGCGTGCGCGTCGACGTCTCGCACGAGGGCGGCCAGGTGCTGATCCGCGTGTCGGACGACGGCGTGGGCATGACGTCGGAGCAGCAGCAGCATGCCTTCGAGCCCTTCAACCGGGCCGGCGCCGAGCGCGCCGGCATCGAGGGCACCGGCATCGGCCTGACCATCGTCAAGGCGCTGGTCGAGGGCATGGGCGGACGCATCGACGTGCACAGCAAGCGCGGCGTTGGCAGCACGTTCGAGGTGCGGCTCGACGCTGCGGCCGAGTCCGGCCCGCTCGCGCTGCCGGCGCGCCGCCTGCTCTACATCGAGGACAACGCCGTCAATGTCATGATCGTGGCCGAGCTGGTGCGCCGCCGCCCCGGCATCGAGTTCGACAGCATGCCCGACGGCGCCAGCGGCGTCGCGCGGGCGGCGCAGACGCTGCCGGGCCTCGTGCTGGTCGACATGCAGCTGCCCGATTTCGACGGCCTGGAGGTGCTGCGCCGGCTGCGCGCCGATCCGGTCACCGCCGACCTGCGCGTGGTGGCGTTGTCGGCCAACGCGATCCCCGCCGACATCCAGCGAGCGCTGCAGGCCGGTTTCGACGACTACTGGACCAAGCCGCTGGACTTCAAGGTGTTCAACGCCGCGCTCGACCGGGTGTTCGGTGGCGGCGCGACGGCGCCGGGCGCGCCATGAGCCCGCACGGCCGACCGAAGGGATCGACCGCAGCGCGCAGCGCGGAGATGTCCTGATGCACCCGCCCGGCCGCTCGAAAGGCGAATCGACCGCAGCGCGCGGCGTGGAGGTGGCCTCATGAGCGCGCTGCGCTGGCTCACGCTCGACGTGAGCGACAACGACGAGGGCGTCGTCACCATCGAGGCGCTCGCGTCCACCGACGCGGCGGGCCACGCGTTCGCGCTGGCCGAGGCGCAGTCCGTCCTCGACTGGGCCTGGCGCGAGTTTCCCGACGGCCACGGTCCGGCCGACGAGGGCGGCCTGTGGGACCACGACCTGCAGTCGGGTGTCGACGCCGACGGCTGGCATGCGGTGACGCTGACGCTCACCGGAACGCCCGGCTTCGCGGAGGCCTTCGAACGCGAGTTCGACCTGTTCGGCGAGTAGCGTCCGGCACGCCGCGTCAGAACGCCAGCCACGCGAACAGGTAGAGGCTGTTGGCGTCGGTGGCCGCCGACCCGGTCGCGCCGTCCAGCCTGTCGTAGGCCGTCAGCTGCAGGCCCAGCCGCATGTTGGCGTCGATGCCGCCGCTGGGCGCGGCCTTGCCGAACGGGGTCCAGTCGAACTGCAGGCGCGTGCCGCGCGAGGCCAGCCCGGGGGCGTTGACGCCGAAGCGCTGCAGCGTCGCGCCCCAGGACTTGTCCCGGAAGTACGACCCATTGATGCTGTATTCCGTCAGGCCGGCGCCCGCCTGCGTCTCCTTGATGACGTTGCCGAGCACGGTGACCGTGTCGCCCGCCGCGCTCGTCCAGCGATAGCTCGCGTCGAAGCCCAGGTCGCGGATGCGGGCGACCTCGGGCGCCGAACGGTCGGGCTGGTAGCCGGTCTTGAACAGCACGACGCCCGCCTCCATCGACGACGACCCCAGGCTCTTGCGGCCCGCGAAGCGGGCGTACAGCGGCGCCCGCAGCGCGCCCGGATCGCGGTCGGCCGCCGCGATGCCGAAGTCCCTCTGCAGCGTCGGCGTCTGCATCCGGTAGGTGCCGAGCTCGCCGTACCAGGTCCCGTCGAGCTGGGCGTAGCCCACGACGCCGGTCGCCTTCTGGCCGAATGCCTCGTCGAGGATCGTGCTTGCGCCGGGCGCCGGCGCCACGTTGGACGAGATGTAGGGGAACAGCCAGGCCGGCAGCGTGTTGAACGGATCCTGCACGCCGGGATTGTTGTTGAGCGAGACGCCCAGCACGGCCAAGTGATCGCCGGGCAGCGTGGTGGTGGTGGCGGCGCGCAGGTCGACGTTGTCGATCGACGTGTGCCGTGCGATGCCGTCGTAGGTGAGCTGCGAGAAGATGCCCACGTTGTCGGCGATGCGGCCCGACACGAACAGCGAGACCTGGTCGAGCGTCAGGTTGTCGTTGCCCTTGAGCGAACCGGTCAGCGAATGGCCGTCGAGCGTGCCCGCGTCCTGCGACCTGCCGGTGTGGGTGAGCCCGGCCATCACCATGCCGGCGAGGGGCGGGATCCACTCGCCGCCCCTGGTGGTGGTGTAGCCGGTCAGCTTGAACTGGATGCCGAAGTCCGTCAGCTGCGGCCCGAAGCCGCCGACGTGGCACATCGCGCAGGGCTGCCCCGTCTGCCGCGCGAAGCTGGGCACGGCGTGCGCGAGCGAACTGGCCAGGGGCAGCAGGAAGATGGCGGCGGCGCGGGCCCGGCCGCACCGTCCGGTCGAGGCCAGTGATTTCATGAGCGAGTCTCCTTGCAGGGGCGTGGACGGGCCGCACGGGCTCGGCGCGCCGTGCACGATCGACCGCCGGGTCGCGGCAGGTCAGTTCTTCTTCAGGGTGAGGATCCAGGTGACGAGCTCGCGTGCCTCGTCGGGCGTGACCGGGTTCGGCGGCATCACGGCCGTGCCCCAGACGCCGGTGCCGCCCTTCTGGACCTTGGCCGCCAGCAGGGGCACCGCGTCCTCGCGGCCGGCGTATTTCGCGGCGACGTCGCGCCAGGCCGGACCGACGAGCTTCTGGTCGATCATGTGGCAGCTCAGGCAGTTCTTCTGCCGGGCCATGTCGATGCCGGCCATGGCGGGCATCGCGAAAGACAGCGCGGGCACGAGGACGAGGATCGGTTTCATGTCACCTCCTGAGATCGAGGCGGACGCTCGCGCCGAGCGATCGCGCCGTGGCTCGCCGTGAAGTCCCGATTCGGGCCGGATGGTTCATTCGCCGATGCCGATCGCATCGCTGCGATGAGGGGTACGCATGGGGGTTTCCGCCCTTGCGACGAAATGCGACTTTGAGGGCACGAACTGCAGTGACTCGCGCGGCCTCGCGTCCTAGACTTCGTCACGGCATCGCAGACGTGCGCGCCGCATGCACCGATCCGGCGACTTCAAGGTCGCATGGGCCGGGATGATCTGGTCTTCGCGCGAGCGGCCGGCGCGCGGGACACACCCCAACTCGAATCTGGAGAACTCCATGAACAAGTTTCATGCCGTCGCCGCTGCCGCCGCGCTCGCCGCGGGTCTGCTGACCGCCACGTCGTCGATGGCCAGCACGGCCTTCGACAACAAGATGTCGACCGTCATCAAGACCGTGAAGGCCGATCCGAACTACAAGAGCATCCCGCTGAATTCCACCGCGGATCGCGAATGGTTCTTCGCCCAGTGCGAGGCGCTGTACAGCAAGAAGATCACGAAGGAACAGTTCGTCGCCGAAGGCGCCCGGCAGTTCCCGGGCTACGAGGCCTCGTTCAGCCAGCTGGCCGACCAGTTCGCCTCCTGATCCGTCGCGCGTCCTCGCGCGCGCGGGCCCACCGCGCGCGTGACGCGGCCCTGCGCGACGGCACCGCTCGTTCATCGACCGGTGCCGTCGTCGCCTTCAGGCCGGCTTCTCGACCCGGTGACAGGCGAGTCGGCCGCGGCCGCCAGCCGCGACTCGTCGACAGGGCGATGGCGGGATCAGAGGGCGACGCTTGCCCCGCGACCCACGGCCAGCGGCTGGCCCGCGAACGTCCAGGTGTCGGGCGCGAGCGCCTGCGCCTGCTCGCCTGAGGGCAGCACGAGGCGCGCGCGGGCGGCGCCGTCGTAGCCGACCACGCTGAGGCGCAGCGGCTTCCAGGCCTGCAGCGTCTCGACGCGCAGCGTGATCTCGTCGCCGGCCCGCGTCGCGCGCAGGCGCACGACGCCGCGCTCGCCACGCTCGTGCGCATCGCTCAGGCCGTCGTCGAAGACGTAGTCCAGCACCGCCTCGCCGGTGCAGCCGCGGCCCAGGATCACGTGCAGCTCGATGTCGGCGAGATCGTTGAACTGCGTCGTGCGCACGCCCGGCTGCATGGGCAGCAGCTGGCCCTCGCGCACGTACAGCGGCGTCGAGGCGGCGTCGCTGCGCACCTGCACGCTGCGGCCCGCGGCGACGAAGCGGCCCGTGCCCGCGTCCAGCCAGCGGCCGGTGCCCGGCAGCGCCACCGTGCGTTGCTGCTGGCCCGGGTGCACCAGCGGCGCCTGCATCAGCGCGGGGCCGACGAGGAACTGGTCGTCGATGCGGTCGAGGTCGAGCCCGTCGGCGTTGTCGAAGTCGTGGAACAGCGGGCGCATCACGGCCGTGCCGTCGCGCGCCTGCGCCACCCACAGCTGGTAGAGGTACGGCAGCAGCTTGTAGCGCAGCCGCACGTAGTGCCGGATGATCTCGAGCGCCTGCGGCCCGAACTGCCACGGCTCCTGCGCCACCGAGCCCTTGACCGCGTGGTTGCGCAGGAAGGGGAACAGCATGCCGGCCTTGTACCAGGCGACGGCGAGCTCGCCGTCCGCATGGCCGCCGAAGCCCGGCACGTCCGGGCCGTTGAAGGGGATGCCCGACAACGCGAGATTGAGCGTGCATGGGATGCTCATGCGCAGGTGGTGCCAGTTGCTCCAGTTGTCGCCCGTCCACAGCGCCGTCCAGCGGCTCGAGCCGGTGGCCGCGCTGCGCGAGAGGATGAACGGGCGCTCGTCCGGCACCGCGGCCTTGAAGCCCTCCCACGTGGCCTGCGCCATGCCCGTCGCGTACAGGTTGTGGTACGTCCAGTGGTCCCACTTCCCGTGCTGGAAGCGCATGTCGTCGACGTCGGCCGCACCGGTGCTGGGGTCGTTCATGTCGATCCACGCGCCGCCGAAGCCCCAGTCGCGGAACTGGCGCGCGTAGCCGGCCCACCACGCGCGGCCCTCGGGCAGCGAGTAGTCGGGGAACCAGGTGCGGCCCGGCCAGACGAAGCCGACGTAGGGCTGGCCCTCCGGGTTGCGGCAGAAGATGCCCGCCTTCAGGCCGCTCTCGGCCACCTCGTAGCCGTCGGTGACCTTCACGCCCGGGTCGAGGATGGGCACGATGCGGCGGCCCTTGTCGGCGAGCGCCTTCAGCTCGGCCGCGCGGTCGCCGAACTGCGCGGGGCTGGTCGTGAAGACCTTGTAGTCGTCCATGTAGTCGATGTCGAGCCACAGGCCGTCGTTGGGGAACGCGTGCTCGGTGAAGCCCGCGTCCAGCATCTGCAGGTCCTTCGTGCCGCCATAGCCCCAGCGGCACTGGTGGTGGCCCAGCGACCACAGCGGCGGCAGCGGCGTCTTGCCCACCAGGCGCTGCAGTCGCTGCGTGACGGCGCCCATGCTGTCGCCGGCGATCACGTAGAACGCGGGGATGCCCTCGTCGGCGCCGAACCACAGGCTGGGCGGCGCGTCGTGGTCGTCCCGGCCGGTGAAGAACCAGTTCGATCCGGTGTCCATCCAGGTGGCTCCGGGATGGTCGACCAGCACGCCGATCCAGCGCGCGCCCTGCCGGATCAGCAGGTAGGGAATGGCGGCGTACTGCGGGTCGGCCTGGCCGTCGATGATGACGGACATCGGATGGTCGGCCCAGACGTCGAGGTTCCAGAACCTGGTGCGCTTGCCGGACTTCTCCATGCCCGTGAGCTTCTCGCCCTGGCCGTAGAAGCGCATGTCCTCGCTGCGCCCGAGCTGCACCAGCCAGGCCTTGCCGCACACGCCCACGCAGGCGCCCGGCACGCCCGCGAGCGCGCTCGCGCCCTGCGCGTCGGCGAGCCGCAGCGTGCCGTCCGCGTCGAAGCCGAGCCGGTGCGTCGACGCGCCGGAGAACGCGTCGTCGTGCATGCGCAGCAGGCGCGGGTCGAGCGGCCAGCGCGCGTCGTCGCGGAACTCGACGTGGAACACATCCTCGCCGAGGTCGCGCACGCGCGCCCGCAACGCGGCGGCATCGCCCATCTGCAGCGAATCGCCCGCATGACCGCTGGCGAACCGGAAGTTGGAGGGGTGGCGGATCTTCTGGAAATACACGCGGACGTCCTGGGCAGGGAGGGCAGGCGGGCAGTCTAGCGCCGGTGGTTACGGCGCGGGTACGCCGCGCCGGAGGCGCGTCCCCGACTGAACGGCGGCGACGCTGGCGCGACGACGCCGACGCGTCGAACCCGGGCGGCGCCGGCTCCGCGCTCAGCGCCCAGGTGTAGGTCAGCCGGGTGTTGCCCACGGCCGCACCTGGGCCCCGCATCGAAGACGCAGCCGCGCATCGACGCCAGCGCGGCGTTGTCCACCACGCGGCGCTCCCGCGCGGGGCCGCTGCTGCCGGCAATGTCGCCCGTGACGACGTGCCCCGCGTCGTCGACGTCCAGTTCGATGACCGTTCGTCCCTGGGCCATCGCGCGCACCGCGGCAGGCGGATATTCGGGACGCGGACACCAGAGGTGCCGCGGCTTGCCGTCCGCATTGGCCGCCGCCGGCACGGCGGGGAGATCGCGGTCGCCGACGTTGTCGGGCCCCGGCCCGGGAGGGGCGAGCCGGGGCCCGGGTCAGCCACCGCGCCGGTGGACGAGGATCAGTTCGATTCCTTGAACTGGATGTAGGGCGTGGCACCGCCGACGGCACTGCAGCTGCCCAGCCTCAGGTTGTTGGTCTCGCCGGTGGTGCCGGCGTTGGACGCGCAGGTGGGCGCGGCCGTCGAGCCGTGCGCCACCGCCACCTTGACCGTGATGCTGGAGCCCGCGTTGAACGTGGCCTTGGAGCCGCCGCCATCGCCGATGATGTTGAACTCCGACTGCTTCCAGGCCATGGCGAGGTCGGTGACGCTGTCCCTGCCGGTGGTGCTGTAGGCCTTGGTGGGCGTGGTGAAGACGAGCGTGTCGTTGCCGCCGGCGACCGCCGTGGCCGACATCTTCAGCTGCGACAGCACGGAGATCGACTGCTTGGGCACGTTCACCGCGGCGCTGTTCCTGTAGCAGCTGCCGCTGTACGCGTTCCAGCCGCTCGGGCAGCTGTTGCCGTAGTCGATCAGCCAGTACTGCATGAAGGCCGACTGCTCGTATGACGAATACACGAACTGCTCCCACGCGAGGCAGCCCGAGTGGCCGTTGCAGGCGGCCGTCGACATGAAGTTGGAATTGAGCTGGATCGAGTAGACGTTGCTGCCGCCGTCACGCTCGCTGGTCACGCCCGTCACCGACGGGAAGGTGCCCACGGACGACGAGATGAGGTTGCCGACGCTGGCGGCGTAGTCGACGCCGTTGCCCACCGTCTGCGGCCCGCCGTGGCCATGCGGCACGTAGACCTTGTCCGGCGCGACGCTGCAGCTCGTCTCCACCCACACCGCGTTGGGGAACTCCGCCTGGAAGCAGCCCTCGTGCGGCACATTCGTGCGCGCGATGGTCTCGCGCCAGTTCTCCTGCATCAGCGCCTCGGCGCTCACGGTGGCGGCCTCGGGGGCGGCCGTCTGCGCGAGGACCGGCGCTGCCGAGGCGGCCGCCAGGGCCGTCGCGATGGCGACGCGGACGATGCGGTTGCGCGATTCGAAGCTCATCACGGATCTCCGGTGGGATGCGGTGGGAGCGCCAGTGTTGGAGTCGCCCTGCATGGCGTCAATGGGGGAAGCGACGGCGATGCATCCCCTTTTCCGGGTACATCCCCGGGGTATGCCCCTCGTTCGCTCGTGCGCACCTGGCGACTCCTGGACGCCGCATCAGACACCTGGATTCACGCCGCCGGCCGAGGCGAGTCGCCCGCGATCGACACGATCGTCTTTCCCGGCATCCGTCCCGGGGCGCCGCGAAGTCTCCGCGACGCGTGAGCGTTCCTTCCGCGCGGGTCGGGTCGCCCGTTGCTATCGTCGGCGGCATCGCCACCACCGACGAACGCACGTGATCCCGCATCGCCTTCTCCCGCTCGCCTTTCTCATCGGCCTGTCCGCGACGGCCGCGGCCGCAGGCCTGGACGCGCCGCAGGAGCGGCTGCTCGAGATCGAAGCCGCGCACGCGCCGCTCGCGGTGTCCGGTGACGGCGCGTGGCGCCTGCACGTCGACGCGCATGACGTGCTGCATCGCGTCAGCCTGGCGGACCCCACGCAGGAAACGGCCCTGCAGCTGCCGCCCGGCGTGCAGCGGCTGTCGGCATCGGGCGACGGCCGGCGCGTCGCGATCTCGACCCGGCGCCAGTGCGTCGGCCTGGCCGACTTCGGCGGCCAGCCCGGCGCCGCGGCCACGCTGGCCTGGCGGCCCTGGATCGCCAGCGGCGAGGGCCGGCCGCTGGGGCCCGCCGACGGCGCCTGGACCGCGGCCATGCCGGCCGACTGCGGCGGCGGCCCGCAGGCCGCGCCGGTCGCGATCTCGTCGGACGGCCGTCTGGTCGCCGCGACCGACGCCGTCATCGACACCGCCACCGGCCGCGTCGTCGCCTCGCTGCCCGGCGCCGGACACGTGTTGCGGCTGCAGTTCGTCGACCACGACGCCCGCCTGCTGATCGCCGCCGCCACCCCGGCTCCATCCGGCTCGCCGGCCGCGGGCGGCCTGAGCTTGTCGGTGTGGGACCTCGCGAGCAAGGCGCTCGTCAACGACATCGAGATCCCCGGCGCGCCGCCGGCCTCGCGCGCCGCGCTGCAGGTCGACTTCTCGCCGCAGACCGGCGCACTGTTCGCCGTCGACGAGCGCCGCCGCACGCTCGCGCAGCCGGCCGGCGCGGCCTTCGTCCCGCCGCCGCTCGAGCTCGTGCAGTTCGCCCCGGGCGTGTGCGGCGCCGCGCCGCGCGTGCGCGCCGCGCTGGCTGACGACCTCGGCGCGGCCTTCGTCGTCGATCCGTACGGCCGTTGGATCGCCTCCGCGCGACCGCTGGCCGCGGCCCAGGACGGCGCGGAACTGGCGATGGGCGCACGTTCGGTCCTGGTCGTGCAGGACCTGGCCAGCGGCCGGCAGCTGGCCCGCGTGACGTCGAAGCACGCCCTGGCCGGCCTGGTGGCGACGCCCGCCGGCGACCGGTTGTTCGCGCTCGCGTCGCAGCCCGTCGAGCCCGAGACGGGCGAGACGATCGCCGGCTGGCCGGCCGTGCCGGACGACGAGCGCGTGGTCGACATCGCGCTGCCAGCCGCCGCGCTCGAGGCGACGCGCGACGCCGCCAGGGCATGGGCGTCGGAGGTCTGCCGCGAGCCGGGCGAAACCCCGGGTGCCCGCGCACTGGCGCACGCCGATCGCGTGCTGCAGCCGCTGTGGACGCGCGATCTCGGCACGGATCCGGCCCCGCTCCCGGCGTCGGCACCGTGCGCCAGCACAGCGCGCGACGCGTCGGTGTTCGCCACCCGCGACGGCGGCCTGTGGCTCGACCAGGGCATGCAGGTCGCCCGGCTCGACCCCGCCACGGGCACGGCCTCCACGGCGCTGCCCACGCCGCGATCGAGGAACGTCTGCAGCGTCGTCACGCCCGGCGGCACCGGCTTTCTCAACGCCGGCGGCGACACGCTCACATGGCGCCCGCTGGCCGCGGCCAGCGACCCGACGCGCCGCCGCGTCGTCGAGCGCCGCCCCGGCTGGACGGCGACCCTGCTGCCGGTGCGCGGCGAGGTGGCGCGCGTGGCCTGGACGTCGCCGGCGCACGACATCGTCATCGCCGACTACGACGCCAACGGCAAGCGCCTGCGCGAAGCCGCGACGACGCTGGCCGCCTTCGGCGACGATCCTGCCGGTCCCGCCGCCTTGGCCCCCGCGCCCTGCCAGGACGCACGCGGCACGCCGATCGCCATCGGCTACGACTGGCGCGCCGGTCCGTTCGGATCGCAGCGCGGCAGCACCTGCGGCCCGCTGCCCGGCATGGCGCGGCTGGTCTGGTGGAGCGGCGCATCGATCGCCCCGCGCGCCGACCGCTCGGCCCCGCTGCTGCGCGCGCAACCGGCCATCGACGGCACGATCGCCGTCTCGGCCGACGACACGCAGCTGCACGTCGTCAACCTGGCACTGCAGCGCGAGATCGCGCAGATCGATCTGCGCGACGGCTTCGATGGGCGCACCTGGGTGCTGGCGTCGAGGAAACTCGTGCTGCTGGAGGCCACGGGCGGCGACGGGCATCGGCGGCTGCGGGCGTATGCGTTGCCTTGAGCGCCGCCTAGAATCCGTGCCTTCCTGACGGCATCTCGCTCCTGCATGGGCTACGACATCCACCTCACTCGCCGCACGAACTGGTTCGACGACGGCGGGCCGGAGATCGCGCTCCACGAATGGAGGGCGCTCGTGGCAATCGATCCGGAGATGCGGCTCGATGGCTACGCCGAAGCGCGTCTGCCGGATGGCGGCGTCTTCCGCGCGGAAGATCCGAGCCTGGCCGTCTGGCTCGCGTATTCCGGCCATGGCGTGGACGGCAACATGGCCTGGATTTGGCACTCGGGCGGCAATGTCATGGCGAAGAATCCTGATGCGGAGATCCGCGCCAAGATGTGGCGCCTGGCCCAGGCCCTGGGCGCACGCGTGCAGGGCGACGAATCGGAGTTCTACGGGCCCGACGGCGAGGCGCTCGTCGAGGATCGGCCCGGCCCGCAAGCGCACAAGCCCTGGTGGCGCATCTGGTAGGCCGCAGGCCGGCGGACCCACTTCAACCGAACCGCCCCTGCAGGAACCACCCTGTCTGGTCGACCTCCGGCGCGTGCCGGAAGCGATAGACCCACAGCAGCGCGCCTTCGTTATCCTGCGCGATGAAGTAGTCGCGCGCCGCGTAGCCGCCGTCCCACCAGCCGGACTCGATGCGCTCGGGGCCGGCGACCAGCCACAGCGGCTTGCCCGCGAGCAGCGGCGTGCCGGCCTCGTCGCGCAAGGGCTGCGGTTGGCGCAGCAGCCACACCGGACGCTTCAGGCGCGGCCAGTGCGCCGGGTCGCCCGAGGCGGCCGCGGCCGCGTTCACGGGCGGGGCCAGGTTCAGCGGCATGCCGGCCGCGCGATCGCGTGACGGCGCGGCGTCACCGCCCGCGCGCACGGCGGTGGCGCGCTCAGGCCGGTGATCGGCCACCGGCTGCAGGCGCTGGATGTTGTGCGCGCCGAGCCGGGCCTCGAAGCGTTCGAGCAGCCGGTTCCAGCCCTCGCCGACGCTGGCGGCCGACGGGAACAGCTCGGTGTTGGGTGGAGCGCCGGGCGTGATCGAGTGGCAGTGCAGGCTCATCTCGATCACCGAGAAGGCCAGCGGCAGGCGCTGCAGGCGCTCACGCAGCAGCGAGTGCAGGTGCGCGGTGTCGGCCACCGGCTCGCCCAGGCCGATGTCCAGCGACGTGGTGCGCAGCGACGGGTCCTCGATCATCCTGCGGCGGCTCTCGTGGTGCAGCCGCAGCTCGAAGGCGCCGACGAGGCCGTGGTGCGCGGTCGCCCAGGCGGTGAGGCGATTGAGCAGCACTGCGGCGCCGGTGAGCAGCGCGGCGCTGTCGTCGGCGCGCATGAACAGTTCCAGCCGGCTGTCGAAGGTGGGCGCGGGCTGCAGCGGGGTGCGCGGGTCGGGCTGGTCGCCGAGCGCGCGGTCGATGTCGGCCAGCAGCTGGCCACCGAAGCGGCGCGTGAGGCCGGCGCGGGGTTGCCGCCACAGGTCTGCGGCGGTGGCCAGGCCCAGCGTGCCGAGCGCGGCCAGGTGCGGCGCGGCTGCGGCCATGCGGGCCACGGGCACGGCCCCGACGCGCGCGCGCCAGCGGGCCTTGTCGTCGACGAAGCCGGTGTCGTCGTCGCCCATGGCCATCCACTGCGCGCCCTGCGGCGTGGGTGCGCAGGCCAGGCGCAGCACGTGGCCCAGCGGCGCGAGTTCGGCGCGCAGGCGCTCGACGAGGCGCGGCAAGCCGCCGAAGTAGCGCAGGCTCGGCTGCACCTCGGCCAGCACCACGTGGTCGCCGCCGAACGAGACGCTGGGCGTGAAGCCCATCAGCACGTGGGCAACGGCCATCAGCGCGGCGTCGTCGCGCGCCGCGTCGGCCTCGCCCAGGCGCAGGTGCGGCGCCAGCCCGAGCGCGGTGGCCCGCTTCTGGCCGGGCCGCACGCCGCAGGCGCGTGCCGCGTCGTTGGCCGCGACGATGCGGTGCTGCGCGATCAGCGCGACCGGGCCGACGAGGTCGATGTCGTCGACATCATCGAGCTCGTCGGCCCGCGGCTCCGGCGCCAGCGTGGCGACGAAGGATTCCAGCGACAACGCCGGCAGGTGGACGCCGATCCAGAGCATGGTGATCGCCCCGTCATGCGGTGGCCGACAGGGCCGGCACGGTCGCGCGCGTGCGCCGTGGCGTGAGCGCGCGCTGGCGCGCCACGCGCGAGAGCACCGGCGGCAGTGCGAGCAGCACCGGGTCCTCCAGCGCCGGGCCGCGGCGCTTGAGCACATGCACGGCCATCGCGTCGGGGCCTGCGCCGGCCAGCGCCAGCCGCAGCGGCGCCGGGCTGGGCTGCGAGGCCGCGGCGGCGGCGCGCACGACGAAGGCCGGGCCATCGTGCGACTGCGCGGCCAGCTGCAACCGGCGCAGCGCCTCGCCCTTGAGGCTGGCCGGCGTCCACGCGACGACCGCGCCCACCTGGCCGCTGCGCAGGGCCTGCTCCAGCGGCCACAGCAGGTCGTCGCCGCGGATCACGACGCAGCGCGACAGGTCGAGCCCCAGCTGCGCCAGGGCCTCGGCACACGGCTCGGCCGGCGGCCCCACCAGCAGCACGCCGCGGCCGGCCGCGCCCACGCGTGCGAGCGCGGGCGCGAGCAGCCGCATCTCACCCCAGCCGGTGCCCGTGAGCAGCAGCTCGGTGAGCGCCCGCTGTGGCCATCCGCCGCCCGGCAGCTCGGCATCGAGCGCGGCATAGCCGCTCGCCTGCACCGCCTCCCGGCCGCGCCCCAGCTGGTGGGCACGCCACAGCGCGGGATGCAGATGCTCCAGCGGCAGCAGGGAGGAAGGCGAGGACATCGACGGTGACCGGACAGCGAAGGCGCACGACTGGGGAGACGGGGACGTCGCAGCCCGGCAATGCTGCCGACCGGAGACCCTCGAGTACTGTGTTTGAATACAGTCTAGCGGACCTGGGCGCCCCAGGGCAAGCGTTCAGTGCGCCGGCGCGCGGCAAGATCCACGTAGATCCGGCCCTCGCGCCATCCCAGCCCTGCCCCGCCCGGCCTTCACGTCCTCGGCGCGCGATCCCGGATCGACAAGCGCACCGGCATCAGGTCCCCGCGGCGCCGCTCCCCGGCCCGGCGCCAGCGCCGAACACCAGCGTCGACAACGGCTGCCCGCCTGGCCCCTGGTGCGCTTCGAATGCCGTGCGCGCCACCTGGACGAAGCGCTCGAAATCGGCGTTGTCGCCGTCGAGCACGCTCTGCGCGTACTGGGCCGACAGGCTGACCGGGTTGAGGCGGCGGGCGCGCCGAAGCGCCGCCACGGCATCCGCGCGTTCGCCCTGCAAGGCGAGCACCGCGGCCAGGCCGCCATGGCTCTCGCCGAAATTGCGGTCCAGCGCGATCGACGCCTCGAACGCGCGTCGCGCCGCGGGCAGGTCGTGCCGGAAGATCTCGCACCAGCCCAGCGTATGCCAGGTGCCGATGTGGTCGGGCATGTACGTGGTGGCGCGCATGAGCGCGTCCCGCGCCGCGGGCAGGTCACGCTGCAGCAGACGCGCCAGGCCCAGCGCGGACCACGAGCGGCCGTCTTCGGGCTGGCGCGCGACGGCCTGGTCCAGGTGGTGCAACGCCCGCGGCACGTCCTGGGCCGCCAGGGCGGCCATTCCCAGCGAGACCAGCGCCTCCTGGTTGACGGCGTTCATCTCCAGGGCCTGCGTCGCCCACTGCTGGGCGAGCGACAGCTCGCCGGTGTCGACCGCGATCAACGATGCGACACCGTACGCATCGCCCGTCGTCTGGCCGCCCTGGTCGAGGCGGAACAAGTCGAGTGCCGCGTCCAGCTGTCCCAGGCGATGCATCGCCCGCAGCTGCAGCGCCAGGCCTTGCGGCGGCAGGGCCTGGCGGTCGCGCAACCGGGCCAGCCGCTCGATGGCCGCCTCGTGGCGGCCCAGCAGGAAGTCCGCGTAGGCCAGGTTGAAGGCGACGGCGGGGTCGGATTGCCCTTCGTCGACCAGGCTCTGCAGCAGCGCAGCGGCCGCGGCCGGCTGGCCGCGCGCCATGTCCAGGACGGCCATGCGATGGCGCCACCCGAAGTCGACCGGCGTGCGGCTGAGCACCCAGTCGACCTGGCGTTGCGCCTCGTCGTGTCGCCCGCCGGCCAGCGCGCGCTCGAAGATGTCGGCACGCAGCCGGAGGTTGGACGGATCGGCCCGCAGATAGCCGATGAGGCGATCCAGTTCCTGCGCGTCAGCGTTCATGGGGGAAGACATTCTCGGATCCTCGAATTCATGCCGCGAGCTTGCGCAGCCTGGTCAGTGCCTGTTCGTGCAACTGCGCGATGCGGCCCTTGGTGATGCCCAGGATCTGCGAGATCTCCTGGTAGGTCATGCCGTTCAGGTAGTGCAACGCGATCACGGACTGTTCGCGTGGCGTGAGGTACTCGATCAGTTCGCGGACGCGCCGCTGTTCGTGCTTGAAGGCCAGCGAATCGTAGCAACCGTCCGGCAGCGCGTCGTTCTCGCCCTGCACCATGCCGGTGTCGTCCAGCATGAAGCCGAGCATCATTGCCGCGCTGACCTCGGCCATCTCGCCCAGCAGGCGGTCGGCGGACTCGGGGGCGGTGTCCAGGCCGCGGTCGCCGCGCGCCGCGGCCAGCCGCTCGGCGTTGAGGCGCCGATGCAGCCCGATCTGCTCGCGCAGTTCGCTCGCATGGGTCAGTCCGTTGCGCATCGCGCCCAGCACGCGGGCATGTGCGTACGTGCGGAACTGCGCGCCGCGCGCCGGGTCGTAGCGATCGAGCGCCTCGACGAGCCCGAGCGTGGCCCATTGAACGTAGTCGTTGAAGTCGACATCGCGGATGCCGTGCTGGCGGTAGAGCGCTCCGGCCAGGCCCTTGGCGTAGGCCAGGTTGCGCACGATCAGCTCCTCGCGCGCGGCCGGATCGCGGTGCACGACGTGGCGTTCCCAGAGCAGTCGCTCGTCGGCGGGCATCTCCGCCGGCGCCTTCTCGTCCAGCACGGACTCGGCGTCCTCCCGCGTGGCCACCCTCTCGGTGGTCAGGCCGGCGAGCTCGGGAACTCCGTACGGAGCGGACGATTGCGACGACATGGCGGCGGGTCAGTGGAACGAACCGACCAGTGCCTTGATCAACAGGCCCCAGCCATCGATCAGGACGAACATCAGGATCTTCAGCGGGAGGCTGATCGTGGCGGGCGGCATCATCATCATGCCGAGCGCCATCAGGATGGCGGCCACGATCAGGTCGATCAGCAGGAACGGCAGGAACACCACGAAGCCGATCTGGAACGCCGCGCGCATCTCGCTGAGCATGAACGCCGGCACGAGCTGCACGTTGCTGACATCGGCCATCGTGCGCGGCGCGGGCGCCTTGGACAGCTCCACCATCAAGGCGAGATCGGACTCGCGCGTCTGGCGCACCATGAACTCGCGCAGCGGCTGGCTGCCGTTGGCGTAGGCGGCCTCCATGGATTGCTTGCCGGCCATGAAGGGCTGGAAAGCGTCGGCGTTGATCTTCTGCAGCACCGGCGACATGGTGAACAGGGTGAGGAACAGCGCCAACCCGATCAGCGCACTGTTGGGCGGCGTCTCCTGCATGCCCAGGGCGTGGCGAAGCATCGACAGCACGATGATGCTGCGCAGGAAGGACGTGACGCTCACGAGCAGCGCAGGCAGGATTGCCAGCACCGTCAGGCCCAGCACCACGCGCAGGGCCTGGGCGGTCTCGCCGGAAGGAGACGCGGCCTCGGCGGCACGGGCACCCAGACCCGCCGCCGCGAGCGACAAGGCCACGACCGCGGCCCGGCCGTGCGTGCGCAGGGCCGCTCGCGCGCGGCCGCCGACGGCGCGCGACGACACCAAGCGCGTCGCGGTCATCATGCCGACTCCTCGGCGTCGCCCGGCGCGGACAGCGTGGTCACGCCGCCGTCCGAGCAGGCAAGCAGCCATTCGCGGCCATTCCACTGCACGACATGCACGCTGACGCGGGCGGACAGGCGCGCGCTCGCGGCCACGCGCAGGCCGCCGCCCGCGGTCGGCGCCAGCGCCCGCCGCCAGCCGGCGATCGCGCCGCCCGACGCGCCGCCGCGCCGCGCGTTCCAGACCAGTCCACCCGCTGCGATGCCCAGCACGAGCACCAGCGCGAAGGAGCGGACGGCCGCCTGCGTGCCCAGGCCGTCGGCCTCGCTGTCGCGGCGCAAGGGCAGCGCCCGCATCGGGTCGGCATCGGACGTGGGCGCGGCTGGCGCGGACGCGGACGCGCGGGCCGGCGACGCGGGCTCGGCGGTCGCTGCCGCGGACACAGTGCAGGCCAGCGCGGCCAGCAGCGCGCCGCACGCCTGCCTGGCCAGGGAATGCAGCGTCGGCTTCACGGCGCCAGCAGTCGCGCAAGCTCGGTGATGCGGATGCCGAACTGGTCTCCCACCGCGACGAGGTGCCCGCGCGCGATCACCTGGTCGTGCAGGACGATGTCGACCGGCTCGTCGACGCGCCGATCCAGCCGCAGCACCTGGTGCTCCCTGGCGCCCATCAGTTCGCCGACGGTCAGCTCCGCCTCGCCCACGCACACGCGCACGGCCGCCCTGACGCCGTGCAGGGGATTCGCCGCCGCGGCGGCCGGATCGATGGCCGGCGTCGGCGACGGCGTCGGCGCACGTTCGAGCTCGGCGAACACGATGGGCTGCACGGCGACGGCGGCCGGCACGCCCGCGCCGACGGGGTCGATCGGCGGGGGCACTGGGGTCAGGAGCGGGGTCACGGGATCGGTCATCTTGGTGTTTCAGGAACGGACGGACGGCGCCGTCGAGGAAAACGAAGGGTCGCGCAGGAGTTCCACCGCGAGCCAGCCGTCGCGCGCGCCCAGGTGGGCGGCGCACAGCGGCCCGGGAGCCGTCGCGCCGGTCGCTCGGATGGACAGGGGCGCGTCGAGCGGATGGCCGGTGCAGAAGACGTCGCCCGGACGCAGCGCCAGCAGCTTGCCCAGTTCGACATCGACGCGCCGGAGCTCCGCGCGCACGGCGACCGGCTGGCCGCCGACGGCGTGCATCAACGGCACCGGCCGTGCGCGCGCATCGGCGTCGCGCCGCGCATCCTGGGCGTGCGCGGACATCCAGCGCGCGGCGAGCTCGCCGCCGATCTCCAGCAACACGTCGCCGCACGGCCAGGACACGCGCAGGCGCAGGCTGCCGTCGAACGGACTCGACGCGGCCGCGGCCGGCTCGATGCCGGCGGCGAACAATCCCGCCACGCGCTCGCACCAGTCGCGCCAGGCGAGGTCGACGAGGCGATCGGCCATGCGGTCCTCGGTGGCGCTGGCGCCCCGCTCGCCGAACAGCGCGGCCAGCAGCGCGCCCCGGATCGAGGGCGCCGCCGCGTCGGCACGGCGCCAGCGCAGGTGCGCGCCCGTGGGGTCGGCCAGCGGCTGCCACGGCGCGTCCGCGTGCGCATCGGCGTCGTCCGGCCGGACCTCGCACGCGCCGGCGGCGCCCCATTGCACGGCCCAGGCCCGCGTCGCCGCAGCGATGTCCCCGGCCAGCCGCAGCTGGCGATCGAGCGGCCACGCGCGCAGCGCGCGGGCCGCCGCCGATTCGTCGTCGGACAGCCAGCCCGAAGGCAGGCGAGGTCGCGCGGCAGGCGCCGCTTCGCGGGCGGGCGGCATGGTCACTTGGTCATCATGCCGAACAGGGCGGTCAGCATGTCGCTGGCCGTGGAGACCACCTGCGAGCACGCCTGGTAGCCACGCTGCATGATCACGAGGTTGCTGAACTCGCCCGACAGGTCGACGTTCGAGGCCTCGATGGTGCTGGACTGGATCTGGCCGAAGCCACCGCCGCCGGCCACGCCCACCTTCCAGGACGTGCCGTCCTTGGCGGAGAACTCGTTGTGGCTGGTGGCGACCACGTCGTCGCTCGACGCGAACTGGCCCAGCGCCAGCTGCGACTTCTTCGATGTCTGGCCGTTCGAGTACGTCAGCACGAGCGTGCCGGTGCTGTCGAAGGACTTGCCGGTGAGCTGGCCCGCGGCGAAGCCGTCGGCGGCGGACACCGCCAGCGTCGAGGCCGAACCGCTGTTGGACGACGTCACGTTGGCGGAGAAGTCGAACGTGAGCGGCACCGGCGTGCTGCCCGCGGGGGTGTACGTGAACGTCGCGGTGCTGTTCGCGGGCACGACCTGGCCGTTGCTGAACGTGATCGACGACGTGCCGACCGTGGTCGCCCCGTCCTGCAGCGTGAGGTTCCACTTGCCGGCGGTGGCGGCGTCGGGCACCAGCGTCAGCGACAGCGCGTGCGAGGTGCCCGCGTTGTCGATCACGGTGATCGATCCGACCGTGTCGGTGGTGGCGCCCGAGGACAGGTTGCCGACGAAGGTCACCTTGCTGGTGGCCTGGGCCGCGAAGGTGTCGAGCCCGGCGATGGAGATCGGCACGAGCGCGTGGCCGGCGTCCATGCCCATCACGTCCTCGCCCGTGACGCTGGAGACGAGCTTGCCCGCGTCGTTGAACTTGAACTGGCCGTCCTGCGTGTAGTGCAGGTTGCCCTGGGCGTCGCGCAGCGTGAAGAAGCCGTCGCCGTTGATCGCCAGGTCGAGAGGATTGTTGGTGCTCTGCAGGGTGCCGGCCGAGAAGTTCAGGGTGGTGCCGAGCGTGTCGAGGCCCCGGCCGGGCTGGCCGAAGGACGAGCCGTTGCTCGTGGCATGGCCGTCGGCCATGTCGGAGAACTGTTCGACGGCGCCCTTGAAGCCGGGCGTGTTCAGGTTGGCGGTGTTGTCGGAGATCGTGCGCAGGCCCTGCTCGAAGCCGCTCAGGCCGCTCTCTGCGATGAGGATGGAGTCAATCATGGTCTGGTGGCTTATTGCTGGATGGAAGTGATCTGGCTGAAGCTGATGCCGCTCAGCGTGCCGCCGCCGCCGCTGAGGGTCAGCGAGAGCCGTGGCGTGCCTTGGGACAGGTCGATGGACGACACGGTGCCGACCTGCGGCCCGTTGGCGGTGGTGACGGCGACGGTGCGGCCGATGATCCCGATGGCCTGCTGGGCGGCCTGGTTGCTGACCATCGTCTGGATGTTGTCGTTGACCTGCTGGGTCTGCTCCAGCGTCGTGAACTGCGCGATCTGCGCCATGAACTCCTGGTTGTCCATGGGCTTGAGCGGATCCTGGTAGGTCAGCTGGGTCATCAGCACCTGCAGGAAATCCTGGAGGCTCAGGCTCGCGCCCGGAGTGGTGTTGGTGACGCTGGGGATGGCGGTGGTCATCGGGCCTCCTGGAGATCGGGGTCGGAAACGAGGGAAACGGAATCGGGATCGTGCGGGCGCCGTGCGGCCGGGACGTCGTCGCCACGCTCCGTCGCCCGCCAGACGCTGCGGCCGTTGCAGAACAGCTCGGCCAGCGGTTCGCCGTGTGCGGCCAGCATCGGCTGCAGTTGCGCGAGCAGGGCCTCGAGCCGGCCGGGCAGCGCCGGGTCCTCGGTCATGCCCAGCCAGACCTTCACGCCGTCGGCCGTCCATTCAGCGTGCACGCGCGGCGCATCGTCGGATCCGGTCGACGCGGCAGCGGGCGCCACCGGCGGCGGCGATGCGGCGCGATCGGTCTCCTCGGACTGCGCCTCGAGGACCGCGGCGGCAGGCTCCGCGCCGACGGTCGGCGCCGGCGTGGACGCGGGCAGCATGCCGGCGGCCGGCGGCGGCACGGCGGTCGACACGGCGAGTGCGTCGACCGCCGCGACTACGGCGGCGGTGCGCGGCTGGGCCGCCAGCGCTTCCATGACCGCGGCGACGGTGCCGATGTCGGCGACGCCGGCCTGCGACGTGGCACCGGCACGCGCCGGGTCGGCCACTTCGCGCGTCGGGCCCCTGGTCGGCGCCTGCGGGTTCGCCGGCGCTGCAGCGCTCGCGCCCGCGCCTGCCGTGCAGGCTGCAGCACCGGGCGCGGTCGTGGCCACCGGCGCAGCGGCCGCGTCGACGCCTTCGGCGTGCGCCACGCCGGGCGCCGCCGCCACGTCGGCGGGCGCGGGCGGCGGCGCCGACTCGACCGACGCGCCGCCGGTCGGTTGCGGCGCGCGCAACTGTTGCCGCAGCGACGCGGCCAGCAGCGCATGGGCCGCCGCCGGCACCGGGTTGCCCGCGGCAGGCGCGGCCGTGCCATGCACGGACACGGCGGCTGCGCGTGGGGAGGCGGCAGGTGCGGGCACGCCGCCGCCGAACCAGTCGGCATAGTCGACCTGGCGCGCCTGCTCGAACGCCTGGCGCCAGTCCTGGTTCCAGTGCGACCGGTCGGCGCTGCCCGCGTCGTCGTCGCGCGCGGCCGGGCCGGGGCCCTGCTGCGCGACCTGCACGATCGTGCTCATGCGACGGCCCCCTTGCGAGGCGCCGCCGCCGCGCCGGCCGACGCGATCCGCACGAGCCAGTCGCGGTCGGCCTCGGCGGCCGCCAGCGCCGCGCGCTCCTGCGCGTGTTCCTGGACGCGGTCCGCGCGATGGGCCTCGACCGCCTCGAGCACGCGCTGTTCGCGCACCCAGTCCTGCTGCAGCGCGCTGCGGCGATCCTGCAGCGCGGACAGCCCGCCCTCCAGCGCGAGATGCCGCTCGTTGAGTGCAACCAGCCACTGCAGCCGGCGCGCATGCGCGTGGCTGTCCCCGGCGCTCGCGAACGCGCGCGCCGCCTCCTCGCCCGCGACACGGCGCAGCGCGGCGTGCTCCTCCAGCGCGCGGCGCGCATCCTCGATCTCGTGCTGCACGCGGCCGAGGCGAAGCTGGATCGCGTCGACACGCCACTGGCGCTGGCGCAGCAGCGGCTCCAGCGCGTAGACGAATCCGCGCAGGTCGGCGCTCATCGCGGGACTCCATCGCTGGCCGGCCGGACCGATGCGAGCTGCCATTGCGCCAGTTGCGCCATCGCCTCGCCGCGCGCGACGCCCCCGTCGGCCTGCTGCAGCCACGACAGCAGCGCTGGCTGGTGCGCGAGGGCCAGGTCGAGTTGCGGATTCGAGCCGCGCTCGTAGGCGCCCAGCTCCACCATCTGGCGATTGCGATCGAGCAGCGCGAGGCTGCGCACCGCGGCCTGGATGACGCGGCGCTCGGCCGCGTCGGTGAGATCGGGCAGCAGCCGGCTGGCACTGCGCAGCACGTCGACGGCGGGATAGTGGCCGTGGTGCGCGAGCTGGCGCGAGAGCACGATGTGGCCGTCGAGGATCGCGCGCAACGCGTCGGCCACCGGCTCGTTGAAGTCGTCGCCCTCGACCAGCACGGTCAGCAGCGCCGTGATGGAGCCGCCGGACGCCGCAGTGCCGCAGCGCTCGCACAACTGCGGCAGCTCGGCGAACACGGAAGGCGGGTAGCCGCGAGCCGTCGGCGGCTCGCCCGCGGACAGGCCCACCTCCCGACGCGCCATCGCCAGCCGCGTGATGGAATCCATGGTGAGCACCACCTGCCGCCCCTGGTCGCGGAAGTGCTCGGCGATGGCCAGCGCCGCATGGGCGGCGCGGATGCGCGCCATCGGTGCCTGGTCGGCCGACGCCGCGACGACGACCGAGCGCGCCAGGCCTTGCGCGCCCAGCTGCTTCTCGACGAATTCGCGCACCTCGCGCCCGCGCTCGCCGATCAGCGCGATGACATTGACGTCGGCCTTCACGTGGCGCGCGATCATGCCCAGCAAGGTGCTCTTGCCGACGCCCGACCCCGCGAAGATGCCCACGCGCTGTCCCTGGCCCAGCGTCAGAAGGCCATCGATGCTGCGCACGCCGGTTTCCAGAACCGTTCCCACGCGCGGCCGCTGCATCGGATTGACCGGCGCGCCCTTGAGCGCCACCGTCGTGGTGGCCCGCGGCGGCGGCAGGCCGTCCAGCGGGCGGCCCAGGCCGTCGATCACGCGGCCCAGCAACGCATCGCCGACGGCCACCCGCGAATGGCTGCCCATCGCCACGACGGTCGCGCCGGCGCACAGGCCCTGCGTGCTTCCGTACGGCATCAGCGTGACATGCGTCGCATCGACCGCGACGACCTCCGCCAGCACGGCCTCGACGCGCGCGTCGGCGCCCGCGCCCGGGAACTCGCTGGCGAGCAGGCGGTTCAGCAGGCCCGGGCGAACGGCCTCGCCCACCGGCACGATGGCGCACAGTTCCCCCACGTGGCACGGCGGACCCGCCGATTCCACCGTCAGGCCGCGCACGCTTTGCACCACGCCACGGCGCAGCATCAGCTCCGCGTCGCGCAGCAGCCCGCGCGTGCGCCGGAGATGGCGCGCGTCGGCGGCCTGGCGCGCGGCCGTCGCGTCGAGGGTCGGGGCCGCGTTCAATTGAGCACCGTCCTGCCGTCGCGGGCCGGCTCGCCGGTGACGCTGTCGTCCAGGTCGCGCGAGCCGCGCACGATCTCGTGCAGGCTGGCCAGCTGGGTCTCGAAGCGCGCATCGAGGTCGCCGGTGGCGCTGCTGACGATGCATCCGCCGGTCCGTACCTGGTGGTCGGCCTCCCACGTGATGCCCTGCATGCCGCGCTGCAGCAGCCACTCGGCCAGCGAGGCGTCGGACTGCAGCAGCTCGAGGTCGGAGGGATGCACGAGCACGCGCACGGCGCCCATGCCCATGCCGTGGCGACCGGTCGCGATCCAGCGCGTCACGGCCTGCCGCACGGCGCCCACGGCCTGGCGCCGGTCGGTGAACTCGTCGCCCAGGATCTGGCGCACGGCGGCGCAGCACAGCTCCACCATGTCCTCGTGCGCCGCCTCCAGGCGCTCGCCCACCTGCTGGCGAAAGCCGGCCAGCACCGCGTCGAACAGGGCGTCGAGGCGCGCGCTGCGCTGCGCCGCGTCGTCGAGCTGCTGGCGGGCGCGTCGCAGCACTTCGGCCTCGCCGTTGCTGCGGCCCTGGACGCCGCCTTCCTGCAAGCCCTGCTCGTAGCCCTCGCGGAAGCCGTCCTCGCGCGCCTCGGCGGGCGCGTCGCGGCGGCCCTGCGCCTGCCCTTCGCGCAGCCCGCGCGCGAAGCCGGCCGCCTCGGCCTCGGCGAGCGCGGCCGCCGAGACGACGTCGGGCGCGGCCTGCGGCGATGCGGCCGGCTGGATGGCCGGAGCCGCGGCGCGGTACCGGCCCAGCACCACGGGCGCGGCCTGCAACGGGACGTCGCGCAGGACGGCGCCGCCGGTGGGCGTCGGGGAGGCGGGGTTCGCGGCGCGTTCGGAGCTCATTGCTTCGCCTTCGTGGAAATTGTGGAGAGACCGTCGCGCGCGCCGGTGCGAAGCCGGGCCAGCCAGGCCAGCGGCCGTCGACCGGCGCCCCTGGCGGCGCGTGCCCGCGCGATGACGTGCAGGCGCTCGTCGAGCAGTGACAGCAGGTGCCCCTCGAGAGCCGGGGCGTGCCGCGGCGCGGACGCCGCAGCGAGCGCCGCCTGCACCTGGCGCCGCCGGCCGGGGCTCAGGCGTGCGAGCAAGGCGCCCTGCCACGGCCAGTCGCGAAGGCCCAGCACTCGCGCCGTCAGGTCGGCCGGCTCGCGCTCCAGCACCTCGGCCAGGGCGCGCGCGTCGACGCCGGCGAGGCGATCCTCGGGCGCCGGCGCGGGTGCCGCCGGCGGCTCGCCGGGGTCGCCAGCCAGCGCCGCCGACGCGGGGATGCCCAACTGCGCCAGTTCGTCGAGCAAATCGGCCAGCGGCTCGCGCCGACCGGGCGGCAGTTGCGCGAGCAGCCAGTCGCGATCGTCCGGCGCAAGCGCATGCAGCATCAAGGCGGCGCGCCGCAGGCGCACGTCGCCGCGTTGTGCACGCAGCGCGCCGTCGAAGGTGTCGACGGGCATCGCCAGCGCGTCGTGGAGCACCGCGGTGCTCATCCCGTGACTCCCGGGTGCGTGCCGGGCAGCGGAACGGCAGTGCGCACCGGGTCGTCGCCCGCCTGCGGATGCTCGTCCATCCAGGCCTGCAGGCGCGCCAGCATGGCGCGGCGCTCGGCGTCCGACAGCGGCGGCGCGGCGACCGCGCGGCGACGGCCTTCCACCAGGGGGCGCAGCAGCAAGCCGAGCAGGAACACCGCCACCAGCGCGATGAGCCACCACAGCGTGGTCGTGACGGCGGCGCCGGTGGCGCGCGCGGCGGCCGGCCCCGCTGCGACCGGCGATCCGGGCGCGGCGGCGTCCGCCACGGCGTCGGCCATGCCGGCCACCTGCGCGGTCTGCACGATGACGGTGTCGCCGCGGTCGAACGATGCGCCGACCGAGGCGGCCACCACCTGCCTCAGGCGCTCCAGCTGGTCGCCCGACAGCGCCCGGCGCACGACGATCGCAACCTGGATCTGGCGCACGGAGCCCGGCTGGCCGATGACCTGTTCGACGCGATGGCCCATCGCGTATTCGACTTCGTGCTGGCTGCTGCCGCCCTGCGGCCCGTTGGCGTTGCCGGCCGTGGTGCCCGCCGCGGTGTTCAGCGGCGCGCCGATCTCGTGAGTGGTCTCGCGCTCCTTCGTCACGTACCCGGACGCGGCCGATCCGCTGCGCCCCGGCGCGCCCACGAGTTCGTCGAGGCTGCTCTGGACGCGATCCATGTTGAGCGTCACGTCGACGCTGGCCGTGGCCTCGCCGACGCCCAGTGCCTTGTCCAGCACCTGGATGGCCTTGCGCGCCAGGTAGGTCTCCGTGTCCTTCTTCAGGTCGAGCCGGCTCGATCCGGTCGCGGAATCGGGATCGCCCGCCGCGCGCGTGAGGGCCACGCCGCTCTGGTCGACGATCGTCACGTCCTGCACCGCGATGCCCGGCACCGCCGAGGAGACGAGGCGCTGGATGCCGTTGACCTGCGCCGGCTGCAGGTCCTGGCCGCGCTTGAGAGTCAGCGTGATCGAGGCCGTGGGGCGCTGCGTGTTCTGCTTGAACAGCCCCTGCTCGGGCAGCGCCAGCAGCACGCGCGCATCGCGGATCTCCGTCAGCGACAGGATGGTGCGCGTGAGCTCGCCCTGCAGCGCACGCTGGTAGTTGATCTTCTGCGCGAACTCGGTCATGCCGAGGTCGTTGTTGTTGAACAGCTCGAAGCCGACGCCGCCATGCAGCGGGATGTCCTGGCCCATCAGGCGCAGCCGCGTCTTGTAGACGTCGCGCTTGTCCACCAGGATGGTGCCGGCGCCCTGCGTGTCGCCGCGGTCGCTCAGCACGTACGGGATCTTCAGCCGGTCGAGCTCCACCGTCATCGCCGCGGTGTCCTGCGGCGAGATGTCGGCGAACAGCACCTGGTAGTCGGGACGCAGGATGAAATAGCCGGCGGCCACCGTCGCGACGACGATCGCCACGATGCCGGCCACCAGTCCGGTGCGGGCGGCCGCGCCGGGGGCTTGCGCCCGGAATTCCCAAAATCGCCTCATGGCGCCTTCCTCTTCACTTCTGTTTCAGCACCGCACGCGCGGCGGAACACGTTCGTCGGTCGGAGCGATACGCTCAGACCTGCATCTTCATGACGTCCTGGTAGGCCTCGAGCAGGCGGTTGCGCGCCTGCATGAAGACCTGGAACGACAGCCTGCTCTCCTCGAGCTTGATCATCATCTGGTGCAGGTTCTGCACGTTGCCGACGGCCAGCTGCTGCAGGTCCGTCTGCGACGCGAGCAGGTCGCCGTTGACGCCCTCGAGCCCGCTGGCGACCATCTGGCCGAATGACTGCGACGCGGCGGCGGGCTGCATGGCCTGCAGGGACGTGGCGGCGTCCTGCGGCGCGGCGAGGGCGACAGGTTGGACGGCGGCCAGCGCGGCGAGTTCGATCGTCACGACGAGCTGCCTCCGATGTCGAGCGCCTTGAGCGCCAGCGTCCTGGCCATGTTCATGGCCGCGACGTTGGCCTCGTACGAGCGCAGGGCGCTCATCATGGTGACCATCTCGGTGGCCGTATCCACCGGCGCGTAGGACACGAAGCCCTGCGCGTCGGCATACGGATTGTTCGGTTCGTAGACGCGGCGCGGCGCGGCACCGGTGCTCTCCACGCTCACCGCGGGCAGCGACAGCGCGGCCGGCGGCGTGTCGCTGCCTCCGTCGAGGGCGCGCTCGACCTGGGCCGAGAAATCGGCGACGGACTGCGCCGAGTCGACGATGACGGCGCGCAGCGGCTGGAAGCCCGCGCCGTCGGCGCGGACGATCGTGTTGGCGTTGGCCAGGTTGAGCGTGGCGACGTCGACGCGGGCGCGCTCGGCGTTCATGCCGGCCGCGCTGATGGCAAAGGATGAGCTGTAGTCCATGGAGCGATGCGGTGGTGGTTCAGCGCTGGCCGTCCGCGGCGGCCAGGGCCAGGATGGCGAAGTGCTTGCTCAGGCCGGTGGTGAGGGCCTGGAAGTGCACGCCGTTCTCGGCCAGGTGCGCCACTTCCATGTCCAGCAAGACCTTGGGCGGCAAGCCCACGGCGGGATCGACCCCCACCTCCTGCAGCCGTGGCGCGACGTCCGCCAGCGTCCACGCGTCCAGGCGCGCGCCGCCGTCCAGCGTCTCGCGCGCGGCGCCCAGCTGCTGCTCGAAGTCGACCGTCACCGGCATGTAGCCGCTGACGTTGGCATTGGCGATGTTGGCGGCGATGGCCTGCTGCCGCAGCGCGCTCGCGTCGAGGGCGAGGCCGAGGGCGGCTGTGGTCACGGCTTCGATTCCGTCGGTCATGGGGGGGAGTCCTGTTGTGGTTCTGGACGAAAGGATCACTGCACGACCAGCTCGGCGTGCAACGCTCCGGCGGCCTTGACGCTGCGGAGGATGGAGATGACGTCGCGCGTGTTGGTCTTGAGCCTGGCCAGCGACTGCACGAGGTCGGCCACCGTCACGCTGCCCGGCGCGAGATAGCCCGGGCCACTCGGCTCGTCGACCTCGACCGTCGTGTTGGTGACCAGCGCGGTGCGCACGCCGGGGTTGCTGCCGAAGAGGACGCCGGGCTGCACGGCCGTGTTGTGGTTGGTGATCGCGATCTTCAGGTCGCCATGCGAGATCGCCACCGGCGAGATGCCGACGTCGCCGCCGGCGACCACCGTGCCGGTGCGCTCGTCGATGACCACGCGCGCGCGGCGGTCGGGCGTCAAGCCGACGTTCTCCACGCGGGCGATGAACGACACGAGGTGGTCGCGTTCGCCGTCGGGCACATGGATGTCGATGCCCTCCGCGTCGCGCGCCACGGCCGTTCCGCTGCCCAGGCGCGCGTTGACCGCGTCGGCCAGGCGGCTCGCGGTGGTGTAGTCGGGATCGGCGAGCACGAACGTGACGATCCCGCTCTTGTCGAGCGGCTTCGGGTGCATGGCCACTTCCACGCGGGCGCCGTTGGGCACCGAGCCCACAGTGGGATGGTTCTTCTGGATGACGTTGCCGTTGGCGTCGTAGCGGTAGCCGCCCACCGCGAGCGCGCCCTGCGCGAGCGCGTACACGCGGCCGTCGGGCGCCTTGAGCGGCGCGAGCAGCAGGCTGCCGCCGACCAGGCTGCGGGCGTCGCCCGCGGAAGTGACGGTGACGTCCAGCGTGTCGCCTTCGCGCGCGAACGGCGGCAGATCGGCCGATACCAGCACCATCGCCACGTTGCGGCTCTGGATCTGCGCCGCCGGCACGGTGATGTTGAACTGCGAGAACACGTCGGCCAGCGTCTGGCGGGTCGTGATGTTGGACGGGGCGTCGCCGGTGCCGGCCAGGCCCGTCACGATGCCGTAGCCCACCAGCGCGTTGCCGCGCCAGCCCTGCAGGCGGCCGAGGTCCTTCACGCGCACGCTCTCGATCGCCTGCCCGCAAGCCGGGCCCGGCACGCCAGCGGCCAGCAGCAGCGCGGCCAGCACGCCGGCCAGGCGGCGGATCATCGTCGGATGCATTCTCATCACAGTCCCAGCCAGTCGATCACCGAGCGCCACCATGCGCGCCTCTGCCGGTCGGACAGGTCGCCCTCGCCCACGTAGTCGATGTGCGCGTCGGCCAGCCGGCTCGACAGCACGAGGTTGTCGGTGGAGATGTCCTGCGGGCGGATCTGGCCCTGCAGGTTCACGCGATGCTGTTCGCCGTTGACGGTCAGGAGCTGCTCGCCCGCGACCTTCAAGTCGCCGTTGGGCAGCACCTCGCGCACGGTGACGCTGAGCGTGGCAAGCAGCTTGTTGGCGCGTTGCGTGGTGCCCCCGCCGTCGAACGTGCCGGCCACCGACAGCGAGGCGCTGCCGGGGTGCACGCCGGAGATCGACGTGGCCAGCCCGGCGGAGACGCCGTTGCTGCGCTGGGTGGTGGTGTCGGTGCTCGTCGACGCCGACGACTGCTCGATCACCTGCACGGTGATGAGGTCGCCCACGCGATAGGCCTTGTGGTCGCTTGCGAGCGTCTGGTAGGTCTTCTCGTCATACAGGCTCTGCGCGCCGGCGCATGCCGCGGCCGTCGCGAGCAGGGTCGCCGCGAGGGCGAGGATCGCCGCGCGCGGCGGCGCCGGCGCCTTGTTTCCGTTCATTGGCGTAACTCCACTTGCCTGCGCCCCGTCACCTGGGCGACGAGTACCGTGTTGGTGTCCGCGCGCCTGACACGCACGCGCTGTCCGTTCACGCCGTCCTCGAGCACCTCCACCTCGCTCTCGAGCTCGATGGCGCCGGCGACGGCGCGCAGCGTGGCGGGCTGCCCGCGCACGACCAGCGGTTCGCGTGCCACGTCCGCGTCCTGCAGCGGTTGCCCGGCCGCGAGCGGGCGCCGCAGCTGCAGCACCTGGCCTTCGGGCGCAGAAGCCCCGTTGCGAACGGGCACCGGCAGCGATCGCCGATCAGCCCAGTCGATGGTCTCGACGCGGAACGAGTCGCCGCCTGCCGCCGACGCATCGACCGGACGGCCGGCCGGCAGCGCCCGTACGCTCACCAGCGCAGGGCCCCACGCCTCGACGTAGAGCGCAACCGGCACCGTGCGCACGAAGGCGTCGTCGACCCAGGCGTCCACCCACACCGACTGGTGCCGGGGGAGCACGCCGCGCGCCGGCCGCCCGTTGCGAACGTCGTCGGCCCATTGCGCCGCCGGCAGCGGGCGCACCCTCAGCTCGAGCCGGCCAGGCGGCACGTCCAGGTCGGCGGGCGCCTGCAGCAACGCGACCTGCACGCGCAGGCCGCTGGCGGCGAGCGCCTCGCGCAGCGCGTCCTCGGCGACACGCGCGATCCGCGTGCCAGCCACGTTGGCGGTGGCCATGTGGATCTGCGCGCGCCGCGCGCCGTCGATCGCCACCGTGCCCGGACGCAGGCCCAGGCACGCCGAGATCCAGCGCGCCAGGGCGTCCCGGTCCATGGTGACCGGCTCGCCGCCCGGCGTGACGCGGCCGAGGGCGAGCGTGCGCAGGCGCGGCACGAGCGCCTCGTCGCCCTCGATGTCGGCGACGTCCGCGAGCACCACCGAGCCATGGCGCACGGCCACCTGCCCCAGCAGCGTCACGCGCGCACGCGCCACGTCGGCGTGCGCGGGCGCCATGCCCGCGAGCGCGAACGCGAGGAGCGCCGGCACCGTGGCAAGCCGGAGTCGATGCAGGTTCAACGCTCGCTCACTTGCGCAGGTTGTTGACCATGCCAAGCATCTCGTCGGATGCCTGGACCACCTTCACGCTGGCTTCGTACGCGCGCTGCGCCACCATCAGGTTGACCATCTCGTCGACCATCTTCACGTTCGAGCCTTCGAGGAAGCCTTGCTGCAGCGTGCCGATGCCGGCCTGCCCCGCCTCGCCCGCGATGGGTTCGCCCGAATCGGTGCTCGCGCGGTAGAGGCCGTCGCCCTGCGCCGTGAGGCCGGCGCTGTTGGCGAAGCGCACGAGCTGCAGCTGGCCCAGCGACACCGTGCCGCTCTGGCCCGGCACCGTGGCCGACACGCTGCCGTCGGTGGCGATCGCGATCGCCGTGGCGTTCGCCGGCACCGCGAGGCCGGGCTTGAGCGGCTGGCCGGCGCGCGTGGCGAGCAGGCCGTCGGCGTTGACCTTGAGCGTGCCGCCGCGCGCGTACGCCGTCGAGCCGTCGGGCTGCGTCACAGCGATGAAGCCGTCGCCCTGGATGGCGATGTCCCATGGCGAGGAGGTCTGCACGTTGGTGCCCTGGTCGAACAGCTTGCCCAGGCTCGCCACGCCCACGCCGGCGCCCACGGACAGCGTGGGATCGAGCGGTGCGGTGCCCTGGCCCGCGCCGGGGCCCAGGCGCGCCGCCTCCGACGTCATCAGGTCGGTGAAGCTGACCCGGCCCTTCTTGTAGCCGTTGGTGTTGACGTTGGACAGGTTGTTGGCGACGGTGTCGACGTTGAGTTGCTGGGCCTGCATGGCCGTGGCGCCGATGTAGAGTGCGTCAAACATGGGAGGGGTCCTCGTGGAATGGTTCGGGCCGCGGCGCTCAGGCCAGGTCGCCGAGCTTGTGGATGGCGGTGGCCGTCATCTCGTCGTAGCCCTGCGCGGCCTTCTGCAGCGACTCGAAGTGCCGCATGGTCTGCATCAGGTCCACCATCTCGTGCATGGAATCGACGTTCGAGTTCTCGAGCGATCCCTGGCGCAGCTGCACGTGGCCGTCAGCCTGCACCGCGAGGCCGCTGCCCGGCGCATACAGGCCGTTGCCGATCGGACGCAGCTGGCGGCCTTCGTCGAAGTGCACGACCTTGACCTGGGCGAGCGGGTGCCCCGCGACGGCCGCCGGGCTGCCGGGCGCGGCGTCGGGCTCCGTGACGTTGCCGTCCTGGTCGATGGCCGGCGTGGCGGTGCTCAGGTAGATCTCGCCCGCCCGGCCCATCACGGGGTGGCCCTGCGAGGTCACGAGCCGGCCCTGCGCGTCGACCTTGAAGTCGCCGCGCCGCGTGTAGGCCAGGCCCTGGTCCGTGGTGACCTCGAAGTAGCCCTCCCCGCCCAGCGCGAGATCCAGCGGCTCGCCCGTGCTCTTGACCGTGCCGGGACGGCCGTCGAGCATCATGAGCATCGGCGACAGCACGCCGCCAGCAGCCGCGGTGGCGCCCGGAGCGCCGGGCGCGGCCTGGGCCGCGTCGTCCAGCGCCTCGGTGAACGGCCGCGCGGCGGCGACCTCGCGCTTGTAGCCGGGCGTCGAGACGTTGGCGAGGTTGGCCGCGATCGTGTCCATGCGCTCCATGTCCTGGTGCATGGCGGACAGGGCGAGGGCGAAGACGGGCTGCATCAAAAGACTCCTGCGGGTCGGGTCGGGAACGGGGCGGAAAGGCGCGTCATGCCGACACCACGCCCCACGCCTTGAGCTGGATGCTCTGCGGGATCTCCGCCATCGACAGCACGCGCAGGTGCGGCATCAGGCGTTCGGACAATGTGCGGACATGGCGGCGCAGTTCGGGGGCGCACAGCAGCACCGGCAGAAGGTTGCTCTTCATCATCCTTTCGGCCTGCTGCGCCAGGCGGGTGACGAGCTGCTCGGTGAGCTTCGGGTCGAGCACGAAGGGCTGGGCCGCGCCGTCGCCGTCGCGCGCCGCCTTCAGGCTTTGCAGGAACTGCGCCTCGATGGCGGGATCCAGCGTCAGCACCTGCAGCGACTCGGAGTCGCCCAGCAAGCCCTGGCAGATGGCGTGACCGAGGCGATGGCGCACATGCTCGGTCAGCAGCGCCGCGTCCTTGGTCTGGCGTCCGGCGTCCGCGAGCGTCTCGAGGATGGCCTCGAGGTGGCGGATGGAGACCTTCTCGCGCAGGAGGTTCTGCAGTACCTTTTGGATGTCGCTGACGCTCAGCACCGCGGGGATCAGTTCCTCGACGAGGCCCGGCTGCACGGTGCGCACGCGCGCCAGCAGCTTGTCGGTCTCCGCGCGGCTCAGCAACGTGGCGGACTCGCGCCGGAGCACCTCGCTCAGGTGCGTGACGAAGACGGTGGGGCCGTCGACCAGCGTGTACTTGGCGGCGGCCGCGGCCGCGCGCTGGCTGGCGTCGATCCACAGCGCGGGCAGGCCGTATGTGGGATCGCGCGTGAGGGTGCCCGGGATGCTGCGCACGTCGCCGCTGGGGTGGATGGCCAGCAGGCGCTCGGCGAAGACCTCGCCCTTGGCGCGCGGCGTGCCGTCCAGCACGATCTCGTAGCGGTCGGGGCCCAGCTTGGGCGCGGCCTTGAACACCACGCGCGGCAGCACGATGCCGAACTCCTGCGCATGCTGCTTGCGGAAGACGGCGATGCGCTCCATGAGCGCCGCCCCGGGCGCGTTGACCAGCGCCGTCCAGTGCGACCCGAGGCTCACCTCGATCGGCTCGACCGGCAGCAACGCGTAGGGATCGTCCTGTTCAGCCGCCGCGGGTTCGGCCGTCACGCCCTCCGGCACGGCGCCGGCGGGCGCGGGCTCCGCCTGCGCCTGCTTGGCGCGCTGCGCCAGCCATGCCGCGAGCAGCACCGCGCCGATCAGTACCAGCGAGGGGATCCAGGGAATGCCCGGCAGCAGCAGCAGCACGCCCAGCGTCGCCGCCACCACCACGAGGGTCTTCGGGAACGAGGTGATCTGGCGCAGCACCTCGGCGCTCAGGTTGGTGTCGGACGACGACCGCGGAAGCATCCACCCGATGGCCGCGGGCGACCTCGCCGCCTTCCCGGCCGGCACGGGCATCTGCCACTGCTTCATCAACAACGGCGACCGCGAGGCGCTGCTGCTGGTCGGCGGCGAAGCCTGGAAGGAAGCCAACCGCATCGTCTACCCGCTGAACCCGTCGCGCCGCGCCGACCTGAAGGCCTCCGACTGGTGGCACGACGCGCCGGCGCGCGAACTCGGCGAACACGACGGCCTGCCGGATCGGCTGCGCGCGCGCCAGGCCGGCCGCTGGCGGCGCCGGAAACGGCGACGGCCGCGAGCGCGGCCGTCGATCGGGCGAGGCGCGTGCAGCGCCTCAGGCGAATTCCTGCCGCACCGACGGGGACATCAGCCGGCGGATGATGGCCACCAGCGCCAGGCTGGCCACCAGCGTCAGCAGGCCGGCGAGCACGCGCGCGACGGTCACGACGCCGCCGAACAGTTCGGCCGCGGGCTGCGTGAGCGCGGTGTGCTGCAGCGCCGGATCGACCAGCAGGTGCAGGAATTCCTGCTGCAGCCACAGGCCGGCGAGGTCGGCCGCGATGGCCACCATCAGCAGCCCGATGAAGACGCGGCGCGCCCACTCGATGCGGCGCAGCAGGCCCGCGGCGCACACCATGGTGGCCAGCGACAGCGCGACGGCCGCGGAGAACACCCACGGCGCGTGGCGCATCAGCAAGCCGGTGAGGCCGGGCAGCGTGGCAGGGTCGGCGGACAACGCCCGCCACGACTGCGTCGCGTTCTGGATGACGGCCCACTCGCACGCGAACGCGCCGAGCAGGATGAACATCCAGGCGATGAAGTTCACGAAGCGTGAACGCGATCCGACGTTGTACGTTTGCGGCATGGCTGACTCCCGAACGCACCGACGATCATGAAGTGCGTTGATGACAAGGATTTTTCAGTGTGCATGCACTCGCCAACAATCCCGCAGAAGGGGGAACTCGTGCAAAAGCAACGGCCGGAATGCGAACTCCTGCGCACTTCGCGACGAACGTCCTCGCACGGATCGTGACAGCGGCGTGACGCCGTGGCCATACGCAGCGGCAGGCAAGGGGTGATCGCGGCGTGACACGGCTGCGCCATGAAGCGCATCCGGTACGAAGGGTCACCCCACCGTCACGCATCCGGCAGGCAAGGTCACCCCACCATCGCGCATCCTGCACGCAAGGTCGCCCAACCATCACGCATCCGGCACGCAGGAAATGTCATCCTGCGCGCAGTCGCAGGATCCACCCCGGCCGTGCGGCTCCCGGGCCACCGTGGATCCTGCGACTGCGCGCAGGATGACGCCTGGGTCGGGCCGGCCGCATCGGCGATCCCGGCGGCACCGGTCTGGCGCAGGTCCTGCCGACCGAGGTCAGGCCCCCGTCACGCATCCGCCACGCAAGGTCGTCCCCACCACGCATCCCGGCAGGCAAGGTCACCCCATCACGCATCCTGCACGCAAGGCCGCCCCCCAGCCCGCATCCTGCACGCAAGGTCACCCCACCATCGCGCATCCTGCACGCAACGTCGCCCAACCATCAACGCATCCGGCACGCAAGAAATGTCATCCTGCGCGCAGTCGCAGGATCCACCCCGGTCGTGCGACTCCCGGGCCAACCTGGATCCTGCGACTGCGCGCAGGAGGACGCCTGGGTCGGGCCGGCCGCATCGGCGATCCCGGCGGCAACGGTCTGGCGCAGGTCCTGTCGACCGAGGTCAGGCCCTCGTCACGCATCCGCCACGCAAGGTCGACGCTTCGACCGCGGCCGAAACCCGGGCATCGGGTCGCCTCCGATAATGGCGCGCACCCGGAGAACCGCCTCCGGCCAGCTCGCGTCTTCATGCCCGGTCTCCTCCAAGCCGCCCTCGCCTACGTCCTGTGGGGCCTGTTCCCGATTTACTTCCATGCGCTGAGCCGGGTCGACGCGTTCCAGATCGTCCTGCATCGCTCGATCTGGTGCTTCGTGTTCGTGTGGGGACTGCTGGTGGCGATGCGGCGGCTGCAGTGGGTGCCCGGCGTCGTCCGGCAGCCGCGGCTCGCCGGCCTGTTCGCGCTCAGCGCGCTGCTGCTGACCAGCAACTGGCTGCTGTACGTCTGGGCCGTCAACCACGGCCACGTGGTCGAGGCGAGCCTGGGCTACTTCGTCACCCCGCTGGTCAACGTGATGCTGGGCACCCTGGTGCTGAAGGAACGGCCGCGCCGGCTGCAATGGATCGCGGTGGCCACGGCCGCCTGCGGCGTGCTGTGGCTGACGCTGACGCTGGGCCGCCCGCCCTGGATCGCGCTGGGTCTGGCCGCCTCGTTCGGCAGCTACGGCCTGCTGCGCAAGACGGCGCCGCTGGGCGCGCTGGAAGGCCTGGCGCTGGAGACGGCCGTGCTGGCGCCGGTCGCGCTGGTCGCGCTGGCGCTGCTGTCGCCCGGCGGCCTGCCCGGACTGTTCGCCGGCATCGACGGCATGACCGTCGTGTGGCTGCTGTGCGCCGGCCCGATCACGGCGATTCCGCTGCTGCTGTTCGCCGGCGGCGCGCGCCGCATCACGCTGGCCACCCTCGGAACGCTGCAATACGTGTCGCCGACGATCCAGTTCCTGCTGGGCGTCGCCTGGTTCGGCGAGCCGCTGGACCCGGGGCGGCTGGCCGGCTTCGTCCTGATCTGGGCCGCGCTGGCGATCTACAGCGCGGATGGGTTCCTGTGGATGCGGCGCGTGCGCGCTCAGGCAGCGGCCTGAGCCCGTTCGACGGCCGCCAGCCGAGGCGCCGGGGCGTGCTTCACCACAGATGCTTGCCGTCGATGACCGTCACCGGCCAGTCGGCGGCCTCGAAGTCGTCGAGCAGGCGCGCGTTGACGCAGATCCGGCGCGTCTTCCCATCCCATGTCCCATCGGGCTGGAAGTCGGGGCTGTCGGCGTAGACGTCGCAGCCGCAGGCGCTGCAGAAGTGGTTGGCGACCAGGCGCGAGCGCCAGCGGTAGATGGCGTCGCTGTCGGCCTGGATCGCCTTGAACCTGTCCGGCGGGTAGTACGCGTAGAGATGGCCACGCTTCGAGCAGAAGCTGCAGGTGCAGCGCGTCAATGCGGCGGGCAGCTCGGCGTCGATCTCGAAGGCGTTGCGGCCGCAATGACAGCGTCCGGTCAGGGGCATGGCGTTCTCCTCGGGCAGGTGGCAGGCGCGGGCAAGGGGCAAGCCCATCGCAGCGCGCCGCCGCTTCAGTCCGGATTGACCCGCAACGCCCCGCTGTCGTGGCCCACGGGCCGCAGCAGCGCGTTGAGCGCGAAGGCCGCGCCGCCGACGGCCACCGCCAGGTCGCCGTATTTCGCCACGCGCACCGCCGGCGGCGCCACGCCGGCGTCGCGGCCGAAGCGGGCCAGGCGGTCGACGGCGGCGTCGAGGAAGTGGGCTCCGCCGAGCGTCACCGCCTCGCCGCCCAGCACGATGGCTTTGGGGTTGAAGGTGGTCCAGGCGTCCTGCAGCAGCACGCCGAGCGCGTCGCCGGCGGCGGCGAAGGCCTTGCGCGCGCGTGACGCGCGCGGGTTCGCGAGGTCGGCCGCCAGTCCCGCGCGGTCGACCTCCCCGCGCCTGAGCTGGCCGGCGGCGTGCGCCACCGCCTTCAGGCCGACATAGGCCTCGACGCAGCCGCGGCGCCCGCAGGTGCAGCGCAGCCCGTCGACGTGCAGGATGGTGTGGCCGATCTCGCCGGCCGCGCCGGTCGCGCCGGTGAACAGCTCGCCCTTGAGGACGATGCCGGCGCCCACGCCCACCGCGCAGCTGACGTAGACCAGCGGGTCGTCGATCGGTCGGCTGCCGAACGCCGTCTCGCCGATGGCGGCCAGGTCGGCCTCGTTGTGGCAGTAGACCGGCACCTGCGCGAGGCCGCCGGCCACCAGCTCGCGCGCCAGCCGGTGTCCCACCTCCACGCCGTGCCAGCCGAGGTTGGGGGCGAACAGGATGACGCCGTTGGCCGTGTCCACCGCGCCGGGCAGGCCGACGCCGATGCCCAGCAGGCGCGCGCCGGCGCGCGTGACGCGCGCGGACTCGGCCGTCACCAGCTCGACCAGCTGGTGGCAGGCCACGTCGGGCGCGCGGTCGCGCAGCGGCACCGCCATCGACTGCAGCACCTCGCCGTGCAGCGAGGTCGCCGCCACGCGGATCGAGTCGGTGCCCAGCTCGGCACCGATGAGCGCCAGGCCGCGGCCGGCGATGCGCAGCGGCGTCGGCCGGCGTCCCAGAGAGCCGGTGACGGCCACGTCGTCCTCGTCCAGCCAGCCCTCGTCCAGCAGTTCCTTCGCCAGCAGGCTCACGGTGGACTTCGTCAGCCCGCTGCGCTCGGCCAGCGTCGCGCGCGACAGGCCCGGCTCGTCCAGCAGCAGCCGCAGCAGGACGTTGCGGTTGATCGACTTGACGTAGGTCTGGTCGCCCGTGATCGGGGGACGGGTCATCGGCGGGTCTCCATGGCGGTCTCGGCGCATTGTCCGGCCTCGCGGCGCGGCGCCGCCGCGGCGGCGGGAAGTGTCCGCAGGCTAGGCGCAGCGGCCGGATGCCGCATTGGGGAAACCGATTAATTGGTTCGACCGTCGAACGAATTAATCTTCGCCTCGCGCTCTGCATCGAAGGGCGAGACGACGCACGACAACATCCGGAGACACGCCATGAACCTCAAGCACGCACTCTTGACCGCAGGCCTCCTCGCGAGCGCCGCCGCCGTCCACGCCCAAGTGGTGGTCGGCGTCAGCTGGTCCAACTTCCAGGAGGAACGCTGGAAGACCGACGAAGCCGCCATCAAGGCCGAACTGGCCAAGCGCGGCGCCACGTACGTCAGCGCCGACGCCGGCGGCTCGCCCGAAAAGCAGCTGGCCGACGTCGACGGCCTGATCGCCAAGGGCGCGAAGGCGCTGGTGATCCTGGCGATGGACAAGGACGCCATCGTCCCGGCGCTCGCCAAGGCGAAGCAGCGCAACATCCCGGTGGTCGCGTACGACCGCCTGATCGACCAGCCCGGGGTCTTCTACATCACCTTCGACAACCAGGAGGTGGGCCGCATGCAGGCGCGCGCCGTGTTCTCGGTCAAGCCCACCGGCAACTACGTGATGATCAAGGGCTCGCCGACCGACCCGAACGCCGACTTCCTGCGCGCCGGCCAGCAGGAAGTGCTCGCACCGGCGATCAAGTCGGGCGCGATCAAGATCGTCGGCGAGGAGTACACCGAGGGCTGGAAGCCGGAGGTGGCGCAGAAGAACATGGAGCAGATCCTCACGCGCAACAACAACAAGGTCGACGCGGTCGTGGCCTCCAACGACGGCACCGCCGGCGGCGTGGTGGCGGCGCTGTCGGCGCGCGGCATCTCGGGCGTGCCGGTGTCGGGCCAGGACGGCGACCAGGCGGCGCTCAACCGCGTGGCGCTGGGCACGCAGACGGTGTCGGTCTGGAAGGACGCGCGCGACCTCGGACGCGAGGCCGCCGACGCGGCGGTCGACCTCGCCAGCGGCAAGCCGGTGCCCGGCTCGAAGAAGTGGACGGGCGGCGAGCACAAGGTGACGCTGGATTCGAAGTTCCTCAAGCCGGTGGCCATCACCCGGGCCAACCTCGACACCGTCGTCAAGGCCGGCTGGATCACCAAGGACAACCTGTGCCGCGGCGTCGACGCGGCCAAGGCGCCCGCGGCCTGCAAGTAAGCGCTCCCGCAGCCGCGTGCGCGTGACGCGCGCGCGGCTGCCACCGCACCCACTCCATGGAATCGCTCCAACTCAGCGCGCTGGACCTGCGGCTCGGCCTGATGGCCGTCGTGCTCGCGGTCATGGCCGCCACCTTCCACGTGCTCACCGGCAACTTCCTGACGCCGGAGAACCTGTACAACATCGCGCAGCAGACGGCGGTCGTGGGCATCGTCGCCACCGCGATCTCGCTGGTGATCGTCGCGCGCCACATCGACCTGTCGGTCGGCTCGGTGGTGGGCTTCGTCGGCGTGCTCGTCGCCTATCTTCAATACACCGCGGGCTGGAGCTGGACCTGGGCCTGCCTGGCCGGGCTCGCCGCGGCGCTGCTGGTCGGCGCGTACCAGGGCGGCCTCACAGCCTACCTCGGGGTGCCGTCGTTCGTCGTCACGCTCGGCGGGCTGATGTCGTTCCGCGGCGCGGCCTTCATCGTGGCCAACGGCAAGACGCAGCCGGTCACCGATCCCGTCTTCCTGTGGTTCGGCGGCGGCCTCGACGGCGCACTCGGCATCGCCGGCAGCTGGACGCTCGCCGCCGTGCTCGCGCTGCTGCTGTGCTGGCGCATCGCGGCCTCGCGGCGCGCGAAGACGCGCCACGGCTTCCCGCTGCGCCCGCTCGCGGCGGACGTCGCGTTCACCGCCGGCCTGCTGGTGCTGCTCGCGGCCTTCACCGCCGCGATGTGCGCCTACCAGCTGCCCGGCAAGGCGCACGGCCAGGGCGTGCCGGCGCCGGTCGTCATCTGGGGCGCGGTCGTCATCGTCGTCGCGTTCATCGTGCGGCGCACGCGCTTCGGGCGCTACGTCTACGCGATCGGCGGCAACCCCGAGGCGGCGCGCCTCGTGGGCATCCCGGTGCGGCGCGTGACGCTGCAGCTGTTCCTGCTGCTGTCGGTGACGATCACGATCGCGGCGATCGTCGCCGTCTCGCGGCTGAACGCGGGCACCAACTCGATGGGCACCGGCATGGAGCTCTACGTCATCGCCGCGGCCGTGATCGGCGGCGTGAGCCTGTCGGGCGGCAGCGGCACCGTGCTGGGCTCGGTGCTGGGCGCGCTGATCATCCAGTTCCTCGACAGCGGCCTGCTGCTGATGGACGTGGGCATCGGCCAGCGCATGATCATCATCGGCCAGGTGCTGATCGTGGCGGTGGCCTTCGACGTGCTGTACCGCCGCTGGACGGGGGAGAGGCTGGCATGAGCGCACGCCCGGCCGCTCCGAAGGGCGCTCGCGCCGCAGCACGCAGTGCGAAGGTTATCTTATGAGCAACGCCCCACTGGTCGAGATCGTCGGCATGCACAAGGCCTTCGGCGGCGTGCAGGCGGTCAGCGACGTCAACCTGGCGCTCGACGCCGGCGAGGTGGTCGCCGTGCTGGGCCACAACGGCGCGGGCAAGTCCACGCTGATGAAGATGCTCGCGGGCGCGTACCCGATCGACCGCGGCGAGATCCGCGTCGCCGGCGAAACGGCCCACATCGCCAACCCCGCCGACTCGCAGCACCTGGGCATCGAGACGATCCACCAGACGCTCGCGCTGGCCGACAACCTGGACGCCGTCGCCAACCTGTTCCTCGGGCGCGAGCTGATGACGCGCTGGAACACGATGGACGACTACGCGATGGAGGCCGCGGCGCGCGACGTCTTCGCGCAGCTGAACCCGAACTTCCGCAACATCCGCGAGCCGGTGCGTTCGCTCTCGGGCGGCCAGCGCCAGGTGGTCGCGATCTCGCGCGCGCTGTACTTCAAGGCGCGCATCCTGATCATGGACGAACCGTGCGCCGCGCTCGGCCCCGAGGAGACCCGCATGGTGCACGACCTCGTGCGCCGGCTGAAGGCGCGCGGCGTCGGCGTGTTCCTGATCTCGCACGACATGCCCGACGTGTTCGCGCTGTCCGACCGCCTGGCCGTGATGAAGAACGGCCGCGTGATCGGCACCTACCGCACGGCCGACCTCACCGAGGACGAGGTGCTGGGCATGATCATCGCCGGCAAGCCGGTGACGCGCGTCGCGCAGCAGCACCGGATGCTCACCGCGGAGGCCGGGTCATGAGCGCGCGCACCGCAGCCCGCAGGACGGAGGTTTCCTCATGAACGACTCCGGCACCACGCTGGGCATCGACCTCGGCACCTCCGAGCTCAAGCTTGCACTGGTCGACGCGCAGGGCGCGCTCGTGGCCAGCGCCGGCGCGCCGTTGACGGTCTCGCGTCCGCATCCGCACTGGTCCGAGCAGGCACCGCGCGACTGGTGGCAGGCGCTGCTCGCGGCCGCGCAGGCGCTGCGCGCGAGCCATCCGCAGGCCTGGGCCGGCGTGCGCGCGATCGGGCTGTCGGGCCAGATGCACGGCGCCGTGCTGATGGACGGCAATGGCGAGGTCCTGCGTCCCGCGATCCTGTGGAACGACACGCGCAGCGCCGCGCAATGCGAGGAACTCGTCCGCCGCCTGCCCTCGCTGCCGCTGATCGCCGGCAACCTCGCGATGCCGGGCTTCACGGCACCCAAGCTGCTGTGGGTGGCGCAGAACGAGCCCGAGCTCTTCCGCCGCGTCGACCGCGTGCTGCTGCCCAAGGACTGGCTGCGCTGGAAGCTCACCGCCGCCGCGTACAGCGACATGTCCGATGCCGCGGGCACGCTGTGGCTGGACGTGGGCGGCCGCGCGTGGTCGCCGCAGCTGCTGGCCGCGTGCGACATGACGGCCGCCCAGATGCCGGCGCTGGTGGAAGGCTCGGACGTCGCCGGCCACCTCAAGCCCGACGCCGCGCTCGCGCTCGGCCTGCCCGAAGGCTTGCCGGTGGCCGGCGGCGGCGGCGACAACGCGGCCAGCGCGGTCGGCATCGGCGCCGTGCAGGCGGGCGATGGCTTCCTCTCGCTGGGCACCAGCGGCGTCCTGTTCGTCGTCACCGACCGCTACCGGCCCAATCCGGCCTCGGCCGTGCACGCGTTCTGCCATGCCCTGCCCGGACGCTGGCACCAGATGAGCGTGATGCTGTCGGCCGCGAACTGCCTGCAATGGGTCACCCGCCTCACCGGCAGTGCCAGCGAGGCGGCCCTGCTCGAACGCGTCGAGGCGTTGACCGACGCAGAGCGCGATCGCGCCCCGCTGTTCCTGCCCTACCTCTCGGGCGAGCGCACGCCGCACGACGACCCGCACGCCTGCGGCGTGTTCTTCGGCATGGACAACGCGACCGACGCCGCGCGCCTGGGCCACGCCGTCATCGAGGGCGTCGCCTTCGGCCTGGCCGACGGGCTGCAGGCCTTGCGCGACGCCGGAACCGAGGTCGGCCGGCTCGCGCTGGTGGGCGGCGGCGCGCGCAGCGCGCACTGGGCGCAACTGCTCGCCGACGTGCTCGGCGTCGAGCTGCAGACGGTGGCCGGCGCCGAGGCCGGCGGCGCGATGGGCGCGGGCCGCCTCGCCTGGCTCGCGCTGGGCCGCGACGAAGGCGAGGTCTGCCGTCCGCCGGCGCCACGCGACCTCTTCCAGCCGCGCGCCGGGCGCCGCCCTGCGCTGCAGGCCCGCCTCGAACGCTTCCGCGCGCTCTATCGCCGCACCCGCGACCTGATGCCGCGCGACTGACTTCCTTCCCTCCAGGAGACCCCACCATGACCGACTACTTCGCCGGCATCGACAAGATCCGGTACGCCGGCCCGCAATCGAGCGAGCCGCTTTCCTTCAAGTGGTACGACAAGGACCGCGTCGTCCTCGGCAAGCGCATGGAAGACCAGCTGCGCTTCGCCGTCTGCTACTGGCACTCGTTCTGCTGGAACGGGTTCGATCCGTTCGGCTACGACGGCACCTTCGAGCGGCCCTGGCATCGCGTCGCCGATCCCATGGAAGCGGCCAAGGCCAAGCTCGACGTCGCGTTCGAGTTCTTCGCCAAGCTCGGCGCGCCGTTCTACTGCTTCCATGATCGCGACGTCGCCCCCGAAGGCGCCACGCCGCGCGAGAGCGTGGACAACTTCCGCCGCATCGTCGACCTGATGGGCGAGAAGCAGGCCGCCACCGGCATCAAGCTCCTGTGGGGCACGGCCAACCTGTTCAGCCACCGGCGCTTCATGAGCGGCGCGGCCACCAACCCGAACCCGGAGATCTTCGCGCTCGCCGCGCTGCAGGTGAAGGAGGCGATGGACGCGACCAAGCGCCTGGGCGGCGCGAACTACGTGCTGTGGGGCGGCCGCGAAGGCTACGAGACGCTGCTCAACACCGACCTCGCGCGCGAGTCGAGGCAATACGGCCGCTTCCTGCAGATGGCCGTGGAACACAAGCACAAGCTCGGCCTGCCGGGCTACGTGCTGATCGAGCCCAAGCCGCGCGAGCCCACCAAGCATCAGTACGACTACGACGTCGCCACCGTGCACGGCTTCCTGCGCCAGTACGGCCTGGAAAACGAGGTCAAGGTCAACATCGAGGCCAACCACGCGACGCTGTCGGGCCACAGCTTCGAGCACGAGATCGCCACGGCCGTCGCCCTCGGCCTGTTCGGCTCGCTGGACATGAACCGCGGCGACATGCAGTGCGGCTGGGACACCGACCAGTTCCCCAACAACCTGCCCGACACCGCGCTCGCCCTGTACCACGTGCTGCGCGGCGGCGGCATGACCCACGGCGGCCTGAACTTCGACGCCAAGGTGCGCCGCCAGTCCATCGATCCGGCCGACCTGTTCCACGGCCACGTCGGCGCGATGGACCTGTGCGCCCGCGCGCTGCTGATCGCCGAACGCATGGTCACGGACGGCCGCCCGGCGCGCGAGCTCGACGCGCGCTACGCCGGCTGGGACGGCGACGTCGGCCGCAAGCTGCTGTCGCCCGGGACGTCCCTCGAAGACGCCGCCGCCCATGCGCTGCAGCGCAACGTCGACGAGCGACCGGTGTCCGGCCGTCAGGAGGCCTGGGAAAACCTCGTCAACGAGTACATCGCCTGAAAGACGAACGCCCGCGCGGGGCGGGCGTCGTCCATTCAAGGGCGTTGCCTCAGGCCGGCACGGCCTGGCGGATCAGGTGGTCGAAGGCGCCGAGCGCGGCCTTCGCGCCGTCGCCGGTGGCGATGATGATCTGCTTGAACGGCACGGTGGTGACGTCGCCGGCGGCGAACACGCCGGGCACCGAGGTCTGGCCACGCGGGTCGACGACGATCTCGCCGTGCTTCGTCAGCTCCATCGTGCCCTTGAGCCACTCGGAGTTGGGCACCAGGCCGATCTGCACGAACACGCCTTCGAGCTCGACGTGCCTGGCCTCCCCGTTGCGGCGGTCGGTGTAGGTCAGGCCGTTGACCTTGCCGTCCGCGCCGGTGATCTCGGTGGTCTGCGCCTGCACGTGGACGTCGACGTTGGCCAGGCTCCGGAGCTTGTTGACCAGCACCGCGTCGGCGCGCAGCGCGTCGCCGAACTCCAGCAGCGTCACGTGGCCAACGATGCCGGCCAGGTCGATCGCCGCCTCGACGCCGGAGTTGCCGCCGCCGATCACGGCCACGCGCTTGCCCTTGAACAGCGGGCCGTCGCAGTGCGGGCAGTACGCCACGCCCTTGTTGCGGTACTCCTTCTCGCCCGGCACGTTCACTTCGCGCCAGCGCGCGCCGGTGGAGATGACCACCGACCTGCTCTTGAGCGTCGCGCCGTTCTCCAGCGTCACGCCGATCAGGCCGTCGGCGCCCGCGGGCTCGAGCTTCGTCGCGCGCTGCAGGTTCATGATGTCGACGTCGTAGCGCTTGGCATGGTTCTCGAGTGCCGCCGCGAACTTCGGGCCGTCGGTCTCCAGCACCGAGATGAAGTTCTCGATGCTCATGGTGTCCATCGTCTGGCCGCCCATGCGCTCGGCCAGCAGGCCGGTGCGGATGCCCTTGCGCGCCGCGTACACGGCCGCGGCCGCGCCGGCGGGGCCGCCGCCGACGATCAGCACGTCGAACGCGTCCTTCGCGCCGAGCTTGGCGGCGTCGCGCGCGGCCGAACCGGTGTCGAGCTTGCGCACGATCTCGTCGACTTCCATCCGGCCCTGGCCGAAGTGCTGGCCGTTGAGGTAGACCATCGGCACCGCCAGCACCTGGCGATCCTCGACTTCCTGGCGGAACAGGCCGCCGTCGATGACCACGCTCTGGATGCGCGGGTTCAGCACGGCCAGCAGGTTCAGCGCCTGGACGACGTCCGGGCAGTTGTGGCACGTCAGGGACATGTAGGTCTCGAAGCGGAGGTCGCCGTCGAGTCCCTTGATCTGGTCGATCAGCTCCTGCTCGATCTTGGGCGGATGGCCGCCGACCTGCAGCAGCGCGAGCACCAGCGAGGTGAACTCGTGGCCCATCGGGATCGCGGCGAAGCGGATGCGCTCCGCCTCGCCCGGGCGGGCCAGCGTGAACGACGGCCGGCGCGCATCTGTGCCGTCGGTCTTGAGCGTGATCTTGTCGGTCAGGCCGACGATGTCGCGCAGGAACTCGTGCATCTCCTGCGAGGACGGGCCTTCGTCGAGCGAGGCCGTGATCGTGAAAGGCAGCTTCACGCGCTCGAGGTAGGCCTTGAGCTGCGCCTTCAGGTTGTCGTCGAGCATGTGAAACTCCTTCTTCTAACCATTCGGATAATCGGAAAAACGGCGGGGCCGGCACTCGAACCGCGCCCCGGCGCGTCGCTCGCGCAGCGCCCTCGCGGGCGCCGACGAGCGCGCGACTGCTACTTCAGATCTTTCCGACCAGGTCCAGCGACGGGGCGATCGTCTTCGCGCCTTCGTTCCACTTGGCCGGGCAGACCTCGCCCGGGTGCGCGGCCGTGTACTGGGCGGCCTTGAGCTTGCGCAGCGTTTCCTTCACGTCGCGGGCGATCTCGTTGCTGTGGATCTCCAGCGTCTTGATGATGCCTTCGGGATTGATGACGAAGGTGCCGCGCAGCGCCAGGCCTTCTTCGGGGATGTGCACGCCGAAGGCGTTGGTCAGCGCGTGCGTCGGGTCGCCGACCAGCGGGAACTTGGCCTTGCCGACGGCCGGCGAGGTCTCGTGCCACACCTTGTGCGAGAAGTGCGTGTCGGTCGTGACGATGTAGACCTCGGCGCCCAGCTTCTGGAACTCGGCGTAGTTGTCGGCCGCGTCCTCGACTTCCGTCGGGCAGTTGAAGGTGAAGGCGGCCGGCATGAAGATCAGCACGGACCACTTGCCCTTGAGCGTCTCGTCGCTGACGGTGATGAACTTGCCGTTGTGGAAGGCTTCGGTCTTGAAGGGCTGGACTTGGGTGTTGATCAGGGACATCTTGCTTCCTCGTTGGGGTTGGCGGTGATTCGGAATGTGTGAATCATAGGCTATTGGCTATCACAATGTGATTTTCAATAGCTATCACAGCGATAGGCGCCGTCTCGTTCGCGGCGGCGCCGATCCCGGGCAGGCACTATGGCAAATCTATGATTTCCTGGTCTTTGATAGAAGCTATCGGCCCGATAGTCGCAGACGAACGTCATGGGCTTGATGTCCGTCAGATGACAAGGGTGGCGGCTGTGCCTACAATGAATGAGAATAGTTCTCCTTTAGAACTCCAGTGCCCTTCTCGAAACGCCCCATGCCTGGACACATGCTCGCCCGCCTCGCTGAATCGACGTCGTTGGACGCCGCCGACGACGCGCGCGAACGCGGCCCCGTCGCGCCGGCGCCCGCCCCGGTGCCGCTGACGCGGCTGCCGCGCAACGCCACCGGCACCGTCGCCGGCGTGCGCGTCGAGGCGCTGGGCCCGGACGGCATGCTCGACCCGGACGTTGAGCGCATGGCGCTGCGCCTGATCGAGATCGGCTTCGTGCAAGGCGCGAGCCTGCGCGTCATCGCCTTCGGCCAGCCGGGCGACGACCCCATCGGCGTGCGCGTGGGCGGCCGCGGCGGCGTCAGCACGTTCGCGCTGCGGCGCGCGGAAGCCGCCTGCGTGCAGGTCTGGCCGGACAAGCAATCATGAGCTCCGCCGTTCTCGACAGCCGCCAGATCGCGCTGCTGGGCAACCCGAACTGCGGCAAGACCGCGCTGTTCAACCTGCTCACCGGCAGCCGCCAGAAGGTGGCCAACTACGCGGGCGTCACCGTCGAACGCAAGGAGGGCCTGCTGACGCTGCCGTCCGGCCGGCAGGTGCGCGTGCTGGACCTGCCGGGCGCCTACAGCCTGAACGCGACCAGCGCCGACGAGACCGTCACGCGCGACGTCGTCCAGGGCAAGCGCGCCGGCGAGGCACCGCCCGACCTGCTGGTGTGCGTCACCGACGCCACCAACCTGCGCCTGACGCTGCGCCTGGTCATCGAGGCGCGTCGCCTGAAGCGTCCGATGCTGGTCGCGCTCAACCTGACCGACGTCGCCCGCAGGCGCGGCATCCACATCGACGTGGACAGGCTCCAGGCCGAGCTGGGCGTGCCGGTGGTCGAGACCGTGGCCGTCAAGACCGGGGGCGCCGAGTCGCTGACCGCGGCCGTCGACGCGTGGCTCGCGCGCTCGCACGAGCCCGCGCACGCGCCCGCGAGCGGCCCCGGCGTGCACCTGGATGCCGAGCCGCCGCACGGCCACGTGGGCCAGGCGGCGATCGACGCCGTCATGCGCGACCACCACGAGGTGCATCGCCTGCTCGAGGCCACGCTCACCGAGCCCGCGACCAGCACGCATGTCGACGACCGCCTCGACCGCGTGCTGCTGCACCCGGTGGCCGGCATGGCCATCCTCACGCTCGTGCTGTTCCTGATGTTCCAGGCCGTGTTCAGCTGGGCCAAGTGGCCGATGGAGCAGATCCAGTCGCTGATGGACGGCACCGGCCAGCTGGTCGCGCGCCACATGGGCGACGGCATGCTGCGCAGCCTGCTGGTGGACGGCGTGATCGCGGGCGCCGGCAGCGTGCTCGTGTTCCTGCCGCAGATCCTGATCCTGTTCCTGTTCATCCTCGCGCTCGAGGACTCCGGCTACCTGCCGCGCGCCGCGTTCCTGCTCGATCGCGTGATGGCCAGCGTGGGCCTGACGGGCCGCAGCTTCATCCCGCTGCTCTCGAGCTTCGCGTGCGCGATCCCCGGCATCATGGCCACGCGCACCATCGCCGACCAGCGCGACCGCCTCGCCACGATCCTGATCGCGCCGCTGATGACATGCTCGGCCCGGCTGCCGGTCTACGCGCTGCTGATCGGCGCCTTCATCCCGGCGCGCACGCTGTCGTTCGGCGTCAACCTGCAGGGCCTGGTGCTGTTCGTGCTGTACATGGCCGGCATCGTCAGCGCGATGGGCGTCGCCTGGGTGCTGCAACGCCTGGGCCGGCGCACCGGCCCCGCGCACCACACGCTGATGATGGAGCTGCCGGCCTACCGCTGGCCCAACCTGCGCAACCTGGCGATCGGCCTGTGGGAGCGCGCGCGCATCTTCATGACGCGCGTGGGCACCATCATCCTGTCGCTGATGATCGTGCTGTGGTTCCTGTCGACCTTCCCCGGTCCGCCGCCGGGCGCCACCGGCCCCGCGATCGAATACAGCCTGGCCGGACGGCTGGGCCACCTGCTGCAGTACCTCTTCGCGCCCATCGGCTTCAACTGGCAGATCTCGATCGCGCTGGTGCCGGGCCTGGCGGCGCGCGAGGTGGCCGTCGGCGCGCTCGGCACCGTCTACGCGCTGTCGGCCTCGGGCGATGCGGTGGCCGAGCAGCTGTCGCCGCTGATCCACCAGACGTGGTCGCTGCCCACCGCCTGCGCGCTGCTGGCCTGGTACGTGTTCGCGCCGCAGTGCGTGGCCACGCTGTCGGTCACCCGCCGCGAGACCGGCGGCTGGCGCCATCCCGTCATCATGGCGAGCTACCTGTTCACGCTCGCCTACATCGCCTCGGGCGCCACGTTCTACGCGGTGCGCTATCTCTTCGGAGCCTGATCCCATGACTCAGACGCTCGTCACGCTGCTCATCGTGCTCGCCGCCGCCGGCTACAGCGTGTGGAAGCTCGCTCCGGCGTCGTTGCGCCGCAAGCTGGCCGCGCAGTCGGGCACCCTCGCGCGCGCCACCGGCGCGTCGGAGCAGACCGCCCGCCGCATCGAGATCAAGGCGATGGACGCCGCCGCGAACGCGAGCAGTTGCGGCGGCGGCTGCGGCCCGTGCAAGGGCTGCGCCACCGGCCAGGACAAGGAAGACGGCGCTTCCGGCTGATCCGCCGGCCTCAGCGCCGGATTCCGAGCAGCGCGAGCGCGTGCCGATGCAGCCGGCCGTTCGGGTCGGCCAGGTTGTGCAGGATGGTGAAGTGGTTGGCGTTGACTATCGTCTCGCTGACCGGCACGCTCGTCGGCCCCCACTGGTCGCGGATCAGCGCCGCCTGGCGCTTCAGCTCGGACGTCTCCTCGGCGCCGACCGCGGTGAACAGCGGCTTGCGCGGCCGCGGGAAGAACGCCGGGCTCAGCCGGCGGACGCTCGCGGGCGTGAGGCGGATGTCGTCCTTGATGAACGGCGCCAGGCGCAGCGGCTCCAGGTCGAACAAACCCGAGATGGCCAGCGCGCCGCTGAGCAATTGCGGCGGCAGCGACGCGTCGACGTCCTTCCAGCGGCAGCTCAGCATCATGGCGGCGAGGTGCCCGCCCGCCGAATGCCCGGCCACGACGATGCGCGACGGATCGCCGCCGTAGATCGCCGCATTGCGATGCACCCACGCGAGGCAGCGCGCCAGCTGCAGCGCGATGTGCTCGATGCCCACGGAAGGACACGGCGCGTAGTTGGGAATCATCACGAGCGCGCCGTCGGCCGTGAACGCGGGCGCGAGGAAGGCGTGCAGCGACTTGTCCGACGCGCGCCAATAGCCCCCGTGGATGAACACCAGCACCGGCGCGTCGGCGACGGGCGTCGGATAGACGTCGATCGTCTCGCCCTCGCCCGGCCCGTAGCGCACGTCGCGCCGCCACGACTCGATGCGCCGCACCAGCGAGGACGCCGTCTCCCAGCGGGCGCCGATCTCCACGTGCTCCGGATGGCGGGCGCGCTGGTCGTATTCGGCATCGAGCCAGGTCGGATCCAGGCGTTCGGCGCGGGAAGGGACGGTCAGGCTCACGACGGACTCCTGCGGCAAGGGGCGGTTGGCGATGCGGGCGCGCCCATCCTAGTGCAATCGGCCCGCGCCGCGCCGGCGTCCATCGTTGTCATGTCGAGCAGCTATGAAAGCGCTTTCCGTCTTAGGGGCTCTCGAACGTCTCCGGCAGGCCGACAATCCGTCGCGTCACGCATCCCTCCCGATCGCAGGCCGGCAACGCTTGCTGCACCCAGTGCGCGGCCAATTCGGCGGCCAGCACCATGAATCCGGATTCCGAAGACCCGGCCGCCCTGGGACAAACCCGCAAAAGCCTGAAGAAGTGTTGCCAGGATAAGTCGAAACCCGACCGCATGCGGGTGTTCCCTAGCTGACTCGCTGGACAGCTGGCTTACATTTGAAACCGCTTTCAGAGAATGGCGCAAGCAACTCTGAAAGCGCTTTCAAACCCGCGGTCAACAACGGGCAGGCATGGGGCGCACGTTCCCGAACGGCGACACGGCTCACCAAAACATCGGAGACAAGTCAATGAAGATCCACCACGCGCCGTCGTTCCGGCGTACCCGCCTCGCTTCGGCCTGCGGCCTGCTGCTGGCCGGTGTCACGGCGGCACATGCCCAGGGCGCTGCACCCGCCGCGGCGGCCGCCTCCGCCGCGGACAAGCCGGACGTCCAGACCGTGACCGTCACGGGCATCCGCGCCAGCCTGGACACGTCGATGGCCCTCAAGCGCGACGCGCACGGCATCGTCGACGGCATCACCGCGGAGGACGTGGGCAAGTTCCCCGACACCAACCTCGCGGAAGCCATGCAGCGCATCAGCGGCGTGTCGATCGACCGCGTGGCGGGCGAAGGCTCGAAGGTGACGGTGCGCGGCTTCGGCCCCGACTACAACATGATCCTGTTGAACGGCCGCCAGATGCCGGCGACGACGGTGGCCGACACCGGCCCGTCCGGCTCGCGCGCGTTCGACTTCGCCAACCTGGCCGCCGAGTCCATCTCCGGTCTGGAGGTGTGGAAGACCAGCCGCGCCTCGCAACCGGCCGGCGGTATCGGTGCGACCATCAACATCAAGACGGCGCGCCCGCTGGAGAACTACTCCGGCCGCATCGCGTCGATCGGGGTGGAGGGCCTGCTGGACCGGTCCAACCAGCGACTGCCCGAAGACGACAAGGGCAAGGGCCTGACGCCCGAGGTCTCCGGCATCTACAGCGACACCTTCGCGGACCACACGTTCGGCATCGCGCTGACCGGCAACTACGAGGTGCGCGACGGCGGCTACAACAACGCGAACGTCGGCAACGGCTGGCGCAACTGCCTGGCCACGCAGGACAACACGAACTGCTGGGGGGGCATCCCGCAGTCGGGCCCCAACATCGTCAACCGCCCGTCGGGCTCGGGCATCTACTCGGTGCCGCAGAACCTCGACTACGCCATCACCGGCATCCACCGCCAGCGCGTGAACGGCCAGCTGACGCTGCAATGGCAGCCGGTCAAGTCCCTCACCAGCACGCTGGACTACACGTATTCGCAGAACCGCCTCGACCAGAAGCGCAACGACATCTCGTCGTGGTTCAACTTCGGCCCCTCGAGCAGCAGCTGGACCAATGGCCCGGCCGCCACCCCGCTGGTCTACACCGAGACGCTCACGAACGCCGACGTCGCGATGGGCGTGGCCAAGTTCGGCGTCAAGACCACCCTGCGCTCGCTGGGCTTCAACCTGGACTGGAAGGCCACCGACACCTTGCGCTTCGGGCTGGACGCGCACTCGTCGAATTCGACCTCGGGCTCGGACAACCCCTACGGCACCAACAACGTCCTGGGCGGCGCGTCGTTCAACCGCGGCGACACCACGGTCGACTTCACCGACCCCTTCCCGGTCATGAGCATCGCCAACGCGCCGCTCACGCCGTCGCTGCAACAGGTCACCGGCTCGTCGTTCCGCAACAGCTACATGAAAGCCAACGTCTCGCAGCTGCAACTCAAGGGCAACTGGGCGGCGTCAGAGCAGTCGTCGGTCGACTTCGGCCTGAACGTCACGCACGTCAAGAACCGCACGGCCTACGCCAACGTCCAGCAGGACAGCTGGGGCGGCGCCACGAATCCGGGCGACTACCCGGACGACATCTGGCACGCCGATACGCTCGCCAAGTACTTCACGCGCATGAAGGGCGTCCACAACCCGGCGCTGTACGACCACTGGTTCACCAGCAACTTCAACCAGGTACGCGACATCGCCGCCTCGGTGGGCGACCCGTCGAAGTACGTCGCCTCGGCGGACTTCGACGGCCCCGGCGGCACCGACCGCCGCACGAAGGAGAACACGACCAGCCTGTACGGCCAGTACAACCGCGACTGGGAAGCAGGGGGCATTCCGATGAACCTGTCGGCCGGCGTGCGCTACGAGAAGACGGACGTGACCGCCGCCGCCGTGGTGCCGACCCCCAGCGGCTCGGTCTGGGGCTCGGTCAACGAGTTCGACCTGACCTACAACGGCCAGGCCGCGACGACGCAGAAGGGCAGCTACAAGTTCTGGTTGCCGAGCATCGACTTCGACGCCGACCTGACCAGCAACGTCAAGGCGCGTGCGAGCTATGGCGACACGATCGCGCGTCCGGGCTGGGATCAGATCCAGGGCGGCCGCTCGCTCGACCAGCTGTTCCGCGTCGACGGTGGCACCGGCTCGCAAGGCAACCCGGCGCTCAAGCCGCTGCTGTCGCACAACCTGGACTTCTCGCTCGAGTGGTACTACGGCAAGTCGAGCTACGCCTCGGTCGGCTTCTTCCACAAGAACGTCAACAACTTCATCGGCCAGGGCCAGACGACCTACAGCCCGGCCGGCCTGACGACGCCGGTGGGCGGCGCGTACTGGAACGCGGCGGTCGGCGCCGGCGGTTGCGACACCACCAATCTGCAGTGCATCCGCGACTACATCTTCGCCAACTTCAACGGCCAGCCGGGCGTCACCCAGACCGGCACCGCCAACGGACACGCGACCGGCACGATCACGGGACAGGCCAGCGACCCGGCGCTCCTGTTCAAGGTGAACCAGCCCGTCAACCAGCACTCGGCCAGCCTGCGCGGATGGGAATTCAACATCCAGAACGCGTTCGGCAACACCGGACTGGGCGTGCAGGCGAACTACACGGTCGTGATGTCGGGCCTGAGGTACAACAACGCGAACATGGCAGACCAGTTCGCGCTCGTGGGTCTCAGCAACTCGGCCAACGTCGTCGCCTACTACGAGAACGACCACGTCAATGCCCGCGTGGCCTACAACTGGCGCGGCCAGTTCCTGGCCAGCACGTTCGACGGCTCCGGCCCGAACCCGGTCTACACCGAGCCCTACGGCCAGGTGGACATGACGCTGGGCTACAACGTCAACCAGCACCTCTCGTTCCAGTTCGACGGGATCAACCTGAACGACGGCGTGGTGCGCCAGCACAGCCGCACGAAGCAGGAACTGGAGTCGATCACGCAGACGGGCCGCCGCTACATGATCGGCGCGCGCTACAAGTTCTGAGCGTGATCGCCTGACGCGGCGCGCCATTCGCCGCCAACACGCCATCCGCCGATCCCCCAGGGAATCGCCGGGTGGCGTCTCTTTTTGCAGACCGGCATCATTGCCGGCAGATGATGATGCGCGTGAACGATGACGTGAGACACGTCGTGATCCTGGGCGGCGGCTCGGCCGGATGGCTGACCGCGGCCCTCCTCGCCCGCGAGCACCACGCGGGCGACCCCGGCGGGCTCGCGGTCACGCTGGTCGAGTCCCCCAATACGCCGCCGATCGGCGTCGGCGAAGGCACCTGGCCGTCGATGCGCGATACCCTGCGCCGCATCGGCTTCAGCGAGACGACGCTCGTGCGCGAGTGCGATGCGTCGTTCAAGCAGGGCTCGCATTTCCGCGGCTGGATCCAGGGCCGCACGGCGGCCGAGGGCGACCAGTACCGCCACCCGTTCACGCTGCCGATGGGCTTCGGCGACGTCGACCTGGTGGCCGGCTGGCTGCAGCGCCACGGCGACCGGCCGTTCGCCGAGGTCGTCAGCGCGCAGCCGCAGGTGTGCATGGCCGGCCACGCCCCCAAGCAGGCGGCCACGCCCGAGTTCGCGGCCGTGGCCAACTACGGCTACCACTTCGACGCCGGCAAGTTCGGCGTGCAGCTGCGCGCCCACGCGGTCGCCAAGCTCCATGTGCGCCACGTGCTCGACGACGTCGACCAGGTGCTGTCGCACGACGACGGCGACATCGCCGCGCTGCGCACGCGCCGGCATGGCGACATCGCCGGCGACCTGTTCATCGACTGCTCCGGCATGGCCTCGGTGCTGCTGGGCCAGCACTACGGCGTCGGCGTGCGCTCGCAGAAGCACCTGCTGTTCAACGACACGGCGCTCGCGTTGCAGGTGCCTTACCCGACGGCAGACACGCCGATCGCCTGCGAGACCATCGCCACCGCCCAGCCCGCCGGCTGGACGTGGGACATCGGGCTGCACAACCGGCGCGGCGTCGGCCATGTGTACTCCAGCGCGCACACCTCGCACGACGAGGCCGAGCGGCGACTGCTCGCCTACGTCCGTGCCACCGGCGGTTCGGGCGAACTGCCCGCGCCGCGCCGCATCGCGTTCGACCCCGGCTGGCGCGAGCGCTTCTGGCACCGCAACTGCGTCGCGGTGGGCCTGTCGGCGGGCTTCGTCGAGCCGCTGGAGGCATCGGCCCTCGCGCTGGTGGAGCTGTCGGCCGCGATGATCAGCGACGAGATGCCCGCCACGCGCGCGGAGATGGCGCTGGTGGAGCAGCGCTTCAACGACGCCTTCACCTACCGCTGGGAACGCGTCGTCGACTTCCTCAAGCTGCACTACGCGCTGAGCCGCCGCGACGACACCGACTACTGGCGCGAGCACCGCGAACGTGCCACGCTGCCCGATCGCCTGGCCGACCTGCTGACCCTGTGGCGCCATCGTGCGCCGTACCGCCAGGATTTCTTCCGCATCGAGGAGGTGTTTCCCGCCGCCAGCTACCAGTACGTCGCGCACGGCATGGGTTTCCTGCCCGAGCCGACAGCGCGCATGCGGCACCCGAGCCTCGGCGACGCCGCCGAGCCGTATTTCCGCGAGACCGCCCAACTGGCGCGGCGCATGCTCGGCGCCCTGCCGCTGCAGCGCTCGCTCATCGACCACATCCGCGCGCATGGCCTGCCGCGCGGCTGACCCCGCCCCACCATGAATCCTGTCCAGCTCGACAACAACACCCATCGCGACCTGCGCATCGTCACCACCCGCGGCGCGGCCTGGGGCGACGACGTGATGACCACGCCGGTCTTCCCGAACGAATTCCGCGACGTGCAGGCGCACTACCCCATCGTCTTCCAGCCGGCCGACAACGGGCCCGGCATGCAGCCGGTCGCGCTGCTGGGCCTGCGCAACGGCGAGAACCTGTTCCTCGACGCGCACGGCTGGGACGCGTCCTACATCCCGCTTGCGCTCGAGCGCGGCCCCTTCATGATCGGCCGCGGCGGTGCCGAGCTGACGGTGCACGTCGACATGGACAGCCCGCGCATCGGCCACGGCGAAGGCGAACCGGTCTTCATGCCGCACGGCACGTCCACCGAGTACCTCGAGCGCATGAACTCGGTGCTGGCCGCGATCCACACGGGCGTCGAGGCGACGGCGCCCTTCATCGCGACGCTGCTGCGGCACGACCTGATCGAGTCCTTCGCGCTCGACATCGAGGCCGCCGACGGCTCGCAGAACCGCCTGGCCGGCTTCAGCACGATCAACGAGGAACGCCTCGCGCGGCTGGACGCCGCCGTCGTCGCAGAACTGCACGCGCAGGGCTGGCTGGTCGCGATCTTCATGGTGGTGGCCTCGATCACGCACCTGCGCGACCTCATCACGCGCTACAACAAGCGGCTCGCGCGCCAGGGCCTGGCGTGAACGACATGGCCCCGATCCGCGAGCTCACCGGCGCGCCCGAGGAGGCGATGTCCGACGAGCGCCTGCGCGACACGCGGCCCTGGGTACAGCGCGGCCTCGTCGCGCACTGGCCGATGGTGCAGGCCGCGCGCCGCTCCACCGCGGACGCCATGGCCTACCTCAAGGACGCGTGGGGAGGCGAGTCCGTGGGCATGCTGCTCGCGCCCCCGCAGACGCAGGGGCGCTTCTTCTACAACGACGCCTTCACGGGCATGAACTTCAACCGCGAGAAGGCGCCGCTGGACCGCGTGCTGGACGCACTCGCGCAGATGGCCGACGACCCGCAGGCTCCGGCGCTGTACGTCGGCTCGACCACGGTCGACACCTGCCTGCCGCGCTTTCGCGCCGCCAACGACCTGCCGTTCGGCGATCGCGACCCGCTGGTGAGCATCTGGTTCGGCAACCGCAGCCGCATCGCCGCGCACTTCGACCTGCCGGACAACATCGCGTGCGTCGTCGCCGGCCGCCGCCGCTTCACGCTGTTCCCGCCGGAACAGCTGGCCAATCTCTACGTCGGTCCGCTGGACGTGACGCCGGCCGGGCAGGCCGTCAGCCTCGTCGACTTCGCCAACCCCGACCTGGAGCGCTTCCCTCGATTCGCCGAGGCGTTGAAGCATGCGCAGGTCGTCGAGCTCGAGCCCGGGGACGCCGTGTTCGTGCCCAGCATGTGGTGGCACCACGTCGAATCGCTGACACCCTTCAACGTGCTGATCAACTACTGGTGGCGCCAGTCGCCCGACTGGATGGACTCGCCGATCGGCGCGCTGATGGCGGCGCTGCTGACGATGCGCGACCTGCCGCCCGCGCAGCGCGAGATCTGGCGCGGCGTGTTCGACCACTACATCTTCCGCGCCGACGACGCCACCGCCGCCCACATCCCGCCGCATGCGCGCAGCGCGCTCGCCCCGCTCACCGAGAGCGGCGCGCGCCACCTGCGCCAGGCCCTGCTCCAACGCTTCAAACGCTGAGGCCGCCATGACCCGCACTCCCACCGACCGCTCCCGCCAAGCCGTGCGCCGCGTCGTCATCGCCGGCGGCGGCACCGCCGGCTGGATGACGGCGGCCTGCCTGTCCAAGACGCTGGGCAAGGGCCTGGACATCCGCCTCGTCGAGTCCGACGAGATCGGCACCGTCGGCGTCGGCGAGGCCACGATCCCGACGCTGCTCACCTTCAACAACCTGTGCGGCATCAACGAGCAGGAGTTCATGGCCGAGACGCAGGGCGTCTTCAAGCTGGGCATCAACTTCGAGGGCTGGCGCGACGTCGGCGAGGACTACTTCCACAGCTTCGGCACCACCGGCCAGGACCACTGGACGGCCGGCTTTCAGCACTTCTGGCTCAAGGGCCGCGAGCGCAAGCTGGCGCGTCCCTACGGCGAGTACTGCCTCGAGCTGCGCGCGGCCGGACAGAACCGCTTCGCGCACCTGCCACGCTCGGGCCTGAACTACGCGTTCCACATCGATGCCACGCTGTACGCGAAGTACCTGCGCAAGCTCAGCGAGCGCCATGGCGTGCGCCGCATCGAGGGCAAGATCGCGCAGGTGATGCGCCACGACGACGGCGACATCGCCGCGCTGCAGCTGGCCGACGGCTCGGTGCTGGAGGGCGAGCTGTTCGTCGACTGCACCGGCATGCGCTCGCTGTTGCTCGGCGAGACGCTGGGCGTGCCGCTGCAGGACTGGAGCCACTGGCTGCCGTGCGACCGCGCCGTGGCGCTGCAGACCGCGTCCGTCAAGGCGCCGGTGCCCTACGTGCGCTCGATCGCGCACCCGTTCGGGTGGCAATGGCAGATCCCGCTGCAGCACCGCGTGGGCAACGGCATGGTCTACAGCAGCCGGCACGTCAGCGACGACGAGGCGCTCGCCAGGCTGCAGGCCAGCATCGAGGGCGAGGTGCTGACCAGGCCGCGCATCATCCCGTTCAAGCCGTGCCAGCGCGAGTCCACGTGGGTGCGCAACGTCGTGGCGATCGGCCTGTCCAGCGGCTTCCTGGAGCCGCTGGAGTCGACCAGCATCCACCTGATCCAGCGCGGCATCATCCGGCTGCTGCAGTGCTTCCCCAACGAGGGCGTGCGCCAGGTCGACGTCGACGAGTACAACCGGCAGACGCGCGACGAGATGGAGCACATCCGCGACTTCATCATCCTGCACTACAAGGTCACCAACCGCCGTGACAGCGCGTTCTGGGACCAGGTGCGCACGATGGAGGTGCCGGCGTCGCTGCAGCACCGCATCGAGCTGTTCCGCCAGAGCGGCCGCGTGTTCCGCGCGCCCAACGAGCTGTTCGCCGAGAACTCGTGGATCCAGGTGATGCTCGGCCAGGGCATCACGCCCGCGCAGCACCACCCGATCGCCGACCTGATGAGCGACGCCGAGCTGAACGGCTTCCTGGAGGAGATCCGCGGGCAGGTGGAGCGCACGGTGGCGCAGCTGCCGGCGCACGCCGACTACGTCGCGCGCTACTGCAAGGCGGCCGCCCCGCCGGTCAAGCCGATGCCGGCCGCGGCCTGAAACCGCGCCAGCGCTCCCGTCGCCCGCGCGCGTGACGCGCAGGCGCGACGGCCGTCCGGCGAAACCTCAGTAGGCGGCCACCGTCTCCGCCATCCCGGCGGCGATGGTGTGCGTCGGCTCGTAACCCAGCAGGCGGCGCGCCAGCGAGATGTCGGCCAGCGAGTGGCGGACGTCGCCCGCGCGGAAGGGCGCGTGCGTGGGCGCGGGCACGCGCGTGCCGGCCTGGCGCGCTTCGACCGCGGTGGCCAGCGCGGCGTGCAGCTGGTTCAGCGTGGTGCGCTGGCCCACCGCCACGTTGTAGACGCGGCCGATGGCCTCGGCATTGGTCGTCAGCGCCGCGCGCAGGTTGGCCTGCACGACGTTGCGCACGAAGCAGAAGTCGCGCGAGGTCTCGCCGTCGCCGTTGATGACGCACTCGCGGCCCTCAAGCATCGCGGCGATCCAGCGCGGGATCACCGCCGCGTAGGCGCCGTCCGGGTCCTGGCGCGGGCCGAAGACGTTGAAGTAGCGCAGGCCCATCGTGGGCATGCCGTAGCTGCGGCAGAACACGTCGGCGTACAGCTCGTCGAGGTACTTGGTGACGGCGTACGGCGACAGCGGCCGGCCGATCACGTCCTCGACCTTGGGCAGCGCGGGCGAGTCGCCGTAGGTGGAGCTGGACGCCGCGTAGACGAAGCGCTGCACCTTGGCATCGCGCGCGGCCACCAGCATGGTGAGGAAGCCGGTGGCGTTGGCGCGGTGCGTGGTCAGCGGGTCGGCCAGCGAGCGCGGCACCGAGCCGAGCGCGGCCTGGTGCAGCACGATGTCGACGCCCTCGCAGGCGGTGCGGCAGGCGGCCTCGTCGGCGATGTCGCCGGTGATGGCGACGTGCCGGGCCCAGGCCTGCTCGCCGACGGACGCGCGCACCAGGTCGAAGTTACGCTGGTGGCCGGTGGCGAAGTTGTCGAGCGTGACGACGTGCTGGCCCGCGGCCAGCAGCGTCTCCAGCAGGTGCGAGCCGATGAAGCCCGCGGCGCCGGTGACGAGCCAGCAGCGCGGCGTGGCGGCGACTTCCGCGAGGATCTGGTCGAAGGCCGCGGTACTGACGTCCGCGGTCACAGGCGCCAGACTTCCACGCCGAGCGCGTTCAGCGCCGCCTGGTCGGCCTTGCACTTCACGTCGACGTAGACGCCCTCCGGCTGCAGCTTGGCGAGCAGTTCGGACGGCGCCTTGCCGACCAGTTCCTTGTGCGACACGGCGCCGACGATGGCGCATGCGCGCGGCAGTTCGTCCCACGCGACGAGCGTGACCCCGTATTCGTGCAGCGCCTCCTCGGGCGACGCGATCGGGTCGTGCACGTGCACGCGCGCACCATAGCTCTGGAGCTCGCGGATCACGTCGATGACCTTGGAATTGCGCAGGTCGGCGCAGTTCTCCTTGAAGGTCAGGCCCAGCACCAGCACGTCGGCGTCCTTGACGGAATGGCCGCGGCGGATCATGCACTTGACGGTCTGTTCGGCGATGTAGCGACCCATGCCGTCGTTGATGCGGCGGCCGGCGAGGATGACCTCGGGGTGCAGGCCCAGGATCTCGGCCTTGTGCGTGAGGTAGTACGGATCGACGCCGATGCAGTGGCCGCCGACCAGGCCCGGGCGGAACGGCAGGAAGTTCCACTTCGTGCCGGCGGCCTCCAGCACCTCGGTGGTGTCGATGCCGATGCGGTGGAAGATCAGCGCGAGCTCGTTGACCAGCGCGATGTTCAGGTCACGCTGCGTGTTCTCGATCACCTTGGCGGCCTCGGCGACCTTGATGCTGCTGGCGCGATGCACGCCGGCCTCGATCACGGCGCCGTACGTGTCGGCCACGATCTCGAGCGTCGCCGGGGTGTCGCCCGACACCACCTTCACGATGCGGGTGAGCGTGTGCTCCTTGTCGCCCGGGTTGATGCGCTCGGGCGAGTAGCCCACGAAGAAGTCCTTCTTCCACTTCAGGCCGGAGTGCTTCTCCAGCAGCGGGATGCAGACTTCTTCCGTCGCGCCCGGGTAGACCGTCGATTCGAACACCACGACGGCGCCCGGCTTCAGGTTCTTGCCCGCCACGGTGCTCGCGCCGACCAGCGGCGAGAAATCGGGGATGTGGGCATCGTCGACCGGCGTGGGAACGGCGATGACGACGAAGTCGGCCTCGCGCAGCACGGACGGATCGGTGGACAGCTTCAGGCGCGCGGCCTGCAGGTCCGCCGATTCGATCTCGCCCATCGGATCGATGTTGCGGCGATAGCTCTCGACCTTGCTTTCCGACAGGTCGAAACCGATCGTCGGAAACTTCTTTCCAAAGGCGACCGCCAGCGGCAGTCCCACATAACCCAGGCCGACGACGGCCACCGTCAAAGTCTTGTTCATTGGCTAAATTCCCTCCGCGGGAAGTTTACGCGAGCCCCCCTCGGGAGCGCCCCACCATTTTTGGGGGAACTCGCACGAAACAACTGCTGACACTGTTGCGAGCAGGCGTTCCTCGCCCGGCAAGACATGGCATCGTCACGGTGCGGGAGAACACTCGGCGCGGCCGGGGCCATCGGAGAATCGAGGCCAGGGGAAACCGTGAAATAGTTCCGCTTCGGATATGTGCAGCCCCCCCAAATGCGGGGATTCTCGTCCGGCCCGACTTATTCGATACTGGTTGCAACAGATTCAGCGCCTGCCCACACACCGGCCCGAGCGGGACCAAGAGGCGGTGACAGCAGTCGGGGGTTGTTCGCAGAGAGCCGCGCGCTCGACGACACATCCCGTTTCCTTTGTATCAGTAGCGTCGACACGCGACGAGGAACGGCAGACGCAGATCCGCCGCCCGTCCCGAGTGGCGATGGAGGGTGCTTTCCATGTTCGCTGCATTCCGCAACGTGCCGCTGTCGTCGTTGTTCTTCGACGTCACGCTGTGCTTCCTGGCCGTCGTCCTGGCTTCCACGCTGACGCCGAACCTCGTCGGCTCGTCCAACCTGCTGCCGTTGAACTGGCTGCTGACGCTGGCCGGCGCGTTCTCGCTGACCGCGGTGTTCATGTTCGCCTGCCTGGGCCTGTACCGTCCCGTGCGGCTGCGCCTGTCGGCCACGTTCTGGCGCATGCTGACGGCCAGCGCGATCGCCGGCTGCCTGGCCTACCCGATCTTCGAGGCCACCCTCGGCTCCAACTACGCGACGCTGTTCCTGCCGCGCGCCATCTGGTGCCTGGCCGGCTGCCTGCTGGTGGGCAAGTACTTCGGCCGCCGCCTGAGCAAGGCGCTGCGCGTGCCGCGCGTGCTGATCGTGGGCACCGGCGCCGACGCGGCGATGGTGGCACGCGACTTCCACGAGTCCAAGACGATGCAACGCAACGTCGTCGGCTATGTTGCGACGCCGCAGGACGAGACGGCGCCGCCCGCCGAACTGGGCAAGGCGCAGGTCTTCGACGGCACGCGCTCGATCGTCGACCTGGTGCACACCCACGGCATCGACGAGATCGTCGTGGCCGTGCGCGACCAGCGCGGCGGCAACGTGCCGATGGACCAACTGCTCGCCTGCCGCATCCGCGGCATCCCCGTCCTCGACCTGGCCGGCTGCTTCGAGCGAGCGCGCGCCGAGGTGCCGCTGGACAGCCTGAAGGCCAGCTGGCTGGTCTACGGCAAGGGCTTCGAGCAGGGCAAGGTGCGCCACATCGTCAAGCGCCTGGTCGACATCATCGGCTCCGGCATCCTGCTGACGCTCGCCGCGCCGATCATGGTGCTGGCAGCGATCGCCGTGCACCTGACCAGCCCCGGCCCGATCCTTTACCGCCAGGAACGCGTGGGCTTCGGCGGCAAGATCTTCATGTGCCTGAAGTTCCGCAGCATGCGCAACGACGCCGAGAAGGATGGCGTGGCGCGCTGGGCGACCAAGAACGACAGCCGCGTGACGCCGGTCGGCGCCTTCATGCGCAAGACCCGCATCGACGAACTGCCGCAGCTGTTCAGCGTGCTCAAGGGCGAGATGAGCCTGATCGGCCCGCGCCCGGAGCGTCCGGCCTTCGTCGCCGAACTGCGCAAGCACATCCCGTTCTATGATCTGCGCCACAGCATCAAGCCGGGACTCACCGGCTGGGCGCAGGTGCGTTCGGGCTACGGCGCGTCCATCGAGGACGCACGCCGCAAGCACCAATTCGACCTTTACTACGTGAAGAACAACTCGCTGGTACTCGATCTGCTGGTCCTGATCGAGACCGTCAGCGTGGTCGTCTTCCGCGAAGGGCAGTGACCATGACCGCATCCGCCTCGGCCGCCCGGCGCCTCCGGGCGCTTTTCGTTCTGGCCTGCGCTGCCGTCGCGCTGGCCGGCTGCGTCTCCACGCATCCGCCGGTGCCGGCGTCCACGCCGTCTGCGGAGGACGTCTACAAGGTCGGCCCGCTCGATTCGCTCAACATCGTCGTCTGGCGCAACACCGACCTCTCCGGCACGGTGCAGGTGCGCCCGGACGGCCGCATCTCGACGCCGCTGGTGCAGGATCTCGACGTCGCCGGCAAGACGCCGCCCGAGATCGCACGCGAGATCGAGAAGGCACTGGGCAAGTACGTGCGCGACCCGAACGTGACCGTGCTCGTCACGTCGTTCCAGGGCACGTTCTCGGAGCAGATCCGCATCGTCGGCGAGGCCGCCAAGCCGCAGGCCATCGCCTACCGCCAGAACATGACCCTGCTGGACGTCATGATCCAGGCCGGCGGCCTGACCGATTTCGCGGACGGCAACAGCGCCGTCCTGGTCCGCAACAACACGTCCTACACCGTGCGCCTGAAGGATCTCCTCAAGCGCGGCGACATCAGCGCGAACGCCGCGGTCGCACCGGGTGACGTCATCATCGTGCCGCAGAGCTGGTTCTAGGACCGGGGATGCGCGCGCGTGCAGGGTTGGGTGCTCACCCGTGAACCAGATCGTCGAAGAACTCCTGATCGCCCTGCGCGCGATCTGGCGCCGCCGCTGGACCGCCATCGCGGCCACGTGGGTGACGGCCATCCTCGGCCTGGCCGTGGTGTGGCTCGTCCCGAACCGCTACGAGGCGAACGCCCGCGTGTATGTCGACACGCAGACGGTGCTCAAGCCGCTGATGCAGGGCCTGGCGTTCCAGCCGGACACCGACCAGCAGGTGCGCATGCTCGCCAAGACCCTGGTGTCCAGGCCGAACGTCGAGCACATCCTCAAGGCCACGCATGCCGCGGTGCCCGCGAGCGGACTCGCCCACGAGCAGGCGGTCGACAGGATGATCGACCGCATCAAGATCGATGGTGGCGGCAACCTGTACGTGATCAGCGTGCGCGACTCCGACCCGGCGTCCGCCAAGGCCGTGGTCACCGCGCTGGTGGAGCTGTTCGTCGGCAACGGCACCGAGGCAAAGCAGCGTGACTCGACCGAGGCCGGCACCTTCATCGACGAGCAGATCAAGACCTACGAGACCAAGCTGTCCGAGGCCGAGAACCGGCTCAAGGACTTCAAGATCCGCAACTTCGGCGTGTCGGGCGTGTCGGCACAGGATTACTTCTCGCGCACCTCCGCCATCTCCGACGAGGTGACGCGCCTGCAGATCGCCTATGCCGCCGCCGTGCAGTCGCGCGACGCGCTCAAGCGCGAGCTCGCCGGCGAGGACCCGCACCTGCCGGTCGATGCCGCCAATCCCGCGCTGCCGCCGGTGCCCTCGGAACTCGACTCGCGCATCGACACGCAGAAGAAGCAGCTCGACGAGCTGCTGCGCAAGTACACCGAGGCCCATCCCGACGTGATCAGCGCCCGCCAGACGATCCGCCAGCTGGAGGCGCAGCGCGCCGCCGAGCGCGCCGCCGCGAAGAACGGCGGCCACTCCGGCTCCGCCGCCACAAGCCCGGTGTTCCAGCGCATCCGCGTGTCGCTGGCGGACGCCGAGGCCAACGTCGCGTCGCTCGGTTCGCAGCTGGCCGCGCAGCAGCAGCGCCTGGCCGAGCTGCGGGCGTCGGCCAGCAAGGTGCCGCAGGCGGAGGCCGAGCTGGCGCAGCTCAATCGCGACTACGACGTCATCCGCAAGAACTACGACATGCTGGTGTCGCGCCGCGAATCGGCATCGCTCGGCGTGAAGATGGACGAGTCCGCGCAGCTGGCCGACTTCCGGGTGATCGAGCCGCCGCACCTGATGCCCAGTGCGGTGTTCCCCAGCCGCACGGCGCTCTCCATGCTCGCCATGCTCGCGTCGCTGGGCGCGGGCCTGGGCCTGGCGTACGCGCTGAGCCTCGTCTATCCCACCTTCTCGACGCCGCGCCAGCTCGAGGTCGCCACCAAGCGCCCCGTGATCGGCATGATCAGCAGCGTCACCACGCCGGGGCTCGAGGCCGAACGGCGGCGCGACCTGCAACGGGTCGTCCTCGTGATGGCCCTCTTCTTCGTGGTGCAGGGTGCGTGGATCGTCCTCGTCACCAAGCGGCTGGGCCACATCCTGTGATCGCGTGCCGACCATGAACCTCATCGAACAAGCCACGCGACGCCTCGAGGAACTGCGCCGCGCCGGCATCCAGGTGCCCACCGCCGCCCTCGAGCCCTCGGCCGGCGGCGCGTCGGTGATGCGGGTGGTCGACGCGCCCGCGCCGGAAGCGCCGGTCGCCGAACCGGCCAACGACCGTTCGATCGGCAAGATCTCGCGCGAGGTCACGATCGACCTCGACCGCCTCGCCTCCCAGGGCTACCTCACGCCCATGCTGTCGGACCGCGTGCTGGCCGAGCAGATCCGCGTCATCAAGCAGGCGGTGCTGAAGAACGTCGAGGACGCCGGTGCGCGCGGCCTGCGCCGCAACCTGGTGCTCGTCACCAGCGCCACCGCCGGCGAGGGCAAGACCTTCTTCTCGATGAACGTCGCGATGAGTCTGGCGATGGAGGTCGACTTCCACGCGCTGCTGGTCGACGCCGACGTCCTGCGGCCGTCGGTGCTCGAGCGCTACGGCGTCGAGCCGGGGCCGGGCCTGCTGGATCTCGCGGCGCGGCCCGAGCTCGACCTGTCCGACGTCCTGCTGCGCACCAACGTGCCCAAGCTGTCGCTGCTGCCCGCGGGCAAGCAGTCGCACAAGTCGGCGGAGCTGCTGTCGAGCGCCTACATCGACCGCCTCCTGACCGAGCTGTCCGAGCGCTATGCCGACCGCCTGGTGCTCTTCGATGCCCCGCCGATCCTCGTGTCGAGCGGCACCCGCCACCTGGCCTCGCGCGTCGGCCAGGTGATCATGGTCGTGCAGGCCGACAGCGCCGACTCGCGCACCGTCGCGCAGGCATTCGATGCCGTGGACGCGTGTCCGCTGGTCTCGACCGTGCTCAATCGATCCTCGCTGCCGGATCCGGGCGCGTATGGCTACTACGAAACCTGAAGCCCGGCGCGCGGCGCAGCTCGCACAGGCGGGCGCACGCGCGGGCGGGCTGGCCCTGCTGGCGATCGCCACGGCCGCCCGGGCCGCGACGGCGCCGCCGGTGGCGCCCACCTTCGCGGTCAGCGCCGTGGCCACGGACAACGCCGAGCTCGCCTCGCAAGGCGACGACAGGCGCAAGGACGTGATCGGCGAGGTCAACGCCGGCGTCATCGTGCGCAGCCGCGGTGCGCACCTCACCGTCCTGGGCAATGCCGGCCTCGACTTCTTCGCCTACGCGCGCCACTCCGAGCCCGCGCGCGTGCTGCCGCGCGGCCGCCTCGACCTGGCCTCGACGCTGGTCGACCAATGGCTGTACTTCGACGCCGACCTCTCGGCCTCCCGCACACGAGCCGACCCGCTCGCGGCGCAATCCGAGACGTCGACCGCCAACACCGTCTCGTCGACGAGCCTGCGCGCCAGCCCGTACGTCACGCACGACTTCTCGCCGACGCTCAGCGCCCGCCTGCGCAGCGACACCACGATCACGCGCAACCATTCCGACACATCGGCCGCCGCGCCCGACGGCTCGACGGTCCAGCACGACGTCTTCACCCTCGTGCGCAAGCCCACGCCGCTGGGCGTGCAGATCGACGGCCTGCACGACGAGACCACCTACCAGGGCACCAGCACCCCCGTGCTGAAGACCGATTCGCTGCAGGCCACGCTCTCGGCGGCTCCCGACCCCGACGTGGTGCTGGGCGTCGTCGGCGGCCGCGAGCGCGCGGTCTACGCCGGCACGACGCAGGACGACACCACCTACGGCGGCGTGCTGCAGTGGCGGCCGTCGCCGCGCACGACGCTGGACGTCGGTGCGCAGCACCACTACTTCGGCACCGGCTTCAACCTGCACCTGCACGACCGGCTGCCGCGCAGCGCGATCGACTTCTCGCTGACCCGCGCGGCGCAGGCGTCGCCGGCCACCCTCGGTCTCAACGGCCCGGACAGCGATCCGGCGCTGCTGCTCGGCGCGATCCTGAGCAGCCGCACGCCCGAGCTTTCCAACAGCGACCAGGCGGTCGACGACCTGATGCTGACGCGCAACCTGCCCGGCGCGTTCACGCAGCCGCAGCAGATCACGTCGGAGTCGGCGCAGCTGGCGACGCGCGCGCAGCTGAACCTGATCTACAGCGGGCAGCGCAACACGTTCTACGCCTCGGGCTGGTACGAGAAGGCGACGACGCTGCCCGGCAGCATCATCGTCACGCCCGGCCTGACCTTCGACAGCCGCCAGTGGGGCGGCTCGCTGGGCCTGTACCACCGGCTGACGCCGCAGACGTCGGGCGCCGCCGAGATCGAATGGAGCCGCATCGAGGCGCTCGGGGCCCGTTCGGGCGATTCGCAACAGCAGGTCGCCGGCACGCTGAGCCTGACGCAGCGCCTGGGCCCGCGCACGACGCTGTCGGCGGGCCTGCGGCATTTCGCCTCCCACGTCGTGCTGAATTCGGCGTCGACCACTTCGGAAGTGCGCGAGAACCAGGCCTTCGCCGGGTTGCGGGTGCAATACTGAGTCCATGTACGAGAAGCATTTCGGCCTCACGGGCTCGCCGTTCCAGCTCAATCCCGACCCGGCCTTCTTCTACGACAGCCGGGGACACAGCCACGCCCTGTCCTACCTGAAGTTCGGCGCCCACCAGGGCGAAGGCTTCATCGTCGTCACCGGCGAGATCGGCGCGGGCAAGACCACGATCGTGCGCACGCTGCTCGAGGAGCTGGACACCAGCAAGGTCGTGGCCGCCCAGATCGTCAGCACGCAGCTGGCCGCCGGCGAGCTGCTGCGCGCCATCCTGATCGCCTTCGGCGTGCCGATGAGCGGCGACTCCAAGGCGCACCTGATCTCCACGCTCGAGGCCTTCCTCACCTCGCTGGCCGTGCAGGGCAAGCGCGCCCTGCTGATCGTCGACGAGGCCCAGAACCTGGGCCGCGAGTCGATCGAGGAACTGCGCATGCTGTCGAACTTCCAGATCGGCACGCACTCGCTGCTGCAGAGCTTCCTGGTCGGCCAGCCCGAGCTGCGCAACCTGCTCAAGTCCAAGGCGATGGAGCAGTTGCGCCAGCGCGTGACCGCCTCGTGCCACCTGACGCCGCTGGATGCCGAGGACACGCGCAAGTACATCGAGCACCGCCTGCACCACGTCGGCTGGGCCGGCAACCCGGAGTTCTCGGTCGCGGCCTACGAGAAGATCCATGCCTGGACGGCCGGCGTGCCGCGCCGCATCAACCGGCTGTGCAACCGGCTGATGCTCTCGGCCTACCTGCAGGAGCGCACCGGCATCACCGAGCAGATGGTGGTCGACACCGCGGCCGAACTGCGCTCGGAGATCGGCGGCCTGAGCGACTTCGCGCCGGTCAGCGCCGCCGCGACCGACGAGGCCGTCGGCGGCAACCTCGACCTCGATCTCGAGATCGACGCGCCCGGCGACGCCGCGGTGGCCGACGCGAAGATCGCCGCGGCCGCCTTCGCCGCCGCGCCGGCGCCGGCGCCGGCGCCGGTGCCCGGTGCCACGGCCGCATGGCAGCCGCCGGCCGCCGCGCCACCGCCGATCCCTGCGCAGCGCACGCTGCTGTGCGTGTGCGATTCGGCCTCGGGCTTCTGGAAGCTGGCATCGCTCGCGCAGGCGCTGGCGCAGTCGTCCACCGTGCCGGCGCCCACCATCGTGCACACCGGCAGCGAACGCGCGGTGGGCGAGGTGGTCGACGCCAAGCTCACCGCCACGTACACGGCCGTCCACCTGGCGCTCGATCCGGGCGACTACGGGCGCGTCATGCCGGCCGCCACGGCGCGCTTCGACGCGCTGCTTGAGCAGCAGGCGCCGGCCGCCGTGATGGTCACCGGCACGCAGAATTCCACGCTGGCGTGCGCACTGCTCGCGCGCAAGCGCGGCATCCCCGTGCTGCACCTGGACGCCGGCCGCCTGCACGGGCCCGGCACCGACGCGACGCTCAACGGCGCCCTGCTCGACCGCCTGGCCACGGAATGCCTGACGCAGGACATCGACGATTCGAATCGCCTGGTGCGCGAGGGCAAGCCGTCGGGCAACGTGCACTTCATGGGCAGCCTGGCGGCGAAGTTCATCGGCATCGCCTTCCCGCACCTGCGCTCGGCCGACAGGATCCTGGCCGAGTACGACCTGCCGGAATCGCTGCGCGGGCGCTACGGCGTGCTGGCCTGGCGCTTCCCGGCGATCCCCGACCCGCAGCACGTCGTCGCGCAGGTCGCGACCGTGCTGCGCCACGTCGCGCAGGAGGTGCCGCTCGTGTGGCCGCTGCGCTCGGCCGAGCGCCGCGCCGTCATCGTCTCCGGCTGCGACGCGCTGCTGGAGCAGGCCGGCGTCATCATCGTGCGCGATCGCGGCTACGTCGACATGCTCGCGCTGCTGCGCCACGCCCGCTGCCTGGCCAGCGGCGCCGAGGGCCACCTGCTGGAAGAGGCGAGCGCGCTGGGCATCACCACGCTGACCGTCGGACCCGAGGCAGGCGACGACGACGAACAGGCCGGACGCTGCGACGTCGCGGTGGGCCTGGACGCCCAGATGGCGCAGCGCGCCGTGCGCGTCGTCAACGCCAACGACAACCGCCTCGACGACAAGGCCGCCGGCCCGGACGTCTGGGACGGTGGCGCCACCGCGCGCGTGACCAAGTGGCTGGCCCACTGGCTGGGCTACAAGTACCGCACCAGCCGCAAGGGCATGGAGACCATCGGATGACGTCCGGACAACCAGGCCGCGCACCGGGCGCGATCGTCAACGCGCTGACCGTCGACGTCGAGGACTACTTCCAGGTCTCCGCGATGGCGCCCTACATCGCACGCAGCGCGTGGGACACGATCGAATGCCGCGTCGAGAGCAACGTGGAGCGGCTGCTCGCGCGCTTCGCCGACAACGGCGCCCACGCCACCTTCTTCACGCTCGGCTGGATCGCCGAGCGCTATCCCGCGATGATCCGGCGCATCGTCGCCGCGGGCCACGAGCTGGCCAGCCACGGCTACGGCCACCAGCGCGCCACCGACCTGTCGCGCGCCGAGTTCGAGGACGACATCACGCGCGCCAAGCACATCCTCGAGGATGCCGGCGGCGTCGCGGTGCGCGGCTACCGCGCGCCCAGCTTCTCGATCGACAAGCGCAACCTGTGGGCGTTCGACAGCCTGCGCGACGCCGGCTACGCGTACAGCTCCAGCGTCTACCCGGTGCACCATGACCACTACGGCATGCCCGATGCGCCGCGCTTCCCCTACAGCAGCGTCGACGGCCTGACCGAGATCCCGATCTCCACCGTGCGCGCCGGCAGCCGCAACATCCCCATCGGCGGCGGCGGCTATTTCCGCCTGCTGCCCTACGCCGCCTCGCGCTGGGCCATCGAGCGCTTCCACCGCGAGGAGCGGCGGCCGGCGATCTTCTACATGCACCCGTGGGAGATCGATCCGGGCCAGCCGCGCGTGGCCGGCGTGGACGCGAAGTCGCGCTTTCGCCACTACGTCAGCCTGCATCGCACCGAGGGCCGGCTGGAGCGGCTGCTGCAGGACTTCCGCTGGGATCGCGTGGATCGCGTGTTCGACGTCGAGGCGCGGCCTGCCGCGCTCGCGGCGTGAGCCCCCGGCCGCCGATCCGGGTCCTCCACGTTCTCCTGAGCCTGGAGCCCGGCGGCCTCGAGAACGGGGTCGTCAACGTCATCAACCGCCTCGACCGCGAGCGCTTCGCATCGTCGGTGTGCTGCCTGAAGCATGCCGGCGAGTTCGCGCGCCGCATCGAGGACCCGGGCGTGGACATCCACGAGCTGCACTGGCGCGGCGGCAACGACCCGCGCCTGGCGCTGCGCGTCGCGGCCCTGCTGCGCCGGCTGCGGCCCGACATCGTGCACACGCGCAACGCCGAGCCCTTCTTCTACGGCTTCGCCGGCGCCAAGCTGGCGCGGGCGCAGGCGCTGGTGCACAGCGAGCACGGGCGCAAGTTCGACGACCGCCCCGCGCGCTTCGCCGTGCAGCGCTGGATGAGCCGGCACACCGACGCGATCTTCGCGGTGTCGGGGCAGCTCAAGTCCGACCTCGTCAAGCACATCGGACTGCCCGAGGACCGAGTCGAGGTGCTGCACAACGGCGTCGACCTCAGCCGCTTCGACACCGGCGCCCGCAAGGGCGCGGACGCGCGCGGGCGCGAGGCGCTGCGCCGCGAATGGGGCGTGTCCCCGGGCGCTCTGGTGGTGGGCAGCGTCGGCCGGCTGGTGGCCGTCAAGAACTACGGGCTGCTGCTGCGCGCCGTCGCCGCGAGCGGCCTGGACATCCACCTGGTGCTCGCCGGCGAGGGCCCGGAGCGTGCCGCGCTGACCGCGCTGGCGGCGTCGCTGGGCATCGCCTCGCGCGTGCACCTGCTGGGCCACAGCAACAACGTCGACCGCGTGCTCGCTGCATTCGATGTGTTCGTGCTGCCGTCGTTCAGCGAAGGCATGTCCAACACGCTGCTCGAGGCGATGGCCGCGGGCGTGCCGCCGGTGGCCAGCGACGTCGGCGGCAACGGCGAGATCGTGCGGGATGGCGTCGACGGCCGGCTGTTCCCCAACGACGACGAGGCCGCACTGCGCGGCTGCCTGGTGGCCTTGTGCCGTGACGGCGCCGAACGCGCCCGCCTGGGCGCCGCGGCGCGCGAGCGCGTGCTGGCCACGTTCGACATCCGCCAGATGATCGAGCGCTACGAGCACCTCTACGAGCGCGTGCACGCGCGCACCGCGCGATGAGCGACGCCCGGCCGCCAGCAGGCGCTCGCACCGGAGCGCGCAGCACGGAGCTTGCCTCATGAACGCCGCGGGCGGCGAGCCGCTCGTCGCCGCGCCGGCCGGCCCCGCGGCCGTGCGCGCCGATGCCGGCCCCGCCGGGGGCCGCCTGCGCGTGGTCGTGCTCACCACCTTCTTCCCGAACCCGCGCGACCCGTTGCGCACGCCGTTCCTGCGCAACCTGGTCGACGCGATGGCCGGCGACTGCGACCAGGAGCTCGTGATCCCCGTGCCGCGGCGCCCGCCGATCGGCCCGTGGCGCGACGCCCGACCCGTGCCCGCCATCGAAACCCACGCCGGCTGGACGCTGGCGCATCCGCGCTACCTCGCGATTCCGGGTCTGCATTGGCTGTCGGGACTCACCTACTTCCTGGGCGCATGGCGGACGCTGCGTGCGCTCAAGCAGCGCCACGGCCGCTATGTGCTGCACGCGCATTGCGCCTACCCCGACGTCGTCGGCGCCGCGCTCGCCGCGCACCTGCTGGACCTGCCTCTGGTGGCCACCGCGCACGGCAGCGACATCAATATCAGTGGGCGCCAGCGGCTCGTGCGGCCGCAGATCCGCTGGGCGCTGGGCCGTGCACGGCGTGTCATCGCCGTCAGCGCGCCGCTCGCGGAGGCCGTCACCGAGCTCACGAAACTGCCGGCCGACAGGGTCGTGTGCATTCCGTGTGCCGGCTACTCGCCCGCCGTGTTCCGTCCGCGCGATGCCGGCGAGCGTGCTGCACTGCGGCAATCGCTGGGCATCGCCGACGATGCCCCGGTCGTCCTGTTCGTCGGCCACCTGGTGCCGGTCAAGGCGCTGGACGTCCTGCTGAACGCCTGGGCGGCGCTGTCGCGGCTTCTGTCAGTAGGCGCTCACCCCCGGCTGGTATTGATTGGAGAAGGCACGCAGCGTGACACGCTCGAGCGGCAGGCCCGCGAGCTGGGGCTCGCCGACCAGGTCGCCTTCCTGGGCCCGAAGCCGCAGCCGGCCGTCGCGGACTGGATCGCGGCTGCCGACCTGCTGACCCTCCCGAGCCACGCCGAAGGCTCGCCCAACGTCATCGTCGAGGCGCTGGCCAGCGGCACGCCCGTCGTCGCCAGCCGCGTGGGCGGCATCCCCGACCTCGTCGACGACGGCGTCAACGGGCTGCTGGTGCCCGCGGGCGACGCCGCGGCGCTGGCCGAGGCGCTCGCCGCGGCGTTGCAGCGCCACTGGGACGCCGCACGGATCTCGGCGTCGATCGCCCACCTCACCTGGCCGGCCCTGGGCCGGCGCAACCACGACGTGCTCGCGGCCGTCGCCACGGAGACCGCCCATGCTGGCGCTCGCTAGAACCTTGTCCAAGGACCTGCTGCAGCAGGTCGTCTTTCCCGACCGCTTCCTGTGGCGCCTGCCCAAGCCGCGGCGCGCCGTCGCCCTGACGTTCGACGACGGCCCGCACCCGGAGCACACGCCGGCCATGCTCGACGTCCTCGCGCGCGCCAGCGTGCGCGCGACGTTCTTCGTGGTGGGACGCGCGGTGGAGCAGCACCCCGAGGTGGCGCGCCGCATCGTCGCCGAAGGCCACGGCATCGGCGGCCACAGCCACGACCACACGGTGATGACGACGCTGGACGACGCCGCGCTGGTGGACGACCTGGCCCATTGCCGGCGCGTGATCCGCGAGGCGACGGGCCTGGACACGGGCCTGTTCCGGCCGCCCCGGGGGGAAGTCAGCCTCCGCTCCATCCGTACCGCGTGTCGCGCCGGCTATACGCTGGTGCATTGGACGAAGACCTACAGCGATTACATGCAGGACGGCGTCGAAGCATTGACCGGCCGTATCGACAGCAACCCGCCCATCGCGGGCGACGTGCTGCTGTTCCACGACCACAACGCGTTCACCGTACGAGCGCTCGACTCGAAATTGCCGCAATGGCGCGCAGCCGGGTTCGAATTTGCACCCTTGCATCGTCCCGTCGAGCTGCCGGGAGGCGCCTCGACGGCCGGTTTTGGTAAGGCCCTGTAACTTGAGATTCTGCCGAAATCGTCACGCAACTGGCATGAATGCACATTTGTTGCTTCAAGACAACGCCAGTCGAGCTATGCGATCCTGCTCGGCATTGCAAGCGCTCGCGCAGGGTCGAACTGCCAATTAGTTGGCAGATTCGCCCTCTGAAAATCTCGCGAAGTCGGCGGTTCGCAATCCCCATTTTTGGGGAGCAATCGCGATGCCCCCTAGGGTACCCCCTAGTTTGAAAACGGCGCCCGACCGCGGGAATTCTGTCGCGCTGGAGTCGCCCGGCTGTTTGTAACGACGTCGCAAACGGGCCTTACCGACGCCTCACGGGCTGCCGATACGCTGTGCATACGCAACGTGCCCCAAGGCTTCCAACGCCCTGACGCCAGTCCGGCAACGCCATACGGGACCTGCACGGTCGGTCAACCTCCACCCGACCCGTCGCACGGCCCTCCGCACCTTGCCTTTGAGCCGCATCGCTACGCCGCAAGGCGGGCGGAAGCCTGTCCAAGAGAAGTTGCCTGGATCTCCACCCATGAATTCGAAAGTGAAATTCGCCGCGATGTCGGCCGTTGAACTGGCCGTCGTCGCCACCCTCGCCGCTTGCGGCGGCGGCTCTGGTGCCGATACCTCCGCCGCCGACTCCGGCGACATGGCGACCGCGCAGCGCGTTCGCAGCGGCTCGTCCTCGCTCGTCACTCTGAGCGCGACCTCGCAGACCGGCGGCTACATCGACAGTTCGCCCAGCGGCATCGACTGCAATGCGGCGCCGTACGCGACCCACTGCTCGAGCACCTTCACCGCCGGCACCCCCATCGCCCTGACCGAGACGCCGCTCGCCGGCTACCAATTCGTCGGTTGGACCGGCGTCTGCTCGGGCACGGCCCACACCTGCACGGCCACGCTGACCTCCAGCGGCACGGTCGGCGCGATGTTCAAGCTGGTCGGCACTGGCGGTGCCCCGGCGCCTTCGCCGGCTCCCGCTCCCGCGCCGGCTCCTGCTCCCGCCCCGGCCCCCGCACCTGCGCCTGCTCCGGCGCCCACCCCCGCGCCGGCTCCTGCTCCCACGCCGGCTCCCGCACCTGCGCCCGCTCCGGCCCCCACTCCCGCGCCGGCCCCGGCTCCCGCGACGAGCGGCGGCCCGGTCGTGCTGTTCACCGACGTCCCCAGCGCCCCGGTCAGCGGCGGCGAGAACAACCTCGGCGGCTACCTGACGATCTACGGCCGCAACTTCGGCGCCGCTTCGGGCCTGGGCAGCACCACCAAGGTCACCA